>Ga0075423_10006912_pt1 | contig 10676 bp, 13 predicted proteins | sample SoiMethybrSBSTD2_FD_80114 | JGI IMG/M metagenome (GOLD analysis project Ga0075423, IMG submission 80114) | Bulk soil microbial communities from a Populus tree surrounding site in Tennessee, USA - Soil MetaG P. TD hybrid SBSTD2 | ecosystem: Environmental > Terrestrial > Soil > Tree plantation...
CCGAGCCGCTGGAATTCCACACTCATCACGTCGATAAAGCGCGTCGCATAATCGCGGCACGCGCGGCGGAAGTCAGCCATCGACATGTCGCGCTTCTTCGGGCCCAGTTCGCGGTCGACCTTGAGCTCAATCGGCAGACCGTGACAGTCGTATCCGAGCACGTACGGAGCGTCGAATCCCATCATCGTCCGCGACTTGACGACAAAATCCTTGAGGATCTTGTTCATCGCGGTTCCAAGATGAACTCGGCCGTTGGCGTACGGGGGACCGTCATGCAGCACGAACTTCTTGCGGCCTTCGCAGGCTTTGCGGATCCGATCGTAAAGCCGGATTTCCGCCCAACGGGCGAGCGCCTGCGGCTCAGCCGTCTGCAGATTCGCCTTCATCGGGAAGCCAGTACGCGGCAGGTTCAGGGTGTCTTTCCAATCGGCCATTTGATCCATTTATTCTAAAGCATCGCGTTCCGTCCGCTCCGTGCGGTCCGAAAAGTCGTGTAGCGCGGGGTCTTCAGACCCCGCGATCAACTTCGCAATGACAGAATGAGCCGGAATGATGAGCACCGATCTGCGATCCCGTGTTGACGCCATTCGCTGGTTCCACACGATTGATCTGGGTGGGGGAGTCGTCACGCCCGGTATTGACGACTCGCCGGTGCGGCTCGCGCGGGTGCAGCTTCCACCGTCTCTCGAGGGCAAGACGGTCCTCGACATCGGCGCGTGGGATGGGTTCTTTTCGTTCGAATGCGAACGGCGGGGCGCTGCGCGAGTCGTAGCCGCCGATCATTTTTCATGGCATGGTCCGGGCTGGGGTACGAAGGCAGGATACACGCTCGCGCACCAGGCGCTCGGCTCGCGCGTCGAGGACGTCGATATCGATGTCATGGACCTGAGTCCCGACCGTATCGGGACGTTTGACGTCGTGCTGTTCCTCGGCGTGCTCTACCACCTGCGCCATCCACTCCTTGCCCTCGAGCGTGTCGCATCGGTCACACGGGACTACTTGATTGTCGAGACAGTGGTCGATCTTGTCGGGTTCCGCCGGCCGGCAATGGCGTTCTATCCGGGTCGCGAGCTCAACAACGACCCGACAAACTGGTGGGGTCCCAATCTACCGGCGGTGAGAGGAATGCTGGAGAGTCTCGGGTTCAGAGAAGTGATCGTTCCGACGCCGTTGCCAAACGCCACGTACCGTGCCGCACGTGCGCTTTACCACCGGGTTCGGGGGAAGAACACACTGGCGGAGGCTTTTCGTCAGGACCGGGCCGTGTTTCATGCGCGGCGGTGAGGCGGGGTCTAGAGATGTGAGGCGGGGTCGAAAGACCCCGCCCTACAAGACGATGATGTAGGGCGAGGTCTTTAGACCGCGCCACAATCATTACCGACGGTTCGTCCGCCCGATATCGACGCGGAACTCACCTTGATTGTCCTCGAATCCGTCGTCGTTGATTCCGAGGAACAGCTGACCCGCGGCCGGCATCGGGACCTGGACGCCACTGCCGATGCCGAATGGCTGACCGTTCGCGCCGATGCGGCCGATCAATGCACCCGCCGCAGCGCTCGGGAGCGGCGCATTCGTGGCCTTGCGTCCCGACTTGGACCCAAGTGGTGTCGCGACGTCGTTCGAATCTGTACTCAGTTGCACTTCGCCCGTTGCGTTGATGCTGAGCACTTCACCTCTTCGGACCGTCAAGCCGGTTGCCGTCCACGGCTGCTTCGCCGAGACGGTGATCCCGTTGCCACTCGGGCCCTGAAGATTCGGGTTCGTCCCGCTGGTTGCAACCCCGTTCGAGGGGCGAGCAAGAACGATGTGATTGACTTCGCTCGACGAGATGTCCCGGTCGCCCGATGACGTGCGAATCGTGAGCTTCAGCGGAGAACTGCCGCCGATGTCCGCGAGTTGCCCGTTGATGGTCTCACCACTCTTCAGGATGACTCGCTGTTCGCCTTCCGGAACTTTGGCCCAGTCAGCGTCGCTCATTGACGTGCCGGCGAAATCAATCACCGCGACGTCGTTCTGGGGAATCCGCCGCTCGGTACCGTTGACCCGAACAGTAAAGCCAACTCCCCCAAGATCTTCCAGCTGACCAGTTATCTTTTCACCCGAACGAAGCGTGAGCGTCGCGCTCTCCTGCGCCAGTGCAGCCGAGAGCGGCAGAGCGGCGACCGCCAGCGCGAGAATCGTACGCTTGAACATTGCTATAGCCTCCTCAATTTACTGTCCATACCGCGAGCTCAGCCGCTAACGGCCGAGCTGCAAGCTTTCTTCTGAACAGGGTTTGTGCAAGGGCAAGGCCAGTGGAAGAGGGCGGCCGACTCGGCCGTTTTTTGGCCAAAAAACGCAAAAACCTGAGTAAAACCGGCCCTATATAATGGACAGTATGCACCGCCGGGCGACCACTTCCATCGAATCACGCACTGTGTCCGACCAGCTTCCGAATGGCCTGAAGGTCGTGGTCCAAGAGGTTCACACCGTGCCGCTGGTGTCGGTGTGGTGTTGGTATCGCGTCGGGTCTGCAGACGAGGGGCCTGGACTGACCGGTGCGTCGCATTGGGTCGAGCACATGAATTTCAAGGGGACCGTCAACATCCCTCGCGAACAGATGAAGGGCATCGTCGAACGATTCGGCGGAATGTGGAACGGTTACACCTGGATCGATCAGACCACGTATGTTGAAACGGCGGGCCGGGACGCGCTCGATCAGATGTTGTTCCTCGAAGCGGAGCGTATGGCGTATGGGCTCTACGAACCGGCCGAGTGCGAGTCTGAGCGGACGGTCATCATCTCCGAGCTTCAAGGCGGGGAAAACGATCCCGATCAGTTGCTCGACACCGAGGTCACGGCGACCGCGTTTCGAGCGCATCCATACGGGCATCCGACAATTGGCTGGCTCGAGGACCTGGGCGCGATGACCCGCGACGATCTTTACGATTATTACCGCCGCTTCTACATTCCCAACAATGCGACGCTCGTCGTCGTGGGGGATGTCGATGCGACCGATGTGATGAAGCGCGCGGAAAAACATTTTGCTGCCATTCCAGAAGGGGCGATGCCCCAACGCATCCGCGCAATCGAACCGGAGCAGCTCGGGGAGCGTCGCGTCATCATCGAGCGTGAGGGAACGACCGGATATGTAAAGGCCGTGTTTCGTGCGCCAGCGGCCAGTGAGCCGGACTTTTTCCCGATGCTGGTTCTCGACGCGGTCCTGACCGGGGCGAAAGGCGTGAATCTTTGGTCAAGCTTTCGCGGCGTTCCGCCACAGCGAAAAGCACGGCTCTACACCGCGCTGGTGGAGCGGGGTCTCGCGTCGACGGTGTCGGGAGCGATCCTGCCGACCGTCCAGCCCTATCTGTACACGCTCTCATTCACCGCCATCGACGGCGTTTCACTGGCGGACGTCGAGCGAGCGGCGCTGGATGAAATCGAGCGAATCCAACGCACCGGTGTCGAGCCATCGGAAGTCGAGCGTGCGCGCCATCAACTGCGCGCGCGGCTGGTTTTCGATAACGACAGTGTCACGAACATTGCCCACCAGCTCGGCTACTTCGAGACCGTGGCGGGCCCCCGGTTCCTGCCGTCGCTTCAGCGACGCATAAATGAGGTCACACTCGAGCAGATCTGGGACGTCGCACGGCGTCGTCTCACTTCCGCGCATCGAACTGTCGGATGGTTCCGTCCGACGAGCCGATCGTGATGTCATCGAGCCTGGCTGCTGGACTATCGCCTGTCCGCCACACTCTCTCCAACGGTGCAACAGCGATCGTCCAGGAGAGTTCGGCCACGCCGGCCGTCTCGATCAATGCGACGTTTCTGGCAGGAAGTTTTTGCGACCCGGACGGCCTCCCGGGCGTCGCCGATCTCACCGCGCGTCTCGTCGATCGCGGGACTGCGCGTAAGAGCGCTGCCGCGATAGCAGAGGAGCTCGACAAGCGGGGCGTTGCATTGCGGGTGGGAACAACACGGCACAGGATGATCTTTTCGAGCACATGCCTCGCAGAGGACTTCGACGACGTGCTCGAGCTCATCGTGGAAGTTGCACGATGGGCTGCATTTCCCGAGGCGGAACTCGTCAAGCGGCGCGCCGAATCAATTACGGTGCTCCGGCAGAACGAAGACAATCCGTCGGTTCGCGCCGGTGAAGCGTTATCCGAACTGCTTTATGGCCCCGTGCATCCATATGGCCGACCGGCCAAAGGCACTGTCGCCACCCTGGAACGGATCGATCGCGACGCGTTGGTGAAGTTCCATGCTGATGAGATCAGACCCGCAGTGCTTACGGCCGTCGTCGTTGGCGACGTGGACGCGGCAAAGACGATCGATCGTGTGTGTGAACTCCTCGCCGACTGGAACGGCGGGCCCGAGCGTCCCATCGTCGTCCCGCCACCCGCCGTTCCGGCGGTCCGGCGTGTTCGTCAGATTCCAATGCCTGGCAAGTCGCAGACTGACATTGCCTATGGCTTCACGGCAATTCGCCGCCTGGACCCGCGATATCACGCGTACTGGGTGCTGAACAATATCCTGGGCCAGTTCGGTTTGGGTGGGCGACTGGCCGACAACATCCGTGAACGGCAAGGGATGGCGTATTACGCGTTCAGCGAATTCAATGCAAATGTGGGTGAGAGCCCCTTGGTCGTGCGCGCGGGTGTGGATCCAAAGAATGTCGACCGAACGATCGAGGCGATTGATGCCGAGGTCCGTGCCCTGGGGCTGCAAGGTCCGACCGATGCCGAAATGGACGCGAGCCGATCGTATCTGATTGGATCTATTCCGCGACTGCTGGAAACAAACGAAAGTATCGCAGCGTTTCTTCAGGACTGTGAGCAGTTCGACCTGGGACTTGATTACGACCGGCGGTTGGCTGGCCTGCTCAACGCTGTAACGATTGATGAGGTACGGGCGGCCGCAGCCGAAATCCTCCATCCCGAACATGCCGCGGTGGCCGTCGCCGGTCCCGAAACGCGCGGCGGCGAATGAGCATACCCTTCGACTCGCGCCGAAAGAATTTCCGCTTGCTCAGGGAAGGGGCGGCGTGACCCGCGCGGTTTTCTTCGATGTCGATTTCACGCTGATCTATCCGGGTCCACGCTTTCAGGCTTCGGGCTATTACGATTTCTGCGCGCGGCACGGCATCGAGGTCGATCCTGCGCTGTTCGATAGCGCTGTGGCTGGGGCCGCTTCGGGCCTCGACACTGGCGACGACACCTACGACGCGCAACTTTACGTCGACTACACGCGCCGAATCATCGAGGGCATGGGTGGACGCGGCGCTGCGGTGGAAATGGTGGCTCGTGAAATCTATGACGAATGGGCGGCCTGCCGTCACTTCACGCTCTACGACGATGTCCCTGATGTGCTTCGAACCCTGCACGCGTCGGGCGTGAAGATTGGATTGATCTCGAATTCACACCGCTGTCTGACATCCTTCGAGACTCATTTTCAACTACGTGGTCTGTTCACCGTCGCCGTGTCTTCCATCGAGCATGGCTACATGAAGCCCCACCCCAGCATCTTTGAGGCGGCGCTGCGCGGCGTCGGCGTCCCCGCCTCGGAGTCCGTGATGGTGGGCGACAACCTCACCCACGACGTCGAGGGGGCACGGCGGCTCGGCATGCGCGGTGTCCTTGTGTCGCGATCGGGACCAGTGGCGGCTCCTCCCGACGTTCCGGTCATACAGTCCCTGCGCGAATTGCCGGCTTTGCTTTGATGATCCGTCCGCTCACGACCCTCGACGAGTGTCAGCAGGTGGCCGCGATCGAGAAAGCAGTGTGGGAATTCGCTGATGGGGAAGACGTCGTCCCTCCTTCGCTGTTGATCGTTTCGATCAAACGCGGAGGCCTGCTCCTCGGCGCATTTGATGATGCCGGGAGGTTGCTGGGATTTGTCTACTCAATGCCGGGTGTCAAGGACGGCCGCCTGATCCACTGGTCGCACATGCTCGGCGTGGTGCCGGATGCACGGGGAACCGGCGTGGGGTTGCGGCTCAAACTCGCACAGCGGGATCATCTCTTACGGGCCGGAGTGGATCTCGTCGAATGGACTTTCGATCCACTTCAGGCGCTGAATGCCCATCTGAACTTTGCGCGTCTCGGCGTCGTTGTCGAGGAATATGAAGAGGACGTTTACGGCCGTTCGACCAGCCCATTGCACCTCGGTACGCCAACGGATCGCTTCGTCGCTGAATGGCGGCTGACGGCTCCTCACGTGGAGCGCCGGATTTCAATGCCGGTTGCGTCGCTCATTCGCGACAGTTCGGTCATGTCGGCGGTGCCGGTGAATCACGGCCGTGAAAAAGGAGAGTGGCTCGAATCATCGCCGCCCATGCTCGATGTCTCCGAGCGGCGGCTGCTGGTCGAGATCCCGACTGACTTTACCGAAATGCAGCGGCGGGCGCCGGACCTCGCGATGGAATGGAGACTGGCGACCCGATCGATCTTTGAAACGTACTTACGCCGCGGCTACCGCGTCGTCGACTTCTTTCTTTCGCGCGAAGCGCGTCGTGGTCAGTACTTGTTGGCGCTTCGAACGGAGATGTAAGACTGTCTGCTCTTCTCACTGCGCGTGGGGCCCCACCCCCACGCGCTCTCGCTCGGCGACTTCGCGCCTCGCTCGGGCCGCGGGCGCTTTTCCCTTTCAAGTGCTACCCCGGCGGCCATGTCATCTTCCTGCCGCCGAGCAAATGAAGATGGAGGTGAAACACCGTCTGGCCTGCATCAGCATTGCAGTTGAAGACCGTTCGATAGCCGCGGTCGGCATGTCCATTCTCTTTGGCGATGGCTGCCGCCGTGCGCACCATTTCTCCCACCAGCGCATCATCACCGGGCGCGAGATCGTTCAAGCTCGCGATGTGTCGTCGCGGAACGACGAGGAGATGTGTCGGTGCCTGCGGCGTGATGTCTTTGAACGCGACGAGGTGGTCGTTCTGATAGACGATGGTCGCGGGAATCTGTCCGGCGATGAGTTTGCAGAAAAGGCAGTCGCTCACATTACCTCCTCAGGACGGCGACACGCGGAATGCCCTGGAGATCGCGGCGGATGTGGTCGACAGTCCATCCTGCTTCACGCGAAGCTCCGCGCAGGCCGTCTTCCTGCCCGATGCCGAATTCAACAATGAGGCGGCCGGTCTCCGCAAGATGGACGGCGGACGCGGCAAACAGGCGGCGAATCACATCCAGCCCGTCCGCACCAGCGAACAGCGCCGATCGCGGCTCGTAGCGTATGACTTCTGGCTGCATGTGCGGCGCTTCTCTCTCGGAGACATACGGCGGGTTCGACACGATCAAGTCTGCTGATCCGGAAACTCCATCGAGAAGATTCGTGTGAACGAGCGAGACACGATTGGCGACGTTGTGTCGCAGCCCATTTCGACCGGCGACTTCCAGAGCAGCTGTGGATGAATCTATTGCGAACACGGCGGCTGATGGAAACTCGACCGCGAGCGCAACGGCGAGGCAGCCGCTTCCGGTGCCGACATCGATGATTCGCCGCACCGTATCGCGCGCCGGCATGGCTTCCAGCGCTTCTTCCACGATGAGTTCGGTTTCCGGGCGGGGTATGAGGACGGAAGGTGTGACCTCGAACTCCAGGCCCCAGAATTCCCGGTGTCCGGTGATATATGCGACAGGCTCGCGTCTGACCCGTCGCTCGACCACAGACTCGAACAACCGCTCGAACGCCGACGGAAGGGGATCTCGCGCCCGGATCAGCAGCGTCGCCCGATCGCAGTCCAGCACGTGGCGCGCCAGCACCTCGGCATCGAGCGTCGCCTCCTCGCGCGAAATTCCGGCACCGATGAACCGGTCGCGCGCATCAGCCAGGCGCTCGTGCAGCGCGGACATCAATGAACGGTCGGGCCAGAGCTCGCGTCGCCGTTGGAATCGGTTTCGGTGGCTTCTTTCAGCTTCTCAGAGGTGAAGTGCGTGACCGCGGCATCGATGAGGTCGTCCAGGCTGCCATCGAGGGCCGCCGTCAGCTGGTGCATCGTGTAGCCGACGCGGTGATCCGTGATTCGATTCTCGCGGAAGTTGTACGTACGGATCTTCTCCGAACGATCCCCGGTGCCGACCTGGCTGCGGCGATCTTTCGCGATCGCCTCCTGCTGTTTTCGCATCTCCATTTCGTACAGCCGCGAGCGCAGGACCTTCATCGCCTTTGCGCGATTCTTCACCTGTGACTTTTCGTCCTGCTGCGACACCACGATGTTGGTGGGGATGTGCGTGATCCGCACGGCGGAATACGTCGTGTTGACACTTTGGCCGCCAGGTCCGCTCGAGCAGAAGGTATCGATGCGCAGATCCTTCGGATCGACGTGAATGTCGACTTCTTCCGCCTCAGGCAGTACCGCTACGGTCGCGGTCGAGGTGTGAATGCGGCCGCTCGCCTCGGTGGTTGGAACGCGCTGAACTCGATGCACGCCACTCTCGTACTTGAGGCGGCTATAGACGCCTCGTCCCTCGATTGTGGCGGTGACTTCCTTCGTGCCGCCGGCGCCGCTCTCACTCAGGTTCAGAACTTCCACGCGCCAGCCCTGTCGTTCCGCGTACCGCGAATACATGCGGAACAAGTCCGACGCGAACAGCGCGGCCTCGTCGCCGCCCGCGCCGGCGCGGATCTCCAGAACGACGTTTTTCAGATCGTTTGGATCCTTGGGGACGAGGAGGAGCTTCAGGTCCGCCAGCAACTGATCGCGGCGCGATTCGAGCGTCGCGAGTTCCGCCTGCGCGAGCTCCCGCATGTCCGGATCCTTCATGAGCTCTTCGGTGTTGGTGAGCTCCGAGATGACGTCCTTGTACTCGCGGAATCGGTCGACGAGCGGCTGGATTTCGGCGAGGGTCTTCGAATGCGCACGAAACTTCGCCGTGTCCCCTTGCACGCTGGGGTCGGCCATTTCGGTCATCAGCCGTTCGTATTGCGCCTCGACGGCGTTTAGTTTGTCGAACATGATTATTGATGCGTCGCTCGCCTGGATCGGAGATCTGGTCCACTTTTCTTACTGCGCGTGGGGCCCCACCCCCACGCGCTCTCGCTCGGCGGCTTCGCGCCTCGCTCGGGCCGCAGGCGCTTTCCCTTGTCCCTTGTCAAGACTGTCCCCCAGAGACCGGCGGCAGAAACGCCACGTCGTCGCCATCACTCAGCGGCGTCGTCATCCGCGCGTACTCTTCGTTGACCGCGCACGACACGGCCCGGCTGTAATCGTCGAACCCGGGAAACTCGGTAACGAGCGAATCCCAGGCGGCGCGAACGCTCGATCCGTCGGGCAGCGTCCGCCGGATTTCCTGGGCCCCGGCCATTTCCCGAAGCCGCGCGAACAACCGGATGGTTACGTGCATTGTTCGAACGCCATCCGGCGCGCGTCTTCGTCCATCGGATCTGCCGTCGCGCCTTCAATCCAGGTCTCACCACCTTCGAAGTGCTCGTGCTTCCAGATGGGCGCGATCTGTTTGATGCGCTCGATGGCGTACCGGCATGCCGCGAATGCTTCGGCGCGATGCGGCGAAGTGGCAGCAATGACGACGCTGGCGTCGCCGATTTCAAGACGCCCGATGCGGTGATGAATCGCGAGGCCAATCGACGGCCATCGCTCACCGGCTTCCTCGTCGATCCGGGCGAACGCCTTCACGGCCAATGGCTCGTACGCTTCATACTCGAGCCACAGGACGCGGCGCCCACCATTCTCGTTGCGGACGAGTCCGACGAATGTCGCGACGGCCCCGCAATCCGCCGACGATACGATGGTGGAGACAACGGTGGCGTCAAGCGGATCCGACGTCACCCGGAACCGGGGATCCGACATCGCGTTTCAGTATACCCCGCGCCAGAAATGATTTAGCGGGCCGTGCCCGGCACCGAGGCCGGGCGCGTGCCGGATCGCACCGTCAAGGTACTCGCGGGCAGATTCGATCGCCTCTCGATCGCGCTGTCCGCGGGCGAGATTGGCGGCTATGGCTGACGAGAGCGTGCAGCCGGTCCCGTGCGTGTGCGGCGTCGCAATTCTTCGGCGGCGGATCTCGAAAGCGCCGCCTTGCACGCACGCCACGTCCACCGAATCGGGACCCTCGAGGTGCCCACCCTTGACGAGTACGACGCGTGGTCCGGCCCTCAGGATCCGTTCACCTGCGGTTCGCATGTCGTTGAAGGAACGGATTGGCATCTCGGCGAGGACTTCTGCTTCCGGGATGTTCGGCGTCACGACGTGTGCGATCCGGAGCAGCTCCGACTTCATTGCCGCAACCGCATCGAGATCGAGCAGTCGATCGCCACCTTTCGCGATCATGACCGGATCGACGACGACGTGTGGCAGATCCAGCGCGCGCACAGCTGCGACGACCGCTTCGACAATGGCGGCGTTTGCCAGCATGCCGATCTTGACGGCATCGGCAGCGAGATCGCCGACGACCGTTTCGATCTGCGCGGTGACGAGATCGGCCGGCATCGCCTGCCACGAAACGACACCTCGAGTGTTCTGCGCGGTCACCGCCGTGATCGCAGTCGTTCCGTAAACGCCATGCGCCGCGAACGTCTTCAGATCGGCCTGGATTCCGGCGCCGCCACCGGAATCGCTGCCGGCGATCGTCAGTGCTACTTTCATCGTCTCAGCTTGATCTTCCGGCTAAAGCCGGAAGCCACAAAGGAGTAGCGTCTCAGCTTGATCTTCCGGCTAAGCCGGAAGCCACAAAGGAGTA
>Ga0075423_10006914_pt1 | contig 10675 bp, 6 predicted proteins | sample SoiMethybrSBSTD2_FD_80114 | JGI IMG/M metagenome (GOLD analysis project Ga0075423, IMG submission 80114) | Bulk soil microbial communities from a Populus tree surrounding site in Tennessee, USA - Soil MetaG P. TD hybrid SBSTD2 | ecosystem: Environmental > Terrestrial > Soil > Tree plantation...
ATCGCCAGCTCCTGCAGGTGCGGCGCCATCGTCACGCCGTAGCCGGTGCCGATGCGCGTGTCGATCAGCGTGAGATCGATCGGCGCCAGTAAATCGTCGACCGGACCGACGGATCGCGGCACGAACGATGCGGCGATGCGCTGCGGGCCCGCTTTGATGAGGATCGGCGGCGTCTCGAGCGTCAGACCCTGTTCGCCGGCGTCGCTCATCCCGTAATTGACTTCGAGCACCGCCGCACGGTCGCCATTTACGGTGATCTCCAGCAGCTCGTTCTTGCCGGCCATGTAAATCGCCGTGTTGGCAAACAGCTCGCCGCTGACGGTGCGGACCAGCGTTGCCTGGAACTTGTACATGCCGTCGGCCGGGAACGTGTGCACGAGAACCGCTCCGCCGCGCGATCCGAACGGCGCGCCTTCGATGTACTGCATCTGGTTCTCAGTCGCAGGCACGCGATACGTCGCCGTCGTCGGCGCAGCGGCGCGATCGCCGACGGCGAGCCGGCTGATCTGACTCGCCGCGCGCAGGTAGCCTTGCGGCAGCGCCGGCGAAAAACTCTGCGCGTCGGCGATGTTGTCGAACCCCTGACTCATCGTGTCGGGCGGCAAGAATTCGGTTGGATCGACGTCGACGTCGAGGAGATCCTTGACCGCCTGCGCGTACTCGGCGCGCGTCAGCCGCTGGAACGGACGCCATCCGGGATTGGGATTTGCGGCGGCCCATTGATCCATCCGCGCTTCGATCGCCGACCGCAGCGCGTGCAGAACCGTCTCGTCGGGGCGACGCGCGCCGGCGGGCGGCATCATCCCCGTGCGCAGCTTGCGAATGATCTTTTCGGAAATCTGCGCGTGATCGGTCGAGCGCGCGACGTCGAAATCGGCAAGCGACAGGCCGCCCGCCTTGCCGCGATCGCTGTGACAGCCGATGCAGTACTGCTTCACCGTCTGCGTCGCGGATTCCGCATCAGGCAGCGCAGCGGCTCTCGGCGTCTGCTGCGATCCTGCGGCCGCTGCGAACGCACACATGTACATCGCGTACATCGCTGCGGGGGCGGCGAACCATCCCTTCATCGGTCCCCTCAACGCTGAGCGTCCACGGACGCGCGGCGAACCGCAAGTATAAGGCTTTACGCCTCGTTCTTCAGCAGGCGCACGATGATCGCGACAAGGGCGATGACCGCGATAGCGAGCGCAGCCCAGAACAGGCTCGGCGACACGATGCTCGCGTCCGCCACGGCCGAGACTGGCCGCTCGCCATCGAGCGTCACGTCGCGCGCGGGTGCCCCGAGCACTTGCGGCGTCAGCAGGGCGAGGTCGTACTGAGGCCGCGGAAGATCGCTGCGGCCGTATGCGACGCGCAGCGGCGTTCCCGTCCCGCGATACAGACGAATGCGGTACGACGGCAGCAGCAGCTGCGCCTTGTCGATCGGCAGCGGCGCGTTGTCCCCTTCGTCGACGACGACGAGCAGTGATGTGTCGTGCGGCGTGCGCAGGGTGATCGTCAGCGGCGCCGCCGGCCTGTCCTGATCGGCGTGCCGCCACTCCACGATCGCCATCATGTCGAACCAGGGATCGCGCCGGCGCTCGTCGCGCTCGCGCTCTTCTCCAACCGTGATGCGCCGATCGAACACGCGCGCGCTCGTCGCGATCACGAGGCGTGCAGGCGGCAACCCCTCGACGGGAAACGTCAGTCGATAGACGCTTCGGCCGGATCGTGCGGGCGGCAGCGTCTTCGGTACTGACCCGAGCTTCTCGAACGGCACGGCGATCGACAACGGCTCCGGCAGCTGCTCGATCAAGTACGGGATCTGCCGATCGGCGTCGTCGACGACGCGAACGTCGCTGAACCGGCGGGCGGGACCGGTGCTGTGTGCGAGCGTATTCGCGTCGAACGCGACTGCAATCAATCCGGCGCTCCCTGCCGCCACCGTCCGCACGTATTTGAAAGCGCTCGTATCGAGTGACGCGCCGAAGGTCGGAAGCGGAGGCGCGACGCCTGGCGCGTTCTCTGCTTCCGCGCGCGCGCGCGGCTCGCCCCACGCCGCCTGCGGCACGGTGTGGATTTGAATTCGATCTCGTTCCGCTTCGATGTCGTACCGAGGCGTCGCGAGCGTGGTGTTTCCGTATCGTGCGGTCAGCCCGCTCGCCGGGGCTTCAACGTAGATCCACGGCAGATCCGCAAACACCGCTGTCACGCCGCGCAGATCGAGCGGCGGGTTGTCGCCGTCCTCGATCTCGAGGTCGAGCTGCGCTTCGGTCGGTGGGTCCATCGGAAGCCGAAGCGCGGACGCTGCCACATCGTCGCGGACGACGCGGCGGAGCGTCGATTGTCCGAGGAGCCGCGGCACGAGCTCGGTCCCGGTGAGCTGCGGCTGAAACACGCGCGCCGGGCGGAGGATGTGACCGCCGCTGGCGGGACTGGCAGGAACATCGAGATCGAGCGCGACGATCGGCAGATGCCCCGCCGGCAGATTGATGCGGAACCTGCTGAATCCCGGTTCGCTCGCGCGGCGCTCGAACACGAGCGCGGTTGTCAGCGGCGGCGGCGCGGCTGACTGCGGGAGCCGGCCCGCGGCGGCAGCCGGCGTCGAGCTGACGCGCGCGCTGTGGCTGTCGTCCCACGTCAATCGCAAATAACGGAACGTGCCCGGCGCGAAGCGCAGCTCGATCTGGCGCAGCCGCTCGTCAGGTAAATCGAAGAGCGTTCCGTCCGCGACGAGCGTCGTCCAATGCTGGCGATCGCCGCTGCCCTCGAGCCTCACGCGCTTCAAAAATGGCGCGGCGATCGCTTCGACGCGGAATCGATCGATCGTCAGCGGCTCGCCGAGATCGGCTTCGAAACCGCTCGTCTTGATCTTCTTGTCGTCGACCGACAGCACCGGCAGGATCGTCGCGTTCGTGTAGATCGGCTCGGGCAGCGGACCGCCGATGAGCAGGTAGCCGATCTCCGATCCACCGGCATCGTACAAGCGAAGATCGCGCAGTCCACCGGAGAGGATCACGCTCCGCGCGCCCGTCTCCGGATCCCTCGAGCGGACGGTCGTCCGGAACGGCGACGCAGCCGCGAGCAGCGGCACGTCGATCGCGAGGCGCCGCGGACCACTGCCGCTCGTGACGATCGGACGCTCGAATCGAAACGTGGCGGGCGCCGCCGTCTGCTGCGCTGTGACGGTCGCCGCGCCCGCGACGAGCGCGAGGGCCACGATCGTCGTGGCGGTTGTCCTCATGCGTGATCCCCGGCAGGATGCAAGACGAATTTCTGGAGCGCCAGCGCCACCAGCGACAGCGATATGGCGAGACCCGCGAGCGAACCAACACGGTACAAGCCGCCGAGCGATCCCGTGTCGTACAGGAACGCTTTGAAGGCCGTCACGGTAATCAACACCACCGCCGTGACGCGCGCCGGCCGATTGCGAAGGTAGATCCCTCCCGTCAGCAGCAGCATGCCGAACGCGAGCCAGCCGATCGTGTAGGTCAGATCCTGCGCGAGCGTGACGCCGAAGCGGAACGCGATCTCGCGTCCGGTCGCGTAGAAGTCAGCGATTTCAATGTTCAGCAGCATGAACAGCAGGATCACGGCGCCGGCCGGGAGCATGTACGATGCTCGCGGCAGCGACCGGATCTTGTCGTCGGTCTTCGACAACCACCAGGCCGCGGCAAACATCGAGACTGCGCAGATCGCGTATGTGTAGAGATACCAGTTGAACACGCGCAGTCCGCGCGGCTCGTAGACGAACACCGACGGGTTCATCGCGAGACGCACGAAGACGACGGCGAGCAGCGCGGCCGACCAGTACAAGAGTCCGCGATGCGGGATGCGATGATAGACCCAGGCGAGCGCGGCGCCTTCGAGCGCCCATCCGATCGTGATCCATTGGTGATTCAACTGCAGCGGGATTGCGATCGTGACGAACGCCAGCGCGGCGCCGGCAATCAGCGCGAGGCGAGCAAGATCGCGGGCGCCGTCCGGCTCCATGCGCAGCAACTGCCGCAGCAGCAGCGCCATGACCGCGCCCTCCGCGACGGGCACCGCACCGACGAAGAGACCGTACCCGCCCTGCAGCAGTGCTGTGCGCGCCGCGAAAAATGCGAATGCGCTGCCGGCGATCGCGGCGAGATACGGATCGCGCGACGGACGTGCCCGCCGGCCGAGAACGAATGGATATCCAACGAACACCGCATACAAGACAACGGCAAGGACGAGAGATGACATCCACTCCGCGGGATTGCCGTAGTGATCGTGCCACGACGTCTGCACGTACCACGCAGTGACGACCGACGCGGGCGCGATCCAGTTCAACCGCGCGGTCCAGGCGACCGCAAAGATCAGCGCGATGTTCAGAGCCGACACCGCCGCGACGATGCCGATCGGCAGAGGATTCAGCCCACCGGGCGCTTCGCCGATCGTGAAGTTCGCGATGAACAGCGCGCAGATTGCGGCGGCCGCCGCCATCGTCCACGATCCACGCTTTCGCATCGCGATGAACCACCCGAGCGCGTACGCGACGAGGATCTCGGTCGCGACGACGAATACCGGCGCCCATTGCGACCCGGCGGCACGCGCCCACGCGAGCAGCACGATCGACGCCGCGATCGTGCCCGCGGCGTGCAGCTCGCCGGAGCGGATCGCGAGTGACGCTGCGGTCAGTGCCAGCGTGAGCACCGTCAGCGCGCCGAACAACGGCCACGGCGGAATCGACCACCGCGGATCGATCGCGATCAACAGCAGGAACAGGTGTCCGAGCACTCCGAGATATGCACCATGGCGGAATCCGAATCGCGAGGCATCGACATCGCTCCGGCCTCGCGTCGCCCGATGTCCCCACGCATGACCGGCGAGCATCGTCAGCGTCAGCGTGACGAGAAAGAGGAGCGACGGGAGGAGGCCCGCGATCGCTGCGGCATCACTCCACCACACTGCGAGAACGAGCCACGATAATCCGCCGCCCACAACAGAGAGGGCCGGCAGCCCGCCGGCGGCGCTCTCGACGAACAGACCCGCATTCAGAGTTGCGACGAGGATCGCCAGACCCCAAAGCGCGGCGGCCGCGTGCGGACCTCCTGCGAGAAACAGGAGCAGCAGCAGGCTCGCGATCAGGACTGCTCCGCCTGCCCAGCGCGGCAGCATCGGTACGTCGGCGCGCCGCGCGATCAACGGCACGACGATATAGAGCGCGCCGAATGCGCCGTAGAGGACGAACGCGGCGGCAAGGTGATCCGCGGTGAGATGCGTCGCCGACCATGTCGCTTCCGCGACGGTCGCGAAGAAGGCGGCGACGTAGTACAGCGGGAACTCACGCCGTGCAAACGCCTGCCACGCGACGATCGCGAGGAGCGCCAACAACGGCGCAAACAGCGGCGCCGGCGCAGCCGCCGACGGCTCGATTCGTGCGATCGCGGCGAACACGGCGAACAAGACCGGCGCGGCGTAGATCGCGCGCGCTGACACACCCGGCAGGGGCCGATGGAATCGCCGCGCGCACACCGGTGCCAGGGCGAAGAACAGAATGAAAGCCGACACGAACGCCACGGCCGTCGCAAATGCACCGTGCGCGTAAGACACCGCGAGCCAGGTCGCAAACACCACCAGCGTCGCGGATGCGCCGAGCGCATGCGGCCACTCCTCGCCGCGCGCGATGGTGAGTGCAAGCAGACCCGCATTCACGATGAACAGAAAGCCAAACAGCAATCCCGGCTGCGATCCGTACGCGGGCACCGCGGCAAGGTACGCGGCGAAGGCGAGCGGCATCGACGCCGCGGCGAGGCTCGCGTTCGACACGCTGCGGCGTCCTCCTGCCGGCAACGGCGCGCTGAACACGATCGAGGCGAACCCGACGACCGAGAACACCAGGAAGAGGCCCATCGCGAGCGACAGCTGGCTCGCCGTGAGAAAACTGACGACCCAACCCCATTGATAGATCGTCGTGAACGCGACGCTGAGCAGCGTGAGGAGCGGCCATCGCTTCTTGTGCGCGACCCACGCGAGACCGATGTTCAGCAGCAGCAGATACGTGAAGAGCGGGATCGGCCGGTTCTCGCCGGTGGAGAGCAGGATCGGCGTCGCGAAGCCGCCGAGCAGACCGAGCACCGCGATGAACAACGACGCGCGCCGGATCGACAGCAGCACGGCGACGGCGGTGACGAGCGCCAGCAGCGCGAACGCAACGGCAGCGGGAATGAGATGCCAGATTGCGTGCGCGGCGAAGAAGGTCGAGAACAGAATCGCGATCGCGGCCGCGTCGAGCGCGTTCGCGGTGACCGGGTACTTGCGCGCCGCGCGCAGATCGCAGGCGACCAGCAGCGTGACACCGGTCAGCAGTCCGATGGCAACGCGGACCGGCGGCGCGAGCCAGCCGTGATCGATGGAATAACGCAGGAAGAACACCGCCGCGAGCACCAGCGCGACGCCGGCGACGGCGGAAAACATCTTGACGCCGATCAGCCGCTCCCAGTCGAACGGGGGCGGAGGCGGCGGCGTCCGCGACGGAACGGGCGGCGATGGCGGCGGCGTCCGCGGCGGTGGAGGCGTCGCATCGCGCGAAACAGCAGGCGTAACTGCGGCAGGCTTCGCGGCCCCAGGCGGAATCGCGGGCTTTGGGATCGGCGCCGGGGCCGGCGGTTTCGGCGGTGCGGGCGGTGCCGGAGCCGCGACTGTCGGCGCGGGCGCTGTTACGGTTCGCTGCGCCTTCTCGCTCCGTGCTTCGTCGACCCTCTTCGAAAGATCGGTGATCGTCCGGCGCTGCCGCTCGATTTCTTCCTCGAGCCGCGACATGCGCGTCAGCAGCCGGCTTTGCCGAATCAGGCTGACGATCGGCAGGATGAACGGCAGCGCCGCCAAGAAGATAAGGAACGGGATCACGCCATTACTGTAGTCGGCCCCGTCGAGGTTACTGGATAGCGCGCCCGCGGCCAATTACCTGCGGCTGCGCGAAATGGCGCGGGCGATCGTGTATAGGTATTCCTGTGTGGATCGCGATCGGGATCGCCATTGGCGTGCTCGTGCTTTCGCACACCGCTCCAGCGCCCTTCCTTTTTGACGTCATCGCCGGCGATCAAGCCGTCTGGCACATGCCGAAGCGATCGACGCCGACGGTCTATCTGACGTTCGACGACGGGCCGAATCCGACGACCACGCCGGATCTGCTCGACGTGCTGGCACACGAACAGGTCCACGCCACGTTTTTCCTGATCGATCGCAACATCACCGATCGGACGGCGCCGCTCGTGCGGCGTATCTTCGACGAGGGCCATGCCGTTGGAATCCACTCGCACACACGGAAGTACATGTTGATGTCGGCCGACGAATTCGCACGGACGGTCGCTGCCGCGGCTGAGCACATCGAGCAGGTCGCCGGCCACTCGCCGTGCGCGGCGTTTCGACCACACGCCGGCTGGCGCAGCTGGCAGATGTACTCGGGGCTTCGGACGATCGATTACCGAATGGTGGGATGGAGCTGGATGCTCTGGGATTGGAACTGGTTTCGCAAACGGACGGCGGACTCGGTGCTCAACCGCGTCCGCGACCGTATCTCCGACGGCGACATCGTCGTCATGCACGATGGCGACGAGTCGGCACCGTTCGCCGATCAACGCCACACCGTGGAAGCCATCGCGCGTCTGATTCCCGTTCTGCGCGCGAGAGGGCTCGAGTTCGGCACGATTTGCTGACGGGCTCAGCTCTGGGTTATTTGCCGCATCGAAAACAACACGCCATAGGCCCGGTTATTGCACCTCGTCTTTGTGATGCTGGGAGCAGTGCGCCCATCTGTGGCGTTGGCGACGGCGCTGATCGCGCTCGAATGCGCGCACACCGGGCTCGGCAAGGAGAGCGGCGGCGTCCGCATGGTGACGGCGGCGCAGCGCCTGGCTCTCATCCGTCACGCACAGGTGTGGCGGAAAACGGATGTCTCCGCCGTCGACATCAAAGCGGGACCGCAGTCAAAAGACACGTTCGCGCCGGACGCGACGATCACGTGCGACTACGCGAACGAGACCCTCGGCGGCCACACGCCGAAATTCGCCTGCGCGATCGACAAAGAAGATCATCTCAAGATCCGCTACGGGCGAAACAACGGCGAGGTGTACGCGGGCGTTGCCGCAACGCGGCTGCTGTGGGCGCTCGGGTTCGGCGCCGATGCGATGTACCCGGTGCACGTCGTGTGTCGTGGATGTCCCGATGCGATGAAACAGGAAGGTGAAGCGGGCCCGGGTTACATCCGCTTCGACATCGCCGCAATCGATCGCAAGATGCCGGGACAGGAAGTCGAGGCGCCGAGCGTCGGTGCCGGGTGGTCGTGGGAGGACCTCGATCTCGTCGACGAACGTGAAGGCGGCGCGCCGCTCGCGCATCGCGATGCGCTCAAGCTGCTCGCGGTGCTGGTGCAGCACACCGACAACAAACCCGATCAGCAGAAGCTGCTATGCCTCGGCGAACACGCGAAGCACGGCGACTGTCGCGAGCCGTTCATGATGGCCCACGATGTCGGGCAGACGTTCGGCGCGGCGAACCTGTTCAACCGCGGCTCCATCGGCAGCGTGAATCTGGAGCACTGGTCGCGCACGCCGGTGTGGAAGGATCCGATTCACTGCTTCGGGAACCTCGCGCCGTCGCAGACAGGCACGCTGAGCAATCCACACATTTCCGAAGCCGGCAGAAAATTTCTCGCCGACGAGCTGATGCAGCTCACCGACGCGCAGATTCGGGATTTATTTACAGTGGCGCGATTCGCCGACAAACCGGGGGGCTCGCCGGTGGACGCATGGGTGGCGGCGTTCAAACACAAACGCGAGGAGATCGCGTCAGCGACGTGTCACTGACGTGATCTCTCACGATCGTCGTCGCGCGATGTTTACTAGGGCGTCTGCTTTCTCTCCGGCACGTTCAACTGCTGCAGGTGCGTGACGATGTCCTGGCCCGATGTAGCGGGCTTCACGGCTCGGTCGATGTCCGCGATCTTGCCGCTTGGATCGATGTAGAACGTCCAGCGGCGCGCGAACTGCCGCTCGGGCGGCGCGTCCGCGGCGATCACGCCGTAGGCCTTCGCGACGTTCTTCTCGGGATCGGCGAGCATCGGAAAGTCGGCGTGCTCTTTCTCGGCGAACGCCTTGTTGTCTTGCAGAGTGTCGACGCTGACCATGAAATACTTCGTGTCGTATTTCCGAATCAGCCCACCGCTCTCACGGAGCGAGTTGCACTCCGCGGTTCAACCGGCGGTGAATGCCTTCGGAAACCACGCGAGCACCACCCACTGCCCTTTGAGATCTTTCAGGCTGTAGGTCTTGCCATCGGTCGCCGGCAGCGTGAAGTCGGGCGCGGGATCGCCCACCTTCAGCTCGGTTTGCGCCGCGGCGGGACTCGCGAGCAGGCCGCACGCGACGAACGCAAGCGGCAACAGCCATAACGCCTTCCTCATCTGGCCCCTCCAGTCGGGCGACACGAAGTCAACAGTCGACAGTTCACAGTCAACAGGTCTGTCGACTACCCGTCGACTGTCGACTGTTGACCTCGCATTCCCCTGCACGATAGCACAGGTAATGCTCCGTATAATCGACCGCGTGAAAACGCTTCTCGCGCTTGCGCTTGCCGCCACGTCGTTCGATCCGTCCTTCTACTCCGAGCTCCGCTGGCGGCACGTCGGACCGTTCCGCGGCGGCCGCACCGTCGGCGCGGCCGGCGTCGTGCAGCAGCCGAACGTGTTCTACGTCGGCGTGAACAACGGCGGCGTCTGGAAGACGACCGACTACGGCCACACGTGGTTTTCGATCTTCGACGATCAACCGACGCAATCGATCGGCACCGTCGCAGTCGCGCCGTCGGATCCGACCGTCGTCTACGCTGCGAGCGGCGAAGGGCTGCAGCGGCCCGACCTGTCGGTCGGCAACGGCATCTACAAATCGACCGACGCCGGGAGAACGTGGACGCACCTCGACGGATTCCGCGACGCGCGCCAGATCGGCGCCGTGCTCGTCGATCCGACCACGCCGGATCGATTGTTCGTGGCGGCGCTCGGTCATCCCTACGGACCGAATGAAGAACGTGGCGTGTTCCGATCGACCGACGGCGGCCGCACGTGGCAGAAGGTCCTCTACAAGGACGAGAACACCGGCGCGATCGATTTAGCGTTCGACCCGCGCAACGCGCAAATCGTGTACGCGGTCCTGTGGGCGGCGCGTCAGGCGCCGTGGGAATACAACAACGCGTATCTCGGATCGACGAGCGGTCTGTTCAAATCGACGGACGGCGGAAACACGTGGCAGCCGCTGACGCGCGGTCTGCCGACGGCGGCCGACGGTTTGAGCCGCATCGGGATTGGCGTCGCACCGAGCGATCCGAACCGAATCTACGCATGGGTGACGGCGAAGACCAACGCGCTGTATCGATCCGATGACGCCGGCGCGAGCTGGACGCGCACGAACGACGAAGCACGCGTGTGGGGACGCGGTGAAGATTTTGCGTGCGTGCGCGTCGATCCGACCAACCCCGACATCGTCTTCGCCGCCAACACGTCGACCTACAAATCAATCGACGGCGGCCGCGCGTTCACCGCAATCAAAGGCGCGCCAGGCGGCGACGACTACCACACCATCTGGATCAATCCGGCGAACCACGACATCATCCTGATCGCCTCCGATCAGGGCGCGACGATCACGGTGAACGGCGGCGCAACGTGGAGCGACTG
>Ga0075423_10006916_pt1 | contig 10672 bp, 8 predicted proteins | sample SoiMethybrSBSTD2_FD_80114 | JGI IMG/M metagenome (GOLD analysis project Ga0075423, IMG submission 80114) | Bulk soil microbial communities from a Populus tree surrounding site in Tennessee, USA - Soil MetaG P. TD hybrid SBSTD2 | ecosystem: Environmental > Terrestrial > Soil > Tree plantation...
CTGCTCGGGTGCCATGTAGGTCGGCGTGCCGACCAACACACCCTCGCTGGTGAGCTGGAGCGTGTCCGCATAGATCTTGGCGATCCCGAAATCGGTCAGCAGTGGGTCGCCGTCGTGACTGATCAAGATGTTGGCCGGCTTGACATCGCGGTGAATGATTCCCTGGCGATGCGCGTAGGCCAGCGCCTCGGCCACATGCGCGACGAGTGCGGCGCTGCGCGCGATCGTCAGCGACTTGCTGGCGAGCAGCTTATTCAGATCGCCGCTGTTGGTGTAGCGCATGACCATGTACGGGATACCCTGCTCCTCGCCGACATCGTGGACTGGCAGGATGTAGCGATGTTCGAGGCGGGCGATCGTGCGGGCCTCGCGCTCGAAGCGGGCGCGAAAGCTGGGGTCGCGCGCAAGATGCTGCGGCAGCACCTTGATCGCCACATAGCGGTCCATCGCGGCGTGGTAAGCTTTGTAGACGGTGGCCATGCCGCCCGCGCCGACCTGTTGGAGAATACGGTAGGGGCCAAAGTTGCGTCCCGCCAGATCGTCCATCGCGTACCTCCCTATCGCCATTGCAGATTGCGGATTATGATTGTTCGCGGCGCATTGCTGACGCGGATGGCGCCCACGGGGTGGCTCAATTGCAGCTGAACTACGGAGTATCGATCAACGAGTGTACGGCGCTATCATAGCATGGAGTCGCTGAAAGCGAAATGATGCAAGATTGCGCGCGGGTGATCGTTTGAGGGCAGCAGCGCAACATTCATCGTTTCCTCCCTCTGGTCCTGGCGAGCCAGATACGAGAGCACTAACTGCCGATCGAGTTGGCGTATACTACTGAACGCTCGCAACACACGATTTGGACACTTTGTATACGAGTGCTGGCGATGAAAGTCGCAGAGGTAAAATAGAGCGGAATAGCCAAGAAAGGAGCAACGTCTGTGTCACGACCTGATCGGATGGACCCGCCGCCAACGCTGCGGCCCTATGCCCACACCCGCGATGTAGGTGGCCTGCGACTGCACTACTACGATGCCGGCGCGGGCGCTGCGCCGCCGCTGGTGCTGATTCACGGCCTGGGCGACGAGGCCGACACCTGGCGACACGTCTTCCTGCCGTTGGCCGAGCAGCGGCGCGTGATCGCGCTCGACCTGCCAGGATTTGGCCGCAGCGACAAGCCGTATCGCAGCTACACCGTGACGTTCTTCGCGCGCGCAGTGTGGGCGCTGCTCTCGGCGCTTGACTTCGACCGCGTGGTGCTCGTGGGTAGCTCACTCGGCGCATTCGTGGCCCAGCGCCTGGCGATCGCGCGCCCCGCAGCGGTCGAGCAGTTGGTCCTGATCGGCGGCTCCATGGCGATCATGCCCGCCCGCCCTCCGGCTCCTGCTCCCGCGCCCGCCCCCACGTCTGCACCCGCGCCGGCACGGTCGCCGGTGCGATTGTGGCTCTACCTGACGCCGGGGGTCGGCGAACTGCTCTACACCGGCTTCCGCCGCTCGCAGGATCTGGCCTATGCCAGCCTGCGCCCGTACTACCACGACCTGACGGCGTTGCCGGCGGCTGACCGCTCGTTCCTGCGCGAGCGCGTGTGGGCGCGAGTCTGGAGTAGCGGGCAGCGCCGCGCCTTCCTTTCGACCCAGCGCTGGGCCGGCATCGAGCTATACATGCGCATGCCCGCCTGGCGCGAGCGCTTGCTGCAACTCGCCATCCCCACACTGCTGATCTGGGGTGAGCACGACGCGGTTGTGCCGCGCGCGCGGGGCGAAGCGCTGGCGGCGGGCCTGCCGAATGCCGAGCTGCGCATCATCGCGGGCAGCGGCCACCTGCCGCAGCAGGAGCGCCCAGCAGCGTTGCTCGACGTGCTACGGACGCTGTCAACCTAAATAGCCGATAGCCGTCGCCATTTTCATATCAGATAGTGCTGTCGCGTCCAAGGAGCAGTTCAGCACGCGCATAAATACGATTGCAACGTTGTAATCGCTGATATGCAAGTGCATAAATACGATTACAGCGTTGACGTGCAGCTCAGCAACCTGCTAAATACGACAGCAACGGGACGATAGACGATGGACGATAGACGATAGATTCCATCGTCCATCGTCTATCGTCTATCGTCTCTTCGACAATCAGGTCGTCACAGCGACCATCGGCGCAGATCGCCCTAGCGCGTAACTTCTACCCGCTGTAGCGCAATTCATATGAGTATAACCATATGCTGTGCCAATCAAAGGAATTCCACGATGCAACTGCGGCGGTCGGCCATTGCCGCTATGTTATGCAGTGCTGTTCTGCTGGCGCTCCGTACGAGCAGCGCGAGCAGCCTGCCTGATGCCTTCGCGCAGGCCGACGCGACGACGACGCCGGTGCCGGCCGTGCGCGTCGTGATCACGGCAGCGGGCCTCGACCCGGCCAGGCTGAGCGTGACGACCGGCACCGAGGTCGTGTGGTACAACGCTACTGCGGTGACATGCACGCTGCACATGCCTGATCGCTACTGGCTGTTTCTGCCGCTGGTGCTCAACGATGCACATGGCGGCAACCAGGCTGGCGCTGCGGTCGCGCGCCCGGCTGTGTTTGCAGCGCGGCCTCAAGCTGCGCAGAAGGTGGGCTTTTCCGTCGTCCTGCCGCCGGGCAGCACATTCGCATATGTGTTCATGATCGCCGGCGAGTATCCGTATTTCCTGACGAACGCCGGCAAGTTCAACGGCTGGCTCACCGTCCGACCGCCGACGCCGAAGCCGACGCCCACCGCAACGCGCATACTCACGCCCCCGCCACGCCCCACACGCACGCTCATGCCCACATCCTGGCCCCGGCCAACCCGAACGATCACGCCAACCGCTACGTCGGTTCTAACCGCGACAGATCTGCCGACTGACACACCCACCGCGACGGATCTGCCGACCGACATGCCAACTGACACGCCCACCAACACGCCGACCGCGACTGCGACCGACACGCCGACCTACATCCGGGAGCCGACCGCGACTGCGACCGACACGCCCACACCGACCGAGACAGCGCTGCCGGATGGAGTGAACAGAGATTGATATGGGCGCTGAACCGATGCAGGCCCGTAGGGGCACGATATATCGTGCCCTTACCTTGCTGAAACGCTGAGGCCGCCCCCCTCAGCGGCCTCAGCGCTTTCAGATAATCAGCGGTTCTACCTCTCTCGGCACCCCGCGTCACTCCGGTTCGTTGAGATGATACCGCACGGCACCCCGACCGGTGCAGTTGCAACCCGCATGCTCACTCCGGCCCGCGCTTCAGCGCCGGAAACAGATCGCCTGGCTTGACATAGGGATCGCCGTACAAAATAAAGGCCAGCCAATTGATCGCATCCCCGCGCTGCTTTGCCGACCACTTCGCCCGCCGCAGACACTCCCCCAGATTATTCGTGCGCTGCAGCAGCGCGTCGTAGAAGGACTCGACGAACTGGCGCGCAGCCAATGATTCAACCTGCCAGAGCGTGCCGATGTAGGCTTCGACGCCCGCTTGCAAAAACGCGCTTGGCAGATCGAAGGTCTGATCCTCATAGACGATCGGCTGCGACTCGCCACCAGTCGCGCTTTCGCACGAGGAGCTGAACACCAGCGCGGGCGGTGCCATCGCCAGCGCATTCGTGAGCAGATCGGTCGTGATCGTCACGCCGTCGTGGAGCTGCCAGGCGCTCTGGTAGCCGTCGAAGTGCGTGTGCCCAGAGTAATGAATCAGGCCGTACGCGCCGCTTCCCAGCGCATTCAGGAGCGGTATCCGCCGGCACTGCGCTGCGCCGATCAGCACATCGGGCCGCGCGAAGCCGAGCGTGCGCGCCAGCTGATCGGCCAGGTTCTGCACTTCCACGCGCGCTTCGGTCAGGTCGTCGGTGGGATCGCCGATCAGCAATGCTTTAACCTGGTCGGCACCGCGCACCGGCGGGCGGCTGCTGTGCGGCTGCTGCGCGCTGACGATGCTGCGCCCGACGCGGAACGGGATCTCGCCGGCATAGGCAGCTTCGAGCATCAGCTCCCACGGAATGTCCCTGAGCGCATCCTGAACCAGCAGCGTGATGGTCGAGCCAGGCGGCGGGTTCTGGAGGTAGCCCTTGATCGAGCCGGTCGTGAACTGGGTCAGGATGTAGTTTCCGACCTCCTCAAGCGTGTGAAATACGTCGGGCGCGGGGTAGCGCGTTGGGTGCAGCAAGTGATTGATCGAGCTGCTGAAACCGTGCATGAACTCGGCCTTGACATCGGCCAGCAGCGGCTTCTGCGCCGTGATGATCCGTGCGCCACGACCGCGAAACAGCGTAGTGATCACCTGCGGCTCCGGGCTGAGCAGGCTGATCATCACATTCTGCGGCTGATCGTCGGCCTCGTCGCGCTGCCCGACGCCAAAGTACGCCGTCAGCCAATCCGTGAACGCTGGCGCCATCGGCTGAACCGTCGTCGGATCGCCCGCATCGACCAAGTAGCCGCGCTCCTCAAGCCGGCGCAGCGTCTCGGCGTGCAGGTAGTGGCGCGGGTCCGTTTCGCTCTGCAACGCCTGCCAGCGCGCCATCGCGCTCGGATCGCCGCGCTCCAGATCGGGCAGCAACAGCCGCCGCTCCGCCGCGATCGCGAGTGCTTTCGCCAGGCTCTGGAGATCGACGCGCTCGTCGGGGCTCAACAGCGGCCCCATCAGCCGATCAAAGAAAGCGCGCCGTGGTGCTTCCATGGCCGAGCGCGCCGCTTGAAAGAACGGTGCCAGCGCCGCGCTGGTGTCGTACAGCGGGTGCGGCGGGCTGCTGATCGCGTCGCGCTTGAGCACGCCGATCAGCGCATAGCCGGCCAGGCTGATCAGGTAGGGATGTCGCCCGGCCTCGGCTGCGAAGAAATCGTGCTCGGGCTCGGTCGCGCTGCGGTCGAGATAGCACTGATACAGCTGATCGACCCAGGCGCGCCGCTCGGCTTCCGCGACGCAGCCGAGCCGAATGCTGGCGAGGGCATCTTTGAAGCCGTCGCTCAACCGGCTCAACAAGGTCTGATACTGCTGATCATCCTGCGCCGTGAAGATCAGCTGCACGCGCGCGGCCAGCGCATCGAGATCGCGCCAGAACTCCTCGGCACCCATATCAAGCAGTCGCGGCAGCTGATCGATCAAGAAGACGATGTGCGCGTAGCGACCCGCAGCGTCGAGGAACGCCAGGAACTGCTCGCCGTTCATGTCCACATTCGCATACGCCTGTTTGATCTGCTGGCGGGCCGGCCCGTCGTCCTCGCATTCCCACAGGCACAGCAGCAGCTTGCGGTAGATGAACGATGCGGGCGTATTCGTGTGGACCCGCCCAAAGGTCGCACGGACCACGCGCCGCTCTGGTGCGAGCGCGCCGCCGTCTCCGCGCAGTCGCTGGAAGAGCTGGTTGAGCAGCGCCGATGTGCCGACTGCCGGACCGCCCAATATCACGGCGTGGCGTTTGGCATTCGCTGCGCTGGCGATCGCTACGAGCTGCTGCATCGGCGCGGCGCGCTCGTAAAAATCGCGCGCCTGGGGCGTGTTCGCAGCCGGGTTGTAGGGCACGCCCAGGATCAGATTGGCCTCGGTCAGGAAGCGGCGATTGCGCTCAGCATAGCGCGCAGCCGCCGTGTCATCAACCGGCTGCGGAGCGTAGAGCAGCAGATACACCGCCTTGAGCGAGCGCTCCTGTGCGAGATAGGTCTTGATCGCGCCGCACATCTGTTGCGCGCAGATCTCCATCGCCAGCCCAGCCGCGCCGGTAGCCATCGCCGGGAAGAGGATGCTCGTCAAGCCCAGCTCGTGCGCCTGCTCAAGACAGTTGGTCGTGGCTTGATAGACGATCTGATCGAGCGGCAGATCGTAGGTATCGTAATCGACGATCGCACCATGAAAGACATATTGTACGTTGAGGCCATGTTCCGGCAGCCGATAGGCGCTGGTCGCCACGACCGCCCCGGCCTTCAGCGGGCAGCGCGCCTGCGCCGCAGCGACGTAGTCGGGGCCACCCCAGTCGGCCAGCAGCCGCGCGACCCCGCTGCCCATCGTCAGATGATTGTCGTCGGTGCTGACGATCGCGTCCACCGCAACAGTGGGGGCTACGATGCTGCCCTGGATGATCCGCACCAGCGTGCTGCCGAACGGAAACTCGGTCTTTAAGAGGCTGTTGGACTCAGGCATAGCGATTCTTCATGCTAGCGGCGCGAACAGCTTCAGCCCACGCAGCGCCGCTGGACACTCAAGCTGCGGCTGCTGCTCGTAGCTGGCCAAGGCGGCAGCTGCGCGGGCGATCAGCTGATCATGCGCGATGTCGCCATTGGCCTCGGTGATCGCCTGGCAGAGCGCCCAGGTGAAGAGGCCGCGAAACTCGCCGGCGATGCTGGCATCCGCCGCCGTCTGGCGATCCGCGCAGGCGGCGAGCAAAACATGGCGATCAGCCGCTACGACGGCGTATGTATTTTCGCGGAAGCGCTGGCGCAGCTGGGCCAGATATTCGGGCACCTTTTGCGCCCATTCGCTCGCTGGTACGCTCTGCAACATCTGCGCCAATTGGCCGGCGACCCAGGCATCGGCGGCCTTGTCGCGCCGCACCTGATGATCGGCGATCCGATCATTGAACTCCTGCGGCGGCGTCAGGTAGCGCGGCGCGAACTCGATCCGCGCGTCGAGCAGGCCTTTCTGAATCGTCCCGCTATGGCAGCAGTCGGCGATGAAGGTAAAGTTGACCTCGGCGGGGATGGCGTCGAAGATCGCGCGCAGGTCGTCGTCGCGGAACGGCGCATTCCAATCGTGATCGTAGGGCACGATCACCTCGTCGGCGCACTCCCATTCGTCGCCGTCCTGATCGGGAACCTGCGTGCCGTGGCTCGCGATGTAAAACACTCGCACATCGCCGCCATCATAGTCGCTCAACAGCCACGCCAGCCCAGCGCGAATGCCCTGGGTCGTGGCAGCCGCGTCGTGAATGACTCTGATCGCGTCATCTTGAAACGCGAAGTGGCGCTTCAGCAGGTGTTCGAGCGCGATCGTGTCGTTGATGCAGCCGCGCAGCTGCCATTCGGGGCGCGCGAATGTATTGATCCCAACCAGAAACGCTCGCTTCGACATGCGCCGACCTCACCGCGCTTTTCGTGATCCGCGTTGCCCCTCACCCGACCGATACAAGTACAACTTAGGGCTCGTCAAAATAAAGGTGAACGGTTTCAATGTATTATCCACTGTGATGCGGAAAACGTAATATCGACAGTGTAACGTAATACTGTAATGGATAACCGTTACTCACGGACATGGACAAAGTCGAGCTTAGGGATGGTCGTTGGGGTTTTCGATCGATAGACCCTCATCATGAGCGGCGGCGAGCAGATCGGCGTCGGCGGCAACAAAAGTTGGTGCGGTGAGACCGGCGGCACGATATGCGTCGGCAATCAGTAGCGCCGTAGCAAGCTGAACTGCGTCGTAGCCGCGCAGCCGATGGCGCTGCGTGAGATTGAGCGCAGTATTGATCGTCGCACGCGCGAGCGGCGCAAGTGAATACTCCGTATCTGCGTGCCGCAGCAGCAAGTCAACAGCGCTGTCACGCTCCACGAGGGTGATGAATCCGCCACGCTGCCGGGCTGCAAGCGCGGCAGAGGCCTCGACCAATGTTACCTCGCTGATCACCGCCGTGTTTCCTGTGGCCGGGTCGAGCAATGTTCGGAGCCAGGCCGTCCCGGTCTCGATCAAGTAGCGCTTGACGAGGGCGCTGGTGTCGAGATAGAAAGCGGTCATTCTTTTGGCCCACGCTGCTCGATCACGATCTCGCTCAACGGCTTGCCGCCAGCGCGGCTGAGTGCGGCGCTGACTTCTTCCAGCGAGGCGGTCGATTGGGCGGCGCGCTGTTTCAGCTCCGGCCCCAGCTCAGTCAGCAGGCCGGCTGCGCGGAGGATCTCGCGCGCTCGCTCACGCTCGTCCTCGCCCTCGATAGGCAGCCGTTCGGCCAATAACTCGCTCGCCAGCATCTCGATCGGCTTGCCCGTGAGTGCGGCCTCGCGGCGCAGTCGCTCGAAAACATCGGGCCGCAGATCAATGGTGAGTTGGCTCATGGTCGCGCTCCTCCCTTGATGTGTTCGTACGTGGTGCAGTCATTATAGAGCGCTGAAAGCAAGTCTGCCAGGATATGGTAGCGCTGCTCTGGATCGTAGAACACCCAGCACCCCCAAGGCGTCGATGTGTTCGACCTGGTAGGCGACTCCAATCCGGTCAAAGATGTCTCTCGCCGTACCCAGATGCTTGCCAGAGAGGCTGCGCTCACCTACCTCGGCAAAGAACTCGCCAATCTCTTTGTGTGTCAGGGCCAACTCTCGCGGAAATGGCCGATGATCGAAGAGGGCGAGCGCCTTGTCGATCGATTGCAGCGCCTCGGTGGTATGACCGCACAGCCATGCAATATGAGCAACCCCAACCTTCAAGCTGGCGTTTCTTTCGAGGTCGTCGATCTCTTCCAGCAGTCGCAGTGCAGCAGCGTAATAGCGTTGCGCTTCTTCCAGGTCGCGCTGCTGAAGATAGTGCTTCCCACGACTTGCGAATGCACGAACGAGTGGTTGGTGGTTAAAATAATCGGCATCATTCAAGCCGGAATGTCCTAGCCAGCGGCCTGCGTCGCCAATGTGATCGTCTGGTAGTCGTTGCGGCAGGGTGGCCCGAACGCATAGGCGGCACGCAGCGCGCTCAGATCGAACAGCGCCGACCAGAGCGTCGCGCCGAACTCGCGATGGCAGCACATCCCCGACGCATGATCGCGCAGCAGCGCTTGCGCCGCCGTCCATGCATCGTCGGTGGGCGCTGGGGCGCGCTGCATCGCCGCAACGCGCGCCAACGATCCCGCGACCGGGCGCTTGCCTTGCAGCGGCATCAGCACGGGCGATTCGTAATGGTTCGCCACGGCGATGCTCGGCGCGCCCTCGCGCACCTGCACGGGCATCCCCGGATAGGTTTCGAGCGCGAAGCAGGCACCGCTCGCATCTGCCAGCGTAAAGTTAAACGATGAGAGATGCGGCAGCCCGGCGATCAGCCTAGCCGCCTCGTGCGCCGTCGCGCAGGTTTCGAGCGCCAGGCGCGGCGTCAGGTGATAGGGCATCCCCGGCGGCGTGTACTGCGGCCGATCAGCCATCACCTTGTGCAGCGCGACAAACAGCCCGCGCTCGTTCATGCCATCGTAGCGCCCGCCCACCAGCCCGCCATTCATGCCGACATGCGCGAAACCGCGCTCCGGCCTGGTGATCAACAGATGGCGCGTCGGCATCCGCTCGTAGAAATCGTAGTTGCGCCCGGCGACGACTCGGCCATCGTCGCCGACCCACGCGAACGCCGAGCAGCCGTGTGGCAGCGCCCCGGCGCGCACGAACAGCCCGCGCTCGGCCGGCAGATCCAGCGCATCGGCGAAGGCCGCCAGCTCGTCCCAGAGCGGCGCATGGACAGCGGCGACCAGCCGCGCGCATTCGCGCAAGAACGGCCAATCCTCCTCCCAGGCATTGCGGCGAAACGGCGACATCACTGGGCGCAGATACGCCGCCTGGGCCCGGCCAAGCACCGCAGGCGAACCATTGAGTGTAATTGTGCGATAGTCGGCTTTGTGCTCGTGGAGCAGTGGTGTTGTGCTTTGCATAGCGGAATATTGCGAAACTGTAATAGACTTGATTATAGCACAGCAACTACGCATCTTGTAGCCGTGTGGCGCGTGTGCTATACTTTGAACATCCGAAACTCCCATGCGTTCGACGAGAGGCGGGTTTGTGAGCGCCGAGCAATCTGTGGTGCTTCATGAAGCACATGGCATCGTAACCGAGCAGCTGACCCGGCTGCGCGAGCTTGCCGAGCAGACCCGGCGCACTGGCACAACCTTGAGCGCAGCCCAGCGCCAAGCCGAGCGGCAACTCGACGAGGTAACGATCCAGCGGCGCGTGGCGCTTGAGCGGCGGCTGCCCCTGGAGGCTAACGCCGTGCGCCGCGAGGCCGAGCTGCGCACTAATTGCGAGTCGCTGACCCACGAGCTGCGCGCCAATCAGCACGCGATCAAACAACTCGACCAGCTCATCCGCCAGATCGAGATGAGCAGCGGCAGCCTCATCCACGACGACGGCGGTGCCGACCCGTGGGTGCTGGCGCTGCGGGCGCAAGTCATCCAGGGCCGCGAGGAGGAGCGCGTACGCCTGGCCCGCGAAGTTCACGACGGGCCGGCGCAGGTGCTCGCCAACTCGCTGATGCTGCTGGAGACATGCTATTCGCTGGCACAGCAGAGCGACTCCGAGAAGCTGGTGACTATGCTCGACCGCATGCGCGACGCGACCAGGGAGGGGCTGCGCGAGGTGCGCCGCTTCATCGCCGACCTACGACCGGGCCGCATTGAGGAGCAGGGGCTATGGGTCGCGCTCGAAGAATACCTGCGCGGCTACGCGAACGCCTATGGCGTACAAGTCAACCTGGAGAGCGAGGCGCTGCCACGGCTGCCGAGCGAGGTGGAGATCGTGCTCTACCGAATTATCCAGGAAGCGCTTCAGAACGTGCATAAATACGCGCGCGGCGCGAGCGTGACGGTCCGCCTCGTACGGCAGGATACCCGGCTGCAACTCTCGATCCACGACGACGGCCCTGGCTTCGATCCGCACGAGGTCGCCCGCCGCGCCGGTCGTAGCAGCTGGGGCCTGACGAGCATGCGCGAGCGCGCCGA
>Ga0075423_10006918_pt1 | contig 10671 bp, 4 predicted proteins | sample SoiMethybrSBSTD2_FD_80114 | JGI IMG/M metagenome (GOLD analysis project Ga0075423, IMG submission 80114) | Bulk soil microbial communities from a Populus tree surrounding site in Tennessee, USA - Soil MetaG P. TD hybrid SBSTD2 | ecosystem: Environmental > Terrestrial > Soil > Tree plantation...
CGCGAGGTCGTCGGCCCAGCGCCGGTAGTGATCGCACGCCACGTCGCCGGTGTCGCCGTGCCGGGTGTTGCCGGGGGTGTGAACAAAGCGATGCCAAACCCCGATTCCGGCGCCGTCGGCGAGCGGCGAGCCCTCGATCTGGTACGCCGAGGTCGCTGCCCCCCACAGGAATCCCTCGGGGAACTCGGCCGCCGCGCTCACCTAAGCAAGGCCGCGCGAGGGATGCGGGGATCGTTCGGGGCGCATGGGCCGCAGGATGCCTCAGCCGCACCGCGACCGCCACTCCCAGCCCGGAGGGTCGGGAATACCACGCCGGAAGCCCGGCCGGGGGCGTCCGACCCGTCCGTTCTTGACACCATGTGGGGTGCGATGTAATCGTTTTCAGCACACCCCTTTGGAGTGGCGCAGGCACAGCGCTCCCGCGCACACCGTCGTTCGGTATTCGAGGAGGTTCACCATGAAGACGCGAGTGATCGCGGCGCTCGTTCTCGCCGCGCTGCCGGGCATCGTGCTGCCGAGCCTGGCGCAGGCGCCGAGGAAAGACTACGTGTGGGCGCGCTCGACCGCGGGCGCACCGCTTACTTTGGACGGCGTGCTGAACGAGCCCGCATGGGCGCAGGCGGACTCGGTGGTGATCAAGATGAGCCAGGACACCGGCATTCCCGGCAGCGGATGGTTCTTCGAAGCCGGCATCGCGCCCTCCGATCCCACGTTCGCGACGCTGCGATTCCTGTCGGTCGGCAACCAGATCTGGATGGGCGCATACATCCGCGACAAGTCGGTCGGCGGCTCGAACTTGTTCAACCGCTTCGACGGTCTCCTGATGGCGATCAAGAACCACGCGACGTCGCAGCGGCCCGCGCCGCCGCTCGAGTATTTCTACTCGTGGTGGCTCCCGGAGGATTCGCTCGGCGCGCTCCAGGTCGGACGCGGGCCCAACTTCCGCGGACACTGGACCGGCTGCGACGACAATCCCTCCAATTGTTCGCGCCCGCGCACGGCCGCGGAGATCGACGCATGGGACGCGCGCACGGTCGTGGGCGGTACCTCGAACAACGACGCCGTCAACGACTGGGGCTACGTGGTTGAGATGCGATTCAACCTCACCCCCGTCGGCTACGACATCACGACTACGAACGGGGACGCGGTCGAGTTCAACATCTCGATCTACGATTGCGACTGGAACTGGCCGTTCACCGGGTTCTTCAGCTCGAACCGCGTCTGGTGGGAAGGCCCATGGGGACGTGACGCGTTCTTCAGCAACGCGAAGATCCTCGCGAAACCGAGCGTGACGGTCAGCTCCGGCGCCGCGCCCAGCTATCCACCCGACGTGCACATCCCGATCGCCGACACGTTCGCGGCGCCGACCATGGACGGGTTGCTCAACGAAACGGTGTGGCAGGCCGCTCCGCACTTCGACATCCGCTTCGGCGACGACGCGCTGCGCGCCTCGTACCCGGGCGTGGGGCCGTGGCGCAGCGGCCAGTTCCAGCCGACCGTGAACGCGAATCAGGCGTTCGTGGTCGATCCCGGTGACGCGACGGTGCGCTGGTTCTTCAAGGACAACAAGCTCTACCTGGGGTTCGACGTGCGCGATCAGGTGGTCCAGTACATCAACCAATCGGACCGCTACGACGGCTTCACCGTGAGCGTCAACGACTACGCCGCGCGCGGCGTCGAGAACCACCAGCTCGTGGGCTACAAGCTCACCTTCCAGGTCGGCCCCACCGGCAACGCGCTCGCCCAGGACGAGCTGCCGCCCTTCATCACCAACGGCGGCGCCCAGGTGGCGCTGGCGCTCAAGCCCGGGACCACGCTCGACACGCTGGGCCTGAGCCCCGACACCGGCTACACCGCCGAGATGTGGCTCGATCTGACCAAGTTCGGATACCCTGCAGGCCTCGGGGACGGGCGCATCTTCCTCGGGATCGATCTGCTGGACGGCGACTCGTTCACGCCGTTCACCGACAGCTACGGAACGCGAACGTGGTGGCAGCGCGAATTCGCAGGCGGCAGCGGCGCCGGAGGCGGCGGCCCGGATGGGCCGGCGTGGGGCTATCTGGATCCCACGCAGCACGTGACCGTCGGCGTGCCCGAGATCCCGGTCGCGGGCAACATCGCGCTCGTCGGCACGAGACCCAATCCCTTCGCGAGCCGGACCTCGGTCTGGTTCACGCTGCCGCGTGCGGCCGACGTGCGGCTCGAGGTCTTCGATCTCGCGGGGCGCAGCGTCGCGCGGCAGGAATACGGCGAGCAGTCGGCCGGCCTCTCGCACGTGATGTTCGCCGCCGGGGACCTGAAGAGCGGGCTCTACCTCTACCGCCTGCGCGTGGCGGAGGTGGGCGGCCGCGAGACATCGCTCGCCGGGAGGATGCTGCTCACGCGTTAGCAGAGCCCGAGGGGTGGAGGATTGGCGAGATTCGGAGAGCCACGGGGTCCGGCCGCACGGGCCGCGGGCGGGGATGGCGGGTGTCCGTGAGGTCCGCTCGGGTCGCGGGGAGATTCGCGAGCGTCGCCACCGTGGCGGCGCTCGCCGTTTGTTCGCCCGCCACCCCGGTGTTCGCCGGCACCGTGGGCAAGCTCACGGGTATCGTGATGGACGCGAAGAAGCAGCCGCTCGCCGGCGCGAACGTGATCCTGGTCGGTGTTCCGCTCGGGGCCGCGACCGACCTCGAGGGACGCTACACGATCCTCAACATTCCGGCCGGCACGTATACCGTCAAGGCGAGCCTGATCGGCTACGCGCCGACGTCCGTCCAGAACCTCGCGATCCCGGCCGACCGCACCACCACCCAGGACGTCACCCTCACCGAGAGCGCGGTCGAGCTGAAGGAAGTCGTGGTTTCGGCGAAGCGCCCGATCGTCGAGCTCGGCCTCACGAGCAACGTCGCCACCATCACGCGCCAGGAGATCGCGATGCTGCCGGTGCAGGAGCTCCAGGACATCGTCCAGCTCCAGGCCGGCGTGGTGGAGAGCGGCGGAGACGTCCACTTCCGCGGCGGGCGCGTGGGCGAGGTCCAGTACCAGGTGGACGGGATCTCGGTGAACAATCCCTACAACAATGCCTCGAGCGTGCGACTCGACCGCTCGGTGCTCGAGGAGGTGCAAGTCGTCAGCGGCACCTTCGACGCCGAGTACGGCCAGGCGATGAGCGGCGTGGTGAACGCCGTGCTCCGGCGCGGCAGCGAGAAGTTCACGTCGTCGGCCGAGGTGTCCGGCGGCGATTACTACTTTGCCGGCAGCCCACGGCCGGAGGACTACGAAGTCCACTTCGGCAGCCTGCAGAACTACCAGCTCACCGTGAGCGGCCCGGCCGGGCTGCCGCGCACCGTCTACCTGCTGAGCGGGCGCTACGGGCGCACCGACAGTCCGGTGTACGGGCAGAAACGCTTCGTCGTCCTCGAGCACCCCAGGCCCGACACCACCGTCGTCGTGCCCGCCACGCCCGAGATCGAGCCGATCGGCTACACCTACGAGTGGCTCGGCCTCGGCAAGCTTTCCTTCCGGCTTCGCCCCGGGATGGAGCTGAGCTACAGCGCCGTGCTGAACGGCATCGAGGCCCGGCGCGACGGCTCCAACGAGTGGAACTACCGCCTCGACCTCGACGGTCTCCCGATCCAGACCACGTTCTCGGCGGCCCACGGATTCGAATGGACCCACACGCTCGACCCCAAGACCTTCTATCGTTTCACCGTGCGGCAGAACTATTTCAACTACAAGGACTTGGTCTACGACGACCCGTTCGACCCGCGCTACGACCAAAACGGGCCGCCGATCGTCCAGCCCGGGTTCGAAAACGACGCGATCCTGTTCGGCCTCACCGACAACCGCTTCCACCAGAACACCAACGCGCTGGTGTTCGCGGGCTCGATCAGCCGCCAGTTCAAGTCGCATTCGGCCAAGGCCGGCATCGACTGGGAGCCGACGCACGTGGAGTTCGGCCATCCGGGCTGGCTCCAGTGGCAGGGCAGCTACTACAACCGCTACTTCGACGACCCGGCGATCGGCTTCCCGGCGCCCGCCCAGTACCGGCCCGTGATCGGCTCCGCCTATGTGCAGGACGAGCTCGAGTGGAACGACCTGCGGCTCCGCGCCGGACTCAGGCTCGAGTACTTCAACTCCAAGGCCGGGGTTCCGAGCGATCCCAAGAACCCGGCGAACAGCATCCCCGGAGCCCCCGATTCGCCGCTCGTCCCTGCGACGCGGAAGATCACGCTCGCGCCGCGCATCGGGGTCTCCTACCCGGTGAGCCCTAAGGCTTCGGTGTTCTTCGCCTACGGGCACTTCTACCAGATGCCGCAGCTCGGGCAGATCTTTTCGAACGCGGACTACTCGTTGCTCGGCAACGTTCAGGCAAGCGCCGGGCGCGACTACGGGACGTTCGGCAACCCGGACGTGAAGCCGGAGCGTACGTTCCAGTACCAGCTGGGGTACAAGCAGCAGCTCGGCGAGTGGCTGGGACTCGACTTCACCCTGTTCTACAAGGACATCCGCGATCTGCTGGGGAGCGAAGTGATCACCACCTACAATGACGCCCAGTACAAGCGTCTCAACAACGCCGATTTCGGGAACGTGATCGGCTCGACGCTCGTGTTCGACCAGCGCGGCCCGGGCATCGTGAGCACGTCCCTCGACTACACCTGGCAGATCGCGAAGGGCAACGCGAGCGATCCGTACGAGACCGCGGCGCGCGTCGACGCGCACCAGGACCCGCGCCCGCGCACCGAGTACTTCGACTGGGATCAGCGCCACGCGCTGAATCTCACCGTGACGCTGTTCAAGCCCGGCAACTTCAACCTGACCGGCGTGTTCCGCGCCGCGAGCGGGCAGCCCTACACGCCCGCCAGCTCGGATCAGTTCCTGGTCGAGACGAACTCCGCGCGCAAGCCCGGCGCCTTCATCATGGATCTGCGGTCGGAAAAGAATCTGGCGCGCCTGTCCAAGTCCTTCACCGCATTCGCCACCGTGAACAATCTCTTCGACTCGCGTTTCTGGAACGGCACCGTGTTCGACAACTCGGGGAGCCCCTACTACTCGAGCGTGAACGACTACACCCACCAGAACCAGCTCGCCGACCCGACCCGCTACTTTGGCCCGCGGCGCATCCTGATCGGCCTGCGATGGGATCCGCACCCGTGATGAGGCTCCGCTCTCCCCTTGCGCCTGGTTCGGCGGCGCGGCGTCGCGGCTCGCGGCCGCCGCGCGCGAACGTGCGCGCGCTCCTCGCGCTCGCCGTGCTGTGCGGGGCGCTCCCGGCGATCGCCGACGTTCCGGTCCCGGTGCCGCAGCCCCAGCGCGGGCGGAGCGATGCCGAGCGCTCCGGGTTCCACGACGCGGCGAACATCCGCACCGTGTACTGGAATTTCGGCATGGTCGGCGACTACCCATCCGATCCCGCAAACGTGGACCTCAGCGTGTTCCATTCGGTCGAGGTGCCGAACGGATCGGGGATGAACTACTCGGACGGGATCACGCCGTTCGTGCTCGCCAAGATCCCGGTCATCGACCGCCCGGACTCGGTCTTCATCATGGAGACCGGGTTCCGTGAGCGGCAGCAGATCAGCCCGCGCTACAACCGCGTCATGCGATTCGAGCCGCGGCCGGGCTACTTCCAGGCCGATCCGCTGCTAAACCGCGCGCGCGCGCCCGCGATCAGCAACGACCCGCGCACCTGGCCGGCGTCCTGGCCCGACAAGCTGGACGACACGTTCGATCCCGGTTGGGCGGGGAGCTGGGACGGCTACTTCGGCAAGCGGCCGGCGGCCGACCAGGAGAGCTTCTCGGTGATGGACGACGACTACTACGACGGCTTCCAGTACTTCCCGGACGCCCGCGATTCGTCGCGGCGCGGGCTCGGCCTGCGCGTCGAGGTGCGGGGCTTCCAGTGGGCCAACCCGCAGGCCGGGAACGTGATCTTCTGGCACTACGACATCACGAACGAGAGCACCACCGACTACAAGGACAACATCATCTTCGGGCTCTACATGGACTCCGGCGTTGGCGGCTCGCGGCTGTCGTGCGACGGCATCTACGAGTCGGACGACGACAACGCCTTCTGGGACAAGTCGGCGCGGCTGAACCTGGTCTACACCTGGGACCGGTTCGGGCACGGCGTGGACCGCTCCAGCAACTGCGGCAAGACCGGCTACCTGGGCTACGCCTACCTCGAGACCCCGGGCAATCCCTTCGACCACATCGACAACGACGACGACGGCATCGTCGATGAGCGACGCGACAGCGGACCCGGAGTCCAGATCGTCGGGCAGGCCGCGATCCGCGCCTATTTGCTGGACCCCGCGAACCACTACGATCTCGCCAAGTTCGAGGCGGCCTACGGCGCGCTCGAGAACCACGCGCCCTACAAGCTGGGGTCGTGGTGGACCGGCGACGAGGACATGGACTGGAATCCCCAGTTCAACGACGTGGGCGCCGACGGCATCCCCGACACGCACGACCTGGGCGAGGGCGACGGCGTGCCGACCGAGGGCGAGCCCAACTTCGACAAGACCGACCTCAACGAGTCGGACCAGATCGGGCTCACCGGCTTCAAGATGAACCGGATCCGCGCCGGTGAGGGAAACCCCGACCCGACCGTGGACGGGGTGCTGTTCTACACCGACCCGAGCAACTGGCCGTCCCGGCTCTACCAGCAGTTCACGAACTCCTACGCTCCGGCGCGCTTCGATTCGGCGCTGGCGTCGAACTACAACATCGGGTTCCTGTTCGCGTCGGGCGCCTTCACGCTGCTCGCCGGGCAGCACGAACGCTTCAGTCTGGCGCTCGCATTCGGCGCCGATCTCAACGAGCTGCGCTCCACGGTCGCCACCGTGCAGCAGATCTACAACGCCAACTATCAGTTCGCGGTGCCGCCGCCGTTGCCGACGCTGACCGCAGAGGCCGGCGACGGGTTCGTGCGCCTGTCATGGGACGACGCGGCGGAGCAGGGCGTGGACCCGGTCACCGGGTTGAACGATTTCGAGGGCTACCGGGTCTACCGCTCGACCGATCCCGAGTTCCGCGACCCGCAGATCCTCACCACCGGCCAGGGCGCCGACATCGGGCTCAGGAAGCCGACCAAGATCTTCGACCTCGCCGACGGCCGTCGCGGTTACTCGCAGAAGGCGGTCGAGGGCATCCAGTACTTCCTGGGCGACGACTCGGGGGTCACGCACACCTGGACCGACTTCGACGTCACGAACGGGCAGGTCTACTACTACGCCGTGACGGCGTTCGACTTCGGCGTGGACTCGCCGTTCGATTCGCTGCGCGTCTTCCCCTCGGAGAACGCGATCGCCGTCACGCAGACGCCGCGCGGCGGCCTGATCCTGCCGAAGAACGCGGTCGAGGTGCGGCCCAACCCGCGCGTGCTGGGCTTCCAGGACGCCGCGGCCGGCACGGCGGCGCACGTCCAGGGCGACGGGGTCGGTACGGTGTCGGCTCAGGTGGTGAACGACAACCTGATTCCCGAGGGCCATCGCTTCCGAATCGAGTTCCGGGCGCCGCCCGACAGCGTGCGCGCGAACCAGTACGTCCTGGTCGACAGCACGACTCGCGACACCTGCTTCCGGCACGGGGACGACTTCGGCGCGACCGGAGACGGACCCGTGGGTTGCGGCCTGCTCCCTCTGGTGACCACGATCCCCGAGGTTCGGGCGCGGGCCGAGCACGAGGGGTTCCTGCCCTCCGGCCCGACCGCGTGTCGCCTGAGCGTCACCTACAGCTCGGTCTTCGATGCCAACTTTCGCCGCGCCTCGTACCCCGCGGACCTGCGCATCGAGTTCAAGAGCACGCCGCAGGACACATCGATCGGGACCGGCTTCTATCCGGCCAAGCCGGCGAATTTCCGCATCATCGCCCTGATCGGCGCCGAGCAACGCCAGCTCGACTTCGTGTTCCGCGATTTCGACAACAACCGCACGCTGGGCCCCGACGCCCGCGACCGCATCGACGTGCTCGTCCCGGTGCCCGGCGTGACCAGTCCCGATTCGCTCATCTGCTGGACCCTCACAGCCGTCAGGCCCCGCACTTCGCCGCGCCCCGGGGACGTCTGGCACGTGCGTCTCGAGAAACCGCTCCAACAGGGCGATGTGTACTCGTTCACGACTCGCGCGCGGCACATCGACGCGGCGGCCGCGAAGGCCGGATTCGGCGCGCCCTACGGGGTGCCGAATCCCTACATCGAGGCGGCGTCGTTCGAGCCCGAGCGCTTCAACGTCTCGGGGCGCGGCGAGCGCCGCATCGAGTTCCGGGCGTTGCCCGCCGGCTGCACGATCCGCATCTACACCGTGCGCGGGGACCTGGTGCAGACCCTGCACCACGACGGCTCGGACGGGGGATTCGTGCCGTGGAACCTGCGCACCAAGGACAACCTGGACGTGGCGCCGGGACTGTACGTCTTCCACGTCGATGCGCCGGGGATCGGCACATCGGTCGGCAAGTTCGCGATCGTGAAATGAAAGCCCGCGCCCGCTCCCGCCGATCGGTGCCGAGGGCCACGGCCTGGATCGCGCTCGCCTGCGGGCTGGCGGCCGGCGAGGCGCGCGGCCAATCCAAGACCGGCACCGCGATCGGCGACTTCCTCATGATCGAGCCGGGCGCGCGGATGACCGCGATGGGCAACGCCGGGGTGGCCGCAGAGCCCGATCTCGAGGCGGCCTACTTCAACCCGGCCGCCGCCGGCCGCATCGACCGGGTCACGCTCCAGTTCTCGCACGTCGACTGGTTCGCGGGCATCCGTTACGACTACATCGCAGCCGCTGCGCCCCTCGGCCACCTGGGAACCGGCTTCGCCACCGTGACCGCGCTCAATTCGGGCGAGATCGACGTGCGCACGGTGAACGAGCCGCTCGGCACCGGCGAGCGCTTCAGCGTCTCCGACGTCGCGATCGGGCTGGGTTGGGCGATGTCCTCATCGCAACGCTTCGCCGCCGGCTTTCAGGCCCGCTACCTGCAGGAGACGGTGTTCAACAACAGCGCGGGCGCCTTCACCTTCGACATCGGCACGCTCTACCGCCTGAACCCGCACGGCTTCCACCTCGGGGCGAGCATCACCAATTTCGGCACGTCCGCTTCGTTTTCGGGGCGCGATCTGCGCATCACATACGACGAGGACCCCACGCGCTACGGGGACAACGGCACGCTGCCGGGCGAGCGCTTCACCCAGGACTACCCGGTTCCGGTGACGTTCCGGGTCGGGATCGGCCAGCCGTTCCGGCCGCGGCCCGACCTCGTCCTGTGGACCGCGCTCTCGGCCGCGCATCCCAGCGACAACACCGAGAGCATGAACGGCGGTGTGGAGCTGCGCTATCGCGAAACGGTGTCGCTGCGCGCCGGCTACCAGAGCCTGTTCGAGCAGGATTCCGAGGAGGGCCTGACCGCCGGCGCCGGCGTGCGCTGGCGCGCGCCGGGAGTGGATACGAGAATTGATTACGCATGGGCCGACTTCGGCCGGCTGCAGGGGGTACACCGTTTCACCGTGGCATTCGGGTTCTGAGCCGGCGGCTTCGCCGGCCTCGTGGAGGAAATCGAAATGAGAACACGCGCTTTGCCCTTCATCCTGCTCGCGCTCCTCGCGTGTCCGCCGCTGCAGCGCTGCGCTCGCGCCGAGACCACCGACGCGATCCTCGACAGCCTCCAGTACGGCGCCTTCCGCTACTTCTGGGACGAGGCGAACCCGGCGAACGGGCTGATCCACGACCGCAGCCAGCCGGGCTCGGTGTGCAGCATCGCCTCGACCGGATTCGGCCTGTCCGCGATCTGCATCGGGGTGGATCACGGCTGGGTCACGCGCGCCGGCGCGCGCACTCGCGTGCTCACGACGCTCCAGACCTTCTGGAACGGGCCGCAGGGCAGCGGCGCTTCCGGATTCATCGGCTTCATCGGGCTCTACTACCACTGGCTCGACATGACCACCGCGACCCGCACATGGGACTCCGAGCTCTCGACCATCGACACCGCCCTGCTGTTCGCCGGGATGCTGGACGCCAAGCAGTTCTTCGACACCGCCGATCCCGGCGAGGTCCAGATCCGGGCGCTCGCCGACTCGATCTACCGCCGCGCGAGCTGGTTCCAGATGCGGAACTTCTCGGCCGGGATCTACATGGGATGGAAGCCGGTGGGCGGATTCAACGGCTTCGGGAAATGGACCGGATACAACGAGGCGATGATCCTCTACCTGCTGGCGATCGGAGCGCCGGTGGCGTCGAAGGCCGCGCCCGGGAGCGACTGGTCGTTCTGGACCGCCAACTACAACTGGAGCACGCAGTACGGCTACACCTACGTGAACTTCCCTCCGCTGTTCGGCCACCAGTACTCGCACTGCTGGATCGACTTCCGCGGCGCGAAGGACGCGTACATGCGCCAGGCCAACCACAACATCGACTACTTCGAGAACTCGCGGCGCGCGACGCTGGCGCAGCAGGCCTACTGCATCGCCAACCCCTCGGGATTCGTCGGCTACAGCGACACCCTGTGGGGCATCACGGCGAGCGACTGCCCGAGCGGCTACTGCGCGCGCGGCGCCCCGCCCCCGCAGGGCGACAACGGCACGATCGCCCCCACCGCGGTCGCGGGCTCGCTGCCGTTCGCGCCCGAGATCTGCATCCCGACGCTGCGCAGCCTTTACAACACGTACAAATCGGGTCCGCTGTGGTCGAAGTACGGGTTCCGCGA
>Ga0075423_10006920_pt1 | contig 10671 bp, 7 predicted proteins | sample SoiMethybrSBSTD2_FD_80114 | JGI IMG/M metagenome (GOLD analysis project Ga0075423, IMG submission 80114) | Bulk soil microbial communities from a Populus tree surrounding site in Tennessee, USA - Soil MetaG P. TD hybrid SBSTD2 | ecosystem: Environmental > Terrestrial > Soil > Tree plantation...
GATCCTGACTGCGGGCCTCGGCGCCCTGTTTCATGACATTCGGGCGATCCTCGTTCTGTCGTTCATCTTCGCTGCGGTGAGCGTGGCAGTGCTGCCGATCAATTACACGGCGTTCTCGATCTTTCTCACGCCGACTTTCGTTCTGTTGGCCGAGGCGAGCGCTGGCGATTGGCATCTCGCGACGGTGCGCGTGATTGACACGATGTTGGGAGGCCTGCTCGCGCTGCTGGGTGCGCGACTCCTGTGGCCGGCGCCGGAGTGGAGGCGATTGCCCAGGTATCTGGCCGCGACGCTGCGAGCGAATCGCGACTATCTGCAGACGGTCGTGCGCAGCTTTCCCGATCGCAGCAATGCGGCGGGCGAAGCGATGCGAACACGACGGCGGGACGCTGCGCTCGCAGCCATCAACGCCGAGGAGTCGTTCCAGCGCCTCATGGGCGAGCACGGCGGGGGGAGCGAGCCGCTCGCGCCGGTGATGGCGTTTCTCGCGTACGTCCGCCGGTTCACTGTGTCGATTGCTGCCCTGTCGGTGAGCCGTCACGCGGTGGACCCATCGACGGCGACAGTGCTCGAGCAGTTCGCGGTGACGGCGGCGGCGCGGCTCGACCAGGCGGCTACGCGCCTCACGTCGAGCGAGTCGGAGGGTGAGGCCCCGGGGGCGTCGTGGAGCCCGGACGCGCTGACCTCGTCGGCACTCGACCCGATCGTCCGCGCGCGCCTAACGCGGCTGGGCCGCCAGCTTGATATACTCGTCTCCTCGGCGGAGGAAATAGGGAATCGGGAATAGGGCGGGGCTGCTGGCTGCGAGCAGCTGCTGGCTGGTGGCCGACGGCTGCGGGCTACTGCCGCGTGCTGCGGGCTGCTGCTATTAGCGCCTGGTTGTCATCCCGAGCGCCTGGTTGTCATCCCGAGCGCCTGGTTGTCATCCCGAGCGCAGCGAGGGATCCTCACCGTCCCCGAAAGAGCGCCCTCACTCGGGAGCCTGAAGATCCCTCGCCTGTCGGCTCGGGATGACATGCCTTCGTCGCCCGTCGCCCGTCGCCCGTCGCCGCCTGCCGCCTGCCGCCTGCCGCCTGCCGCCTAGTTCTTAGTCCCCGACACGAGAGGCAGCGCTACCGGCTTCCCCAGATCGTTGTAGTCCGGGAAGAATGCCTGCAGCGCGCGATTGGGGCGAGTGCGCGAGTAGCCGGCGGTCAGCTGCTTGTTGTACTCCGCCAGGAAGAGATCGAACGGGTCCGAGGGATCCAGATCGAGAATCTGGAGCTCCGTGTCACTCATCTCCAACCGCCCGAACCGCAGCTGCCCGCCGCGGAAGAAGAGATAGTTCGGCGCCGCGGAGTCGGCGCGGGCGTAGCCGGAGAACAGCGAGTCGTCAGGCAGCGTCGCGAACTCCTGCACGAGCGCGTTGCCCTCGACTCGAACCGACGTTAGGCGGCCAGAGATCATGGGTGGCGGCAGGATCTTCGTCGGGTCGAGGTAGATGTCGTCTCCCTTCACGCGAGCCGCGGCGGACTTGCTCAGGTCGAGCATGTCGTCGAGGTGCAGGCCGAGCGCGTGCAGTAGCGACTGGCCGTTCACGCCTAACACGCGGACCTTCGTCGGACGGAGGCGAATCCATCCGCTGTCGGTGAGCGAGAGCGCCGCCTTGATCTCGAACTGGAGGTCGACGCCTTTGTGCATGACGCCCGACTGTACGAGTTGATCGCCCTCGGTGCGCACCTTCAGCTTCTTGAGCGGTGAGCCCTTGTATCCGAAAACGAACCGGTTGAGGATCACACCGAGGTCGGCGCTCTGGAGCGCCACCATGCCTGATGTGATGCGGATCGAGAACGAGCTCGTACTGTCCAGTAGCGCGCTTCCGCCTGGCTGCGTTGGTATCACCTGCCCACGCAGCAACCGAATCCCGACGACCGCGTCCTTGTCCACGCGGAGATTGACGTTCTTCATCTCGAGCCACGTGCGAGGGCCCGAGTCCGGCGCGGTGCGAGTAATTGGCGGACGTGTCGCCGCCGCCGCCACCGCGACGCTGTCACGATCGGGCCCGCGTTGACGGCGCGCTGCCTCCCCGAACGCGATGAGCGCCATGATGCCGAACACGATCGCCCCACTGCGGATGCGCCGAGCGCTCGCTCGTCTGGTCCCTGAATGGGGGTGAGAAGAAATGGGGTCCGTCACAGCTAGACCTCCCGGTCGTCGCGAGGCGCGCTGCGCGCCACGTGCCCCTTCCGACACTCAATGCTCGTGCCGCGTGGTGTCAAGGGCGTGCTCCGTACGGTAAATGGCGCCGGTCGAGCGGCGAGGGGCGCAGCGAGCCCGTCACCGAACCGATAGCGGGGCTTCGCGCCCAGTCGGCGGGCGACCGTCGGTCATCTCGTGATCATGCCGCAGCCGATTCAACGCCAAACGGTGACATCACTGCGACGGAAACGGCGGCCTAACGAGTGAACTTGGACGTTTCTCTTACGGGCGTCGGCCGTGATGCCGAACCCGTACCGTATCCGCCTGGAGGAGACGCCATGCCCAGACCGCCGCGCTACCCATTGGTAGCGCTCTCAGCCGTGATCCCGCTCTTAGCCATGATCCCGCTCGTGCTCACCGCGTGTGCGGACGCCGCGACCACGGCACCCACCACAGGCAAACCTAACGAGAATCCGCCGTCACTCGTCTCTGACGCGTTCTTGCCGCTGTCGTCGTCGGTGGCCTGCACAGACGGCGGAACCCCGGACGCAGTATTCACGATCCCGCCCCACTACACACAAAGCAACATTGCGTCCGAGCCGGACTACCTCGGGAACCCGGACATGATCACGCAGAACGAGACCGGTCCCGAGGTCGGACGCTTCCTGTACCAGACCCACGAGCTCGGGTCGAACACCGGGGTGAGTGTCACGGACCTCGTCACTGGCACCACGAGGATGCTCGTCTCGCGTGCCGATTGGGGTTCACTCGACGGAATCGTGTGGACGCCGTGGGGGACGATCCTGTTTGCCGAAGAACGGGGAACTCGAACACCTGGTACGGACCCGGACGCCCCGCACGCGGCCGCCGGCCTCGTGTTCGAGCTCAACCCCACCACTCTGGAAGTGCACGCTCGCCCCGCCCTCGGCGCGAAGTCCCACGAAGGTCAGGCGATCGACTCGCAGGGAAACGTGTATGGGATCAGCGAGGCGAACCCGGGCTACATCTATAAGTTCATCCCGGACACCTTCGGTGACCTGCGGAGCGGTCAGCTCTACGCGCTCAAGATCCCGAACCCGACAGGGGATCGGACCGGCGAGGCGCAGTGGGTACCCCTCGACCGCGGTGCGGTGCAGATCGATGCTTCCGCCGCAGCGACTGCAGCTGGCGCGACAGGCTACAATCGGCCCGAGGACCTCACGCTCCGTGTGTCGCCGGGAGTCAATGGAGGTGTGACGAACGTGCTCTACGTCGCGCTGACGGGGCCCTCCAATCCAGTCGACAACCGCATCATCGCCATCGACCTTGGCGCGCCCGATAATCCGCACCTGCAGCCTGCATTCGTGTACGACTACGTGAAATGGGGGCTCAACGTCGCTCAGGCAGACTTCGAGATGCCCGACAACGTCGCGTTCGACCGCAACGGTAACCTGTTCATCACCGAGGATCCGGCCACAGCGCCTAACACGAAACGTGGTGACGACATCTGGGTCGCCACTCCGCCTAGTGCCGTGCGCCAACCTGCGGCTTCGGTCACACGCTTTGCGTCGCTTACGGACTGCCAGGCCGAGCCGACGGGTCTTTACTTCGATGTGAACAGCGGAACGCTCTTCGTGCACGCCCAGCACCGCGGCGGCGATGGGCTGGATAAGACGGTCGCCATTCGTAGGGAGTAAGGACTGGCGACTGGCGACGAAGCATGTCATCCCGAGCCGACCGGCGAGGGATCTTCATTGTCCCGAGCGAGGGCTCTCTATCGGGACGATGAGGATCCCTCGCCTGCGCTCGGGATGACAACCAGGCGCTCGGGATGACAACCAGGCGCTCGGGATGACAACCAGGCGCTCGAGATGACAACCAGGCGCTAATAGCCGCAGCCCGCAGCACACGGCAGTAGCGCGCAGCCGTCGGCTAGCAGCCCGCAGCTGCCCGCAGCCAGCAGCCTCAGTTGCCGATGGTAAATGCCACCAACTCCGCGTTGGATCCGCCTCCTGTCGCGATGACGACGAATTGCCGCCCGTCTCGCGTTGCATACGTCATTGGAACGGAATACGCCACGCGCCCGAAATCATGCTGCCACAGCGTCCGGCCGTCTTTTGCGTCGATCGCATACAGGACCTGCCCACCCCCTGTGAGGAACAGCAACCCGCTGCGTGTGACGATCGGCCCCGGCGCACCGCGCACGCCTAACAATGTTGGCAGCGCCACGCCGCGCAGCACGGGATGGTTACGGATCGATGGCTCATCGCCCAGGGGCACCTGCCAGAGTTGCTCGCCGCGGTTGAGGTCGATCGCCGTGAGCGTTCCGTACGGCGGTTTGTGCGCCGGCAAGTCGGGCACGCGTGCCGCCTCGGTAGCCCCGGCGAGCGCGGGCGCCCGCACGCCTAACGAGCGACCCAGCTCCACCATGTAGCGCGCCTGGACCGTGTCCGACGGCGTCTCGACCGGAAACAGCTTGAACAGCGCGGGGTTGTTCGTCGCCTTCACGTACAGGACACCTGTCTCCGGGTCGAACGCGCCGCCTCCCCAGCCACCTCCGCCAATCGCGCCGGGCATCACGATCGTCCCCTGCAGCGAGGGCGGCGTGTACAACGGGCCCGTACGGTATTTTCGGACCTCCTCCAGCGCGAGGCGCTTGAGCTCAGGTGTGAAGTCGATGACGTCGTCCTCGGTGAACCCCTGCTTCGCGAACGCCGGAGGCTTCGTCGGCACCGGTTGTGTCGGCGCGGCGCGCTCGCCGGGGACGTCGCTCGCCGCGACCGGGCGCTCCACGATCGGCCACACCGGCGCTCCACTCACGCGATCGAACACGAACACCCATCCCTGCTTCGTTACCACGGCGACGACGTCCAGCGCCCTGCCGTCCTTGTGAATCGTCGCGAGCACCGGTGGCGACGGCACGTCGTAGTCCCAGAGACCGTGGTGCGTGATCTGATAATGCCACACGCGCCGCCCGGTCTTCGCGTCGAGACACACGATGCTTTCGGCGAAAAGATTAGTGCCGTGCCGCTCGCCGCCGTACCAGTCATTGCTGGGCGTACCGAACGGGAGATACACGAGACCACGCCTGACGTCGACCGTGAAGGGAGCCCAGACGTTCGTGTGTCCCATCCGTGCCCACGAGCTGTCCTCCCACGTCTCGTTGCCGTACTCGCCCGGCTGCGGGATGGGGTTGAACCGCCAGACGCGCTTGCCCGTGCGCACATCGAACGCCTGGATGTCGCCCGGCGGGTCGCGCTTGTATACGAGCCGGTCGCCGACGCCGTTCCCCACGATCACGAGATCGCCGTATACGACTGGCGGTGACGTGTTCGTGTAGTGCTTCCGCTCGACGCTCCACAGGATGTTCGCCGTGAGATCGACTTCGCCGTTCGTGCCGAAGCTCGGAATCGGCTTGCCGGTGGACGCGTCCAGGGCGATCAATCGCCATCGGCTGGCGATGAGAATTCGGCGCTGCCTGCCGTCGCTCCACGTCGCCACGCCGCGGTGCACGAACCCGGTGCCATTCGAGGGTTGGCCGGCATCGTACGCACGCGGGTCGTATGACCACAGCTCACGCCCGCTCGCGGCGTCGAGGGCCACGACGCGGTTGAACGGTGTGCTCAGGAACAGCGTGTCTCCGATGGCGAGCGGCGTCACCTGGAACTGTCCGGGCCGCGCGGGGATCGAGGCACCCGGCGGGGTGATGGGCTGCTCGCCGGTCTTCCACATCCAGGCGACGGTCAACCGGGAGACGTTGGAACGATCGATGGTCGTGAGCGCCGAGTACTTGAGTCCACCGGCGTCACCGCCGTACACTGGCCACTCGTTAGGCTTCCGCGCCTCGTCGGCCGACAGAAGCGGGGAAGGATCCGGTGCCCCGGTGGACGGCGCACAGCTCGACGCGGTCGAAGCCACGCAAACTGCCAAACTCAGCGCACGAACGCGTAGTGTCATCGAAGTCTCTGTGCCCCGTTCCCGATCAACTCCGCTCCCTGAACGCCTTCCCAATCTCCGTCGCCTGTCGCAGCGCCACAGCCAAAAACGTCAGCGTGGCGTTCGCGCACCCACCGCTCACGCTCGTCGGCGCCCCTACCACGAACAGATTCTCGTGATCGTGCGCACGGCCGTGGCTGTCCACCACGCTCGTCGTGGGATCATCACCCATGCGACATCCACCTGCCGGATGATCCTGAAAGTCATCCACCCCTGTGCGGATGATCTCCCCGTTTCCGGCCCGTGCCATACGTTCGAACAGCGCCTTGATCGAGTCCTCCGTATGCGCGCGCAACGCGACTGATTCGGGACTATCGCGGAACGTTAGCCTGGGCTGCGGATCGCCGTAGGCGTTCGCGGCGGACTCGTTGAGCGTAAGGGCGCTCTCGCGATCGGGGATCACATCGTAATACGCGCGCACACGCGCCGTCCCTTGCGCGCTGCGACGCCGCCAGTCCGCCAGGAGCTCATCACCGAGCATCACGGTGCCGTCGTCGTTCTTGAGGCGTGGCCGCCGGCCGACGCTCGACTCCCACACGCGCAGATCGTGTCGCACGTAGCGATCCAGCTTCCCGGGCCGCATGAATTGCTTCGTCACGAGACTGTGCTGCTCGTTCATGCCGGGATATAGACGCAGCGGTAGCTTCACGAACGCGAACACGTTGCGATGTCCGGTCATGTACTTGCCCACCATGCCTGACCGGTTCGCGATCCCGTTGGGGAATCGCTCGCTCCGCGACACGAGCAACAGATGCGGGCTCCACGCGTACCCCGCCGCGACGACGAACGTGCGCGCACGGAATTGTATCGGCGACCCGGCGGCGCCGCCGCGGTCGCGCCGGACAGCCTCCGCTCTCACGATGCGGTTCGATCCATCCTCCACCACGAGCCGCCTGACGAGGGTTCGCGGGACCAGCTCCACGCGCTTGGACGCGCGCAGCGCGCTCCACGTGAAGTCCGGAGAGTACTTGGCACCAACGGGACACACGGGCGCGCACGTGTCGTTCCGACAACAGACGGCCCGTCCACCGTACGCAACCGAGTTCTTCGCCGACGGCTGACTCCACATGGCGATGCCGGCGGAGTCGGTCCACCGCTTCAGGAGCTCGAGGTTGTACGTCAGCGGGAGCGGCGGCATCGGGAACGGATTCGCGCGGGGGTCGAGCTCCGGTGGTCCCTGTTCCCCCGCGACGCCGATCCGTTGCTCGGCTTCGTGGTAGAACGGGTCGAGGTCCTCGTAGCTCACCGGCCAGTCATGGCCGACGCCGTACAGCGACTTCACGCGGAAGTCCTCGGGCGAGAACCGTGGCGTCACGCCGCCCCAGTGCATCGCGAGACCGCCAACCTGCATCGAGCGTGACTGGATGCCGTCGGCAGTCATGCCGTCGATGTGGTCGGGCCCCCACGGGCTCTCGCCGTACGCCACGAACCGTGCGCGATGCGCGGCGCGCTCGGCCAGCGGCACCGTCTCGTCGCCGGCTTCCACCACGACGACGCGGACGTTGCGCTCCTCGGTGAGCTTCTCGGCGACGACGGCGGCGGTGATGCCCGACCCGATGATGCAGATGTCGCTCTCGATGACCTCCGCGCTACCCTGATGCCTGACGAGCAGCGTCATCGCCTCTGCCTCGCGAGTGCCACGGGTTGCTGCCGCTGGTTCGCAAGTGGCCGGCACTGCTGGCGGCCGATCCGCGCGTCGTAGCACAGGTCCGTCGCAGCCGCGGAGTCGTAGAAGTGGGCGAGGAGCGCGAGGGCGACGTGTCGCGCGAGGAGCGGGTTGGGCAGCGTATCGCCGCGTTCGTTCTGGAGCGCGGCACGCACGAGCGCCTGGCGTCGCTCGCGCGGCAGGGCGCTGAACGACTGTCCGGTGCGGCGCGCGTCCGCGTCGAGCGAGGCAAGCTGTGAGCGCCACTGCGGTCGCGGATCCGCCGGCAGCCGCTCGATCCGCCCCGTCCCGTATCCATGGTTCGCTTCGGCGCCGGGTTGATAGCCGTCCATCCACCGCTGGAACTCGGCGACGGCGCGTGTCACGCCGTCTGCGCCAAGCTCCGCAGGCAGGACCGCATCGCCAACGGCGCCGATCAGTGCCGCGTTAGGCTGCTGCTGCGGGTGCGGCGGCGGTGCGGCCATTGCCGCCAGCGGGCGACGGATCCGCCCGAGGAGGGGCCAAGCGGCGATCAGTCCGGTTACGCGCGCGACGAAGGTGCGTCGCGGGGTTGTCGTTCGAGCGTCGGGCATCGAGGCACACGGACCGAAGCGAAGGCTTCAGTATGGGTACCACCTGGCCCCGTCACAAGCGCGGTTACGGCGCGGGGCGCTGTCTCGCCCCCGCCGTCACCGCTGTTTCTGCTGCGTCGAGTCCTCGTCCGTGGCCATCGCTGTGGTGCCCGGCACGTAGCCGCGCAGGTACAGGTTGAGCGAGCCGATCGAGAGATCGGTCTTCATCTGCACGAGCAATCGCCGCGAGTCGTCGGTGAGCCACATCTCGGCATGCCCTTTCTCCGAGAAGATCCCCTTCGACTTGATGATCGGCTGAATCACGATCGCCTGGTACGAGCCCGCGGGTACTTTGACCGTTTCCTTTCGCAGGACGCGGATCTGCACCGGGTTTCGATCGGGCCGGAAGTAGCGGTTGAAGTCGTAGGTCTTTCCGACCTCGAGCGGGATTGTCCGCACGAAGTACATGAACGCCGCATCGTCGAGCGGATCATCGACACTCGGGGCGTGCTCAACCTCGCCCTTCTCGGAATAGGTCCCCTTTTCCGGGTAGATCTCGTAGAGCCGTTCCCGTTCCCGGGGACCCTCATCGAGGTCCTGAAGGAATCGCAGCGACTCGAACGTCCGGGTGTCGATCCAGCTCTCGATCCGATCGTTCACTTTGTAGAAGGGAATACCGCCCTTGACCGTGAACCGCGTGTGCCATGCTTCGCGTCCACGAACGTCCTGCGTTCCGACCACTTCCATTCGCCCGGTACCGACCTTGATGCCGCCGAAGCGGACGTCGAACGTCAGTTTCTCGCCGGTGTCGAACGGAACGACCTTTCGCGGCTGAAGCGCCGGCAGGCTGACGGCCGTCGCCTCCGCTTCCTGCGAGCGCGCCTGGCGTGCGCTCACGAGCGAGGTAGCGGCAGCGAGCGCGAGCGCGAGCCACCATGCGACCGGAGCGCGCCGGACGGTGGCGACGTGGCCAGCGGGTCGCCGGATCCGAGCTCGTTGGTTGATCTGAAGTCTATGTCCTGCTGGCATTTGACCGCCTCACGTCGTCGCAAAGCACGGGTTGCTGAAGTTCCTACACTCCTACGTCGACTCCGTGCCGCCTGGTTGTTGAAGTCAGCTTAGCGGCAAGAACCGTCGCCGGACATCCGTCAAGTGACCTAGTCGTCCCCGTCTTTAGTTGGACGATGGAGACTGATGGATTCTCTGGTAGGGTCGAACGTCACATGCTTGCCACGCCGTGATGGTACGACAAAGCCCCCGGAACGGATCGCCAGTTCCGGGGGCAAAGAGCACCGCTACCGTGCGATGCGTCGAGAGCAGCGTTTACCGAGTGGTGTCGAGGAGGGTACACGGTAGCGGTACGTGGAAGCATGACAGCGTCGTCATGCAGGGAGGTTCGTTGTGCGGCAAGGCCGTCATGTATTCCAGCTCAGTGCGCTGAGCTCGGCCGACGACAGCTTGTGCCAGTTTGCAGGGTAGTTCCACACGCGACGTACAGCCTGGGCGGACTCGAAAATCAGGCAATTACTGCCGCGTGGTGCCGGGACGTTGGCCGACGCGACTTCGTAGATGCGCCAGTCGGTCCCCAACGAGTCGACGAAGCAAAGGCGAGGGTTCGTCATCTGACTTTCGACTCCATCCTGGTTGGCTTCGGTCAGCCCGAGACGACGGCGTCCGCGGGCGAACTCGGTCGACAGGAAAGTCAATACGCGTGCCCCGAGTTGTTTCGGATTCCAAGCACTCAACCCGCTCGTCGGCAAACACGTCCTAGTGCAGATCGCCATCGGTATGGCAGAGGTCCGCTCGCGTGATCCCGGCCGTCGCGCGCGGTCGGCATCGCGCGTGGCGCCTATTGGGTGACGCCGCTCACCCCTAACGCGAGCGCTGGTTCGCGTCGTTTACGATGCAGAAAGGGCCGCCTTGTTAGGCGGCCCTTCTGTGATGGTCAGCCAGCCCCCGTTTGTCATCCCGAGCGAAAGCGAGGGATCTTCAGGGTCCTGGTCAAGGGACTTACGGATCCCTCGGCTCATCGTCATCGAACCCGAACGCGCTCGTATCGTCCCCACCACTCACGCGTTCCACGCGCAGCAGCTGCTTGTACGTCTTCCCGCCGACCGTGAGCGTGACGAGATAATCACCGCTCGCGACCACCGGTGCCTGGCCGCCGCGTCCGCCGAAACCGCCGAAGCCGCCGCCCCCACGTCCTCCCTGCTGGCCGGGCGGCCGCAGCAGCTGCTGGAGCTCCTGACCTCCGCCGGGGAACGCATTCAGTGCATCGGCAGGATTGTCGCTGCCGCCCGC
>Ga0075423_10006923_pt1 | contig 10668 bp, 9 predicted proteins | sample SoiMethybrSBSTD2_FD_80114 | JGI IMG/M metagenome (GOLD analysis project Ga0075423, IMG submission 80114) | Bulk soil microbial communities from a Populus tree surrounding site in Tennessee, USA - Soil MetaG P. TD hybrid SBSTD2 | ecosystem: Environmental > Terrestrial > Soil > Tree plantation...
AACGTAGTAAAAACCGAAGGGCGCAACGGCACGAGACACATGCAGATTTACGACTCCGGGTTGAACAACAGCAAGACGATTGGCGACGTCGATCTTGAGAATCTTTCGCACCCGCGCAAGCTCAACGACGACACCTTGATTCAAAGCGAGTGCGCCACCAGATAAGCCGGTACCCGCACCGCGAGGTGTAAAGGGAACTTGCGCGCGTGCAAGCTCCTTCATAACTGCGGCTGTTTCGTCAGTCGAGGAAGGGAATACGACTGCGCGGGGACGATGTTTGTGATGAGGCAAACCGTCGCACTCATAAACGAGGAGTTCGTCGGGTTTTGAAAGAACGTTATCCGATCCGACAATGACGCCCAGATTTTTGATTAAGGTATCCAAGGAAGCTTGTGGATAGTGTACCGCAGCTCTTTGGAGTGCGGCGACCTGGCGCCGCTTTGTTATGGCGCTACACAGCAGCGGCTGGTTGCCAACATTAGATTCCATTGCTAAGGTTCGCTTTCAAAAAAGCGGCGCCAGGTCGCCGCACTCCAAAAAGCCAACATGAATCGACGAACCCTCTTAGTCTTCATTTTCCTTTTGAGTCTGTCTCTTATGAATCTCCCATCGCACGCGCAGAAGTCGGTCGCACCTGATCTGATTATTACGAATGCTGTGATTCATACGATGGATCCTGCTCAGCCTACAGCGGAAGCCGTTGCAATTTACGGAAATCACATCGTCGCAGTGGGCTCATCGAAAGACATTAAGAAGATGCTCGGGTCGAATACTCGTGTCATTGATGCCAAGAAACGATTGGTCTTGCCCGGGTTCAACGACTCTCATACACATTTTCTTAGCGGCGGCTTTCAACTCTCAAGCGTAGACCTGCGCGATGCGAATACACCAAAAGAATTTGCTGAGCGTATTCAAGCGTTTGCAGCGAAACTTCCTCAGGGCAGGTGGATAACGGGTGGAGACTGGGATCACGAACGCTGGCCTGATGCAAAACTGCCAACCAAAGAACTGATCGATTCGTTCACTCCAAACACGCCGGTGTTCGTTAATCGTCTCGATGGACACATGGCACTGGCCAATAGTCTGGCCTTAAGACTTGCCGGTGTGACTCGCCAAACACTCGATCCTCCGGGTGGAGTGATCGTGCGCGATCCGAAGACCGGAGAGCCGACGGGCATTCTTAAAGACGCAGCTCAAAGTTTTGTCTGGAAAGTTGTTTCGCCATCCACATTCGAAGAGAAGCTCTCTGCTGCCAAAGCCGCCACTGACTATGCAGCGCGATTGGGAGTGACGAGCATTCAGGATATGTCGGCTGGTGTCGACGTTGGCGTGTATCAAACGCTGCTCGATCGAGGCGAGCTTAAGACGCGCATCTATGCAGTTGCGCCATTGCCTGCGTGGGAGAGATTGGCTCGCACTGGAATCAGAGCACACTTCGGAAGTGAAATGCTTCGCGTAGGGGGATTGAAGGGATTCGCCGATGGATCACTGGGCTCAACCACGGCCCTTTTCTACGAACCTTATCGAGACGATCCGTCTACAAGCGGCATCGCCGGAGATGAAATGTATCCGGAAGGTGCAATGCTCGAGCGTGTTCGCGCAGCCGACAACGCCGGCCTACAAATATTGATTCATGCGATCGGCGATCGAGCGAATGATCTGATCCTAACGATCTATGAACAGGTCGAGCGTGAAAATGGCGACAGAGATCGACGGTTCAGAATCGAGCATGCTCAGCATCTTCGGCCGCAGGATATTCCTCGCTTTGCCCGCGACAAAGTAATCGCATCAATGCAGCCTTACCATGCAATCGACGATGGCCGCTGGGCTGAGAAACGTATTGGCAAGGAGCGTGCAAAGACAACCTACGCTTTTCGCAGTCTGTTGGATTCGGGTGCGAAGTTGGCATTTGGAACGGACTGGACGGTGGCTCCGCTCAATCCGGTATTAACGGTTTATGCTGCAGTGACCAGAAGAACGTTGGACGGCAAGAACCCAAAAGGCTGGGTGCCCGAGCAAAAGATATCGGTGGAAGAAGCAATCCGGGCGTACACCATGGGTTCAGCTTATGCGGAGTTTCAGGAAAACGTGAAAGGCAGCATCACAGCCGGCAAACTCGCGGATCTCGTCATTCTGTCGCGAGACATCTTTAAGATCGATTCGAAAGAGATCGAGAACGTGAAAGTGATGATGACGATGGTCGACGGACACGTGGTTTACGAGGAACGCGAGTAGACTTTGTAGCTAAAGTGGATCAGTAAGCCAACAGCGGCCGCAATCGCCGCAACCTTTGCCTCCTGGGCTGTGCTGTTTGATACAAGCCACACAATCAGTAAAAGCGACAATATGGAGATGAGAATACCTCCCGGCAGGCGAAACCGAGCCTCGGGCGACGACTTATCTCGACGAAACATAATCAGAGCAACACAGGTCGCCGCGTACGTCACGAGACGCGCGATCGCACTGATTGTGAGTGCCGCGACAAATGAACTCTTCAGCGTTAGAAGAAGCATAACTAACGCCGTGAAGAGAATCGCGATGTAAGGCGTTGAGAATTTTGTGTGTACTCGACTGATCGCTGTGGGCAGCTGTTTCTGTTCTGCCATCGCAAAAGGCACACGCGATCCTGACAGCACGAGGATGTTCAAGTTACCCGTAATCGAAATAATCGCCCCAACCGAAATGATCGCGCCGCCGATTGTGCCGAGAAAATGTGAAGCGGCGTCCGCCAGCGGTTTAGTCGATTGAGCCAATTCCGGCAAAGTCCCCACACAGACAATCTGGATCATGATGTATATCGAGGCTACAACACCCAGGGCGATGACTAGTGCTCGCGGTAGATGTGTTTGAGGATTCTGTGCCTCGCCGGCCGGGATCACCGCCATCTCAAAACCCGTAAATGCGTAAATCAATAACAGAACTGATTGAGAGAATGCTCCAGTTGTAGGCGCTGTCCCAAAAGTGTATGCGGCGCGATTCAGAAAAAAGATTCCAGCAATAACAAACATCAGCATCGGGACTAATTTCCCGATCGTGAATCCATTACTGACAAGAGTTGCTTCTCTAACTCCGATTAGATTGATCAGCGTCAGAACTCCAACGACTACAATAATGATTGTTGGTCTCCAGAATGATGAGGCAGCACTCGGCCAGAAATAACTCAGGTAGTTGACCATCAGGTTGCAGTTAGCTGCGAATGCAGTCAGACGCGCCAGCCAAATCAGCCATCCAATTTCAAAAGCTATCGTTGCTCCGAACGCAACGCGTGAATAGAGATAGGGACCGCCTGTCTCTTCAAAACGACTGCTGACTTCAGCGAAACAGAGAATGATGAGCGCGACGACGAACGCGCAGACGACGAATGCGATGAGGCTGTAAGTGCCAATAAGTGAGTAGACTTTTGCGGGGAGTCCAAAAATGCCGGCGCCGATAACGCCGTTAATAGTGATCGCAACAAGATCCCATCGTCGGATGCCTCGGACCAGGGCACGTTGGGGAGTTTTCCGCACGCGCGTAGGCTGCCGGGGCAGTAGCCCGACTGTCAAGGAGGGCTCACTCCGCTTATAGGGCATCATTGTCGTTGAGCCCTCCTTAACAGTCGGGCTACTGCCCCGCTTACTTGCCTATATTTGTAATGTCGTAATAGGCTTTCGGAAACGTTCCACTATCACACAATTCACGCTGAACCCTATGTCTATCCAGAGAATACTAAGGAGCAGTCTGGCAGTCCTCGCATTCTTAATGACTGCGAATGCGCAGACAGGAGATACGAATATCAGCAGCCTCCAGGATCTCGTTACCCGAGCTGCTAAAACAACCCTCGATCGTTTCGCTCCGAAAAAACTCGAAGAGAAACAGTTGTCGATAACAGTGATCGATCTGCGCGATGCACAACATCCGGTAATCGCAAGTTTCCGGGGGAATGAGCGAATTTATCCTGCAAGCGTCGTCAAGCTTTTTTACCTGGTGGCGGCCGAGCGATGGCTCGAGGACAAGAAAATTCAGGAGTCGCCTGAGTTAACTCGTGCGATTCACGACATGATTGTCGATTCTTCAAATGAGGCGACGCAATACGTTGTTGATGTGATCACCCACACAACCGGTGGTTATGAACTGCCGCCAAAGGAGATGGAAGAGTGGCAGTATCAGCGTAATGCAGTAAATCGTTACTTTACGTCACTCGGCTACTCCAACATCAACGTTAATCAGAAGACTTTTTGTGAAGATGCTTATGGGCGTGAGAAGGTCTCACGCGGTCCAAATGGAGAGAACCGGAACAAGTTGACTACGGATGCGACGGCGAGGTTGTTGATGGAGATTGTCACAGATAAAGCCGCGACTCCCGAGCGAACAAAGTTAATGATGGACCTGCTGAAACGCGACTACACCGGCACGAGCAACGACGCTGACGATCAGGGGCATGGATTTAGCGGCATCGCGTTGCAAGGAGTTGAAGGCGTCAAGCTCTGGTCGAAAGCAGGTTGGACAAGTACAACGCGTCACGACGCGGCTTATCTCGAGATGCCCGATGGCTCGAAGTTTATTCTGGTTACATTCACAACGGATCATGCTAGTGAGCGTGACATCATTCCAACAGTCGCAAAAGCAGTTATAGAAGGAATGAAAGACTTGAAGTAAGGCCGATAAAATCAAGAGTGGGAAGGGCCATTAATTACGTCTTTCCAACCTGGAACTTTTTCGTCGCATGGCTGTCTAAATCGAATGATTACCTTCGGAGGACAGCACCATGGAAAAGAAGTCTGAGACAACAGCCTCACCATTTATCAATGTCACGCCATTGATTGACGTACTCCTCGTTTTGTTGATCATCTTCATGGTGGCGGCGCCGATGAAGCCGCATCGATTCAACGCTAAAGTACCGTCGCCTCCTGACGGTCGAATACTTCCTCCTGATCCAAGAACTCTGGTAGTCACAGTGGATCTCGATCGTTCATTAAAGCTGAATGGTCTAACTGATATGGGAACAGTCGATGACATGTCGAAGCTAAATCAACGGCTGGTCGCGCTATTTGACGAACGCACGAAGAACCGCGTGTACAGCGATAAAATGTCGACGCGATCCGATCTGCCAGAGTCGCAGCGCATTGAACGAACAGTCTTTATCAAAGCCCCACGAGCGCTTCCTTACGGCGAAATCGCGCGACTCATCGATGGTATTAAAGGCAGCGGTGCCGAGCCAATCGGCTTACAACTCGACAACCTGAAATAGTCTGGTGCGGGCAACCCGCAATCAAAATCCTAACTCCAAAGGCCCGATGATCTGTTAAGCTAATTCTGCTTGCAGATCGCTGTCGTGTTCAACGATCCCCGGGGAATGAGTTCGTACAGGCCGAGGAGATGCTGGTCAAATGAAGAAGATTTTTTTGATTCTCATTGCACTAGGACTGGTCATATCAGCCTCCATTCTGAGGGGCCAGGAGCCGACTGGCGGTGGAAGCCTCCTTCACGACATCACGGGTGGTGCGGCTTTGATATTCCGCGCGCCGAAGGATCCGATAGTTCATGTGGCCGCAGTTGTTGCGGGTAGCCTGGGCGGCGGAAAGACCAAAGGACGTAAACAGACAAAACCGCCTGTGCGTCAACAGGACAATATTATCGCCCGGGCCAACGCCGCTCGAAGTGCACCTAAGCCGCGCTATGCTGAAGCTGAAGAGCAATACCGGCTCGCTGCCAAAATTGCACCCGACGACGCGCGAGCTTTTGCAGGCTTGGGAAATATTTTTGTGGATCAGGGTAAGTTTACCGATGCGGTTGACTCGTACAAGCAAGCGCTAAAAGTGAAACCAGACTACAGCGCGGCTCTGTTGCCACTCGCTTTTTCGTTAGCCCGCCTGGAGCGATATCCAGAAGCAATCGATGTCTATCAGCAAGCAATTAAGGTCGAACCGACCAATCCGGAAATTTTCAACAACTTGAGTTTTGCCTACAACCATACAAATCACTTTCAGGACGGTGTGGATTCGAGCCTTAATGCAATCAAGCTCCTGGGTGACACGGGACAGGCGTACGCGCAGGGTTTTCAGGAACGGAATGAGATGCTCTCGTACTCTTATAAGAACCTCGGCAACGCTTACAACGGTTTGCAACGTTATGAAGATGCCGCAAACGCGCTAAAGCGTGCGGCCGAGATTGAACCCACCAACGCGGCTGCCCATTTCAACCTCGGACTGACGCTTTACAACGCGAAAAGATATTCGGAAGCAATTGAAGCCTACAGGCAGGTTATAAAACTGCGACCAAAGCTTGCCCAGGCGCATTTCAACCTGGGAATAACTTATTTCGCGGTTAACGATCGTAAGCAGGCTATGGATGAGTACGAAGCCCTAAAAAGTCTCGATCAGAATCTCGCCCAGCAATTACTGACTTTCATCAAGCAATAATTTGGCAATGTCCGATATGCTTTAGCTTGTCGTGACGCAACCAACCATACACTAATAGATAAGGCGTCCCGTTGACAGCTCAGTTCTGGTTGGTTGCGTCACGACAAGACAGACGCATATCGGACATTGCCAATCGGGACGCCTGCGAATCCAGCTCCGTTATTGCGGCGTCAGATCGAGTGCTTCGACAATTCGTGTGAAAGGAATCTGCGCAGTTTCGTTTACTTCCTTCACCAGGTCCGGATTTGCTGCTTCAAACAAACACATGCAATGCGCTTCGCCAGGAACGAAGGTAGTACGGATGTAGCGTACGTCCTTGCCCTCAGCCGTAAACCGATCGCTGGTTTCTATTGCGGCCTTTTGAGCCGCTGCGAGCTGGTCCATCTCAATTCCGGGTAGACTTCGTTCGACCATGTATACCGGCATGGGAAATGCTCCTTTAAGTCTGTTGTGGATTTTTGACGTCGAATTGTACGCCTCGAACTAATCAAGAATCCAGTCGTTTGGACATGTGAACCAATTTGGTTTTTAGGGTACACGGAAATGGTGAAGTTCCTCTTTGATGTAACCTGACGGTAGACCAGGGCCGCTGCTGGCGAGATGTTCGGCTTTTAGGAATCTGTCAGAACTCTATTAGCAAATTCTCAAGACTTGGATGCCAGCCGAAATATCATGTTTACGCACCCGTAAAGTCTTGCGTCACCTTGGTCTCATTCCTAACAAAGTGGACATCGTTCAATAATTTGTTTGCTCAAACGGAAAGGGCATGCGCGAGGAGAAAAAGATGAAAACGCTTTCTCTTGTTCTTTTGATTGGACTCGTCGTAGTTGCGCGGGCACAAACTCAGCCCGAAATTGCTGGGCGTGCTGCACTCTTTCGGTATGACAATACTTCGCCGGTCGTTTTCAAAGAGGTCTCATCGGAAAAACGAGGCGATGTTGTCGTTCGTGACATCACATTCTCCGTCGGTCGTAGAGCGCCTGACATAAAGGCTTATCTGGTTGCCCCGCGCGGCGAGGGACCGTTCGCCGCCATCCTTTGGGTACACTGGCTTGGCGCTGAGAAATCAAACCGAACGCAGTTTCTGGATGAAGCGGTCGGTCTTGCTCAAAAGGGCGTGGTTTCACTTTTGGTTGACGCGATGTGGGCAAAGCCTCGCTGGTTCGGAAACAGGATTCTTGAAGCGGACTACGAGAACTCAATCCGCCAGGTCATTGAGTTGAGGAGGGCGTTGGATCTGCTGCTCTCTCAATCACAGGTAGATAGAACACGCATAGGTTATGTTGGGCACGACTATGGTGCGATGTATGGGATGCTGATGGCAGGGGTCGATAATCGCGTCAAAACCTATGTATTCATAGCGGCGACTCAAAGCCTGAATGATTGGGCATTCCTGGGTCCGCAACCGAAATCTAAGGCTGCATACCTAAAACAAAATGCGAACCTGGAACTAACGGATTACCTGCGACAGTCGAAGAATGCGAGCACGTTCTTTCAGTTTGGCAAAGCTGATTTCTACGTTTCGCAGGCAGATGCAGCCATTTTATTTGCGGCAGCGAATGAGCCAAAGCAACGGAGACTTTATGAAGCTCCACACGAAATGGGTTTGAAAGAGATTGCGTCCGATCGTGATGAATGGCTAGTTAAGGAACTCAAACTGGGGAAGCAGGAGTGACAGTCTACTGATGTTTGGCGAGTTGATTACGAATCCAGGCGTTTGGACATATTGACGAAGTGCACGGGCAATTTGGTTTTTACGTCGGGTGGAAATGGTGAAGTTCCGGTTTTGACGTAACCTCGCTTCCCGTAGAAAGCCGACAACTCCTCGCGCAGACTTACAGTGAGGATGTCGATGTATTTTGCGTTTCTATCTCGCCAACGTTCTTCTGCGGCAGTCATGAAGAACGATCCGATTCCGGCTTTTTGCAACGTTGGATCAACCGACAGCAGGCCAAGATAAGTTCGGTCACCGCGCGGCTCGAGGTAAACGCACGCGATTAGCCGATTGTTATCTTCTGCAAGTAAAAACTCGCCAAGCTGGAGATGTTCCAGAACTTCTTTGAGGGTAATACGATTGCCTTCAACGAAAAACGACTCCACGATCCGAAAAGCAGCGTTAATGAGCTCGACAATGTATTCAGCATCCGCTTCTGTGGCCGGACGGATTGTGAAAGATTGTTGGGGTGTGCTCATCGAACCGAATTAAATAGCGGGTCAACGTTGGAACATTGACCCGCCTCGTCACTTTGATCTGTGTACCTTAAAACCTGGTGAGCCGTGGAGGGCTCGAACCTCCGACCCGCTGATTAAGAGTCAGCTGCTCTACCAACTGAGCTAACGGCCCGTCGTGATTGACGACGTTGAATTATACGGTCGAGAAGGGAAGAGTCAAGTTATTGAAGATTGAAGATTTCAGATTGAAGATTTCCGGATCGAATCGCAATCTTAAATCTGAAATCTTCAATCTTAAATTCCACAACCGATCAACCCCTCGCCTCTGCTGCACACTCCTTTTCAGACAGCAGCCTGTGAACTGTATTGATGAGTTGATCGATGTCAGGCTTCGGGACGTAAGCTGATGCCCCGACCTCAAATGCTTGTGAACGATGGATCTCGTACGCATCGCCGCTATAGAAAATGCACGGAACCTCTGGGCTCAGGGTCGTTAAGCTTTCGCACAGTTGCAAGCCAGTACCGTCCGGCAATCGTTTATCCAAAACGTACAAGTCAAACTCTTTTTCCGTCGCGAGTTTTGTCGCCTCTTCCATTGTGGCCGCAGTTTCTACGTCGTAGTCCTGGCCGAGCAAGAGGCAGAGCATCTCAGACGTATCGCGGTGATCATCTACACACAGAATCCGACATTTCTTTTCTGGCAAAGGGGAAACCCTCCTTGATTGGTGATGTGTGCTCGTCAGGAATTGGGAGAAGCGGGCGAGCCCGCCGATTATAAGCGGCGATGGAGAGTTACGCTACTCAGGACGCTCAGCGACGACACCACCGGCTTTAGCCGGTGGTACTTCAATTTCAAAGCTAGAAAAAATGCCGTTCTGGCTGGGACACCACCGGGCTTTAGCCGGTGGTAGTTCAATTTCTTAGCTATGCCGGGTGTTCTCAAGACTCGTCTTGTGTGCAGAGATCGAACTAGACAGGATCCCGAGCGATAAAGTTGAAGTACCACCGGCTAAAGCCAGGTGGTGTCCGTTGGGTCGGTTTGGCTTTTCTAGTTTTGAAATTGAAGTACCACCGGCTAAAGCCAGGTGGTGTGCCGCAATTCTGGAACACGTCCGCCATTCGCGATTTTGATCAAATACCTCCGTACGAGGGATCGTTCCCTTTCTTGCGATCCCAAGAACAAAAGGTGGGCAGTACCTCCTGCCCACCAGGTTATTTCAGATTGTAGATTTAAGATTTCAGATTTAATCAATCGAGTTGCGGTCACTCTTAAATCTGAAATCTTCAATCTTAAATCTCTTTGGGTTTCTTCTTTTCCAGCGCCAATCCCACCTGCATCGCCTTCAATATCTGATTCAAGACCTCGATGTCTTCGTCGTCAGGTTCCAGTTCCTGATACTTCTGCAACGTCGTAGACGCGGCTGCAAGGTCGCCGAGTTTGTGATAGACCAGCGAGAGGTTGAAATACACAAGAGAAAAGCCAGGCTCAACTTGCGCCGCAGCCTCGTAATGAAGTTTGGCCAACTGGAGATCGCCCGCATCGTAGTAAAGATTTGCAAGGTTGTAGTGGGCTTCAACGTGGCGCGGATCGTTTTTCAGAGAAAGAGTGAAGTTGTCGAGTGCCTTCGCGAGTTCGTTTCGTTCAAGGTTAATGATGCCGAGGTTGCAATAGGCCTCGGCAACGTTGTCGCCTTCGTTAATTGCCTCGACGTAGTGTTCAGCCGCATTTGGATCGCCTTGCTCGTGTAACAACAACGCCTCTTCAAACGGCGTCAGAAGACGAGCCACGCGTCCAGTCTCAGGTCGAAACAGGCTCAACTGACCCTGAAGCTCGGCCTCGATCTGGCGAATGCTTTGACCTTGCGAGCGCAGTTCACGCACGCGTCTGAATTGAGTTAGCGCCTGGAAGTCATAAGTGAAATCAGGAGTCTGAGAAGGAGTTGAGGCTTGAATGATTCCCTGTTCAGTCCAGCGTCGAATCGTCTTCTCGCTCAAACCGAACAGTTGTTTGATCTCTTTGATTGAGTAAGACGATTTGACACGTTGATAGTCTGCCTTAGACGGGACCGGTGAGGGGAAGGAGATTACCTTAGTG
>Ga0075423_10006926_pt1 | contig 10667 bp, 3 predicted proteins | sample SoiMethybrSBSTD2_FD_80114 | JGI IMG/M metagenome (GOLD analysis project Ga0075423, IMG submission 80114) | Bulk soil microbial communities from a Populus tree surrounding site in Tennessee, USA - Soil MetaG P. TD hybrid SBSTD2 | ecosystem: Environmental > Terrestrial > Soil > Tree plantation...
CCCGGCATCGGCACCTTCGGCCCGGGCGGCTTGGGGCCCTGCGGGTTCGGCGCCGGCAGCCTCATGAGCGGCAGCTTCCCGGCCGGCAGGTTCATGGCCGGTGGCTTCATGGCCGGTGGCTTCCCGGCCGGCCGGCTCATGGCAGGGGCATTCATGGCCGGTGGCTTCCTGGCCGGGACTCTCATGACCGGCGGCTTCGTGCCCGGCGGCTGGATGCCCGGCGCCTTCCTGGCCGGGGCCCGCATGGCCGGGGCCTGCACGGGCGGAGCCGGCTGCTGGAGCTCCACCGGCGGCGTAGCACCCTGCCGGGCCACCTGCCCTGGCGGCTGTGCGGGCGGCGGCGGCTTCGCCGTCTTGGAAAGGGCCATTTGCACCCGGTCGATCCACCCGCAGTACGCCGGCAGGCGCCCCGAGGTCGTGTCCGGCGCCTGCGACGCCAGCGGCGGCAGGTGCAGCAGCACCCGGAGGTCGGCCCGAAGGAGCTTCTCGCGATCCCGCACGGCGTTTCGCTGGTCCGTGCGGGCATCATGGATGACCGAGATCATCTCGCAGGTGCTCATCTCACGGTCGCCCCGCACGTTGTCGCTGCTGTTCCGCACCAGCTCGTCGTAGACGTCCTTGACGCGGATGTTGTTGACGCGATAGTACGTCAGCTGGAAGGTCAGGGGGTCGCTGGGGCGGTACTGGTGGATGCTGCCGTCGTACAACTGGAGGTTCAGGTCGGTCCGGCCCTCGTTGTAGGCCATCCGTCCGCTGTCGGCATAGATGATCCGGCGACTGGTCTCGCCGCCCATGTCGTAGATGGTGATGTCCTTGAGCCGGCCGGTTGCGCCGTCGATCCGTCCAGCCCGCAGGAAATATTGGGACGGCGGCACCTCGTTGATCACCTGCTCGCGCAGCTCGAGCGTGGGCTTCTTCCGCCCGATGTCGATCAGCAGGCCCCGCAGGCGCGCGTTGGTCCGGGGGAGGACCTGGTCCACGAAGGCGAAATTGAACACCGTCATGAACACCCCCCACGCCAGCACGGGGGCCAGGACCTGGTAGACGCTGATCCCGCTGGCGCGCATGGCGGTGATCTCGTTGTCGGCGGCCAGGTGGCTGAACGCGTACAGCACGGCCAGGAGCACGGCCATGGGGAGCGTCATGGCCACGATGAACGGCAGGCTCAGCGCGAACACCTCGGCGATCACCCCCCAGGGCAGCCCCTTCCCGACCAGCGCGCCGAACTTCTTGGCGATCTGGCTCAGGAGCATCAGGCTGGTCAGCGCCGCCAGCCCGAACAGGAACGGCGCAACCAGTTGACGAAGGAGGTATCGGCTGAGCAGGCGCACGACGGCTAACTCATATGGTTGTAAGGGGTTGTTCGACGCATTATATTGGCGTGATCCATCATCCTCAAGCCTCGCCGTGATCCTCTAGCGTGACACGTTTCCTGGCCGCCTTGGGCTGCCTGGTCTGGCTGCCTCGGCTGCTCTGTGCCCAGGCCGACACGACCGCACTGGGTGTCCGAATCCACTTCGAGCAGCCTCCGCTCGAGCTCCGCCAGCCAGCCGCGCTCCGGGCATCCTGGATGGGCGGACCGCGAGTCGCACCGGGCGTCCGGCTGGCGGCCTTCGACAGCGTCGTGGCCGCCTCCCTCGCCGACGACCGGGCGGACCGGCAACTCGCATACCGCCTCAAGGCGCTCTACGGAATCGCCGACCTGACCACCGACACGCTCGCGGCCGGAGAACGTCCGCGCCAGCGCAACCTGCTGGGGCTTCCCACGAAGTATGCCGACCTGGCGCTGGACGGCCAGGCCCGGCTCGAGATTCGGACCGACCGGCTCCACGAGGAGCGCTGTACGCCCGCCTTGCTGCTCGATCCGAATTCCGGGTGTCGCGGCGGGTTCAAGGCGCCGAGCCTCGACAACGAGATCAATATCCGCTCGAGCGGGCTGCTCGCGCAGCGGGTGCACGTGAACGTCGATCTGGATACCCAGCGCGATTACACCAGCAACCAGAATATCCAGATCTACTACGTGGGACTGCAGGACGAGGTCGTCCGGCGGGTGGACGTCGGCACCGTCGTGTTCACGCCGCCCGCCTCGCGCTTCCTCACGGCCGCGGTGCCCGCCAACAACTTCGGGGTGAATGCCACGTTCGAGGTGGGCCCGATCCAGCTCCAGACCCTGGCCGCGACCCAGAAGGGGAGCGTGGTCGCTCAGCGTACCTACACGGTGGGCCAGACCACGAGCCAGGCCCAGGATCGCCAGGCCCGCGACCTCGACTTCGAGAGCGGCAGGTTCTTCTGGGTCATCGATCCCGACAGCCTGCCCGGCTATCCGGCCATCGACATTCTCAACGTGGGCGCCGGTGTCGCCGCGCTGTCGCCGAGCTATCGCCCCAACCAGGTGCGGGTCTACCGCTACCGCGCCGCCGCCAGCAAGAGCGGCGTCAATCCCAATCTTGGCGGCATCACGGCGCTGGCGCGCCGGGCCGACAGTCCCCAACGGTTCGGCCCCGTCCGATGGGAGCTGCTGATCCAGGGCGTCGACTACTACCTGGACCAGTCGGGGCTGTGGATCGTCCTGGGCACCAAGCTGGACCAGAACGACTACCTGGCCGTCAGCTACCTGAGCACGGCCGGCACGACGGTCGGCACGTTCCCGGAGGTCGATCACGGGACCCAATCGGTCGGCGGGGTCGAGCAGAGCCGGGATACCCTCGAGCTGATCGTTCAGCCGCAGCAAGGCCCGAGCCTGCCGACCTTTCGCTACGAGATGCGTCAGGTGTACCGGGTGGCCGGCGCCGACCTCGACCCATCCTCGCTGCAGGTGGGTATCTCACTCAATCGCAGCGAACGGCCGCTGAGCGGCAGCGCGCAGACCTACCTGCAGCAGCTCGGCGTGGCGGTATCCAGCGATGCGGCGGCCTTCGATCGCGCCAACCGGCTGTTTCCGCGCCAGCAGGATCCGGAGGTCGGGCAAGTCACGCAGGACGCCTACATCGTGTTTCCCCACCTGCAGCCGTTCGCCGACGCGACCAAGCTGTCCTCCGCGGAGCTGCAGGATTCGCTCTACCGGACACCGCTGTTCCTGCTGCTCTCGCAGGGACCGCCCGCCAAGTTCGCGGTCCGGCTGCGATACAACGCGAGCAGCGGCGGCGACCGCTCGACCCTGAGCCTGAACGCGCTCCAGCTCCGCGAAAACAGCGAGCAGCTGTTCATCGGCGGGCGGAAGCTCGTCCGTGGCGTCGACTACTCGATCGACTACGACGTCGGTCAGGTGACGTTCCTGGCGCCCGATGCCCTGTTCGGAAGCGGCGCCTCTCAGGTCACCGCCAAATTCGAGGAGCGCGGCCTGTTCGCCGTGGCGCCGACCACCATCCTGGGGCTGGCCACCCGCTATTCGTTGGGCGACCGCGGCGCCGTCAACCTGGTCGGCCTGTATCAGCGCGAGCAGAGCGCATTCAATCGCCCCCCGATCGGCTTCGAGGCCTCGGCCAACCTCATCGGCGGGGTCAACACCCAGCTCCACTTCAAGCCCACCTGGGTCAACGCCATCCTGGGCAAGCTGACCACCAAACCGGCCACGGCCCCTTCGCTCTTCGACATGAACGCGGAGGTGGCCTTCAGCAAGCCGGATCCCAACCGGTCGGGGCAAGCCTACCTGGAGGAATTCGAAAGCGAGGCGGGGCTCTCCGTCTCCCTGCGCGAGACCCAATGGGAATTCGGCAGCCGTCCGCAGGCCCCCAACGGCGTCGAGGACATCGGGTTCGCGGGCGGGTTCGACCCGGCCGACGCGGTGGCGCTCACCTGGCAGAACCTGGTGCCGGGGCCGAACGGGCAGGCGCAGGAGCTACACCCGCAGGACATCGACACGCTCATCCGGCTGGCCGGTCGGGGCGAAGAGCCCGAAACGATCATGTACCTCACGCTGCACGCCGACACGGCGGGCGGCATCGTCCAGACCAACAACGCCGCGCGGTGGACCCTGCCCCGACGCGACTTCCGGCCGCGCTGGCGCTCGATGGTGACCTCCCTGAGCCCCACCGGCGTCGACCTCACCAACGACGATTTTCTGGAGTTCTGGGTCTTCCAACCGGTCAACCAGGCGACGGCCGACTCGGCCGGCGTCCGCCTGATCTTCGACGTGGGCACCGTCAGCGAGGACGCCCTGGCCATCGCGCCGGACTCCTTCACCGTCAACGGCGCCGATACCGTGTTCACCGGTCGGCAGTACGTGGGCCTGGGCAGGCTCGACACCGAGCGCAACGGGCTGGGGATCTTCAATGCGGAAACCGACGACATCGGCATCCTGGGGGATCGCCCGGATTCCCTCATCGAGGTAGGGGTAGGTCCGGTGCAGCAGTTCCCGCTCTGTACCCGCACCCTCACCAACGTCGTGCTGCTGTACCCCTGGGGCGACCTGAGCGCGCGCTGCACCAACGGCAACGGGGTGCTCGACACCGAGGACCTCGACGGCGACCAGGGCCTCGATCTCCGGGGCAGCAACGAGAACGTCTTCCGCTACGTCGTGGACCTGAAGGCCGACAGCTTCTTCGTCCGGACGGGACGGACGCCGGATTGGAAGCTCTACCGTATTCCGCTCCACCGGGCGAGCGACACCCTAGGCACCCCGACGCTCCGGCTGGCCCAGGACCTCCGAATCACCTTCGTCACGCCGCCGGACGCGGGGCAGCCCGACATCGTCGGCCGCCTGGCGATGGCCCGGCTGCGCTTCGTGGGCTCGCCCTGGGTGCGGCGCGCCGAGACGCCCATCGCAGGGCTGAGCGGGGACATCGCGCAACCGCAGGGTGAAGTGGGCACCTCGGTCGTCTCCACCGAGAACAAGGCCGACCTCGGGTACGAGTCGCCGCCGGGCGTGATCGAGAACGTGTCTCGGCGAGGCGGCGATCTCGAGTCGCAGGGTACCCAGATCAACGAACGCTCGCTGCGCATCCTGGCCACCGACCTGGGGGTCGACGAGCGGGCCGAGGCGTACCTGCGGTTCCCGGCCGGCGCCCAGAACCTCCTGACCTACCGGACGCTTCGCGTGTGGATGCGGGGGCGCGGGCCGGGCTGGGAGGAGGGCGACCTGCAGGCGTACATCAAGGTGGGCAGCGACAACGACAACTTCTACCTCTACCGCGCCCCGGCGAAGACGACGACCTGGCTCCCTGAGTTCGTGGTCGACCTGGAGGTCTGGCGCCGGCTCAGGGCCGACGTGGAGAATCGCTGGTTGAGCGGCCAACCCGCGTCGGGCGCGGCGGCGTGCGGGACGTCCGACTCGACGGCCTACGTCGCCTGCGACGGGCCGTACCTGGTGAATGTCCGCGATCCCGCGGTCAACCCGCCGAACCTCGCGGCGGTCCAGGAGCTCGCCGCCGGGATCTATCGCGTCGCCGCGGCCGTGACGACCCCACAGTCCGAGCTGTGGGTGGACGACATTCGGCTGAGCGAGCCGATCAGCCGCACCGGCACGGCAGCGTCCGTGGACGGGAGGCTCGCGCTGTCGGACGTCGGCAACGTGTCGGTGGCCTATATCCACCAGAACGGACAGTTTCGCCAGCTCAACGAGAATCCCAGCTACCGCCCCAGCAACGTGCTGCAGCTCGCGTCGGAGCTGCGGCTCGACCGCTTTCTGCCTCCGTCGCTGGGACTGGCGGTGCCGTTCACCCTGAGCCACGCGAGGACCACGGTCAATCCGGAGCTCCTCACGGGCACCGACATTCGTGGCGCGGACCTGACCGGGCTCCGGCGGCCGGTCTCGCGCAGTACCACGGCGAACGTGATCATCCGGAGGGCCGAGCCCGGCAGGACGTGGGTCGTGAAGGGATTGCTCGACCCGCTGTCGTTCTCGGGCTCCTACACGCGCGGCCAGGACCTCACGGAGCTGTCGGAGGCGCGCTCGAGCGTCTACGCCTTGAATCTGGGCTACCTGCTCACCATGCGTCGGAAGGGCACCATTCGTCTGCCCCTGGGCGGGCTCGCCGGGGTGCTCCCCGGATTCATGCGGCGGGGCGAGCTCGGCAAGAGCCTCGCCCGCGCCGATCTGAGCGTCGCGCCGACCCGCATTCGTCTCTCCAGCGGCCTTAGCCGCGACGAGAGCGACCTCACGGCCTTCCGGCTCCCGGTCGTCCAGAGCACGGACGCCGGCCTGCCCCCGACGCTCTCGCTCAATCACTTCTGGCGGAACACGGCCGGGCTCTCGTGGCAGCCGTTCGGCATGCTGAACACCAGCGCCGACCTGGTGAGCACGCGCGATCTGCGCATCTATCCCGACTCGTCGTCGCTGGGCCGTCTGGCGTACAGTGAGCGCCGCTTCCTGCTCGGCATACCCGTGGGCGTCGAGCGGGACCGGTCGCTGGTGACGACGATCGCGCTCACTCCGCAGGTGGCATCGTGGCTCCGGCCCAGGCTCATCACGAGCAGCAATTTCGTGCTGTCCCGGACCCTGACGAGCCGGTCACCGGTTCGGGTCGACGGCGACAGCGGCGCGTTCATCCTGCCCCAGACGCTGAACAACTCGCGCACGCAGGAGCTGGGGTCGGCCGTCGACCTCGCCCGCGGGCTCAGGCTGCTCCTGGGCGACAGCAGCGCGATCGGCAAGGCGATGCAGCGAGTCCGTCCGGTCGACCTGAGCACGCGGATCACTCGCACGTCGACGTACGACCTGACCGCGTTCGATCCCAGCCTCAAGTATCAGCTGGGGTTGGGCGGCCTCCAGGATTTCCTGAGCCAGGAGGGCACCAACGCACGCGGGGTCTCCGAGGCCCGGGTCGCGACGCTCGCCGGCGGGGCGGACCTTCCGTACGGGGTCACGGTCACGCTCTCCCATGCGCTCACGCGCACGACCCGCTTCCAGCAGGTGGGGGACGGGTACATCGAGACGGAGACGGACCAGCGCGAGTGGCCGGTCGGGAGCGTGCGCTGGAGCCACACGTTTGCGGCCGGCGCGTTGAGCCTGTTAACCCTCGGGACGGCCGTCCGGCATCGCGAAGGGAGCTCCCAGCAGGTCAACACCAGCGGTGCCCCGGCGCTGACCAGCATCACATCGTCATCCATCGCCCCCGATCTCCAGCTGGGCCTGCGAAACGGCGTCTCCGTCTCGGTCGGCCTCACGCACCTCAAGCAGGACAACCTGTCGAACGGGAACGAGACCCGGCTCGACCAGACCGACGTGACGAGCGCACTGAGCTACGCGTTCCGGCTCCCCCGGATGGTCAGCCGGAAACCGCGGGAAATGCGAAGCTCCTTCAGCTATCTGCGGACGAGCGCGAAGAGCTGTCTCCAGCAGCTGACCACGGTGGAGTGCGTCACCATCTCCGATGTGCGCCGGCACGAGGTCCGGGCGGGACTCGACACGGATCTGCTGCAAACCCTCAGCGGCGGCCTCCAGTTCAGCTACTCGCTCAATGACGCGCGGCAGCTGAGCCGCCGCACGTCGCAGATCTCCCTCGTCGCGTCGTTCCAGCTCTCGTTGTTTGCCGGGGATTATCGGTAGGGCAAAGGACGGAGAGGACGGAGAAGACGGAGAGGACGGAGAGGGTTGAACGCCAACCTTTCCGTCTTCTCCGTCCTCTCCGTCCTCTTCGTCCTCTCGTTGACTTTCCCCCCCGAGCACGATTTCATCCTGCCCATGCGACGCCGATGCCTCGTTCTCGCGCTGCTCACGCTGCCCGCCTGCCGTGAGGCCAAGCCCCATGTCCGGGAGTTCGACGGCACGTCGGCCTTTCACTACCTCGAGACCCAGGTGGCGTTCGGCCCGCGGATCCCGGGCACCGAGGCACACCGGCGCGAGGCGGCCTGGCTCGACTCGCTGTTGCGCCAGCGGGCCGACACCGTGATCGCGCAGGCGTGGACTCATGTCACCGCCGCCGGGGACTCGCTGCCGCTCACCAACTTCGTCGCCCGGTTCAAGCCGGCCGCGAGCAAGCGGCTGCTGTTCCTGGCGCACTGGGACAGCCGCCCCACCGCCGACAGCCCGATCTCGACCGACTCGACGAAGCCGGTGCCCGGCGCCAACGACGGCGGCTCGGGCGTGGCGCTCCTGCTCGGCGTGGCCGACGTGCTCAAGCGCGCGCCGCCGTCGGTCGGCGTGGACCTGTTGTTCGTGGATGGGGAGGACTACGGCGACTTCACCAAGACGCCGAAGGACGTCCTGATCGGGTCGCGCTACTACGCGTCGCACCCCGCGCCCGGCCCCCAGCCGCTGTATGCCGTGCTGTTCGATCTCATCGGCGACAAGGACCTGCAGATCTTCGAGGAAGGGAACTCCCTGATCGGCGCGCCCGAGGTGGTCGAGCTGGTGTGGAACACCGCCAAGGACCTCGGCTACGCGGGCACGTTCGTGGCCACGCCGAAGCACACGCTCATCGACGACCATCTGGAGCTGCAGAAGGTGGGCATTCGCGCCATTGACGTGGTGGACTTCGATTACCCGGCGTGGCACACCAAGGACGACACGATCGACAAGGTGAGCGGCGCGAGCCTGCAGATCGTCGGCGACGTGGCGGTGGCGCTGGTCCGACGGGAAGAGTAGCCAGAGGACTTCCGGGCGTGCATTAGATCGGACGGCCGTTCACCACGGAGGCACGGAGGGCACGGAGCCACCCCCCACCCACACAAGCAAACGGGGCGGGGCGGTGGCTCCGTGCCCTCCGTGCCTCCGTGGTGCATTCGGCAGTAATGTCGCCTGTTCAACCCCGATCGTAGTCCGCCCGCGTTTCCGTGTTCCGGGATGCAGGATTCCGGCTCCCGGCTCGAGCGTCCCCGCTCCTAGCGTATCCGCATGTCCGCCGCCGAGCGCCGCGCACTCCTGCTCCTCCTTTCGCTCGGTCTCGTGGGCCAGGGTGTGCGCTGGTGGCTCGCCCGCCCGGGCGACGCGCCGGGAGAGGTCGAGCTCCTCGCAGCGCTTCCACCACGCTCGCCCGCTGCGCATCGGGACAGCCTCCTGGCCCGGGCGCGCCCGCTCGGTCCAACCGAGCGGATAGACGCCGACCAGGCCTCGGCCGTGGACCTGGCCAGGCTCCCCCGTGTGGGTCTCGCGCTGGCCAAGAAGATCGTGGCGGATCGCGAGGCCCGGGGTCCGTTCGGGGGGCTCGCCGGGCTGGACCGCGTGCCGGGCATCGGCCCCGGGCTGCTGGCGGTCATCGGCCCGCACCTTGCCTTCTCCAGCCCCTCATCCGCGGCCCCACCGCTGCCGATAACCTCAAATCAGCCCGGGGCTCCGGCCGAGCCGCCGGGTGCGGCCGTCGTGGACCTGAACACCGCCGATGTCTCGATGTTGGACGCCCTTCCTGGGGTCGGGCCGGCGCGGGCCCGCGCCATAATCGGCTACAGGGAGGCCAACGGCCCGTTCCATGCTGTGCAAGAATTGGCTCGGGTGCCTGGCATTGGTGCGGCGGCCCTGGCTCGGCTGCAGAGCCGCGTGCGGGTGGGAGCACCCTGACCCACCGCGTTCGGCGCCGGCGGCCGCTCGCAGCTTCCCGACAACCCACAGCTCCGGACTTCACGGGACTCATGGCGACCGCAGCGGCGGGCGGCAGCGACCGACTCGGCGAGAACCTTGTGCGCGATGGCCTCATCTCGCGCGAGCAGCTGCTACAGGCGCTCGCGGAGCAGAAGGCGTCGAAGCAGCGCCTGGGTTTCTGCCTGGTGAAGCTCGGTCTCGTCCCGGAAATCGAGATCACCAAGATCCTCGCCCGCCAGTACCGCATGCCAGCGGTGGATCTGTCGCGCTTCGAAGTCGATCCCAAGATCCTCAAGCTCGTGCCGGGCGACATGGCCACGAAGGGCGTGGTGCTGCCGCTCAAGCGCGAGGGCCGCACGCTCACCGTCGCCATGGCCGATCCCAGCGACCTCGGCCTGCTCGAAGACCTCAAGTTCATCACCCGCTTCGATCTCTTTCCGGTCATCGCCGGCGAGTACACCCTGCGCGCGCTGATCGAGAAGCACTACGCGGCCGGCAACAACCAGCAGGAGCTCGAGAACCTCCTCAAGGACATGGAGGCCGAGGGCGAAGACCTCGAGGTCGTCGAGGAGCAGGAGGAGGAGACCGTCACTCAGGCGCAGCTCGAGGATGCGCCGGTGGTGAAGCTGATCAACGGGCTCCTGATCGAGGCGGTCAAACGGGGGGCGAGCGACATCCACGTCGAGCCGTTCGAGCACGAGATCCGGGTGCGCTACCGGATCGACGGTGCCCTGCTCGAGATCATGCGGCCGCCCCTCAAGATGAAGGCGGCGCTCACCTCGCGCATCAAGATTCTCTCGCAGCTCAACATCGCCGAGCGGCGCGTGCCGCAGGACGGCCGGCTCAAGCTCAAGATGGGCAACCGAGTCATCGACTTCCGGGTCTCGACCCTGCCGGTGCTGTACGGCGAGAAGATCGTGATGCGAATCCTCGACAAGGGCAACCTGACGCTCGACCTCACCAAGTTCGGCTTCGAGCCGAAGGCCGAGAAGGACCTGATGCGGGCCATCCTGAACCCGTACGGCATGGTGCTCGTCACCGGTCCGACGGGCTCGGGCAAGACGACGACGCTCTACTCGGCACTGTCGCGGGTCAACACGCCCGAAGTGAACATCATGACGGCGGAGGACCCGGTCGAGTACAACCTGATGGGCATCAACCAGGTGCTGGTGCGGAGCGAGATCGGCCTCACCTTCGCGGCCGCGCTCAAGGC
>Ga0075423_10006933_pt1 | contig 10664 bp, 7 predicted proteins | sample SoiMethybrSBSTD2_FD_80114 | JGI IMG/M metagenome (GOLD analysis project Ga0075423, IMG submission 80114) | Bulk soil microbial communities from a Populus tree surrounding site in Tennessee, USA - Soil MetaG P. TD hybrid SBSTD2 | ecosystem: Environmental > Terrestrial > Soil > Tree plantation...
CGATCGCGAACGGCGCGGCCGTCCACTTCGAACACGTCGCGAAACTGCACCCAGTCGTGCGCGCCGACGGGCCTGACGAGCAGCAGATCCGATCGCAGTTCGGTGCGCACGGGCTGCGCGCGCGATCCGGCCTCGCTCGTCTGCACGTACGTCTCTTCGCTGACGATGCCGGCGAGGCGCTGCTCGAACTCGACGACATACGTGCCTGCGTGCTGGAGCACGGCCGCCAGGGTCAACGCCGCGATGGGAAGCATGCCCATCAACTTTAGAGCTTAAGACCTTTCTTCGTGCGTCTCGAGGGACTTCGCGAGCAGAGCTGGAATCGTCGACGCCAACGCTCCTCCGTCGCTGTATGATCACCGCAGCTGCGCACGTGACTAACTGGTGACGTCTCGACAGGAGCTGCACCGTGGCCGTTCCACACCGCGCCGCATCCCGCCTCCTTCCTTTCGTGCTGGTCATTGCCGCGGGAACCGCGCCGCCGCCGCATGCGCAGAGCGGCCCGTCGAACGCGAAAGGCGCAGCGCACTGGGTGCTCCAGCGGACCGCTGACGGCCATCCGGATTTTCAGGGCGTATGGGCGAACAACACGGTGACGCCGCTGCAGCGTCCGAAGCAGTGGGAGGGGAAGCAGCGTCTCACAGACGCCGACATCGCCCAGCTCCAGAAAGTTGCGTCGAAGATCACCGAGAACGACGGCGACGCGCAGTTCGGCGACGGGTTCATCCTCGCCGTCCTCGCGGGCCTCGAAAAGCCGCCGTCGTACGACCCCGGCACCGGCAACTACAACCAGTTCTGGGTCGTCGAGCGCGACTGGCACGATCGGCGCACGGCGCTCATCATCGATCCGCCGGACGGCCACATTCCGCCGCGCACGCCGGAGGCGGAGAAGCGGCGCGCCGCGGAGCTGGACTATCGCAAGGCGCACGCGTTCGAGGATCCGGAAGTGTTCGCGCTCGGCGAGCGATGTGTGAACTTCGGCATCCCGCGCGTGCAGGCGGGATACAACAGCTATATCCAGATCATCCAGTCGCCCGGCTACGTCACGATCATGAGCGAGATGGCGCACGACGCGCGGATCATCCCGCTCGACGGCCGGCCGCACCTCGACCCGCGTCTCCGCGTGTGGAACGGTGACTCGCGCGGACGCTGGGAGGGCGACACGCTCGTCATCGACACCACGAACTTCTCGCCGAAGAGCGATTTCATGGGTTCGCACGAGAACCTGCGCCTCACCGAACGCGTGACGCGCGTCGCACCAGACATTCTCGAGTACGAGTTCACGGTGAACGATCCGACGACGTGGACGCGGCCGTGGACGGCGATGATTCCGCTGAAGCTGAAGAACGAGTTGATCTACGAGTACGCGTGCCACGAAGGGAACGAGGCGATGACCGACATGCTTCGAGGACATCGCTTCGAGGAGCGCGAAGCCGCCACACCCAGCCAGCCGAAGTAACGCGCGCGCGTCGTCTATTCAGCCGTCATCGTTCGAACGAACGCGACGATCCGATCGGACGTGGGATCGTCGGGCTCTCCGAGCAGAGCGCCGCGAGAAGGAGCAGCATGCCGCGATTATGGCGAATCAGCGCCTCGAGTCAACGCTGTGAGCAGCGGACCGAAGGTAAGATGCCGCCCTCATGGCCGCCGGCGCGACGATCCTCTCCGAAATACATCGCGATCTCCCGCGCGAGGGACCCGGCGATGCTGCGTCCACGCGGCGCGCGTGGATGGCCACCGGACTGACGGGAAGCGCGCGCATTCTCGACGTCGGATGCGGACCGGGCGCGCAGACCGTCGATCTCGCGAACGTGTCGACCGGGCGCATCACCGCGCTCGACATCAGCCGTCCATACCTCCACGAGTTGCGCAATCGGCTGTGCGCCGCACGCCTCGCGCATCGTGTCGACGTCGTGCATGCCTCGATGTTCGCAATGACGTTCCGCGCGGCATGCTTCGACGTCATCTGGTCAGAAGGTGCGATCTATTTTTTGGGATTCGAACGCGCGCTTCGGGATTGGCGTCGATTGATACGCGGCCGCGGATACATCTCCGTGACGCATTTGTCATGGCTTGATCGCGTCGCGCCGGATGAACCACGCAGGTTCTGGGCGCGCGCATTTCCCGAGATGCAGGGCATCGACGACAACGTTGCGGCAGCAGTTGATGCCGGCTTCGACGTCGTCGATCGTTTTGCGCTGCCGGAATCGGCGTGGTGGGACGGCTACTACGGTCCGATGGAGCAGCGGCTCGCGGCGTTGCGGGAAAAGTATCGCGACGACAACGAAGCGATGACGGCGATCGAGAACAGTCAGGCGGAGATTGAGCTGTATCGCCGTTTCAGCCGATATTACGGCTACGTGTTCTACGTGCTTTGCGTGCGATGAGAACTCGCGATGCCGGTCGCGTCGCTCAGTCGCGCCGTAACGCGTCGATTGGATTGATTGCAGACGCCCGATGTGCGGGCAAGTAGGCGGCCACGAGCGTCACAGCGAGGACAACTGCTGCGACGGACACGAACGCGAGCGGATCCGTGCGGCCGTCGCCCGCCGGGCCGCCGGGAAACACAATCCAGAGCGCGCGAGCCGCGAAGACACCCGCTGCCAGGCCGAATGTGAGACCGGCGATCGCGATGACAAGGCCGTGGCGCATCATCATTCGCACGATGTCCGATCGGTCGGCGCCAACCGCCACGCGGATGCCGATCTCCTTCGTTCGCCGGCTCGCCGCATACGCGACGAGACCGTAGAGACCGACGATCGACAACGCCAGCGCCATGACGCCCATTGCGCCGATGCACGCGATCAGGACGTGCAGCACCTCGACGCTTCGCATGCGATACAGTTCGTCCATCGTGCGGACGTTCGCGACGGGAAGGCTCGGATCGAGTTGATGCACGGCGTCGCGCAGCCGCGAGACGAGCAGCGCCGGATCGCCGACGAACCGCACCAGCAGGAAGAGTGAATCCGATCGCTGCTGCCGGTACGGAAGGTAGACGAACGGCTTCGGCCGCTCGATGACGAACGAGTACTTCGTCGTTTTGGCGACGCCGACAATCTCGACGAGCGCTCCGGCGCTGCCGTTCAAACGAAAACGCTTTCCGATGACGTCCTGGTTGGGCCAGTACCGATCGGCGAACGCGTCGTTGACGATCGCGACTCTCGGCGCCTGCGGCGTGTCGTTCGTGCGAAACGCGCGGCCTTTGACGATCGGTACGCGGATCGCGTCGAAGTAATGCTCGTCGACGATCGAGCTCGCCTCGGTCGCGCTGTCCTTCCCGGCCGGAAACTGAAATCCCTGCGGAACGATCGCAATGGTCGGCGGTAGACCGTCCATCGGCATGTAGCGAGTCAATCCGGCCGCCGTCACGCCTGGCAGGAGCTGTGCGCGATCGGCAAGCTGCTCGAACACGCGCCGGGTTCGCTCCTGGTCATACTGCAGCACAGTCGGCGTCACGCTCATCATCAGCAGGTGATCGACGGGGAAGCCCGGCCCTGCATCAAGTTGGCGCCGAAATCCGCGGTAAACGAACGTCGCGAGCACGAGGAGCACCACCGCCACGGCAACTTGTCCCGTGACGAGCGCCGTGCGCGCCCAGCGGCGACCGCCACTGATTCCTGACGCGTCGGTGGCTTTCATCACAGCAGTCAAGTCGGTGCGCGTTGCGTGGATTGCAGGCGCGACGCCGAACGCGATTGCGCTGATGACCGCGACGATGAGGCTGAAGAAAAGCGCCCGGGTGTCGATCCTGAACTCGACGGAGATCGGCAGCTCGGTGGGAATCTGGATGCGGCTGAACAACATCACCGCCGCGTAGCCGACCGCTACACCGAGTGCGCCGCCGGCGAGCGCGAGCAGAAGGCTTTCGGTGACCAGCTGTGCGATGACGCGGCCGCGGCTCGCGCCAATCGCGAGACGCAACGCGATTTCGCGCGCGCGCACAGGCGCGCGGCTCGTCAGAAGCCCTGCAACGTTGGCGCACGCGACGAACAACACCGCGGCCGCGAGCATCGTCAGCATGGCAATGAGCACGGCGACAGTGGGAGTTTGCGCAATCCGGTTCTGCAGTTCGGTGCGAACCACGATGCGGCGGTTCCGATTCGTCGTGGGATACGCGCGCGCCAGATCGGCGCCGATGATCGACAACTCGGTGCGTGCATCGGACATCGTGACGCCAGGTCCGAGCCGACCGGCAAGTCTCAACGCGCGATAATCGCGCGCTTCGAATGCGCGCGCGCTCGAGTCTGCCGTCAACCGCGGCCACATCATCAACGGCGCGTAGAACTGGAATCGCACGTACTGATCGAGGCCGGTGAAACCCTCGGGAGCGATGCCGACAATCGTGAAGGGAAGGCCATTGAGCTGCACGGTGCGTCCGAGCAGGGACGGATCGCCGGCAAATTGCCGTTTCCAGAATTCGTGGCCGAGAATCACGACAGCGTCGCGTCCGGGCACGCGGTGTTCGGCCGGTTGAAAGTCCCGCCCGAGTTGCGGCTCGACGCCCATCGCTTTGAAAAAGTTGTCGCTGACGAAGAGGCCCGTGCCGAGCGCCGGCGTCGCATCCGGAACGGCGGTGAAACCTACGGTCGCTTTCGTGTACGCGACGAGGCCTTCGAACGATTTGCTGCGCTCCCGGATGTCGACGTACTCGCGATACGACGCCCCGGGCGAATCGGAGGACGGTTCGGCCATCCCCACCGTCGCGACTTCCTGAGGACGCGGAACCGTCAGCGGCCGGAGCAACAGTGTGTCGGCGAAGCTGAAGACGGCGCAGTTCGCGCCGATGCCGATGGCGAGCGAGACAGTCGCGACGAATGTAAACGCCGGCGTCTGAGCCAGCAGACGGTACGCGTAACGCAGATCTCGCGGTACGGCGGCCAGCCAGGGCACTCCACGCTGATCGCGCAGCGCCTCCATCGCCGGTGAGATGCCGCCGGCCTTGATCGCCGCACGACGAACATCGCCATTGCACGACGCGGTCCGCCGGCGCTCGTCGTCGACGGCGAATTCAACATGCGATCGGAGCTCCTGCGCGAGGTCCTCGTCGTCGCGACGCGCGAGGAAGGTGCTCCCGATGCGGTGGATCCACTCACGAATCCTCGTCACTCGATCTCTCCGCGATCACTCGTATCGCAACGCCACGAGCGGATCGACGAGCGAGGCGCGCCGCGCCGGAACGTAACTCGCGGCCGTCGTCATCCCTGCGAGCAGCAGCGGCACGATGATGTACGTGATTGGATTCGGTCTGCCGATGCCGACGAGCGCCGCCGACAGCGCACGCGCGACGACAACGCTCGCGACGCCGCCGACGGCGATACCGGAAACGGAGAGGATCAGACCCTGGCGGAGCACCATGGCGAGCACGTCGGATTTTGCGGCGCCAATCGCCATCCGGATCCCGATCTCGCGCGTGCGGCGCGTCACCGAATATGCGACGAGGCCGTAGACGCCGATGAGCGCGAGCGTCAGCCCGAGCACGCCGATCGTGCCGACGGTCTGCATGATGATCGTCGGGACGGCCACTGCGCGTTGACGATAGAGCTGGGCAAAGGTTTGCGCGTTTGCGATCGGCTGCGCCACGTCAATTGACGCAACGAGCTCGCGCAGCGGCGCCGCCAGGCCCGATGCGTCGGCCGATGTCGATTCGACGAGCAGCGACATCCGCGTGCGATCCTGCTGCGCGAACGGCAGGTAAAGAAACGGCATCGGCGCCTCGGCGATCCACAAGTACTTGCCGGTCCGTGTGACGCCGACGATTTCGAGTCGCTCGCCTGAAAGGCTCGCGCTGCCGGGCTGGCGCTTGTTCGGCAGCCGGATGCGCTTGCCGATCGGATCCTGGTTCGGCCAGTACCGATTGGCGAACTGCTCGTTGACAATCGCAACGGCGCGCGACGCGGCCGTGTCCGCGTCCGTGAATGGACGGCCGCGAATCACCCTCACCTGCATCGTGTCGAAGTAGCGTTCGTCCACGACCGCAGTGAACGTCGACTCGCTCGCTTGTCCGCGCGGCAGCTGATAGCCCTCCGGTACGATCTCGTCGACCTCCTGCTCGGCGACGCTGAACGGCACGGCGCTCGTCAACGCGACGCTCCTGACGCCCGGCAGCGCACGCGCGCGATCGACGAGCTCGCCGTAGAAGGTACGCGTCTGCTGCGGCGTGTAGCGCACGAGCGAGGGATCGAGCGACATCATCATCAGGTGATCGATACGGAATCCGGGGTCGAGCACCAGCGCCTTGCGAAAACCATCGAGCATCATCCCGGCGGCGAGCAGCACCACCATCGCCGCCGCCACCTGTGCGACGACGAGAACGTTACGGCCGATCGTGCGCGGCCCTTTCGTCTCGCTCACCTCGGACGTCTTCAGCGCCGGAACGAGATTCGTCCTGACGCTCTGCCGCGCCGGCGCGATCGCAAACACCGCAGCCGTCGCCATCGCTGCGAGCAGGGTGAAGATGACCACGCGCTCGTCGAGCTGCGGCGCGATCGCAATCTGGTCGCCTGCCGGGATGGTCTGCAGGAAACGGATGCCTGCGTACGCGACGCCGAGACCCGCCGCGCCGCCGAGCAGCGACAGCAACAGTCCCTCGGTGAGCAGCTGTCGAACGAGTCGCGGCCGGCTGACGCCAAGCGCGAGGCGGATCGCCATCTCGCGCGAACGATTTCGAACGCGGCTCAGCATCAGGTTCGCGACGTTGGCGCAGGCGATGATCAGCAGCAGCGCGGCGAGGCCGCCCATCAGTCCGACGGTGATCGCATCCCACGGATCGGATCGAATCCGCTGTTCCAGCTCCGTTCGAACAGCAATCGTCCTGTGTGCGTTCGAATCCGGATACTGCCTGGCGAGCGAGTCCCAAGTCGTCGTCAGTTCCGCCTGTGCGGTCCGCCGCGAGACGCCGCTGCGCAGTCGCCCTTTTACGTGAAACGCGCGCGCGCCGCGGTTCTCGAGCACGTTCGCGCGTTTCTGATCGAGACGCGACGCCATGGCGGTCGGCACGTAGAACGCCGGCCGCAGCGGCGGTTCCGGTCCGGTAAAGCTCGCCGGCGCGATCCCGATGACGTGGAAATCGATGCCGTTCAACCAGATGACGCTGCCGAGCGTCGAGGGATTCGCGCCGAACGCGCTTCTCCAGAAATCGTCGCTGAGCACGACGACGGCGTCGCGTCCGGGCACCGCCGTTTCGTCGCGCGAAAAGCTGCGGCCGCGCGGCGGCGCGACGCCGAGGGCGTCGAAGAAGTTGTCGCTGACGAGCATGCCCATTCGCATCTCGCGCGCGGCGTTCGGGGCGCGGGCGAACGCGAGCGTCGAGATGTTGTACGCCAGCAGGCCGTCGAACGATCGCGCCTGCTCCCGCAGGTCGCGATAGTTCGGATACGACACGAACCCGCCGATGTCCTCTTCGGAGCCCTCTGCGGTCACCGTCATGACGGCGCCCGGATTCGGAATCGGCAGCGGTCGAAGGATGAGGATGTCGGCAAGGCTGAAGATGGCGCTCGTCGCGCCGATGCCGAGCGCGAGCGAGACAACCGCCACGGCGGTGAACACCGGGTCGGAGCGGAGGAGGCGAAGCGCATGACGAAAATCGCGGACGAAATCGTCCAGCCACGGCAGCCCGCGCTGATCGCGCAGCGCGTCCATGGCGTGCGCGACGCCCCGCGCGTTGCGCGACGCGCCGGTCGCGAGCTCCACGTGCGATCGCAGTTCTTCCTCCAGATCCGCATCGCCGCGGCGCCGGCCCAGGGCGCCGAACGCGCGCACGATCGACTCGCGGAGCGTTGCCATGAGCATGTCCTCCGTCAGCGTCCCGGCCGACCGCGCTCTCCATTAGACATACGAGTGGAGTGTGACGATGTTCCATTGGGATGTCAAATGCAGTTGAAAGCGACCGCCGGGACGCTTAGGATCGACGCCGGGAGTGATGACATATGTGCTCCGCAATCACGCGCGCAATCTCCGCCGCCGTCCTCGTGGTCTGCACGGCCGGCGCCGCGCCCGCGCCGCAGGCCGGCGGCGTTCGACGGCTGGACCTCGGCGAGCAATTGGCCGCCGGCAAGCTCAGAGCGGTGAACCGCACGGTCGAAAAACTTCAGGGAACCGCAGACGCCGTGCACGTGACGGAAAAAGCAGACTCCGGCGTCGTCTGGATCGAGGGGAGCGACTTCACTCGAGGGACGATCGACGTCGACGTGCGCGGACGCGATGTGTTTCAGCAAAGCTTCGTCGGCATTGCGTTCCACCGGAAGGACGACAACGCGTACGAAGCCGTGTATCTGCGGCCGTTCAACTTTCGCGCGACCGATCCGGCGCGGCACCGGCACGCGGTGCAGTACATCGCGTTGCCCGACTTCGACTGGCCGCGCCTGCGCGAGCAATTTGCGGATCAGTTCGAGGCCGCCGTCGATCCGTCGGTCGCGCCCACCGACTGGGTGCCGTTGCGCGTGGTGGTCAACGGTCCGACGGTGCAGGTGTTCGTGGGAGCGGTGAAATCGCCCACGCTCGACGTTCGAAAGCTGGGTGCCCTCGATGGCGGCCTGATCGGATTGTGGACCGGAAACAACAGCGGCGGCGATTTCAAGAACCTTCGCGTGACGCCCCTAAAATAAACATCATAAACGCCATAAACGTCGTGACCGTCGATCTCACTTCGACGAGCCGACGCTTTTCACGACCTTGCCTGACGCATCGAGGAAATCGATCGAGGCAGCGCCGTCTGCTGACACGCTGAGCGCGATCCGCGTGCGGCCCTGTGCATCGGCCAGCGTCACGCTGGCCGCGCGGTCGCGCGTCTTGCCGACGAATACGCGCTGCGCCGATTTCGGTGCGCCCGCGCGGGCGCGCGCGATGGCTGCGTCACGCTCCGCCTTGCCTTCGATGGCGTTCGCCTGGTTGATCTTCTCGACGAGGTCGCTGAGCGGCGCATCGGGACGATCCCACACCTTGAACCCGGCGCTGCGGCTGCCGTTTTCTTCGACGTACTCGAAGCCGATCGTCTGATCCTGTCCGAGTTGATCGAACATGAGCCCCGCATCAGCCGTGCGCGTCCCGTTGCTCTCGCTGCCCTTGAGCGTGAGACCACCGGCCTCGTCGCCCTGGTCGTTGAAGAACAAAAATCCCGCGTACGGCCGTTCACGCTTCAAGATCTTTCCGCCGATGACTCCCGGATGCATTCGCTCCTTGTTCGAAATCACCAGACGCAGCGTGCCGTCTGCGTCAACCACGTTGATGCGCTCGACGGTGATCTCATGAAGATTCGACTGTGCCGCCGACTGCCGAAATGCAGCCGTCGCGACGGCGGCGAGGACGAGCGACGTCACCGCAGTCGAGATCTGCAGCCACCGGAGCTGACGACGGATTGAGCGACGCATGCGAATCCTCCTGCGTCCGATGCGGATGCCTTATTGTCACGAATTCATTTGATGTTCACGCGGATGCCGACGCCGGCTCGAACGAGTTGACTGCCGACGCCGATCTGAACGAGCGCGGCGCTGCGCGGAGCATAGTAGTAGCGCATGGTGATCAGGAAGGACATGCGCGGGTTGACGCGGCGAATCGCGTCGACGCCGGCGGTGAATGCGAGATGCTCAGGATGAGGATCGTCGAGCGGGACATCGTCGAGCGTCGGCGTGCCGAACAGCAGGCTGGGGCCTGCCAGTAGTTGAAGTGCTCCGGACGGCGTCGTGACACCGCCGAGCGCAGACAGCGCTGTATTAGTGAGTCGTCCGTCCGCAACGCCGCCTACGAGGCGGCCACGTTGATGCGCCGACACCGTCGCCGTACTCACCTCGAAGGTCGCTGTCACTCTCCGGGCGAGCATTGCATTGACGCCCGCAGCGACGCCGGCGCCGACGCCTCCGAGACCCTTGTCGAGGTATGGACCACCCGGACCGACATAGGTGTCGTCGATCGATTGAACAGCCGCCAGTCCGGCAACGGACAGCGACATGCGCCGCTCGTCCGCTGGTGACGCCGTCTGTTGCGCGCCGACTGATGCGCCCAGACACGACATGCCGATGAAAACGCACGAGCAGCGAATCAACCAACGGGCGCGAGGCACGCTCAGCGCTGGCCGCATCATACTGACGCTCCTGTTTATCAATAATTCACGGCCGTCAATTATCCTTCCCAGCGGAGACAGCTGCCGACGTCGGATGAGTAACTACGCCGTTTGTGCAAAACGCGCGACCTCCTCCGGCGAAGTGTCGATCCAAGGCGTTCTCGATCGACAATACAGCGCGCGGGGCGGGGACTGCGACGCGCAAGGAGCGGCTGATGAGCGGCGTACGTGTATTGGTCGGCACGCGGAAAGGCGCATTCCTCCTGACGGCCGACGGCAAGCGGGACAAATGGGATGTCAGCGGGCCGCATTTCGGCGGCTGGGAGATTTACCACGTGAAGGGATCGCCTGCGGATCCCAATCGGCTCTACGCGTCGCAGAGCTCGTCGTGGTTCGGGCAGGTGATTCAGCGCTCGAACGACGGCGGCAAAACCTGGGAGCCGGTCGGTAACCAGTTCCCATACGAGGGCGTGCCCGGCACGCATCAGTGGTACGACGGCACGCCGCACCCGTGGGAGTTCGCGCGCGTCTGGCATCTCGAGCCGTCACGGACCGATCCCGATACGGTTTACGCGGGCGTTCAGGACGCCGCGTTGTTTCGCACGACGGA
>Ga0075423_10006934_pt1 | contig 10663 bp, 9 predicted proteins | sample SoiMethybrSBSTD2_FD_80114 | JGI IMG/M metagenome (GOLD analysis project Ga0075423, IMG submission 80114) | Bulk soil microbial communities from a Populus tree surrounding site in Tennessee, USA - Soil MetaG P. TD hybrid SBSTD2 | ecosystem: Environmental > Terrestrial > Soil > Tree plantation...
GTGTCGCTGGCGAGTGCGTGATGTATCGTTTTCCAGCCTTCGACCTGCACCTCGATGAGCTCTCCGTCGGCTAACATCCCCTCCAGCATCTTCTTTGCCGCGCGATCCGGCTCGCCACGCCCCCATGCTTCACCCGTACGTTTGATTCGCGCCAGTCCGCTGCAGCTGACTTCCTTTTTGACCAGAAAGCGATCAGTCTCAGCCTCGCTGCTCTCGCGAATTAGGTGCGCGGGCGCGACCTTTTCGGTGAGGGCATACACACGCTCGAAGCGGTCACGGTGATGCGTCATTACTTCGCCGGTTTGCCACAGATAATACAGAGCCAGCGCACTGTCCTTTTCGAAGTCGCGGTTGCTCACGATGCCGCGTTCCTGCACGATGACCCGCATTTCGGCGATGGCGTCTGCGTGCTCGCGGGCCATGAGGCGAATTCGCGAGTCGCCATAGTTGCCATCGCGCTCGCGGTGCATAACGGTGCGCCAATACGGAAGTTCGTCCATCGGCCGGGCGGCCAGCCAGCCACCCCAATCGAAGAACTTGCGCTTCTCATAAGTCACAGTCTCCCACATGTCAGGCTTGTAATCGAGCACACGGCTATGCAGCGTGATGTCATGGCTGCGCGCGATGATCTGGAGCGGATCCAGTTGCAGGTATTCGATCGCGCGCATGGCTTGCTCTGTGCCCTTGATGCCGCGCCAACGGCGCCCGGGCCATAAGCCCTGCTTGCCGAGGATGAAACGCCGGGCTGTTTCGATGTCAATAGTCAGCATGATGGCTCCTTGCAGAGAAGCGCAGCCAGATATGTCCGAAATGATATGGAACCGCGTCCCATGCAGCCTTCTTTCATGTGGTTTCTTTCCATGCCGCTTCTATAAGCAGGAAGAATGCTTGTCCTTCTGGAGCTGTACCCGCTCGATCGAATGCCGGTGCTGCAGATACTCCCTGCACGTACCCGGAGGCATCGACCTTTTGGTGAACTGCTGAACGCATTTTATCAGCATTTTCTTTGTACACTGAAGGCAACCATCCTCCGCAAACGCCTCGATATATTGAATATGCGAGCATTTGCGCTAAATTGGTTTCTGTAAAAGTGTCCAGTTGATCGATCACATCATGGAACAATCCATCACGATGCTGATGTGCAAGACACCCATCCAGAATATCCTTTAGGTGTAACGCAAGCTCCTGCTTTTCCCTGGCCCATGATTCAGGCAAGGATCGTATTACCCGGGTGATGCCCGCGGCTGCCCATTCCCAGGGAAAGACCTCCAACCAAAAGAGATCAATGCCCACATGCAGATACGGGGCCTCAAACGTCCGTTGAATGGCTTTAGCGATGCTTGTCTTGCCTGCGCTTGGGCAGCCGTTCAGGACAATAATGGTTCCAGGTGTTGTGTTAGCCATACGAATCTCCATACTCCAGTCGGAGGTCTGATGCTGCTTGTGCGCCTTCCGCTGAAGCCACACAGAGCGGCCCAACGGTCAGGGTTTAGCCGCCGCGCTGCCATCTGATAGATCGGGAAAGCATTGAGGCCGAAACCAACTTTCAAAATGGCTACGATCTTGGGGCCGCACAGCGGCGTCGGCTGCATGGGCTTGTTCGGCGGCGATTCTCATGAAAGATTTTACACTTCTTGTGTATTTCTACTTAAACTGCCTTATGACACGGTAAGATTTCAAGATGGCAAGTAAGTAATATTGAATCCAAACCACCTGAGATTCTGGTATGCCAGTATCGTAGGAAGCGGATAACTCAGGTGTAGTGACGCAGGTATTTATCATCATTGCGAGCATATCCGAGCGATCGTGAATATCATCAACTACTGTGAGTAATGCGATATTTCGCTCGGCGTGCTGTGTCAATAAGTGGTCGCATTCTGCGGCGGCACGTGCAAATGCAAGAATGAGCATTTCAGCCCAGCTTAATGGTCGATCATTCACGATCATCGGTGATAGTGTTTTAAGAGTGTTATGCACAAAGACGGAAACAAGTGGCGCAACCAACAGAGGTTCTGGGTAATCCGTATTGGGTACGTCATCATAATCGTCGATCGTGATCCGCATCGCGTCCGCGAACTGGTGCTGAACCAAGAATATAGCGAGTTGCCCATTGACGTGATTGAGAATCTGCTCGAAGCGTATGGCAAAGCGGCGATCTTTCGGATCAATGATAGAATTGGTTTTTGTGGACAAACTATCGGAAGGTCGATCTTCTACGGACATCCCGTTCGCTCGGAGAATGGCTTTTGTTTCGGCAATATGCGTGCGCTGATCGCGGATGTTGTTCATGATATCGAGCGGTACCTGGGTTTCGCCACCATAGTGTGCGGCTTGGGTAAGAAGATGCTGAAGATTACCCCGATAGATATCAAGCCGTTTCTGTAGGTTGGAAATAGCTTCCTGGTCTGTCATATGCTTGTTCTTTACGTGAGCGTCAGTCGGCTATGCGCATGAGTATAGCATACTCCACAATCAAGATGAGCTTTGAGAAGGCATTAGCCGCCGAACGGTTTGCCCATCAGTTGCGCCGCCACCAATAGATCAGGAGCACGTTCGAGCCGATTCTGACTGCCAAAAAAGCCCCGATCTTGGGGACGCGCAGTGGCGTCAACTGCATGGGCGTGTTCGGCGGCTTCTTGGATTTGAGCGTAGGCGCACAAATAATGATAGTTATGGGTTATTGTTAGTAGGGTGTTCAAAGTTGCTCTGACTGGTTATCGTGCTACTTAACATCTGATCTCGCACCCTTGAGGCTCGTTGATTAATTCGGTATGCCCACCATATGCAAGCAATTGTAAGACAAAACATAATTCCAATCAAAACCATTGATACTCGAGTTATAGTGAAATTTTCATTGGTAGCCCAATTTCCCAAAACACCCAATATTGATCCGCCAAAAAGACCTATAAGTAAGTAAGCTTTGTTTTCGTCCGAGCGGTATTCTTCTAGCCTCTCTAAAAGATGAGAAGGAACAAGTCGAACACTAATGTCTTCCATTGGCGGAATCATAATCGGAGCCCTAATCTCTGCCAATTCTACTTGGCTAGGCGGGAATACGTATTTTTTGGGCTGATTAGTCGTTGACATATAAAGCCCCTCTGTTAATTCTACTCAACCAAAGATTTTTCTACATTACGCATATCAATAGATAGCCTCTTTGTTATCTCTAAAACCTCTTCCTCCGAGACCTGCTTAAGTTGGAAATTAGAAGCAAAAACATCCAACTGTGGTTTGACAGTAATATAAACCTTTGTGAAATATTCAAGTAAGGATATAAGTTTGCGACAAGACATATCATGTTCTGGGACGGATTGTTTGAAGATAATATCACCATTCTCAGGCCAAATGGCAAAACCTCCCGAGTAGATAAATGAATTAAGTCTTAAGAGAAGCTGATCCACCAACACGGAATTCTTGCCGCTATATCCCTCTGATATGAACATAAGAAGGACCAGAGAGTTTTGGGTTGGGTAATAGGTTATAGATATCGATATTGGTTGCACCATGCCGAATAGTTGGATTGTTGTCTCTGCAAGATAAGCGACAGGGTTATCCTGCACTCTTTGACACTGAAAGGTACTTCTCTCGTTTACACATTTAAAGAGTTCTTCTATTTTGCGAGTCATGCAATGGCTCCTTTTTATGGAGATCTAGATTGTAGGTCGCTGCAACGTTTGATCTGTACGACAGCCAAGTATAGGTCAGGTCATGGAGACTGTCAAAAGGGTGGTAGCTTGAAAGTGATGTACGTGGACAGCTAGTATGGAAGTGGGTACTGGTTTATTGGCCGCCGAACGCCCGCGCTCACCCGCTTTGCGAAGCGTAGCGGAGCAAAGTCGGGTGCAGCGCATTGTTGGGCGCGTTTCTTGCCGAACTGCCATCCTGCCGATTAAAAGAGCATCTGTAGAAGCCAGAACACCAGCTATTCTTCTGGTATTTTCCTTACGATAGTTGCATGTGCGTCGACTCTTAGGAAGAAGCCCTTCAAATATCCGATGAACTCTTGGCGCGGGTCATCGAAGAACAACGCTCCTTCATAGTAACGAACACTGTGTTCGGGATCAATCGCGTCAATCGCCCACATTCCATACCTTTCATCCACTATGAAGAACGTCTGCTGAAGAAACAACGGGGCCTTTTTTATTACCGCTGCATCAGGATAATCATCCAATACTCCAAGAATCAATTTGGTGTTATCAAACCATCGCTTACCGACACGGGACTCGGTGAACTGAGTATCCCCTCCTTCAGGAAACTGAAAAATCTTACGATAGAAGAACCTGTCGCCCTTATGTTGTTGAATTTTGTCTATGATTGTCTGCATATATTTCTCGCGTTCACGCAGCAATGCTTCTGTCTCGATGGCGTACTTGGGCCTGCTTCCTGAAGGGGCTGGTGGACGGCAGTAATAAAAGTGGAGTATCTCCTTCTCAGCCTTTTCTAGCATCTCGCGGGTAGTGCGATAAACCTCACCAGTGCTTCGGTTGAGTGGGTCGCGAACAAACCTAACAGTAAGACCCATTCTCCGATTGATGCTTGATAACTCTTCGCTGACTTTAGCAGTGTCTATTTCGTGCCGCTTTGCGAAGACTCCAACCGTTACTATAGAAATAATAGCCAGAAGTGCTAGAAAGAATAGACCTGCCAGCTTGGCTCTTGCAGGCGTATCGAAGAGAGGAGAAGTTACTTTCTCGAATACTGGGCTAATCAATAGGCCAAAAACTACGGAGGCTACTGCGATAAGAATCTCTACTCTTGCCAATTTTCTTAGCCATGCAAGCATGTGTAGTTCTCCTCACAATGAAGAACATAAAGCGAAGCGCCCAACTCTATTTTGAGCCACAAAAGTGGTCTATCTACAGCGCGCAATACCACATCCTACAGTGGTATTTTACCACGTCTGCCCGATGCACTCTCGGCTGTCACATGCGCAATTCCTGGAGTCAGTCGCCGACACTCGCCCACTCGCATGGGCGAACTACCGCGCCGATTCCCATGCAGGTGGTCGAACTACTGCGTGTATTACCGCGCTGCTCCTTGCGGCTGGTCACACCTTGGTTCGGTTCGTGTGTCATACTACGACAGATCATTGGTGGCCCTTACAGGAGCAGTGTTGATGACGGCATCACCCTTTCTTGAGCAGGTGCGCACTGTGATGCCGCTCAAGCACCTGAGTTATAAGACAGAACAGGCTTATCTCCACACGATTAAACGCTTCATCCTATTCCACGACAAGCGGCATCCTGCCGAGGTGGGTGTCCCGGAGATCCGCGCCTACCTCGCCTACCTCGCCACCGAGCGCAACGTGACCGCCTCGACGCAGAATACCGCGCTGAGTGCGCTGCTCTTTCTCTATCGTGAGGTTTTGCAGCAAGAGCTACCCTTTATCGACCAGATCGAGCGCGCCCGGCGGTCGACACGTCTTCCGGTGGTCTTTACCCCCGTGGAGGTGCAGGCGATTCTCGTCCAGTTGCAAGGCAGGCACCACCTCATGGCGAGTTTGCTCTACGGCGCGGGCTTGCGCTTGATGGAATGTGTGCGGCTCCGCGTGAAAGACCTCGACTTCGCCGTGTGCCAGATCACGGTTCGCGCTGGCAAAGGCGACAAGGACCGGGTCACCGTGCTGCCGCAATTGCTGGTTCCACCGCTCCAGCAGCATCTGACGCGGGTGCAGCGGCTGCATCAGAACGATCTCGAGGAGGGGTTCGGCGCGGTCGAGCTGCCGTATGCTTTCGCCCAGAAATATCCCAATGCTGCGGCCAAGTGGGGTTGGCAGTATGTCTTTCCCGCTGCGAAACGATCGATCGACCCACGCTCCGGCGTTGAGCGGCGGCATCATGTGCTGGAGGATGGGTTGCAGCAAGCCGTCAAGGCAGCGATCGCGCGGACAGGGATTGTAAAGCATGGCAGCTGCCATACCTTCAGACATAGCTTTGCGACCCACCTCATCGAGTCGGGGTATGACATTCGCACGGTTCAGGAGCTGCTCGGCCATAAGGATGTGCGCACGACGATGATCTATACCCACGTGCTCAATCGCGGCGGACGTGGTGTCCGCAGCCCGCTCGATGACTAGGTATCACGCCTGAGCCACACCTTCTGGCGGAGGTCGGAGAGTCCCCAAGGCGAAAGGCTTTCTGGACGCCGCGCTGGTTCATCGGCAAGGTGCTGCGGCGGCTGGTCGAGGAAGCGGCAGGGGTGAAGGAGAGAGAAAAAGGCACCGGGGCAGTGGATGAAGTCAGCTACCATGTCGCTGGTACAGCTGCATGCGTTTATTAGATGTCTGTTCTCATTACAGCAACTGCTTGAATTCTTCTACGCTCAGTCCAGCATCACGAACTATTCCACCCATCGTTATTGCGTTTACTGGATTGTGCCGAGGAATTGTCACGATGCGAACGCCATTACTCATAACAATGTGCTTGCCTTGCCGTGCTATTTTAAAGCCCGCCTTCTCTAATGCTTTGACTGCCGCGAGGTGATGGATGCCTGGTATCTTTGGCATGGTTAAACGGCAATTTCTACTTCCCGTATTTCCGCATCTTGAATCAGCTCTTCTGCTACCGCTATGTATTCTTTGATAGCATCTCGTATATTCTCGATAGCCGCTTCTTCGGTTTCTCCTTGCGACCAGCATCCTGGCAGGCCAGGGCAGGAAACGCTATAACCTTCTTCGGACTTGTACAAAGCTATCTTATATTTCATTCCGTCACCTCTAGCTTCATTATACGGGTGATCCACGTAGAGCATCTTCTCTGCGATCCTCCAGAACTAGCGCAATTGCTTCTGCAAGGCTTCTGCGGCATTCATCCATTGTGCGCCCTTGTCCGTTTGCGCCAGGAATCTCTGGACAGTATGCTATGTACCAGTCGCCATCTTGTTCATAGATGGCAGTAAACTCGTTATGCATAATATCCCTCCATTTGCATATATTACTTTGCACTAGAATGCCGAAAAAGCCATGACATCTCAGCGTCCAACAAGAAGTAGATGAACGATCGTCTGCCTACATCCATCTACATCCATGGTTTACGTCGATCAGGAAAGCAGAAGCCGTGATCGCTATCGCTAGCGGCCATTCGGTGCGCCGCTCGCGCCCATGCCGGCCTGCTCGCGCCGCGCCTCGATCACATCGGGCAGGCGGTTGAGCTTGTCGAGAATCAGCGAGAGCTGCGCGATGCTCTGGACCAGCAGCGTCGTCATCAGCACCGCGCGGCCAGGCTTGCGCGTCGGGATCTGCTGAACCTCGTGCATGTTGATGCCGGCGTCGGCGACGGCGCTCGAGACATCGCGCCACAGCCCCAGCCGATCCCAGACCTCGATCCGCACCAGCACCGGGTAGCCTTGCTGCGGATTCTGATCGCCCCAGGACACCTCCAGCAGCCGCCCGCGATCGCGCTCGTTGATGATCGTGCGGCAGTCGGCGCGGTGGACCGTCACGCCTTTGCCGCGCGTCACGAAGCCGATGATCGACTCGCCGACCACCGGGTTGCAGCACTTCGCCAGCCGCGTCAGCAGGCCGCTCAGCCCACGAACCTGAATGCCCTTGGGGTCGGTCTTGTGCTCGGGCTGCGGTGCCACCTGCGGAATGAGCGAGAGATCATCTTCGACCTTGCTGCGCTGCGCCAGCACCTTCTGCGCGACCACGCGCGCGGTCGTCTCGCCGCTGCCGATCAGCGCGAACAGATCCTCGATCGACTTGGCGTTCGCGCTCGCGGCGATCTCCTCGAACGGCACGACCAGCGCGAGCCGCTTGAGCTCTTTCTCCAGCAGATCACGCCCGGCCGCCTCGTTCTCATCGCGGCGTAGTCGCTTAAAATAGCGCCGGATGTGCGTGCGCGCCGCCGTCGTCTGCACGAAGTTGAGCCAATCGCGGCTCGGCCCGCGCGCGTTCTTGGAGGTCATGATCTGCACGATCTCGCCGCTCCGCAGCTGGTAGTCGAGCGGGACCATGCGGTTGTTGACCTTGGCACCGACGCAGCTATGGCCGACCTGGGTGTGAATGCGATAGGCGAAATCGACCGGCGTCGAGCCGATCGGCAGATCGATGATCTTGCCCTTGGGCGTGAAGATGTAGACCTGCTCCTCGAGCACATCGGTCTTGAGCGACTCAACGAACTCGCGCGCGTCGGTCAGGTCGCGCCGCCACTCGATTAGGCCGCGCAACCAAGCCAGCTTGGCCTCGAACGAAGCGTCGGAGCGCCCAAAGCCCTCTTTATAGCGCCAGTGCGCGGCGATGCCATGCTCGGAGACCTCGTGCATCTCGTGGGTGCGAATCTGGATCTCGCACGGCTGCCCGCCGGGGATCAGCACCGTCGTATGCAACGAGCGATACATACTCTCCTTGGGCATCGCGATATAGTCGTCGAACTCGCCCGGCACCGGTCGCCAAGCCGCGTGGACGATCCCCAGCACGCGATAGCAATCGCTGACCTCGTCGACGATCACGCGCACCGCCAGCTGATCATAGATCTGATCGATGCTGACGCCTTTGCGCTCCATCTTGCGGTAGATCGAGTAGATATGCTTGGGGCGACCAGTGATCTCGGCCTTGATGCCCTCGTGATCGAGCGCGTGGTGCAGCCGGGCGATCACGCGCTGAACGATCTTCTCGCGGGCATCGCGGCGCAGGGCGAGCTGGCGGCTGATCTCGTGATACTTGTCGGGGTTGAGCACGGTGAACGCGCGATCTTCCAGCTCCCATTTGATCTGCCAGATGCCGAGCCGGTGCGCCAGCGGTGCATAGATTTCGATCGTCTCGCGCGCGATACGCTGCTGGCGCGCTGGCGAGATCGAGCCGAGCGTGCGCATGTTGTGCAGCCGGTCGGCCAGCTTCACCAGCACCACGCGCGGGTCGTCGGCCATAGCGATAAACATCTTGCGATAGGTGCCGGCCTGCGCCTCTTCTTTGGTTTGCGCCTCAAGCGCGCTCAGCTTCGTGACGCCATCGACCAGATGAGCGATCTCGCGGCCAAAGAACTGCTCAACCTGCTCCTTGGTAACAGAGGTATCCTCAACTACATCGTGCAGCAGCGCGGCGGCGATCGAGGCGACATCGAGACGCAGGTTGATCAGGATGTTGGCGACCTCGACCGGGTGGTCGATATACGGCTCGCCGGAGTCGCGCTGCTGGCCCTCGTGCGCCTCGCGCGCGATCGCGTAGGCTTTGCGAAGCAGCGCAGCACCGCCGTCGGAGCCGGTGCCGTTCTGCTGATAGGTGGTCAGACGCGTGGCGAGATCATTCGCGACGGCGCTGTCCATAAAGTCTGGGTTTGGGCGTAGCGGCTGAACCTGTGACGCAACGGCTGCGCGACGGGCTTGTCGGGGCGACTCCGTAGCGGCCTCACTGCCGCTCGCCGCCAGGGTGGTAGTCGAGTCCATAAGGGCACCTTGCGGCGTGGCGACCGAAAGCCTTGGCTTACATATGCCTTAGCTCAAATGCAGTTGGATCGCGATCGTCGCGGCGATCGAACGGCGGGGTGTCAATAAGCATTAGCATAGCACGCAGGGTAGGGGTTGTCAAGAACCTGCGCGGGGCAAGGGTGCAGCCTTTTGACAGTGCTAGTCGAGTATGCTAGAATCGGAGATGCGGCGACGTAGCCAAGTGGTAAGGCAGGGGTCTGCAAAACCCCCATCCACCGGTTCGAATCCGGTCGTCGCCTCCAATTCACCTTATCGCTTTCCACGCCTACGGATCGAAGGCTGGTTCACATCCCCCAACCCTCGACCGGTTCTGGCGTATCTGCGCCGCCGGCATCATGTCTGCCGCAGATATGTCACCTAAGGTCGAGCATCCTTATTTCGCTCTTCATCCGTATTATTCTATAAGAGATCGCCTGAAAAGTTCGCTAGAGCAGGACTTGGTGCAGCAGATAACGCCTTTTTTACCAATCTGCACCATATTTTGATCGCTTTTTAAGTAATGCGATCGTTTTGCCTATTCAGAATGAACGGATTGTTACACACAATCGTTGCAGCTCGTCCTATAATAAGAAGGAACGATCTTGGTTGCCCGTGGCACAGCTTATGCCAAAGCACGATCTATCACTCATCTGTGGGAGCTGTGTCGAGCTTGTATGCTAGGCCCTAGCTGGAAGGACACACCACCATGTTCGATATAGCATCGCTGGATATAGAAGAACTTGAGCAACTGCGAGATGCGTGCAGTCGCCGGTTGTTACGAATGCGCCGGACCCAGGGGCTTTCGCTGCCCGATCTGCTGCAGCTGCTCGAAGATGTCAAGGTTACGTTGAGTGAGCAGGGCAAGGAATGGCATTCTTTGGAGCGCTGGCAGTGGATGGATGGTGAGATACGGTTCTGGCTCAATCCGAATGAACAGGATCTCTACCGGACCGGCTGGTTTTCGATCGATGATCTGATCGCGTGGACTGGCGAGCTTGGGCCGATCGTCATCGAAGAAGAGCTTGATCCGGCTGCGGACGACGAGCGTTGGAAAGAGGCCGATGGCGTTGCGATCACATGGCTACCGCAGAGCCGCAGCGATGATGCCGTCGCCGGGCGCGACGATGTCCAGCGCAGATTAGGCTAGTTTTTGGTGCAAAACCCTCGGGCAGGCCCACAATGGGCGTCACCCGACCGTCGGAATGGCGACTATGCGAACGGTTGTTCAGTCTATGACCCATTACTGCCGCTTACGCCGCCA
>Ga0075423_10006937_pt1 | contig 10662 bp, 13 predicted proteins | sample SoiMethybrSBSTD2_FD_80114 | JGI IMG/M metagenome (GOLD analysis project Ga0075423, IMG submission 80114) | Bulk soil microbial communities from a Populus tree surrounding site in Tennessee, USA - Soil MetaG P. TD hybrid SBSTD2 | ecosystem: Environmental > Terrestrial > Soil > Tree plantation...
TCCTCAGTCCATGTTGTCGATCTACGATCCGGCCGAACGTTCAACATTTGGGAAGATCGCGGGTCCTGCGCGGTTGGCTGCCGGCTCGATGAGCGCGGCCTAGTTGGTTGATGCCGAGTCCGCACTGATGGATGCGCTTGCGGACGGTGTCGATCTTTTGGTCATGAACCGATTCGGGCGGGCAGAGAGCCTTGGTCGTGGGCTTCTTGGCTGCTTCTCGGCGGCTATCCAGGCCGGGGCGGCGGTTCTCACCGCGGTGCGCGCACCCTACGACCAAGCCTGGCACGCCTTCCGGGGCGGTTGTGCGCATGACCTGGCACCTGAGATGCAAGAAATCATCGATTGGGCGCTCGCCTCCACCGTGAGATTGGGGGCTCATTGTCTCAGGGTCAGACGGCTCCAATTCAGGACGCCACGAGGGGCCTGAGCGCCGATTGTATTCTTTGCGTGAGCCCTACGCGCTCATTGGCTTCCTCACTGAAAAGACTGAGTACCGGTTTCTCGCGTGCCTTATCAAAGGTCAACAATGCTCCGCCCCTCTTGGATGCTTCATTTAAAGCTTGCTTGGGCGACAGTTGAATGCGCGTGGAGTGCGGCGCGTGCGCTGTGCGCCCGCCGCTCATGTTGCAGCTTTCCCGTATGTTGAGCAAAGCTATTGTCGGGTGCTGGCGTCAATTCACGAAGGCGCGCGTTGACGGACTCGCGGGTGCCACAGCACCGCATAGACCACGATCGGAAGCCCGAGCACGGTTGGCAGAACCCAGAAGGCCCACTGCGGAAGCTCGCGCCATAGCGGCAGGTTCTTGCCGTTGTCCACATAGAATGCAGTCAGCATGAGAACGTAAGACAAACCCATGCCGCTGATATGGAGCCTGACCCAGTTACGCCAACGGTGGCGTAAAGCTGTTCGGCCGATTGTTGCCGCAATTAAGGACAAGGTGCCGAGAAGGAACAGGTGATAGTCTTCTTCCCAGCGCACCAACGAAAGCTCGGTCGCGGTAGCACCGATGATTGCTAAGGACCAGTAGTATACTGTTCCGGCCGTCGAATGGCGGCCCCTTAGCATCGCGGTCGCCCCGGTAACGACGACTACGATTCCTACGACAATGTGGAAACGCACTACCGCGAGGAAGACCGGGTCGACCGAAGGAACCGCAACACCGAATATAATGCTCGTGTCATGAGGCATGCGATTAGCCGTCCCGAACGCACGACGCTTTGGGCCATGAGCCCCGTCATCGAGGGTAGTGGGTCAGTTTGATTTTTCCGGGCCGCTCTTTGTCCAAAGCTTGAGGGTCGACACGGCGAGGATTGCGGCGAGCGAAAGCCGCAGTGCTTCACTGGGAGCCCAAGCCGCAAGGTAGCCGCCGACCATGCACCGAGTGCCGAACTAAATTGTCTCGAGTCCTGACGTCAAACGGGGGCGACCGTGTTAACATTAGGGCACTGGGTTGGCCACTGCTGCTCGTGGGTCACTGCCCACCAGGGTGAACCGTACTTCCTGCCATTGCACTTCCTCGGCGTCCTCACTGGCGGCCAGGTCATGATCGTTCGGGTTCCGACTTTGGCCGACTTGCATCTGGGATCACTAGAGGTATTAGCCTGTTTGTCGATCCAGTTTGGTCGTGAGGGCGGACAATGGAATTGCAATCTGTCATTACGTGTCCGGTGTGCAGTCAAAAAGCAATCGAGACCATGCCTACTGACGCCTGTCAGTACATCTACGATTGCAAACAGTGTGGCCACCGCATGAAGCCCATCAAGGGTAAGTGCGTCTACTGCTCTTACGGTTCGGTCCCATGCCCTCCGGTGCAGAGCAGGGATGGCTGCTGCCAATAAGGTGCTTGCGCAGCACCGTGATCTCGTTGATGGCGTCGCTGACGCAACGACCGAGGTAGTAGTGGCTGCGGTCCTAGATCGCCTGCCTGTGCAGGTCGCTCAGGTGCACGAGAATGTCGTCCTCGACCGTCACCGACTCTCAAGCGCTTGACCATTGGAATCGTCCCTGTACGCCCGTCTCGCCCTTGAGGAGCTTATGATGAGAAATCCGTGATCTGATAATGGCCGTGCCGCTCGCCCGGCACTCCATCCTGCGAGGAGCCGGTTTTGTTTTATGAAGCGGTCCCGGCACCGCGGTGAAGCACACCGGCCATAACCGGCTCGCGGACAGTGGTGGGCAACAGAAGCGTGATAAGCCAGCACAGAGCCAACATCGCAGCGGAGCCAACCAGACAGCCCGTCATCCCACCCACATGGTAGAGGAGGCCTGAGAGAAGTGTACCCATCAGGCGCCCGCTGGCATTTGCAGCATAGTAGAAGCCAACGTCCTCGGCAGCCTTTTCAGACCCCGCATAGGCCAGGATCAGATAGGAGTGCAGCGAGGAGTTGACGGCAAAAGCCAGGCCGAACAGTGCAAGACCCGCGGCCACGACAAGATCGGGTCGCGGCATGTCGATAAACTGCAGCGCCAGTGCGAGCCCAACGGGGATCGCGACCAGGATCAAAGACCATCTTCTGGCCCCCGGAACTTCACTGCTGAGACCGTCGGCGCTGCGCGCCACGAGTCTTGGTGCCGCCGCCTGCACAGCGCCGTAAGCGATCGTCCAGACTGTGAGAAACCCACCCACCTGGATGAAGCTCCAGCCATTGACGTAGAGGAATACAGGCAGCCCAACGACGAACCAGACATCGCGCGCACCAAACAGGAAGATGCGGGCCGCGGCGAGAAGGTTGACCCCGCGTGACTTGGCGAATAGCTCCTTGACGCTTTTTGATGCCTTTGCCTTCCCAAGCTCGCGCGGCAGCGAGAGGAGGCCCATCACCAGGGTCGCGCCGATGAGCGCCGCCATCAGCCATAGCGCCCCGCGAAAGCCCAATACTTGGAGCAAGAGGCCGCCGACGAAGAAACCGAGCCCCTTCATGGCATTCTTCGAGCCTGTGAACCATGCCACCCACTTGAAGAGTTGGCCCGCCCCCTCCGCGCTCGTTGCCTTGATCGCCGACTTGGAGGCCGTCTTTGTGAAATCCTTCGCCAATCCTGCAATACCTTGCGCGGCGACCACCCATGCCACCGCAAGCATGGCCGACCATGCCGGATCGAGCGCCGACAGCATGACGAGCCCTACGATCTGCAGGAGTTGCCCAATCATCAGCATGCGCGGGATGCCGAAGCGGGTAGCGAGCCAGCCGCCACCAAGGTTGGCGACGATGCCCGCCAACTCGTAAAGCACGAACAGAAATGCAAGCGTAAACGGCGAGTAGCCGAGCTTGAAGAAATAGAGCAGCACGAGCATCCGCAGGGCGCCGTCCGTCAGGGTGAAGCCCCAGTAGGATGCTGTGACAAGCAGGTAGTTTCGCGTTGCCGGTGCCATGCTGTCATACTCCCCGCTGGATCACGATATTGGCGAGATCGACAACGCGGCAAACATAGCCGATCTCGTTGTCGTACCAGGCATAGACCTTGAGCAGCGTGCCATCGGTCACCATCGTGCTCAGCCCATCGACGATCGCGCTTCGCGAGTCGTTGTTGTAGTCGGCCGACACCAGAGGCCGCATTTCGTATCCAAGAATGCCGGCGAGGGGGCCGCGTACCGCTGCGGCGAACAGCTCATTTACCTCGGCCTCGGTAGTTGCCCGGTTTAGCTCGAACACACAGTCCGCGAGGCTGGCGTTGAGCACGGGCGCCCGGACGGCGTGGCCGTTCAGCTTGCCCTTGAGCTCAGGATAGATGAGGGCAATCGCCGTGGCGCTGCCCGTCGTCGTCGGCTGCAGCGAAAGCATGGCCGAGCGTGCCCGGCGCAGATCCTTGTGGGGTGCGTCGACGACGACGTTGGTGTTGGTCGGATCGTGGATCGTCGTGATCTGTCCGTGACGGATACCGATACTCTCATGGACCACCTTCACAACCGGGGCGAGACAATTGGTCGTGCAGGACGCCGCGGCAATCAGTCGGTAGCGAGCGGGATCATAAAGGTGCTCGTTGACGCCGACGACGATGTTGAGCGCGGCCGCATCTTTGACCGGCGCAGTCACGATGACGCGTTTGATGCCGCGCTCGAAATAGGCCTGGAGCTGCTCGGGTTTCAGGAACTTTCCCGTGCACTCCAGGACAATGTCGCAGCCAAGCTCCCCCCAAGGCACCTCACCTGGAGTGACAGCGGCCGAGAAGCTGATGCGCTTGCCGCCAATGCTGATGGCTCGCTCGCCCTCAACCTCGATTGTCGTGCGCCAGCGGCCATGGACGCTATCGAATTCGAGGAGATGCGCCGCGGTATCCGCCCCACCCTTGATCTCGTTGACGTGGACAATATCGAGGCGATTTGCCGCGCGCGGATCACCCTGCGCGCGTGGGATCGCACCCAACGCAGCCCTGAGAGTGAGGCGCCCCATACGCCCCATCCCATTGATTCCCACCCTCATATCGCCTCCTACACGGCGAACTTGTTGCTATCGCCAAGTTCGTCCAAGCGCGCCTTGAGTGCTATCCGTTCCAGCGATCGAAACGGCAAGCTTGTGAACGCCTCCAAGCGGCGCCGGATCATGCCGTAGAGCTGATTGAGAAGTGCGGTGCGCTCGACCGCAGTGCCGGAAAACTTGGCCGGATCCGGAAAGGGCCAAACGGCTGTTATGGGTCGCTCGCCTAAATCAGGACAGGCCTCGTCCTCAGCCGGATCGCAGAGGGTGAGCACGAAATCCATCCGCGGTGCGTCAGGTCTGGTGAACTCATTCCACGACTTGGAGCGTAGCCCTGACACATTATGGCCCATCACCCTAAGGCGCTCGAGGACTTCAGGCATCGGAGCAGCGGCGGGATCAGATCCCGCCGAGTAGGCATTGAACTTGCCTCTGCCGACCTTTTGCAGGATTGCCTCCGCCATGATCGAGCGGGCTGAATTGTGGGTACAGATGAAGAGCACGTTAAACGCAGGCTCCATGGTTGTTCCCTCATCGATGTCGTCAGGAAGAAGCGTTTTCAGATCGCCGCAGAGATCCGGACGGCCGGCGCAGCAGGTCTCAGTCAGGCAGCTCAAGAGTTCCCGCAGACCGACGAAACGTACGGCATAGATGACGTGGCGGCCTTGTCGCGTCGAGCGAACGAGGCCCACCTGTTCGAGCGCTCCCAAGTGGAAGGAGAGCGTCGACGGCGCTACCTTGAGCGCGGCCGCAAGCTCGCCGGCAGCCATCCCAGACGCCCCACGCGATGCCAAGAGGCGAATGAGATTTAGCCGCGTCTCCTGAGCCAGGACGGCAAAACCAGCCGCAGCTGCTTTCGATTCCATAGTTATGGAATAGTCAAAATCAGCGACAGTCTCGTGACAGAGCGGACACCCCAGTCATTGGACGCCCAAGCTACTCCGGCGACCCGTTGCGCGGCGCGTAGCAGGGTAAATTTGGCATCGCTTTGGGCTACGTTGGAAACTCAGCGCTGGCCAATCTTCTGGGTACGCGTCCGCAACCTTCGTTGCCAACCAGATCTGAAAGGCTGAGCCTCAGGTGCGCGGCCAAACGTAGGTTCGACTCAGATCCGCTTTCATCCGGCTCGCCACGGCGAGCCTAACCGAATCAATGCAACGCCGCGGCGGGAGTACCTTGGGTTGTCGATGATTATCACCTTCAAAGGCAGCTGGCAGTAATCCCCTGAACGGTCGATTAAACGGTCCCCGCGTTCGCTCCGGCTAGCGGACAGATGCCCGTATGGCCGCTAAAATTTTGCCTTGCATCGAAAAGGACTTAGTTTCCCGAAGGGCAGTTCGGAGGCCCTGATGTGCGCGAGTGTCGGGCGCCAACAGCTGGACTGTCACACAGCCGTTACACAACTACGGTTAAACCCCCTGCATTGAAGCGGCGGGGCATTCCGCCCCAGCAGCTGTTGGCAACGCAGGTGAGGTAATGGATGCGGAACAGCTTCAAAGGTTTTGCCGGCGTCGCGCTTTTGACGGCAGCAACGGCATTCGGGGCGACACTGGCGCGTGCAGCAGACATCTCTGGGGCCGGCGCCACCTTCCCCTATCCGATCTACTCGAAGTGGGCGGACGCCTACAAGAAGGAGACCGGGAACGGCTTGAACTACCAGTCGATTGGCTCCGGCGGTGGCATTAAGCAGATCCAGAACAAGACAGTCACGTTCGGAGCATCCGACGCCCCACTCAAGGGCGAAGATCTGGAGAAATTTGGTCTTGCCCAATTTCCGATGGTGATGGGCGCCATCGTTCCCGTCATCAATGTCGAGGGCATCAAGCCCGGCGAATTGGTTCTCGATGGTCCAACGATTGCCAAGATATTCCTGGCGGAGATCAAGAGCTGGGACGATCCGGCGATCCAGAAACTGAATGCGGGCGTCAAGCTGCCGAAACAGCCCATCGTTGTCGTGCATCGTTCGGATGGCTCGGGTACAACCTACAATTTCGTCTACTACCTTTCGGATGTGAGCGCGGACTGGAAGACGAAGGTGGGCGTCAACACATCCGTGGAGTGGCCGGCAGGTATTGGGGCCAAGGGCAATGAGGGTGTCGCTAACAACGTCGCCAACACCAAGGGCTCGATCGGTTATGTCGAGTATGCCTACGCCAAGCAGAACAAGCTCACCCATACCAAAATGATAAACAAGGACGGCAAGGTTGTGGCTCCGGACTCCGGCAGCTTCCAGGCGGCGGCCGCCAATGCCGACTGGAACTCGAAGCCCGGCTACGGCGTCGTCCTTGCCAACCAGCCCGGCGAGAAATCCTGGCCGATGACTGCAGCGACGTGGATCCTGATGTACAAGAAGCCGCAGGATCCGGCAGCGGCGACGGAAGCGCTCAAATTCTTCGCCTGGTCCTTTGCCAAGGGCGACAAGATGGCCGAGGAACTGGATTACGTGCCTATGCCCGATAAGGTTGTTGCCGATATCGAGAAGACGTGGGCGTCCGAAATCAAAGATGACAGCGGCAAGCCCCTATTCGTTGCAAGCAAGTAGCGCGAGTGAGCGCGAGAAGAGGCGCCGCGCGGCGCCTCTTCCCTGTTGGCTGTAGCGTGGGACCCAGGCGCGGCGGCTGCCGCGCCAAGTTGGCGGGAGGCGAGGGTGGCCGACGTAGCTCTGCGACAGGAAACGGCTAACGTGGCCATGCCGTCGCGCGCCCAGGTTCTGGTGCGGATGCGTCTTGCCGACAAGACGTTTCAATACCTGACGCACGCCACCGCCCTCGGGGTCCTGGGGCTCCTCGGCTGCATTATCGTCGCTCTCCTCATTGGCTCCCTACCGGCCCTTCGCACCTTTGGCTTCGATTTCCTAGTGACGCAGAATTGGAACCCCGTCACCGAGCGGTTCGGGGCGCTGGCGCCGATCTACGGCACGCTCGTTACCTCCTTGATCGCCATGGCGATCGCCGTCCCTCTCGGCCTTTTTGTGGCGATGTTCCTGACTGAGTTGTGCCCGCAATGGTTGCGGCGTCCGATCGGGATCGCCGTCGAACTCTTGGCCGGTATTCCCAGCATCATCTACGGCATCTGGGGCCTGTTCGTGTTTGCCCCGTTTTTGCAGAGCCACGTGCAGCCCCTGCTGATTGACACGTTTGGCGAGGTGCCGATCCTGTCGTCTCTGTTTGCCGGTCCGCCCTACGGCATCGGCACGCTGACCGCGGGCCTGATCCTGGCGATCATGGTGCTGCCCTTCATCACCTCGATTTCGCGCGATGTGTTCGAGACGGTGCCAGCGGTGCTGAAGGAATCGGCCTATGGGCTCGGCTGCACCACCTGGGAAGTGTTCCGCAACGTCGTGCTGCCCTATACCCGCGTCGGCGTCATTGGCGGCGTGATGCTCGGGCTGGGGCGTGCCCTCGGTGAGACGATGGCCGTCACCTTCGTGATCGGCAATGCCCACAAAATTGCTCCCTCGATCCTGGCTCCCGGCACCACCATTTCGGCCACCATCGCCAACGAATTCACGGAAGCCGTTGGCGATCTTTATAGCTCCTCGCTCATTGCCCTCGGCCTCATTCTGTTTGCCATCACCCTCGTAGTGCTCGCCGTGGCCCGCTACTTGTTGCTGCGCGTCGAGCGCCGGTTGGGAGCGTGAGCCATGGATGTCTCGCTTTACAGGCGCCGCCGCCGCCGCAATTGGATGGCGATGTTCCTTTCGCTGGCGGCCACGCTGGTCGGCTTAGGTTGGCTGGTGCTCATCCTGGGTGTGCTGCTGTGGGAGGGTTTTAGCGGGCTTTCGCTCAAAGTCTTCACGGAAATGACGCCACCTCCTGGTGCCGATGGCGGGTTGCTAAACCCGATTGTGGGTAGCCTGATCATGACAGTTCTGGCGGTGTTGTTTGGGACGCCGATTGGTATTCTTGCGGGTACGTACATGGCCGAATATGGCCGCTATGCGCGCACGACCTCGGTCGTGCGCTTTATCAACGACATCCTGCTCAGTGCGCCATCGATTATCGTCGGATTGTTTATTTACGAAGTCATGGTCGCGCAGATGGGTCATTTCTCGGGCTGGGCAGGCGCGGTTGCGCTGGCGGTCATTGTTGTTCCCGTGGTCATTCGGACCACCGAGGACATGCTGCTGTTGGTCCCCAACCCTCTACGCGAGGCCGCTGCGGCGCTCGGCATGCCACGCGCCTATATCATTCGGCACGTCGCCTATCGTGCCGCCAAGGCAGGCATCGTCACCGGTGTGCTGCTGGCAATCGCCCGCATCAGCGGTGAAACGGCACCGCTCCTGTTTACCGCCCTCAACAACCAATTCTGGAGCCACAACCTCAATGCCCCCATGGCCAGCCTCCCGGCCGTGATCTTCCAGTTCGCACTCAGTCCCTATGCCGACTGGCAGAAGTTGGCCTGGACCGGCGCCTTGATCATCACGCTTGCAGTATTGACGCTCAGCATCGTCGCCCGCGCGCTAACAGGATCGAGAAGGCAGTCATGAACGTCGCAATGGTTAGTTCACCTCAAGTTGACCGCAAGGCCACCGACAAAGCGGGACTGCGCGAGCGGATCTCGATCCGCAAGCTCGACTTCTATTATGGCGATAGCCGTGCTCTCAAGGCGATCAGCCTCCCTCTTTATGATGGGAAGGTCACGGCCTTCATTGGGCCGTCCGGATGCGGCAAGTCGACCTTGCTGCGCGTCTTGAACAGAATGTACGACCTTTACCCCAATCAGCGCGCCGAAGGCGAAGTAACGTTCGACGGTGCCAATATCATATCCCCCAAGCAGGACCTCAATTTATTGCGCGCGCGCATCGGCATGGTGTTCCAGAAGCCCACGCCGTTTCCAATGACGATCTATGACAACATTGCCTTCGGCGTTCGCCTCTACGAGCGCTTGTCGAAATCCGAGGTCGATGGTCGCGTCGAGGAGTCGCTCAGGCGCGCGGGACTTTGGAACGAGGTGAAAGACAAGCTGCAGGCCAATGGCTTGAGCCTCTCCGGCGGCCAGCAGCAGCGCTTGTGTATCGCGCGCACCGTCGCCGTGCGGCCCGAAGTGATCCTGCTCGACGAACCCTGCTCGGCCTTGGATCCGATTTCGACTGCCAAGATCGAGGAGCTGATCGAAGAGCTCAAGGTCGATTACACGATTGTGATTGTGACACACAACATGCAGCAGGCCGCCCGCGTCTCGGAATTCACCGCCTTCATGTACTTGGGTGAGTTGATCGAATTCGGCGACACGCAAAAGATCTTCACTACGCCCAACGATTCGCGAACGCAGGACTACATCACGGGCCGCTTCGGTTAAGGCCGAGCGAGGTTCGAAAAGGACTGGCAATGAACGAACATACCGTCAAGTCTTTCGACCAGGAATTGCAGCTGCTCGACAAAAAGGTCGCGCAGATGGGCGGTCTCGCCGAGCGTCTCTTGGGCAACGCCTTCGATGCCCTCGAGCGGCGTGATCCGAAGCTGGCGGAGAATACGGTGGCGAGTGATCGCGCCGTCGATCAGCTCGAACGCGAACTGCAGGACCAGACCATCCTCATGATCGCGCGCCGGCAGCCAATGGCCAACGATCTGCGCCATATCATGACGGTCTTGAAGATCGCCGGCGACCTCGAGCGGATCGGTGATCTGGCCAAGAATATCGCCAAACGGGCGCTGGCCGTCTCCGGCGAAAGCCACCCCAAATCGCTGATGACGGGGCTCAAGCACATGGTGGAGCTCGCCATGCACCAGTTGAAGGACGTACTCGATGCCTACGCCGAACTCGACGCCGACAAGGCGATGGGGGTCTGGCGCCAAGACGAACGCATCGATGCCATGTACAATTCGATCTTTCGCGAGCTGCTCACCTATATGATGGAGGACCCGCGCAATATCGGCCTTTGTACCCACCTGTTGTTCGGCGCCAAGAATATCGAGCGCGTCGGCGACCATACGACCAATATCGCCGAGAACGTCTACTACCTGGTGCATGGGACGACGCTCACCGACGATCGGCCCAAGGGCGATGACACCAGCTCAACCCTCATCCGCAAGGAGTAACCGGTGATGCCGGGCGGCATCGACATGTCTCCGCGGGTCCTCGTGGTGGAGGATGATGCCGCGATTGCCGAACTGCTCCGCTACAACCTTGAGGCGGAGGGCTATCGGCCTACGGTCGTGCCCAGCGGCGAAGAGGCGGAGCTGCAAGTCGCCGAGGACCGCTTCGATCTTGCCATCGTCGATTGGATGCTGCCCGGCCTATCTGGCA
>Ga0075423_10006938_pt1 | contig 10662 bp, 13 predicted proteins | sample SoiMethybrSBSTD2_FD_80114 | JGI IMG/M metagenome (GOLD analysis project Ga0075423, IMG submission 80114) | Bulk soil microbial communities from a Populus tree surrounding site in Tennessee, USA - Soil MetaG P. TD hybrid SBSTD2 | ecosystem: Environmental > Terrestrial > Soil > Tree plantation...
CGAATTTGGTTCCGATTTCTTTGTACAATTGCCCCAGACATGCTCCAGTTCCAGCCAATGCCGCTCCTGAAGCGGCGTCTCCCCTTCGATGATCCAGACTGGCTGTTCGAATTAAAGTTTGATGGCTTTCGAGCCCTCGCTTTCATCGAGCACGGTCGGGCTCAGTTGATTTCCAGAAATGGAAATCCGTTCGCTTCGTTTGCCGACCTTGCTGCCGATATCGGGGACTCATTGGTGAATTCAGGGAGGACAGTGCTCGACGGGGAGATTTGTTCACTCGATAGGCGTGGGAGACCGCAGTTCAGAAATCTCTTATTTCGGCGGGGCAATGCACCATGCTTTTTTTGCTTTCGATTTACTCATGGATGATGGCAAAGATTTGCAGCCATTTTTGCGATTGATTTAATGATGTTTGCGGGAGCATAATCCGCACCGGCTTGGGAGACCCTACTCTCCTAGGCTGATCGATCTGGTCCGAGAGAACCCATCGGCCCCGCAAGTCGGACGCGAAACGGGTGTTTGTCCGATGCAGTCAAGATGTCATCATTCTCGGGCACCTCCACGCCATCGCACAGAACTCAGGACTGCCAAGACGCAGCGAGATTCTTAAAAGCCATTGGCCGCGACGGAATCGTCGCTAAAGCAACGTTGCAGCAAAGGAGGCAAGATGAAATCCAGCACATTGACGTACATCACGTCGTCCATCCTATTCGCCACATCAGTCTTGATGCCGCTCACTGCACAAGTCCAGTACACCGTCACCGACCTAGGCGGGCTTGGTGGCTCCTTCAGTTCCCCAAATACGATCAACAACCTTGGACAGGTCGCTGGAAGTGCGAGCTTACCCGGCGACGAAGTTGGCCATGCATTTTTTTGGTCTAACGGCAAAATTACAGACCTCGGCACCCTTGGAGGTCCAATCAGTGTCGGTGCTGGGATAAATGAGTCTGGGCAGGTCGTAGTTGGCGCAGACACTTCTCTGTTCGGCGGACTCACGAACACCATCTGCGCGACCGATGCGATCTGCCGCATGTTTATCTGGCGCAAGGGGGTCAGAGTGGTGCCAGACCTCGGAACACTTGAGGGCGGCACCGATACCGGAATCTACGATATTGTCTCGTTCGGGGCTGGCACCAGCATGATCAACAACCGACATCAGGTCATCGGGCAAGCTGACATTCCAGTTGTTGACCCAAATAATCCACCCTTCGCCATCTCTCGTGCGTTCTTATGGGACAAGGGAGCAATGACGGACTTGGGAGTCTTAGCCGAGGGTAATGACGCCTTCGCAAATGCCATTAACGATGAGGGGCAAGTGGTCGGGGCCTCGCAGTATACTTCCGGCTCAGATCCAGTGCTGCAGTTCCCACCCCCTCACACCTTCCTTTGGCAGAAAGGCACGATGACTGACCTGGGCGCGTTTCCAGGAGCCAAGATCAGCAACGGTCTGGGAATTAACAACGGCGGTCACGTGGTCGGGCTGTCCACAGTACCGGGAGATAACAATATCCACGCGGCTCTCTGGTCGGACGGAGGCCTATCTGATCTAGGCGTATTTCCGGGCGACACGGACAGTGCCGCAAACGCGATCAACAGTCGCGGCCAGATTGTCGGAGCCTCAGGCAGTCCTAGTACGCTGCGAGCCATGCTTTGGGAAAATGGCGTCGGCATTGACCTGAATACCCGCATTTCTGCTTTGTCTGGCTGGCAACTCCTGTTTGCCATAGATATCAATAATCGCGGGCAGATCACCGGGTTCGGCATACACAACAACCCCAATGGCCAGAGCGCTTTTCTACTGACCCCACTTGCCAACCCCCACACGAGCGAGCCGCCGGGACGGAGTGCCTCAACGATTCGCGGCACTTTTGTTGAGAAAAAAGGAATGACACTGCAGGAGCTGTTCCGTCGCCACAGCGGCAGAATCAGCACAAACCATTAGGCTCAAGGGCTTTTTCTGCTCGGCACTGCATTTTCGGGAGTTGAGCTGGAGCATGGTGCGCAGGGAGATCCTGCGACAGGGGGGTTGTGCCACAGGCAGTTGTTCGCCGAAAACACGGCATCGCCGCACGCTAATCGCGAATGTGACCGGAGTCGTGAGCCGGTTTCTGCCTGGCATTCCTGCGACATCGCATGCGCTCACCTCGAAAAGCCACAAACAATGAGAGGGCCGTACATATTACGGCCCTCTTAATTCTTTCACTACTGCCTTCTGCCCTCTCCATTGTTAAGGCCATCCTCCTCTGGAGTCGATGGGGTTACGTTCATGATGAAGTACCCCTTGCCCTGATCCACGATTGCTGAGATATGCGGGTTAGGGCCTCCCCAGTCGTCGGTCATGATGCAATCGGGGCTTACCGAATAAGTTCCTGCAATTTCGATAGGCCCAATATTCGTGCCCGGCACTCTTACGAAAAGTTTTCCAGTCAGACCACCATTGCCGTCAAAGACGAAACGACCGATCGCAACGAAGTTTCTTCCGGTAGCGTGGAAACCGTAACTTCCGTGCATGGTTGCATTGGAGCAATGCTGAGCGTCTTGGGCCTGAATCCCGCAAGCGAGACTAAGTATCACGAGCGTTAACTGCAAGAGTCGATTTCTGAGGGACATGTTTCGCGCTCCTTTGGTTGGATTTGAAGACACGCGAGGGCAGGGCAAGCGCTCGGACGAATCGGCGATGAGAGGAGTCAGCGCAGGCCGACTGCGACTTCTGGCTGAAGTCCGCGCTGGAAGCCTGAGCCCGACGAGCGGCACGGATTTTGACACTGTCCCCCTTGGTCTGTTTCGGCGGGCGTAAGCCTTCCGAAACCGCGTAGTGGGCGATCCAGCGGTAGGCGGTCGCTCTGGGTATGCCCAGACGGTCGCAAATACATAGCGAACCGTCTCAACTGCATCAATGCGATCCCTGGGAAGTCGAGAAATGGCAGAAATTATGTAGGCTAGCGGCATCATTGGGAGGTGCCCTGGCCTTCGCGGGCGCTAGCATCAGGGCTCAGGGTAGACTCAGCCGTTTCAATTCTCGTCAATGCCTGCCAGTTACCTTAATGTCCTCCAGCCAGTATGCATCGTCGGAGACCATCGTCTCTTGAATGACATCGCCCGGTTTTTATTCCGGTGAGCGGGGATGCGTCCTTTACGCGATAGTCCATAACCATTGAAGACATTGTTCCCGGCATATCCTCATTGCGTACCGTAATCCTGTTCATTTCCGGCGTAACCTCCAGCACGTATCCAGTCAGTGCATGGCGGTTTGTCTGTGGTTGGGTCGGACGCAGTAAGCGATATGTGAGCAGCGCCGCTCCCACCGCGACCACTAGGCTTGCTAGGACGAGCCAAAATTTGGTGGAACGCATCAATTTTCTAGGCTTCCGGTAATAGGTCAGCTCGACTCATCAATTGCCAGCCAGATTTCCGTTTCTTTCGGGACGTCCTGCTTGGTGATGATCGTTGGCAGTTGGAAGGCTACAACATCCTTCCTGACATCCGGGCCGCAGACCATTGGGAAGGCGGCGACGTACGTGTCTATCACGCGTCCATCAGGAGTGCGGAGCTGAATTGGATCATGTGGTCGCAGCTGAGTATTCGGGGCAGGCATGATCAGAACACAGCCGATATTTGGAAGTTGGAAGGAATCCTCGACAGTGGAAAGGAATATCACGCCATCATCTCATACGTCTTGCCATCCAATACGCCATTTTGATTAATGAGCACTCGCAGTCATGAAATCTTGCCTCCCCGGTCTCGTTCCTCCGCCTCATGAACATTTATCCAAGTACTGAGTGACGTGAGTTCAAAATCAGTGGCTTCTTGTCCCAAGATTCTTCTAATCCGTCGCCGCATTCTAATTCCCAATATCCAAGCAGAGACCGACGTGACGAGGATGATCGTCGCTACCAAGGCAAGCTTTATGGTGTCCATTAGCTCATCGCACGGATGTTTGCAATTCCAGTATTCATTGCTTGATCAGGGCGGCAGCACTACTTTTCGCCCTTCCTGCCAGCGGATGAGCAGTATTCGATGTCCTACTTGTTTCCCGCTCTGGGCATCAATCCGAAACCGACCATAAGTCCCAAGAAAACCAAGCAGAATCACCGAGCTTCCGAACCATTTCGAAGGCTCACCAGCGCGAAATGCCTGCTTTGTTTGCGTTAATGAGAACGTATGTCCTAAAGTCTGACTGATGCCCGGACTGCCTACTCAAGTCCCGTGGAGACGCTTCCTCTGCGTGCTCCGGAAACTGGGCTATGCACCGCAAAAGGGAAAGGCGGGTTCGGCAAGATCATTCCTTAATCCGAGCCGCACCCCGAATATTGTTTCATTTCGGGAGCCCCACCCCGGAGACACCCTGCGTCAACCAGTGTTGCGCGAGTACTTGCGCAAGCTGCTCCTCGCTAAAGATGAGTTCATGCAGCTCTTTGAAGACTGTTAGAGCCGCCGCACAAAAAGGCAGCTCGTGCTCATCCGCATCGCACATGTGGAAATACCGCTCGCCCCACGAAGCACTGGCAGTCGCCGCATGGCGGAGCCGTGCCACGCATCGACTCGAGTTTGATAGCGCCCCCCTTTTCTATTTCTATGCCTGCCCCAGGCAGGTCGGGGAGAGTCTTACTAACGTCGTCGCTTGTCTTTAACGCCATGTATCTCATCTTCTCCAGGCGCCGGGCGCTCTCACCTACCTGCGATATTTTCGGCAATGTCACCAGCCAAAGGCAGCTTGAATCGCACGCCCTGATAGGCCTTCACCATGCAAATGATCCACAGTACAAACGTCAGCAGTCCCAGAAAGCTCAACAGCACTACACCGATTCCGAAACCGCCCCAGTGACCAAAGCCACCGAACCACCAACCCATGCCAACGGGCATGCCGAGCACAATTCGTAAAACATGCAATCCCCCAAAAGTCACGATCGACTGCGCCGCGTGGAACCGCACCATCGGCCGCCTGTCGATCAGAAAGAAAATGATCCCCGTAATCCAGCCTAGTGCATAGCTCAGAAGCGCAGCAGCGTTTTCTGAGAGCCCGGACCGTGCTGAAGTGGACGGAACTGCTGCCGGCGCAACAGTGGGCTGGGGCTGGCCGCAGTTCTGGCAAAAACCTGCGTCCTCAGAGACTGTGGCTCCGCATTTTGTGCAGTGTGGCATTAGGTTCTCCTCTCCGCCGGTTTTGGAGCTGTCGCAATGGGAGAGATTGGATCAAATTGTAACGTTCGGATCACCAGCGGCGAGTAAAGAGACTGCAACGCTGCGCGACTGGAAAGATGGGTTTCAAAGACTCCTTCGCGCCATCGAAATAGCGGTTCGACTTGACCGTCACTTTTCAACAAAGAGGTCTAATCTCGCGGGTGGGGCGGACGGATCTCTATTGGGTGGGCGGGGAATGAGAAAAAAGTCATCCCAGCAGTTCCTGCCACACTTCCGAGTGCGGCCGTTGTCTAGCGATGTGAACACCTACCTCGCGACTCCGTAGAATAACTTACTATCCCTCTGTGCCGGTCGCAGGCCTTTTTACTCCAGAAGAAACGCGGCTCCGAACTCTCTGGCCGACCTCTTGGGCTTTTTCGGCTATCGAGCTGCGGGTTTTTTCTCCGCTTGCCGGTGCCAACAAGATTCCGACGCCTATTCCAATACCGATTCCAGCGGCAAAGCTTATTGCGTTGCGAACTGTATGGTCCTCTTGCCTGCGAATGGCACGGCTCGCTCGCCTGGACTCCTCAAGAAAATCGAGGCCGGTGTTAAGTAGATACGTGAGAAATTTGTTCACAAATGCCTCCAAATTTGAACCTAGTGTATCTCCAATTGGTATGGCATCGGCAAGTTCAATCTGGCAGGCATGGCGTTCGAGGCTGGAAGTTCTTTCCAAACGTATCGACGCCAAAGCCCCGAAAAAGCTCCGATGTCACGGCGTGTAACGCGCTTAAGCGCCATGAAGAAAATGCTTACCTGGGTGATGAGTTCACTGCTGATGGGTCTGCCGGTTCTGCTCACGGCATCAGCGGTAGCGGATGACAAAGAAAAGGATGAAGATCGGCTGAAGAATTGCGGCACGGTCCTGAAGGAGATTCCGGATATTCCGGACAATGCTCCCAAAGATCTACTCGACAAGGCCGACTGTGTTGTCGTTTTTCCGTCCGTCCTCAAGGCCGCGTTCGTGATTCCGGAGGCCCAGTTTCCGCGGCTCTTAACTGAGACGGTGAACTCGGTGAACTCCGTGAACTTCACCGGGGGGCATGGAAACACCAGTTGCAACTCAAGAAACCGCTAATTCATTAGCAAGAGTTTCTCCGACCTCAGAAAATCTCCCGGAAACAGCCTGTTTTTGTTGAAGAATAGTTGACGAGTTCTCGCAACGTCAGCTCCGGCAAACTGTGCCGAATTGGCTCGAGCGGTCTTTTTGGCACAGCGAAGACACAGCCGAGGTGAGGTGAACCCCTCGGTTGAGACAATCTTTGGTTGGCACACTTTAGAGGGGCCACAGCCGATAACAGTGGACAGGAGGTTTTCATGTCCGCCAGAGGTGGCGGGGAGGGGCGGCGCGGACTATCTCACACTTCACCGTCCGGTGCAAGAGTGCCTCCTTGCCCAGATGTCGCGCTGGAGGCAGGTTTCAGGTAGTATGACCCGCGCAGAAAGCAGGTGATGTGTGTGCATTGAAGATCAACTTGCCGAACTTCAGAGACGACGCACGGCATTACTGGAAAAATTGCAGGATGGGCAAGACTTTTGGGAAGACTTAGAATCAGCGCTCTTAGCTTACCGAGCTAACAGCGTAAGCGGTTTGCCAACCGATCTGCAGCAGGCAATAACCGAGAAACTCGGAGACTTGCCGTCCGAGTCTGAACTGGAGGTCGAAATTACGAAGCTCGATCAGCAGGAAGCAGAACTATTGCCGCTTGTCGAGCGCCGGTTGCGTTGCGCAATTCCGAGCGTCGCGTTGCTACTTACTTGGGTAGACTGGAAAGCTCTGATAGCTTTGCTCATCCTGAAGCGTAAAATTTGTGAAAGTTTTCCGCAGGTAAGCATGATCATCACTGGGGGTAGACCTGGAGTACCAATGGGAATACACAAAGAATGGAAACCAGATTCTCATCTGAATGAAGTCTGGTGGCTCACTCGTTCGTAACATTACCCTGCTAAAGTCTTTCAGAATCGCGCCCTCTATTTGGAATCGGCCTTGCCTTTACCTCCCTCGTCTCTTCGTCTGAACCGGTCCGTTTGGTTCCTTGAGGGAGGAAGCGACGGGCCGGATGTCTCCATGGCAAGCAACGGTATAAGCCTTTCTCTGGGCCTGCCAGCGAATGTGCCCAGCCGTTCCGCTTATTGCCTTTCCTGATGCTAGGATGAGATCAGTAAAACAATTTCCACAACGTGCGGCGCTACTATGATGGCTCCCCGTATTTCTAATATGAGGCGGCAACTGGGAGCGTCGAGTTGCTCAGTCATAGTGAACCTAGAGAAGGCAAGAATATGTACAGGTTATTTTTTGAGCCAATCATCGGCTCACCCGGCGACCGCCTGCATGTCTTAGTACGAGCACTTTCGGTGAACACGGGCGCTCTTTACTCGAAACAATTCCTCGATTGGACTGAGCTGGAGGTAGCACTGGAGCCAGTTTTAGTTGGTGGCTTGCATCCTAAAGACATTCAGCTCAAGTCATTGCGAAACTCGTTGTCTGGAGGCAAGCCGTGCGAATTAGGCGGCATCGCAGGTGCGCCCTACTGTGTTGACGAGGCGACGATTGAGAAGCTGGGACTTGTGCTCCGTGTTGTTAAGCTTGCCGGATAGCGAATAATCTCCTCACACCACCTGCCAGGGGGTGAGTTTTTGGGTACATTCTTGTCACTCCAAGCCCAGCACGTGCGAAATAGTGCCGTTATACGCTTCGATTCCAGCGGCACTAAACCTGCGGACCACGGGGCTTGCCAAGCCTTGGGAGCGCTGAACTAACTCAGTTTAGAGCCGGCACCGTAGTATGCGGCACTGTGACATTCTGCCCGAGCAATGCTGCCCTGGTGAACTGATTCCGCAGCAGGAGTCAACGCCGTACTTGCAGGTCTTTATTTGTCCATTATTTGGAACGGAGTTTCGATGGGCTCCTGACTCCGACTGGGTGACCGTTATCTACACGGAAATGCGAAACCCATCGTGAAATTACTTCTTTCCTGCCCTCTGTTTCGCCCATCGCGCTCTAGCTGCTGTTGCGATCCGCGCACGTCCTGCTGCTGAGACACGGCGCTTCGGAGTGCTCCTAGAACTGTTCGCAGATGCAGCTCTCTGTTTTGCCCAGCGTGCTTTCTGAGCTGCTCTGATATTGGCAAGCCCTTGGGTGCTCAATTTGCGTCTACGTCTCGGCCTACCCGCCCCACCTGTGTACGTTCCTGCGAAAGCTGCTAATGCTGCATTCAATCCTTCCAACTGCTGCGCTACCTTGTCACGTTCAGACTTCAACAGGGTGATGATGTCCATGTGTTCTCCCCAAGCGCGGTGAATTGTAACAGAGGCTCACAGCCCTTCATTACCAAAGTAATATTAACCAAAAGGCTCCATTCGCCTATAGTTCATGGCGCAGTTGGGCCCCTTTCATTCTCCGGTTCGGGGGTTTTCAATGAAAAAATCACATACCCACTGCATCAGAACTCTTGCAATGGCGGGCACCGGTGCAGCCCTTCCCCGCGCCATCAACTAAAAAGCGCATTCTGGTTCTGGAAGCAGATGAATGTAATTTGCAAATCATCTCGCATGTGCTCTCACATGCTGGCCATGAAGTTGATACCACAAAGAACCAGAAAGAAGCGTATGACTGGTATCTGTGGCGCGGTCCTTATGAACTTGTGCTGGCAGGACTGCTTTCTGCTAAGGGGATGACGTTCTCTTCTCTGCTAGCCCGATCTGCCGCAATGCGAGTTTGAGTTCGCTCCGTGAATAGATGGAGCAGGATGGGGCAGGTGGCTGTGAGGGGACCCGGCCTTGATGCCCCCGGCGCTGCCCCATTTCATATCCCTCATTCAAGTGAGGGTTTTGTTAGAAGCTCTTTAGGACGCTGTAATCCGTGAAGTAGGTGCGCGCCATGAATCTCTCCAGCCCAGTCTCGCCCATTCGCTTTGGAGTCTTCGAGATTAGTCCGGGGACAGGTGAACTGCGAAAACAGGGCCTGAAAGTAAAACTCGGCCAGCAGGCCTTCAAACTTTTGTTACTCCTGCTGGACGACCCGGAGAAACACGAACGAGAGAAGAACTCCGCCAACAACTCTGGCCGTCCAACACTTTTGTCGACTTCGAACACAGTCTGAACAAGGCAATGCACATATTGCGTCAGGCGTTGGAAGACTCCGCCAGCAATCCTCGGTACATTGAAACCATCCCCGGTCAGGGATACCGGTTTATCCCGATTCCACAAAAACCGCAAAGACCCGCTTTGAGACCAAGAAACGGGCGCAAGATCGAGTCCTTGGCAGTGTTGCCGCTGACCAGCAGGCCCATCGATACAGAGATGGAGCTCCTTAATAGGCGCATCGTCGAGAGGGTCATCGATACCATCTCTCAGACACCAGAAATACGGGTTTTGGCTTACAGCACGGTCCAGCGCTACAGCGAGAAAGACCTCGATCCGCGAGCAGTGGGCCAAGATCTGCTTATCCGCGCTGTTGCCGCTGGTGAAATGACTCGGCGCAATGACGAGTTGCTTCTGCATGTGGAACTGGTTGATGTGGACGATGGAACTCAGTTCTGGGGTGCGCAGTTCAAAGAACCCTATTCCGATGTCCTCGACTGTCCCGAGAAGTTGGCTGATGGAATTTGTGATCAGCTGCGGCCAATTTTGGTTCTCAACGTGAGCAGGACAAGAGAGGACCCATCTAAACGCGCAGCGTAATCGGCTAGTTAGTTGCATCCAGAGCCCACTGCCGGTCAACAAGGCGCACTCCCTCAACAGAAAAGGTGGTCTTGCCGTCCTTCATCAGCCTTTGAACGCGGCGTATCAAAAATTTACACTGTTCAAAAGTCGGGCCGTCCGGACCTCGATACGTAGCCGTGCCACTCCGCACATGGCTACCCGCCTTTGTCCTCCCGGACGCCATCATCTACGACCCGCCCTTGCCCCTATAGAGCCTCTATTCGTTCGAACGGCCCTCCGGCCAGCCCGTTGCCTCCACTGAACAAAACAGGAATGGCTATCCATTCTCGGGTACAGAAATGCAATGACCTATGTTCTTCAGCTTGCCAATGATCCGCACTTTTCCTATAGCGAAGGGTTGATCCGCAGCCTGCATTTCATGATGATGCAGCACGAATTAGATAAACACCCAGGACGGTATCGCTCAGGAGTTATCTACGTGCGTGACGAAAAGAAACAACAAAATGTTTACGAAGGACCTGACGCAGAACTGGTTCCGAGACTAATGGGTGAGCTTGTTGAATGTCTTAAGGAGAGATCAGGGTTTCCGGCAATGATTCGAGCCGCATTGGGTCATCTAAATCTTGTGATGATTCACCCATTCTCCGATGGAAACGGAAGAATGGCGAGATGCCTGCAAACTCTGGTACTGGCACGGGAACAGATCATCGAACCCCAATTTTGCAGCGTTGAAGAATATTTGGGTAGATTCACTGACGAATACTATGACGTGTTAGGGGATGTGGGCAAAGGCAGATTCCATCCAGAAAATGA
>Ga0075423_10006939_pt1 | contig 10660 bp, 10 predicted proteins | sample SoiMethybrSBSTD2_FD_80114 | JGI IMG/M metagenome (GOLD analysis project Ga0075423, IMG submission 80114) | Bulk soil microbial communities from a Populus tree surrounding site in Tennessee, USA - Soil MetaG P. TD hybrid SBSTD2 | ecosystem: Environmental > Terrestrial > Soil > Tree plantation...
GGTCGGCCGACAGGAGCTGCGTCGAAGTTCGGCGGACACATGACGAAATGGATCGCACGAGGATTCCTGTTCTCATGGGTGTTCAAAGGAGGACCCCACTGATGCAGTATCTACGTCCGATTCGTCGTTCGAGGATCTTCGCTTCGTTTGCAGGACTTTTGATTACGGTCGTTGCGCTTGCCGCAGCCGCGCGTACAAGCCAGGCAGCGTTGACTGACGGTGGCAACGGGCCGCAGCTTCTGATCGGCACCGACGATGATAGACAGGATAATCCAGCGATCCAGGCTGGTGCCGCGACGGACCAGTCGTTGAAGCGAACCGACGTGCTCATCGGCGGCCGGGGTAACGATGTGATCTTTGGGTTGAACGGCAATGACGTGATCGATGGCGGGCAAGGTCAGGACATCATTCTTGGCGGACCGGATGGCGGGCCCGCGCCTGGTGGTCCTCCTAACAGCGACATCATGTTCGGCGGTCAGGGCGACGATGTGAACCTGTGGGCACCCGGTGATGGCAGCGAGGCATTCATCGGAGGCCCTGGACGCGATGCCCTCATCTTTGGAATTACTGATAAGGAGAATGGCTTGCCGAAGCTTCTTCCAGGCGTTCCCGGATTCCCGCAGGGCGTGCCGACCGCGAACGTGAGCGGTCAGCCGAACTTCTGCACGATCGAACCGAGCCCTCTCCCGGGTTACGATCACCTGATTCGATTCCGCAGCCAGGCGGGCAATCTGATCGTTACCGTGCGGGTCCGCGACGTCGAGCAGGTCTTTTGCAGCCAGGATGGCGGGATCACGTTTGCCGATCTGACGCAACCGGCGCCGGGGTTCGTCAACGTTTCACAGAATGACGTGCTGGCGCTCAATCCACTGGTCGGAGCAATGATTCGGTAAGCATTAAATCGGTGATCACTCCGAGGGGCTTCGCCCCTCGGACTCCCCTACACGCGCTCTCGCTCGCCGCTTCGCCGGCTCGCTCCGATCGCGTGGGCTCACTCGCGCGCTCGTTCGCCAAGCGCTGCACTGGGTTTGAAACCGCTTCTATAATCATGGGGCAGCGTAAGGAGGCCGTGTCGTGCGCATAGGAATCATCGGAGCCGGAATGATCGGATCGACGCTCGCGAAGTTGTGGGTCGACGCCGGCCATGAGGTCCGCGTCGCATCGAGACATCCGGAGGACCTGCGCGAGTTGATCGAACGACTCGGTCCGCGCGCGTCGGCTGGAACGGCCACCGACGCCGCCGCGTTCGGACAAGTCGTCATGCTGACGGTGCCGCTCAAAGCCGTTCCTGATCTCTCCCACGATCTGGCGCCGCTGCTTGCCGGAAAAGTCGTGCTCGACACCGGCAACGCCTACGAGCGCCGAGACGCAGACATCGCGAAACAGGCGTCGGCGCATCCGCAGGGCTCCGCAGGATGGGCTGCGGCCAAGTTTCCTGGCGCGCACTGGGTGAAGGCGTTCAATTCGGTGTACTTCAAGACGCTCGAAAGCGAGGCGCATCGAAGCGGCGACCGGGTCGGCATTCCGCTCGCGAGCGACTTCCCGTCGGCGATGCAGACCGCCGCAGATCTCGTCCGTGATGCGGGCTTCGATCCCGTGATCGTTGGTGCCCTCGGACGGGGCAAGGAATTCGAGCCGGATACGCCGCCCTACAACACAGGGATGAGCGGGCCCGAGCTGCGGCGGCTGCTCGATCGCACCGACGCGCACTCTGCACGCCGGTCGTAGAAGAACCTTCCGTCACTCCTCGCGGAGCAGCATGATGGGATCTAATCGCGCCGCATTCCTGGCTGGAAGCCAGGATGCCGTCAAGGTGGTGAGTGCGAGGACCGCGAGCACGATGGTCCAACTAAGCGGATCGGTCGAGGTCACTCCGTACTGAAGCGATCTGAGCGCTCCGGCCAGCGCGATCGCGAATAACGTCCCCAGCGCCAGGCCGATTGTGGCCACAATCACACCATCACGGAGCACAACCTGCCGCACGCGACGGGGGGTCGCGCCAAGCGCGGCGCGGATGCCGAATTCGCGCCGCCTGCGCGTCACCGCGTACGACAGCACGCTGAAGAGACCGGCGGCGGTGGCAGTCAGCGCAAATACCGCAAACGTGAGCGCAACCGCCGCGGCCGCGCGAGGCCGGGCGAGCTCGGCGACGTACTTACTATCGACTGTACCGGCTGCTTGCACCTTGACGCCAGGGTGGCTCGCCGCAAGGTGATGGCGGATCACGGCGCTATCGGGACACCCCGGATCGCAGCGCAGGCTGGCCATCGGCGTGAATGGCACTTCCTTGTACGGGTGGTAGAACTCCGGTACATCCGCCCGAGGGTCGAGCGACGGGAAGTGAATCTCGCGCGCGACACCGACAACTTGAAACCTCTCTCCGATGAATCGAAACGAATGTCCGACGGGATCGGCATCACCCCACAACCGCGCGGCGAGGCCCTGCGAGACGATGACATTGCTGAACGTATCCGATGACGTGAAGCTTCGGCCCCGGACGATGGGAATCTCGTACAGGGCAAAAAGCTGCGGAGTGACGACATATCGCTCCAGCGTCAGGTTCACGGGAGATCCGAAGTCCAGTCCCCGAACGACAACATCCCTCCGTGCGGCGGCAAACCGTAGGACCAGGCCACCTGCCGGACTCCCGGGAGCTGCCGCAGCTCGTCTTCCACGCTTCGCGCGATGGCGCTCCGCGCGGCTGCGTCGTCTTGCACGCCCTTTGACCCGAACGCCAACCACACGGTCGTGACGCCATCGGTCTGCAGACCTCGATCGGCCTGGGACATCTTGACGAACGATCGCGTGAGGAGCGTCGCGCCGACCAGCAGCGTGCACGCGAGAGCCACTTCGATTGTCACCAAGGCGCGACCAATAATCCGTGCCGCGCGCGCCTCTGTTGCGCCACGATCCACCACGCGCAGTGAATCGCCGGCGTGAACCGATGTCCCAAGCCAGGCCGGCAGAAGACCGGAGACGAGGATCGCGACAACGCCAAAGGCAGACGTCATCAGAAGCGCTCGCGCATCCAGGGTCAGCGGTTTCAAAGTCTCGAGCAACAAGGCCTCAGGGATCACTTGCTGACTCGCCGAGACGAACGCCCAGGCCACTGCCGCGCCGCCGACCATGCCGGCGACAGCCAACACCACGCTCTCAGCCAATGCCTGACGAAGCAAGCGGGCACGCGACGCCCCGAGCGCCGCGCGCATGGCGAACTCTCGTCGCCTGGCGGTCAGGCGCGCCAGCAGCAGGCCGCAGACATTGGCACAGAGGACGAGAAACACCAGAACGACCCCGCCGGCGAGCACTCGCACGGACTGAGTCGCAAAGCTGTCAGTCAAACCGGCGAGGGGATAAACCCTGGGTCGCAACTGCGCATTACTCGCATCGGCCGCGCGCGCCGCTTCAGTCGCAACACGAAGCGAATCGCTGCGCCCCATATTGGAAGCAAACCGCACATAAGCCTTTGCCATTTCCCCGGGTCCGTTCAGGTCGGTTGGACGCCAGAGCACCGTTCGGGCCGAGGGGAACTTGAATTCCGAGGGCAAAATGCCAACGACCAGCAATCGACGGCCATCGACGGTAATCGAGCTGCCGACCAACGCCGCGTCGCTCCCATAAAGGGTTCGCCAGAGCGTCTCTGAAACAAGGACGCGATCGGTCTCGCCCGGTCGGCCGTCGGTCGGATCAAAGAGACGCCCGCGCAACGCTTTGACGTTGGACAGCATCTTGAACATCCCCGGCGTGACGATAGCGCTCTCGCGGGCAACAACTGTCTCGCCCACTTCCAGCAGCACTGTCGCCGGCATCGCGCTTTCCGCCCCCTCGAACGCAGCGCTGTCACGCCACGCCTTCAGAACCGCGGGGGAAACCACGGCGCGTCCGCCTCGGTCGGTGCCCATCCAGACATGGGCAAGCTGCGCCGGTTCGCGAAACGGGACGGGACGCAGAATCAACGCATCGAGAACAGTGAACATCGCCGTGCTGAGCCCGATGGCAAGCGCCAGCATCCCGACGGCGGCGCAGGTAAAGCGAGGCTGTGCCATCAACGACCGCGCCGCATATTTGGCGTCCAGCCACAACGACTCGACCCGCAGCACGCGCGTGTCCCGGACGTTTTCCCTGGCTTGCACGACGCCACCGAACGCACGCAGCGCCGTCAGTCGCGCCTCTTCGCGACTCATGCCCCGTGCGATGTTGGCCTCGGTCTCCATCTCGAGGTGAAAGGCTGCCTCGTCATCGAACTCGCGTTCCGCTCGCCGCCGCTGCCGCAGATTTCGCAGTGTTGTGATGAGTGCCATGTCGTTCAGCCTTCCTGCAGCAGCCTGCGGATCGCGAGTGCGAACTGACGCCAGTCCTCAGTTTCGAGGCTGAGGCGGCGTCGACCGGCGGCGGTGATGGTGTAGATACGTGCCTTGCGGTTGTTTTCTGAAGTCGACATATCCGACGACAGCAACCCGGCCGCTTCGAGCCGGTGCAGGGCCGGATACAACGATCCCTGACTGACGGTAAGCGCCTCGCCTGACACTTGACGAATGCGTTGTTGAATTCCCCAGCCGTGATTGGGTCCGAGTGCAAGGGTCCGCAGGATGAGCAGGTCGAGCGCTCCCTGGAGATACTCAGTCTTCGGCATGCTTCCTCTCGTGTGCCGAGAGGTAGACTACACCGCCGCGCGCCCGTCGTCAAATCCAATGCGTGCAACTCCGCTACGTGCAGCGCAGGGGACATTTCTACGCCAGGCGTTGCTCGACTTCCCTCTCGGCGGTGAGCACATCGAACAGACGGGCGCGCTCGAGCATCTGGCGCACCCATGCGGTCGCATTCACAACCCGTAAGGTGCCGCTCACCGCGGCCGTCATGTTGAATGTCCGAACCAGCTCAGCGATGCCGGCGGCATCGATTCTCGGCACCGCCGCCAGATCCAAAACGAGCCGTCGCTCTCCGTGACGAAGCAGGGCGCGGACGTTACGGCGCAGCGATCGGGTCACGGGCACTTGAAGAGAACCGTCGACATGAACGGTGTGAGGCCGTGTGGGACACAGCTTGAAGGCTCGACTCATGGCCCCCTCGTTACAATAGACGGTGGGCGCCGCTCCAAGCGTTGCCACCTCACGGTTTAGACGGCACCTGTCCGCTGCTGCATCGGCGACTCTCATAGGTTGCATTTGATCCTCTCCAACTTCTAGACGATCTCGACCGCGAACATTCGACAGGGAATCCTGTGACAAGGGTGTCCACGCCGACCTGCATGTAAGCGTGCGACGAGGCTGCAGCTGAATCACTCGGTTTTCGGCTGACGGAGGCTTACGGGCGGTCGACGGCGACGGGGCTCTCGCTGCTGTTGAGCTGGCGCCGCGGATGACGGGACCTATCGGTCGTTTCAAAATACTTGACTAGTCAATTAATGACATGTATAGTAATTTTCGTGAGCCGATTACAGCAGGAACTGAAGCAACGCAAGCCGTTCCAAAGCACGGCGCAGGAAGCCCTCCTCGGATTGATGCGCACCACCGATTTGGTGCGGCGTCAGGCGGCCGCGGCCATCGAGCCGCATGGCATCACGCTGCAGCAGTTCAACGTGTTGCGGATCCTCCGCGGCGGTGGAACCGACGGCGTGCCGACGCTCGAAATTGCCGATCGGATGGTTGAACGGACGCCCGGGATCACACGGCTGCTGGATCGCCTCGAGGCAAAGGGCTTCGTCAAGCGGCAGCGGTGTCAGAAGGACCGTCGCCAGCATCTCTGCTGGATCACACCGAAGAGCGCCGCGCTGCTCGAGAAGCTCGACGCTCCGATGCTGGAATTCGGCGAGCAGCTGATGAAAGGCTTGAACCAGGAGCAGCGAATGACTCTCATCCGCCTGCTCGACGCGCTTCGTTCGGCGCACGAAGAACCCACAAACGAAGAACCGCATTCATGAATTGAGGTAATCCATGGCTACTAGCGCAGTTTCCACTTCGACTCGCACGTTCAGCATCGACAAAGCGCATTCGGAAGCGACGTTCCAGGTCCGCCATCTCGTGACCAAGGTTCGCGGCCACTTTGGCGACTTTGCCGGCACGATCCAGTTCAACGATGAGGCGCCCGAAAAGTCATCGGTGTCGTTCACGATTCAGGCTGCCAGCATCGACACCAAGACCGCCGATCGCGACACGCATTTGCGATCTGAGGACTTCTTCTTTGTCGACAAGCACCCGGAGATCACATTCGTCAGCTCGACGATCACCAGGAAGGGCAACGAGGATTACGACGTGCGCGGCACGCTGACGATTCGCGGCGTGGCGAAAGAGATCGCCCTGCCAGTCACGTTCCTCGGTCATGCGATGGATCCCTGGGGCAACGCGCGGCTTGGCTTCGAGGCCGAGACCACGATCAACCGCAAGGATTTCGGCCTGACGTGGAATGCCGCACTCGAAACCGGCGGGTTCCTCGTCGGCGACGAAGTGAAGATCAGCCTGCAGATTCAGGCAATCGCGCAAGCGTAATCGCGCGCGGTCAGGAGGGGTCATGTCAGTACGACCAATCAAGCAGGAGTGGCAGTCGAAAGCCACGACCGAAGGCGCCGGGGTCAAGCTCCGGCGCGCGTTCGGGTTTGGCGACACAACGGACTTCGATCCGTTTCTGTTGCTCGACGATTTCCGCAACGACAATCCGAACGATTACATGGCCGGATTTCCGTGGCATCCGCATCGCGGAATCGAAACGATCACATACGTGCTTGCTGGCTCCGTCGATCATGGCGACAGCCTCGGGAACCGGGGCAGCCTCGGCGCCGGCGATGTGCAGTGGATGACCGCGGGGCGCGGCATCCTGCACCAGGAAATGCCCAAGGGAGATGGCGCCGGCAGAATGCACGGTTTTCAACTCTGGTCGAACCTGCCATCCTCGATGAAAATGACAGCGCCGCGGTATCAGGACATCTCCGCCGCGGACATTCCAGAGGTCGTTGATGACGATGGCACGAGCGTCCGGATTGTGGTTGGCGACTTCTGGGGCAAGAAGGGACCCGTGGATGGTGTCGCCGCCGATCCGCGCTATCTCGATGTGTCGGTACCACCGGGCCGCCGCAAGCGGCTCGCGGTTGACCGCACGAATCATGCGTTCGCGTACGTCTTCGCCGGCTCCGGGACGTTCCGCGATGCCTCCACGCCGCAGGGAATCCTGACCGAGCAGGTCGACGGCGGCACGACAAGGGCGCTGCCTGACGAGAGCGAGAATCGGTCGCTCATTCTCTTCGATCGCGGAGACGAGGTCGTGGTCCAGGCTGGCGATCAGGGCATCCGGTTCCTGCTTGTCTCGGGAAAACCGATCGAAGAACCGGTGGCCTGGTATGGTCCAATCGTGATGAACACCGAACAGGAGCTGCGCCAGGCCTTGCGCGACCTGCGCGAGGGCACGTTCATCTCACGGTGAGGCGAGCCGTGCGCATCAGCGGCGAACGCGACGCTGGTCTTTCTCGTCGCGTTCGTCATCGTCCAAATCGACCGCAAGCGGCGTGAACACCGCGCGTTGGACTTTCGGATAGGGTTTGTTCCAGCCGTGGGTGACTCCCCAGAGAATGCGGTTCAGTCGTTCAGTGGGCGCGGCGTCCGGCACATCGAATCGCATCTTCGCAGATGCCTTCGCGGCTTCGCGCAGGGGCCCGCGCATTGCACTTATCGCCGGATTCCGCTCGAACAGCGACTGCCGCGGCTCAACCGCAGCATAGGGTCGCGTGTCGGCTTCAGTCGTGAAGCTCGCGCGCATGTCGCTTGCGATCAAGTCGAAGAGCGATAGCGTCGGCAGGCCAAGCATCAGCTCGATCGTCTTGACCATGCTCTGCGTCGCGTAAAACGTCGAGTCAATCGCACCTCGGCGAACGTACGGCGAGACCGCGAGCGCAACGGTGCGGTGGCCGTCGACGTGATCGACGCCATTCTGCGCGTCGTCTTCGACGATGAGGATCGCCATCTTCGACCAGAAGGGAGATTTCGACAGTGCCTCGACGATCTGGCCGACCGCGAGATCGTTGTCGGCGACATGCGCCTTCGCCGTGGACGCATTCGCCGTCGCGCCGCGGGTGTGATCGCCGGGCAGCTGCAGGATGACGAGATTCGGCATCGAGCCGCGTCTCGTCCACTCCGCCATGTCTTTCAGAAAGATCTGTGCGCGGACAACATCGGGAATCGCCAGCGAGAACGGCGGGTAATTTCTGGCGAGCACGTTGTTGAGCGGCGTCAGAGGCGCCGTGATGTTCCACTCGCGCGAGAAGTCGTCACCTTTCTTCCATCGCTCGAGTAGTGACATCCGGCCATCGGCGTCGGCGTCCGACAAGTGACCCGCGTACTCGCCATAGATGCGCACCGTCTTTCCAGCGGTTTGCGCGACGTCCCACAGGAAACCGCTCGAGGCGTACGCGATCGGGTCGGTGCCGTCATACGGATAACTGCGGCCGACATAACCCGGATACATCGTGTAACTGGTTTCGTTGGCCTGGGTGACCCACTGGTGGCCATCGGCGGAATTGCCGCCTGTTGCATAGAAGTTGTCCAGGACGACGAACTCGTTCGCCAGCTTGTGGTGATTCGGCGTGACTTCGTCGCCGAACATCACCAGCGATGGATCGCCGTTGCCGCGTGGAAGATCGCCGAAAATCTGATCGTAGGTCCGGTTCTCTTTGATGATGTAGACGACGTGCTCGATGAGCGAGGGATCGCCGGCGCGAGCGGGGACCGGAAGCGGTGTCGTGCCGCGGGTCCGGGCTGGATCCAGTTGGTCGCGCGCCGTCGCGACGCGGTTGTTTTCCGCAACCGCAGTTGTGTAGCTTGCGAGTTGCGCATCATCGGGAATTGACACCACATTGACTGTTCCGCGATACGAATGCACGTACCTCCGGGCTGGCGCATTCTGCCATCCCGATCCGACACCGAGGAGCGTGCCGACCGCGAGTTGGGTCCCATCCCGGCTGAGCGACAGGTGATTCGGGTACCAGGCGGTGGGAATGTAGCCTTGGACTGCTTTTCGTTCGGTGTCGATCACAGCGACGGCGTTGAAGCCTCCGAGTGCCGCATACAACCGTCGGCCGTTGGGCGACACACAGAGGGCTGTTGGCGCAACGCCCTTCAGCGTGAGGCCGAACGGTTTCAGCGGAACCGTGCCGTCGACACGATTCTGCCGCGTGTCGACGATCGAGATACTGTCTTGATTGGCGTTGCCGACGTACAGACGCTGTCGCGGCTCGTCCCAGGCGATGGCCGTCGGGTGCAAGCCGACGTCAAGGGAATGCGTCAGCGATCCGGCGGTCAGATCCATCCGCACAACGGTTCCGGTTGACGCGACGCCGTGATTGTCGACGACGACGCGATCGGCGTTAGGCTCGAGTCCCGTCGGCAGCGTCGCATCGCCGTCCTTTGGCCAGCGGCCGCCCCAGTTGCTGACCCATGCGACAGCCCCGTCATGACTGATCACCGACGCAACAGGTGCGAGGCCACCGGTCATGATGCGCGACGTCACCGCTCCCGTCTTGCTGTCGAGAACGGCCAGCTCGTCGTCGAACACAAGAGGCAGGACCACTCGAGGGCTGGAGCTGGCAATCGAGACCGCGCCGGCGAGGTAATGACCGACAGCGTCTGCGAGCGGGATGAATTTCTCGCCATCGCGTCGCAGCAGTTGCACGTTGCCACCCGTTCGCGAGCCTGCGGGTGCTCTCTCGGTGACGCCCACGAGGGGGGACTCGCGGCTGGGATCGAACGCCAGTCCGTGGAGTGCCGCAGTGCCGGAAAACTGCCATCGCGCGGTGATGCGATTCTCTCGCCAATCCAGCTGGTAGATTGCCGCCCCGCCGCTCGTGGCGACCAGCACCCAGAGCTCGTCGCTCGTCCGCCCAAAGGTAACGCCGTAGACCTTTCCATCGAAGACGGTCTGAACACCCGCGGGCGTGATAGTTTGCCGCGTGGTAACGACGCCAGGATCCGTGACGCCTCGCGGCAGTCGTTGCCGATCCTGCGCGTGCGGCGAAACCGTTAACAGACTCGATATGACGAGTGCTGCCCAGGCGGCGGCAATTCCGGGCGTGGTTGTCATGCGGTGACTATCGCCGCAGCGCCGCTCAAACCAAAGCAAAATCTATGTATCGCCGCCGCCTGCAGCGTCATCTTCCTTGGCTGCACCCGCCACACACAACGGCATTGCTTCACAGCACTCACGGGTGTACGCTGCGGCGCATCCCCACGCTGGCTCCGAGCTGATGTTGCCACTCATGAGGAGGTCTCGTGAAGCTGTTCATCTGGAGTCTTACTGCCGCGCTGCTGGGCGCGCCCACGTGCCAGGACCCGGTGGACGATCCCGCTCTTGCCAACGACGCGGCCGGCCGTTTTCTGGCGCGCACCGAGGCGCCGGTCACGCAGGCCATCGCCCTCCGTCATCTCGTGGCGACCACGCGTGGCGGCTCGATGACAGGCTGGGTCGATGCGTGCACCGCGTTGGAGAACGGCGGACTTCGTTACTGGATCATCGGCGAAGGCGGATCCGGAGCGGTGCGAAAACGTGCCCTGATCGCGGCGCTCGATGGTGAGGTCAAGGCGCGCCAGGAGAACGCCACGCGCGCGGCGCTCGATCCCTCGAACTATGAGTTCGCGCCCGAGACTGCGGAAGACGGACTGCTGCGCGTCGGCCTCACACC
>Ga0075423_10006941_pt1 | contig 10659 bp, 12 predicted proteins | sample SoiMethybrSBSTD2_FD_80114 | JGI IMG/M metagenome (GOLD analysis project Ga0075423, IMG submission 80114) | Bulk soil microbial communities from a Populus tree surrounding site in Tennessee, USA - Soil MetaG P. TD hybrid SBSTD2 | ecosystem: Environmental > Terrestrial > Soil > Tree plantation...
AAGTTAACTCTTACCGGATTGTTATCGTTGGTACCACTTCGTTACCCTCTGCTATCATCTGTTTCCATCTGTTAGAATGATATTTTAGTTTGAGTTCGAAATAGAACAGTAATACAAGCTATTTCCCTGGTCTAGATTTTTCTTTTAACTGTCCTTTGGACCTTAAAGTGAGCCCTTTAAGTGAGTGCCATAAATATATATAATCTAGTTCTAGCCGATATTTGGTGAAAAAAAAAGTAGTTGCGGCTGCAGCTGTAGTAGTAGTCTTCACAGTAACCTTAGCAGTATTATCAGTCTCAACTTTATCACTCCCTTTTAATTATAAAGCTGAAGCACAGCTGAGTAATAGGAGTAGTAGCAATAATAATAACAGTTCTAATTCCCTGAACACAACCGACACAACAACAGGACCTCAGGCTTCTGCTAACAACAACGATACTAATGGAATTGTACAGCAGGAAACAATTGCTTCTGGACCTCCTATGGCACCGGGAGGTCCTATTCGCATCGCAAATTTTGCAACCATTATCTGATGGGTTCAGTATATACAGGTACGGTAACATTTACTGCAAGCAAGAAAGTTGACGTATTTGTACTTCACTTATTGGTAAAAGCAACTCTTCATTAATCAATTCTACATATAGAGAACCGGCAAGTTTCTCTCTATTGGCCCTAACCAAAGGATTGCACCAAGTCTAATCATACCTGATTATAGGAATTCCTTTATACCTTCAGGCTCAATACCCTTTTCTGGAAATGCACTTGATTTTATAACATTCAACAATGAGCCCTTCATAGTAACGTATACTCCCAAAGCAACCGATAAAGCTTTTTCACCCAATCCAGTCAGTATCAAAGTAGGAGACACAATAACATGGATAAACAGTGACCTTGAAACCCATACAGTAACATCAGGTTTAAGTTTTAGCGATCATAATTTAGGTAAGCAGTTTGATTCTGGATTTTTGGGAGAGAAGCAGACTTTTTCACGTAAGTTTAAAACACCTGGACAGTCCAACTATTTCTGCGAACTGCATCCTGCTATGGTTGGGAAAGTTAGTGTAAAGTAAAAAAGGTAATAAAAGGCTGGCATAATATTATACGGCTCCTTTTTCATATGATGTATTGGGCCGAGCAGTATTAGAATCGTCAGGCGGAGAAGTATTAAATACTGTTCGTGGCCCAACTATTTTCAACGTGCTTTGTCCATGGGTTGTCTGGATGACATTGCTCTGTCTGCCTCTATATTCTACTTATACAAGTTGATTTTCCAGAGTTTACGCAGCTATCAATTACGTATAGGATAACTTCCTCTAAGGGAGTAATGCATAAGAGCAAGATTACGTTTTATTAATGCTCGTTGATACAGAATAGAGATGCAGGTGTGGAGCAGCTCTTGATTTCCAGTCTTATTGCTACTGGGTGTGTTATTCTTTTTCTATATGGCTTACCTTCAAGTGTGTCTGCTCAGAGTAATAGTGCTGCTATACCTTATCTGCCTCCTTCATCTATAGATAATGCAACATCATCAGAAAAATCAGTTGTTACAACAAATAGTAATGCAAATAGTACTGCTTTACAAGTAACTACTCAACAAAAATCAAATGGAGTGCTAACAATAAAGCAGGTCATAGTAGGTACAGATAAAGCAATTCCGCATTCAAAATTTAAAATAACTCCCAATCCATTTACGCTAAAGGGTTCCCTTACTGTTCGTGACAATAATGCCACTTTAGATTCCGATCCTGACAGTGGAATTATAGTACTAAGAACTGCTAAATTCTCACCTTATCTTATAAATGAAACATCTTCTGCTGGTTTTGGGCCAGTATTGCTAAAAACAAGAGTTACTCTTCATAAGACAAATCCAAATCCCGTTGTTACAATTGAAAATAGACAGTTGAACGTACCGTTTACAGGATTCGCCAAAGTAACTGCTCCGTACCTTAATGATAGCTCGCTTCGAACCTTTGTTTCTAATGGAGCTTCTGTAGCCGGAAGAATACCTTTAAGCAGAGTTGACCAATTACCTTCTGGTTTACTTGTTACTTCTGAAAAACAGAATTCAAGATTAAATAGCAATGCATCGGCATTACAGCTGAAACCAATTACATTTAAAACTTCAGTACCAGCTACAGCTTCAGCATCGCAAATATACAAGAAATTTAAGATCCCTACATATCCTGCACCTGTCAAAGATATTGCTTCTCGTGTAACTTATGTTTCGCCAGCATTTGTAGTTAAGCAACAGGGTTTAGGCACTAATAGTATCACCTTAACTCCAATCATAGCAAAGATATTTCCTGGTATGACTGTCTTACTCATTCAAGATCCATCGATGCAATCTGGCCTAGCCAAGGTAGAAAATTTTAGAATGGAGTTTTCTAAAGATGCTAACAATGTAGGATTTAGTTTTAGCACCTCAAACAATATACCATCTTCTTTCGGGTTATCTAAAGTTCCCGTTGACATTGTGACATTGTTTGTAAATATAGGCTATATAGGCGCGGGAACAGGGCCAGTAAAAGCGATTAACTTTTCAGACTCAAAATCATTTGCAGTATCACCGGATATCAATATAGTTGTAACCAAATCGCTAAATCTGCCTATTACTAAGCTTCCAGACGGCTGCCCTGATATTAAGTTGTATTCATTTAATGAATCTACTGGTAAGTGGCAGCAACTAGATAAACCAATACGAGAAGCGAGGCTAGACTCTCACGAGGAATGTGGATATATCTTACATACACACCACTTTTCAAAATTTGCTGTTGGCGGTATTAAAGAACAATCCTCTATAGTGCTTGAACAGTAATAGAATCAAATAAAATATTATTACTACAGCAAATATATATTATTGCTGATGATGGTGTAGGTTTGATTCTTAAAACTGGCCCTAGCTTAATTCATGCCAGCTTCTTCTTTATTGACATTGTAGGCTTATCTGATCCTTCTATGTCAACAAAGATTCAGATAAAAAAAATTGAAACTCTAAACAAAAGTATAATGAATTGCTCTGCCTTTAGATCAACACCAAAAGATACTATGATGGCCCTTCCGACAGGAGATGGAATGGCCATAGGCTTCCTTCAAGGACCTGAGCTTCCTCTGAAGCTCGCAATTGAACTCCATGGAAAGCTTTCCAAATATAACAAAAGCAAAATCCCTGCTGAAACAGTGCGAGTGAGGATAGGATTGCATAGCGGTCCTGTTTTTATAGTTAATGATATCCTCAACAATAAAAATGTGTGGGGTCCTGGAATCATAGTTGCAAGAAGAATAATGGATATTGGAGATGATGGTCATATACTGTTGAGTTCTAGAACAGCGGAAGATCTAAGAGAATTATCAGATCAGTATAAACAGATAATCAAACCATTGTATGAATACACTACAAAACACAGTCAAAAATTATTTCTCTATTCTGCATATGGAAAGGGCTTTGGTAATCCGAAATTGCCCACTAAGGGTCTATATCAAACGAGTACCCCGGCTGTTGGTAGGAACGAGGAAATTGAAAAGATCAAAAGACCAACAGTTAATATCACCAGCACTATTTATCCATCTTTGGAAGTAAACCTCTCTATCAAGAATTCAAAAACGCAATTGGTACATTACAAAAGGTTATATGAAATCCAGAATATTTCTGGTGAACCAATATACGAGGTCATACATGGTATAGCAACAGATATTGAAAAAACATTTGATGATCTCAATATTAAAGTCTATGATGAAGAGAATAAACCACTACAGATATCTGCTATACATATTGATAAACCATTTCAGAAGGAGTTTACAACAGTTTTTAACAAGCCAATAAGGAAATCCGATAAAGAACGTCGATATTATGTTTTAGAATATGAAGTTGAAGAACAAGGTAAGTACTTTGAAAATTACTTTGGTACAAATTGTGGAAGGTTTGTAGTTACAATGGAATATCCATCACATATGAGTTCACCTGTAGCATATGAGGTAAATCTCGAAACTGATGAAGTGATAAAGTGTAGAATACAACCTACTGTGGGAAAAATAAGAAATAGTAATGATAATGATAAACGCAGTATGGCAAGATGGGCGAAGAAAGATATTATCCAAGGCCAATCATTTAGGTTTGAATGGAAATAGGCCTGTGCATTTACGATAAAAGCACTGATAAAATGACAATGCATATTCCAATTAGCGTCGTCTTACGACATCTACCGCACTTCTAGGTAATGGATTTGAGGTAGGTACATAGTATATTCCCTTCTTTGGATCTAATGTTCATCCAGTCCATATTGGTGCACCTCCGTTTTTGGTAGCATTTTCATGCTGTATCCGAGGACCAACAGTATTTGTAAAGGACCATAGCTTTTCTCCATTTGTACGGTTAAAGGCAGTTACTTTTCCTTTTAAGTCTGGAGTAATTGGTCCACTAGAACTTGCTTGTCCTATAAGCGCAATGTTCTTCCATACAGTTGGTGGTCCTTGTTTTATGTCTCATGTCTTAGCAGTATGATGTAGAAAGCGATGGTTAATCTTCGTAGCTGTATTCCGCAGCATGGACACGAAAGATTTTGGAGGGTTATTTGATGTAGTTATAGACATTTGAAATGACAAACGTCGATTGCCATGAAGACTGCTGTCATTAAACTTCCAGAGCTTCAAAACCAGTTCCAAAACCTTCGAAACAAGGTTCAGACTGTTCGATACCAAAAACAAAAGTTGGAAAGAGATTTGCAGGTTATCCAAAGCCGAATAATAGTATTAACTGACATAGAGAAGATGCACCAGCAGAATTTTGATACCATAGCAGACAAGATATTATGTTTACAAATGGAGGGTGTGCACTATTAGCTTTTACTGCTATCATCAGCCGACTTACGACAATAACATTTATGCGTGCTTTTCATTGTAATGTCTTATATGCCCAAAGCCCGCCTAGGGTGTAGCTCAGGCTGTATGAGATAGCCTATATTATAAGATTAAAAGGAAATATTATTTATTACTAACCGCTTTGTTTCATCAGAAGATATATGCAGACGAAGCATCTGATATTGTACTACTACCAAGCACCTTTATTCTTCAGTATTTTAATAACAATAATAATTACTTATGTACATATTGTAAAGATGGCTTTTGCCGAGCCAGCTCCTTCATTTCCACGCCAAGAGGTTAACTCTGCAACCCGTAACATCATTCAGTTTGATAAAAAACCGCATATACAGACGAAGGCCACTTATAATCAACCTTTGGATAAATCGGCTATTTTACAAAGGATTTACGTATTTTAGTGATGGAAAAACTCTTAATGCGACTCTGTGGATGGGAGGCGTGATAAAGCATGATCCATCTATATATGGAGCCAGTGTTGTGGCTTACGGAGTATTAATTGATATAGATAATAACAATGAAACTGGCAAGTATGGCGTTGATTACCAGAAGGAAATTCAATGGAATAGTCATACTAAAACTTGGAATAGCATATTATTTGAATATTCATCACCTACTCTTTTTAGAACGTTGGATATAAGAAAGAATTTACTTGGTCTATTCCTACATGGAAATCTACCTCTTTAGGATTATCACATAAGCCTTAAGGACATCCCATATATTTGAGGAACTTTCGATATGAATATTATGTCATAGAAAGTGCTGATAATATCGTCTTATATATTCAAAGTATAGGGCCTTTAATAACAAACTAAATGAACGAGAAAGATGTTAGGTCGACTACTCTTCGGAAGAAGTGTCATGGTTTAAGCTAGGTTACACAACGAATTCATTGCATCGCTTTTCAAGCTCCCTTCCTACTTTTGATCCTTGAGAACGCGCAACACATATAGCTGCTGCTAGACACAAACTATTACACGTGTATACTATGTTAGCTAATGTAGAGATCATTGAAAATCCAAAAGACTCGGTAAATCGTGCTTATGATATTTCAATTTCTGCAAGAGACGAATTGTTGCTACTATTTCCTACAACCAACTCTTTTCGACGGAATGTGCGCACAGGTATGTCTATGCTGCTCCTAAAAGAAGAGTATGCAAAAAACAATGTTAGACTTAGAATACTTACACCTGTGGACAACCGAATTATGCAAATAATAGAGAAATTAAAAAACGTTTTATCCCAACTTGAGGCTAGATCTCTAAATGAGAGTGTAGAAGGCAATAGAGTTATCATTGTATTGGCTGACAGAAAAGAATCTCTCATAGTAGACATAAAAGATGATACAAAAAAGAATGTCTATGAAGCAGCAGGATTGTCAATATACTCTAATGATAAATCAATTGTTTCGTCATATCTTGCCATATTTGAAACTCTTTGGAATCAAACCCAGCCACATACTTGTTAAAAAGAGCATTCTTCTTGCTGAAGCGGCTGTAAGCACCTTTAATATTCCCATTAACTATTCTTCTGTATGTGATTTGTCAAGATTATAGCAGACTACTTTCGAGTATGATTTGAAGTTTGGCGGAGTAAGTGCAGAGCATGTTGGAGCAAAATTCCCTATGGCCAATTTTGAAATAGAACAACAGAAAATTCATGATGCATCCGAGTACGCCACAGCATTAGACGATTACCAACACAAAACGTGTGAGATTCCTAAAGCGGCTCCGAAAAGACGATGTAGAGTGGAGAAAGCATACTTGTATACTATGCTACATCCTTCAAGTTTTGACAGCTTTCAGTTTCATCTTAACAGCATTTGAACGTAATCCAGAGATGGAAAAGACAAGACTCTACGATATGATATGTCGTCTGCTGGACGTGAGAAGATGGTGTGAAAGGTTCTACCTACGATACAAAAAGAGAAGTGTATTTACATTCAACGAGGCAATCTATAACAAGCAGTTATAGTTTTAAGACGTTTTTATCATATATTTTTCTACCTATAGTGTAGTTTGTAGAATTGCAAAAAGCCATAATGCCATTTAGAGAACGTTTATTCAGAAGAATACACAACGTACAAAATCAATTTCATTTCAGGTCAGTACCAGAATAATAAAAATCCTTTCGCTTTTATAATGGTTCTTTCGTGAATACATATAATATTTTTTATCAACCGTTATCAAGCTCAACACAGTTTAATACACAATTGTGGAATGCTTTTGCTGAAGTGTGCCCAATCTACTTTCGTACACTTCCGGAATACAACAAGTCCTATAAGGACTTATATGAGATAGATAAAATCTTGAAAGAATTTACTAATTTTTAAATCGTATTATAATAGTAAGCATCTGGAGAAAGTACGTTGCAAGTCCCTTTACCATCGTCTCATATCTCCTTCAAGCAAACCACTACCAATATGGATTCTATCTATGTGTTTTGACATCTCAGATTTATCTTTAAATTCTGAGTGGCAATAAGGACAAATAATTTTTGTTGCCTCTCTCCTAGCTACATTATCAGGCAATTCAATGTCAGCGAGATCTACACTATCACTTGGCACATTTCCCACTATGGACATAAGGGTTATAGTTCCTGTAATTTTACCTTCTCCATTTTTTACTGCCAATCTCCTAATGTGTTTTCTTCTCATCAATAGTACTGCATCCTTAACGAATTTTTCTTCAGAAATTGAAATCAGAGGAGAACTCATAATATCTTTCAATATAACCTTAAAGGGACCTTTGTTTTCGGCTACTACCCGATATAATATGTCCCTTTCCGTTACAATTCCAACGGCCTCAATCGAGTTTTTGCTACTGACCAAAACACTTGAAATATCTTTATTCTGCATTACTTTTGCTGCTTCGGCGACAAGGGTGTCTTCAGGGAGAGTTACATAATCTCTTTCAGCAATACTCTCAACTTTCTGTGATAGATTGGAAGTAGTATACATCTAATAATTGTGATAAGGATTAGGATATATCATTATCTATGTCAACATAAAAGAATGTTCTGCAACACACTGGATCCGATGTTGTCATATCTATGAACCATATTATAACGGCCACTTCATTATAGTCAACATCAAAAATTGAATTTGGATCTATAATTGCCAGCTTTGTAAGAGTTTTAAAATTCTCAACTATTTTCATCTCACAAATTTTGGCTTTCCAACGCTCTTGGTCTGCGTGGTTGTTCGTGTTGTGTGGTGAAATTGACAAGGATATTGGTCAATCTTTTGTTCGTCTAAACTAGTTTTGCCTAACAGACCAGATCATCCACAGGATATTGTTGTGGAAGCTGCCCATCTTGACGGCATACTCTAAAGTTTGCATCATATCGTCTAGCCCTGCTATCTTTACTTTGTGATTATATTTGTCCAGCACCTGCACATGAAGTGAAAGATATGTGTAAGTGGTTTCCAGAAGGCAGCAGTGGCGGCCCACCATGTTTTAATAACCAACACAAGTGTGAAACTACCACAGGAGTTCCTTGTCACAGCAAATAAACTGCTATTCGTTTTATTTTTTATATACTCTCTTTTTTCAGAACCCGCTAGTTAACAGAGCCTTAATTACTCAATTGCGTGTGTGTGAACGGCTTGTCTCTTGATATTCTAAAATATCGTTTAGATAATACATTCATGATAATGACAAAAAATAGGGAGATTATAGTTTAATTTTCATGTTGTATGTACGCTTCATATTTAAGTACCTTGCTTGAACTTCCCCGTTCTACCAAGATCTAGGAGGAATTGAACCCATGGGTTCCATGTGCAGTGATTGTCCCATCATCATACCGCCATGAATACCAAATCCTCTTCCATAACCACCAACCCCGTGTCCTCCGGACCATGGTCCCATTTTACCGTTTCCGAACATGCCGAAATGGCCTACACCTGCACCAACTAATGATGGCAATGCCTGCTTATATAGAACCTTTCCACTGCCTGGATCTACTATAACAGCATAGGTTGTATTACCCGCATTATTCTTTACATGTACATCATACACCAAGTATCCGTTTAATGGACGCAAAAATCCTAACGTAGATGAAGTGTTTGTACCTACTGACTTTTGAGCTATTCCAATAGCATCGATTAGACTAATCTTAACCTTTGAAGATAAAGCTCCACTTATTGTGGCTCTAAGCGGTATAGATCCTGTAATGTTGGGTAGATTATTTGCTTGGTTTGGACTTGTTGTTGTACCTGTAGTAGCATTTTTAGTTGCTGTGTTAACGCCTTGCGCTAATACCCCAGAGCTTACTGTTGCCGTCAATAGTATTGCCGCGGCAGCAACAATTGCTCCATACATCATTAGCAGCTTCTTGTTAGCTAGCTTTGTTCTTTTTGATGTTGTTGTCATTGCAATATGTTAATGACGGATTTATCATTATAATCATTGATTAACTATGAGACGTAACATAGTTACCCGATGATACCTATCCTATAAAGTCGTAACCAGTGTATTGCATAGTCCGATGAGTGACTTAGCATATGAACAAAATGAGTTGGATTTGCTATAGCTTTATGGGAAAGTTCGGGCCCAGTGATAGGATCGTATGAACTAACTACAGCAAAACCCTTCCCTATCTGTATGGACAAAGAATAGCGTCTTGTATGGAGTATATAGTATTAAACAATTGCATTGTTCAACAAGCGCTATTGGGTCTTTTTTTTCGTTCAGTGTTGAGTAATGAAATCAATGGTTAGAAAAGTTGTTTGCTGCTGTGTCCATTATGTTAACCGAAAATTAGCATAACGGACATTATTAGAAATTTCTGTCAACATTCTGCAAACACTGCTTGCATCATAATTAATAGTATGTGATCCATTATATTTAAAAGAGCAAATTAAAAAGAGTATTTCTCATGACTCTAACCATCAGTGATATTCTGAGAAAAAAACTAGAAAGCATAGAAGAAACGACTTCTGTTCAAGAAGCGGCAAAGAAAATGAAAGACAAGAATGTAGGTTCGTTGGTAGTAGTTGATATGAATGGTAAACCACAAGGTTTAGTTACTGAACGTGATTTAGTCAGAAAGGTCTGCATAAACGATGTACACACCAGCACAGTGACAAATAAAGAGATAATGTCTGCTCCTCTTATTACTGTTAAATCTACCTCATCGCCTTCACTAGCAGCTGATATCATGCTAAAGAATAATGTAAGACATTTACTTGTAATTGATAATGTAAACAAACCTATTGGTATAATCACGCCACTTGACTTTACAAGGTACCAAGAATATACAGCTGATAAAGATAAAGAAGCCATTGAAAAGGTATTAGAAAGCTATATGCCGTGGGCAGACGCAGGCTCGGAGGCTTTTGCTGGTGTGTAATCTGTTCGTCTCATAGCAACAACGACTTTTTAACTTCTCTATAATGTATTAGATTCTATACCTTTTTTACGCATTCCTAAGATAAACACAATTCAGCAAGAATTCTTCAGGAATTAAGTGATCAGATATCAGATCAGTTATCATGTAAAGAACGAAGACTGAAGTTGACCAAAGATTCGATCGATGGTTACAGCTGCAAAAGGTAAGATTAGAAAGTGTATACTTTTTTCATTTATATCTCCTGTTACCGTTTGCCAGTCAAAATCTGCAATCTTCTGCTCTATGTTTTTCATCTATTCCACTTTAGTTAATCGTTCTATATCTTATCAGAGCAGCAGCAATCTTTTTGAGGATATACTCCTTTTAAAATTGCTCATAAGAAATAAATTATTCGCAACTACTGTAGTAACTTGTAAGCTACAAGTTTGTTGTCCT
>Ga0075423_10006942_pt1 | contig 10659 bp, 9 predicted proteins | sample SoiMethybrSBSTD2_FD_80114 | JGI IMG/M metagenome (GOLD analysis project Ga0075423, IMG submission 80114) | Bulk soil microbial communities from a Populus tree surrounding site in Tennessee, USA - Soil MetaG P. TD hybrid SBSTD2 | ecosystem: Environmental > Terrestrial > Soil > Tree plantation...
CCTGCGCGAGCGCGCGCTCGAGCTCCTCGCGACGCCCGCGCTCTGCGCGGAGCATCTCGGCGAGGTCCTCGGCGTAGCGCGTCGTCTGCCGCTCCATGAGACGTAGCTCTCGCATCTTCGCGTCGAAGTCGTTGCGGACCGCCTGCTCGCGGCGGTAGATCTCCGCGAAGTCGGCGGCAAGTCGAACGGACTGCGCATTCGCCTGATCGGCGACGCGGATCGCCTGCTGCAGCAGCTGCCGGAACACTTCGCCGCCGATGCTGTGCGTCTCGCCCATGGGCATCTGGATGTTGGGCGAGAGCTCAACGACCTCGACGGTCATGCGTTCGGCGCTCTGCTCGGGCACCGCTCTGCCTTAACTGTGGGCGAGGATGCCGCGGATCGTGTCGATGAGCTCCAGCGGCCCGAACGGCTTGGTGAGGTACTGCGTCGCGCCGGCGGCGAAGCCAATCGCGCGGTCGCTGTCGCTTTCGTGCGCGGTGAGCATGACGACGGGGATGTCCTTCGTCGCCGCGTCCGCTTTGAGGGTCTTGCACACCTCGAAGCCGTTCGGGCCGGGGCCCATGTCGACGTCGAGAAGGATGAGGCTCGGCTTCTGTGAGCGCGCGACCTCGAGCGCCTCGTTGCCATTCTTGGCCTCGAGGATCGTCCAGCCCTGCGTGCTGAGGGTGATCCGGACCATTTGCCGGATCGGGACCAGATCGTCTGCGACGAGGAGTGTTGCCATGTGCGGATGGTATGCGCCCGCGTTCTCGCGGCCATCCCCTCTGCGGGGAACTAGCCGCGCGCGAGCACGCTCCCTCTCACGGGGGACCGGTCCCGCGCAGATTCGATCGTGATGAGGCCGAGCCGGGCCGCCTCGGCAACTGCTTCCAGACGCGAGTGCGCGCCAAGTTTGCGCAGGATCGCCTGCACGTGGGCACGAAGGGTCGCGGTGCTGATGCCGAGCATCTCGGCACCGGTGTTCGTGCTCACGCCGCTCGCGAGCATGCGCAGGACCTCGAGCTCGCGGGCGGTGAGTGGCTCATCGAGCGTGCGCTGTGTCCGCTCGGCGACGAGCAGCCGTTGCAGCTCGCTCGGCGCGAAGAGGATCTCTCCGCCGGCAGCTTGCCGTACCGCCGAGACGACGTCATCGAGGTCGCGCGCCTTCGTGAGGTGGCCCACCGCGCCGCTGCGCGCGACGTCCGCGAGCACGGCCGTGCTCGGGTCGCCGGTGAGGACGAGGACGGAGCAGTCCGGGTTCGAGCGGCGGAGCGAGCGCGCGAGGTCGGCGCCGGTGCCGTCGGGCAGGTGGTAGTCGGAAAGGACGACCGCAGGCTTGAGGTCGACCGCGGCCTTCGATGCGGAACCCACGTCGTGCATGACGCCGACGACCTCCATGTCCTGCGCGCCGGTGAGCGCGTGGCGCATGAGCTCCGCGAAGAGGCGCTCGTCGTCGACGATGAGGACGCGAAGCGGCGTGCTCATCGGCTGCTCTCGTTCGAGCGGACCTGCGCGGCGAGCGCCGCGACGACAGCGGGATCGAGCTCGCCCTTGCCGACGGCGCCCTGAAGGATGCGCACGGCTTCCTGCTCGGACACGGCGGCCCGATCGGTGCGATCGACGAGAAGCGCTTCGAAGCGATCGGCGACCGTCACGATGCGCACCTCGAGCGGAAGCTGGTCGGCGCGCAGGTGGTCTGGGTATCCCGCCCCATCGAGGCGCTCGTGATGCCAACGGACGATCGGAAGCACGGCGTGGAGCGGCGCGAGGCCCTTGAGGATCTCCTCTCCGTGGATCGGATGGCGCTCGACGAGCTCGCGTTCGCTCGCGGACAGCTCGCCGTGCTTCTGCACGAGCGCCGGCGGGAGCTTGGCGTTGCCGATGTCGCGGAGGAGCGCGCCAAGGCGCACGGTACGCACGGCCTGTTCGTCGAGACCGAGCACCTGTGCGACGGCGACAGCGCGCGCGGCGACGCGCTCGGAGTGACCGAGCGTCGAACGATCGTGGCTCTCGAGCGCGGTGGCGACGGTGATGAGCGCGTCGGCCGCCGCGTCGAGATCCCGTTCGAGGCGACGCTCGCGCACGAGCAGCCCGGCCACGCGCGGAAGCTCGTCGTCGAGCCGCGCCGCTTCGGGTCCCGGGGGCACGCCCTCGCCGACGATCTCGAGGACCGCCGTCTCGTCGTCCGCGACATCCGCCGGTAGTACCCCACCCGCGTCCATGACCACGAGGTCGACCGCGGCGAGCCCACCCTCCTCGGCGATGTCAAAGGACGGCGCGAGCAGCGACTGCGCGTGGTGGCGGCGCCCGTCATCCGAAAGGGCGATCGCGACCATCGGGCGCTCACGCTGCGGATGGAGGCGAGGCTTCTCCAGACGTGGCGCACGTGCACCACGCGCCTGGGCGAGCACCGCGTCGATTCGCGCGAGGAGCTCGGCGGCATTCCACGGCTTCGTGACGTAGTCGGCCGCACCGCACGAGAGGCCACGGACCTTGTCGACGACCTCGCCGCGCGCTGACAGGAAGATCACCGGGATATGTGCGGTGTTGCCGTCGCTCTTGATGCGCAGGCATACGTCGTATCCGTCGGTGTCCGGAAGCATGACGTCGAGCAGCACGAGATCCGGCACGACCTTCTTCACGAGCGCGAGGCCCTCAGCGCCATCGCGCCCCACCGCGACGGTCATGCCGTTCGCCTGCAGCCGGCGCTGGAGGACGTCGGCCGACGCCGGATCGTCCTCAACGACGACGACGCTCGTCGCAGGCTTCGCGCTGTTCGCCTGCACGCTCATGAGCTGCGCGCCTCCCCCAGGAGGTGCTGCATCGCGATGACGTATTTCGACGGGCGCTCGTTGGCCATGTGCTCGCGGATGTAGCCGTAGAGCTCATCCGCCCAGTGCGGGAGCTCGTCGAACCACTTCACCTCGATGATCACGCCCGGCTCATGACCGAGCACCGGTCCGAGCCTCGACGGGATCGAATCGTCGCTGTTCGTCACCCATGGGATCGCGAGGTACATGAGGTTGTGGTCGGCGGTGATGCGGACGCTCCCGTCGGGCGATGAGTGCGCGATCCGGTTGTACTGCGTCACGACGACCGGCCGCACGCCGAGCTTCACGAGCGCGGCCATGCGCGGGACAAGGGACGTGTTCGGCGCATCGATCGTGCGCTCGCCGCGGAGGTACGACATGACCTCATCGGTCGGCACCAGGTATCGCTCCTTGATACCGGCATCTGGCGAGTCGTCCTTCATCTCGACGAAGACCGCGTCACCGCCGAGCACCATGTGCGGCCGCGTTCGGTGGTATTCGCGCAGCCGCAGCTGCGTCGCGTGTCCGCTCTTCTCGGCCTTGAGCACGCGCCAGTCGTACGTGTCGCAATACGTCGTCGTCGACCACTGGTAGGGCCTGTCCTCGCGGTCGAGCGGCAGGTACGTGGCCGCGGTGCGCAGGGCGAGGCGCGCGACGCTCTCGTTCACGAGGAAGCGGTGCTCTTTGCGTGGCTCGTTCTCCGCACCGACGCGCTGTGTCGAGAGGGTCGTCATTCGCGCCGACTCGTTGGCAGCCGGAGCTCGATGACCGCGCCGGGCTGCCCGGGGTTCGCCACGCGGATCGTGCCGCCGTGAAGCTCGACCGCGAGCTTGCAGAACGCGAGTCCGAGGCCGGTGCCGCCACGGCTCCGACCGCCCGCGGTCTGATAGAAGCGGTCGAAGATGTTGTCGCCGTCCGCGGCCGGAATTCCGGAACCGGTGTCGCGGACGCGGACCGTCACCCAGCCCTCCTGCGGCGGCGTCGCCTCGACGACGGCCCTGCCACCGCTCGGCGTGTGCTTCACCGAGTTCGCGAGGAGGTTCGTGAAGACGCGAACGAGGAGCGTCTCGTCGACGCACACGGTCGTGTCGCCGGCCTCGAACTGCATCTCGACGCCGCGCGCGCGCGCTTCGGCGGCGAGCTGCTGGATGCTCTTCGTCGCGAGATCCTTGAGCGAGACCATCTTCAGCTCGGGCTCGAGGCGCCCCTCCTCCATCTTGTAGACGTCGAGGAGCGCGTTCACCATGCGGAGCAGCTCCGTGACGTTCGACTCGGAAAGGCCGAGGAGCTCGCTGAACTCCGGACGCGACGGGTCGAGCTGTCCGAGGCGCACGAGCTGGAGGAACGCGACAAGGCTGTTCGCGAGGTTGCGGATGTCGTGGCCGAGCATGCCGACGAGCTCCTGGCGCGAGCGCTCGACCCTGCGGAGGGTCTCGTTCGTTCCGCGCAGCTCGTCCTGCAGGCGCTTCGTGAAGATCGCGCCCCGCACGCGTGCTGCAAGCTCGATGGAGTCGATCGGCTTGGTGATGTAGTCGTAGCCGCCGACCTCGAACCCCTTGGAGAGATCCTGAGCGTCGGTGAGCGCCGTCGCGAAGATGACCGGGATCGGGGCGGTCTTGTCGTTCACCTTCAGGCGGCGGCACGTCTCGAGGCCGCCGATGCCCGGCATCATCACGTCCAGGAGGATGAGGTCGGGCATCTCGCGCGCGGCGACGGCCAGCGCCTCCTCGCCGTTCATCGCGCGCAGTGTCTCGGCGCCGAGCGCCTCGACGCGGCGCGCGAGCAGTTCGACGTTCGCGGGCTCGTCGTCCACCACGAGGATGCGGCCGAGTGACACCGCCGGTCGCTTCCCGGCGCGATCGCGGACCGTCGCCTGCGTGCCCTGGCCGTTGTCGTCGAGGAACCGCGCGAGGACCGCGCGGAGCTCCGCCGGCGCGTACGGCTTCGACACGAAGTCGTCGCAGCCCGCCTCGATCGCGCGCGCACGGTCCTGCTGCATCGCGAGTGCGGACACGGCGATGATCGGCACGTCCTTCGCCCATTCGTCCTCGCGCAGCGTCTTCGTGACGGTCCACCCATCGACACGCGGGAGCAGGAGGTCGACGAGGATCACGTCCGGCTTCTCAGCGCGCGCCGTGGCGATGCCGGCAGCGCCGTCGGTCGCCGCGATCGCCTCGTGGCCGGCCGCGCGGATGATCCGCTGCGCGACGTCGAGGTTGTTCACGTCGTCTTCGATGACGAGTACGCGGCCCACGCTCATGCCCTGACACCGGCGGGCTGTGCGTCGGCGGAGACAACGCGCATGCGGACCGGGAGTGTGAAGCGGAACGTGCTGCCGGTGCCCATCGCGCTGTCGACCCAGATGCGGCCACCGTGCAGCGCCACGAGGCGCTTGGAGATCGCGAGTCCGAGGCCGGTGCCACCGTACTTGCGCGTCGTCGAGCTGTCGGCCTGGCGGAACTCGTCGAAGATGTACGTGAGCGCCTCCGGAGAGATGCCCACGCCAGTGTCGCTCACCGAGAGGGTGATCCAGCCGTCCGCGGTCGAGGCCGCGACGGTGACGTGGCCGTGCTCGGTGAACTTCACGGCGTTCGCCGCCAGGTTGACGAGGACCTGACGCACCCGCGCGCGGTCCGCGAACGCCGCTGGCAGCACGCGCGGCACGTCCATCTCGAGCGCGAGGCCCTTCGCCTCGGCCTGCGGACGCACGAGCTCGATGACCTCCTCGACGACCGTGTGGACGTCGACCTCTTCCGAGTTGAGCTCCATCTTGCCGGCTTCGATCTTCGCGAGGTCGAGGAGGCCGTTGATGAGACCGAGGAGGTTGTCCGCGGCTTGCGCGACGCGCTGCAGGTCGGCGATCTGCTGCTCGGTGAGATCGCCGTCGAGACCGTCGAGCATGAGCTTCGTGTAGCCGATGATCGCGTTCATCGGGGTGCGGAGCTCGTGGCTGACTGACGCGAGGAACTCGGACTTCAGGCGGTTCGCCCGTTCGAGCTGCAGGTTGTTGTCACGCAGCTCGGACACGAGGTCCGCGTTCTCCTTTGCGACCGACACGAGTCGTGCGATCGTGCGGAGAGCGCGCGCCTCGGTCTCCGAGATGTCGCGCTGCTTCTTGAAGTAGGCCGAGAGAAGGCCGACCGCGCGACCGCGCGCCGAGAGCGGGATGTGCGCGACGTACGGCAACGGCGTGTTCGGGACCTGCGCGTGCTGGATGCGGTTCGGGTCGTGGACGCTCGACACGAGCACGCGCGTCGCGATCGACACGGCCGTCTCGGGATCGACGTTCATCACGGTCGCCGGGACGAGCCGGCCGCCCGATCCGCTCGGCGCGCCCGGCGGATCTTCGCGAATGACGATCGATGCGCCGTCGGCCTGGAAGAGCGTGACCATGCGCGAGAGAGACTCGGCGAAGATCCGTTCGCGGTCGGTGACACCGACGACCGCGTCGGCCACCTCGTTCACGGTGCGCACCTCGGCGAGGTACTCCTGCTGCGCACGCTCACGTTCGCTGAGCGAGCGGGCCATCGTGTCGAACGCGCGCTCCAGGGTGCCGATCTCGTGCTGCGAGCGCTGCGGGACGGAGACGCTGAGGTCGCCGCCTTCGATCCGCGATGCGGCCATCGCGAGCTCGGACAGCGGGGTCGTCATCGCCGCGGCCGAGCGGTACGCGAAGAACGTGACGAGTGCCATGAGGCCGCCGGCGAGGACCGTCATCAGTATGAGGAGGTTCCGCTGTGCGGCGGCGACGGCGTCCGTCGGGACCAGCACCGCCAATACGCCGGGGTTCTGGCGCTGAGAGCGCACGACCTGGAAGATGCCGTAGTAGTCGTGGTCGAGGACGCGTACGTTCTGCACGAGCAAGTCGCTCTGAGCGTTATCGACCTGGTCGACCGTCGGGAAGATCGAGCCATCGATCGTCAAGGTCTTGCCCGTGTCGTCCACGAACGTAGAGGCCCGCACCTGACCGTTCCAGACGAGCAAAATCTGCGCATCGGACTTTGTGTTGATCCCCTTGAGGTAGGTATTGCCGAGGACCGTGCCAACCTCGACGACGCCGACCGGCTCCTGATCTCGTCCGCGTACTTGATAGATCGCGCGGATGACCAGGCCGCCGGGCTCGTCGTACAGGACCCACGAGCTCTGCGCGCCAGCAGTGGCGAGCGCGAGGAGCTCTGGCTTGAGCTTGGCACCCGGCTCGAAGTCCTGCGCGCCGGAGATGTAGGTGCCGTCGGTAACTGAGGCGACGTTCATGACGTCGACCTGGAGGCGCGACTTCTGTGGGATGAGAAATGCGCGCAGGCCCTCGATGTCGTGCTCCTCGGTGAGCTCGCGCGTCGTCGGCAGGCCGGCGATGAGCGAGCCTGCCCTGATCATGAGGTCCGCCTGGTCGGAGATCTGCTTCGCGGCGGTCGACGCGACGATGCTCGCCTCGTCTTCGAACTGGCGACCGACGAGGTTGCCCGATTCGTACAGCGCGACCGCCGCGAGGATCACGAGCGCCGCGACCGCGACGCCGACGGTGCGACCGACGAGCGCGCGGAGCAGGCTCGGCGCGAACAGGCTTCCGAGGAACGACATGTTTTCCTTTTAGAGGTTCGCGATGATCTTCTGGCCGTCGGGCCCCTTGACCCAGTCGATGAACGCCTTGATCGCTGGCTTGAGCTTTGTCGCGTCGACATTGTTGACGAAGTAGAGCGGCCGGCGGATCGGGTACGTGCCGTTGGAGAGCGTCTCGCGCGTCGCGGCGACGTTGTCGATCGTGAGCAGCTTCATATCCGTCGAGTTAAAGGAGGTGGCGTTCATCGTCATCATCCCGATGGAGTCCTTGAACGAGCCGATCGCCTTCAGTGTCTCGTCGATCTGGAAGACCTCGATGGCGTCCTTCGCGTAGGTGGGCTTCGTGGAGCCGAAGAAGTACGACTCGAACGCCGAGCGGGTCGAGGACTCCGGCTCGCGCAGGAGCACGCGGATCTTTCCTGGACTTCCGCCGACGTCCTTCCAGTCGGTGACCTGGCCGGTGAAGATCTTCGCGACCTGATCCTTGGTGAGGCCCTTCACGGCGTTCACCGCGTTGACGCCGACGCCGGTGCCGGACGCACCGATCGCGATCGATTCGACGGTGCCCTTCTCGGCCGCGCGAAGGTCTCGGCTGATGTAGCCAATGTCGACCTGGTTCTCGACCGTGAGCTTCACCCCGGCGTCGGAGCCGACGTCCTCGAAGCCCTGCCAGACCACCGACGGGTGGATCTTCGAGAACGCCGCGGTGAGGGCGCGGACGCTGTCGATCGCGCCGCCGCCACCCTTGATCACATACGTACCAGCGATCGGGTCATCCGTCGGCTTGGACGTCAGCGGTGTCGAGCCGCAGGCGGCCAGCATGACCGCCAGGACGGTACTCAAAACGAACGCCTTGGACGCGTAACTCACAGTTCCCTTCCTTCCGGCATGACTAGGCCGTCTAGATGAGCGGCCAGTCTCCGTCAGCCGTACGACCCGGGCATCCCTCTAACGGGGAGTACCGGGTCGTACACCATTTGGACGACTGACCGGCTGACGTGTCGCCTTCGAAGGCGGTAAACGGCCGAGCAGGCGCTCCGTCGCGGCGCTGATTTCCTCGACGGCCGCGTCAAAGGCCTCTGCGTTCTTCGGGGCGGGTGCGCGAAAGCCGGACACCTTGCGTACGAACTGGAGGGCAGCGGCGCTGACCTCGTCGTCGGTCGCGGGGGTAGGCGTTCGTAGGGTGCGGATGCTTCGGCACATACGAGAACGATACCGCCGTGCCCGGGGTGTTCTGGACTACCGAGGGCGTCGGGCGGGTGCCGCCTCGAGCGCGGACGCCAGGGAGCGGGCCTCGGTGGGTACGCGCAGCGTCACGCGCGTGCCCTTCCCCAGCGCGGCGCGCTCGACGGACATGGCTCCGCCCATCGCTTCTATGAGGAGACGCGCGAGGCGAAGACTGATCCGTAGCTGCGCGTCTTCCACCTGCCGCGTGGCGGCAATGGGAAGCGCCGCGGAGATCGCGACGATCGCGTCGCCGTCGCGCGCACGGACGTTGATCGACACGTAATCGAGCTCGCCGGCGTCCTTCACGACCTCCGAGATCGTGTTCGCGAGCGCCTGGCGCAACCGGTCCGGGTCCGCCATGACGATCAGTCCCTCCGGCACGGTGACGAGGACCGAGCCCTGGTCCGGGCGTTGGCGCGCAAGCTCGGTCACGAGCTGCGCGATGTCGACGGGCACCACGCGAAGCTGCAGACCCTCGGATTGCGCCTGGCCCAGCGCGACGAACTCCTGTGTGAGGAACTGCAGCGACTCCGCCTGCTGGCGGAGCGCGTGGATGTCATGCACCGTCAGGCTGCCGCGCGCCTGCGCGGCGTTGAGCGCCTCGATCATCTCCTGCGCCGGGACGGGCAGCTCGTGCTCGAGGACGCGGAGAAACTCGGTGCGCTGCTTGTCGATCGAGTGCATCCGCGCGCGATCGATGCGCACGCGATCGAGGAGGTAGGCGCCACCGACGAAGATCGCAAGGCGGCTCGCGGCGTTCCACGCGACCGCTGCCATCGCTTGGTCCGGCTTCAGCGCGGCGTCGGCGAAGAACCACATGGACGCTGATGCGACCGCAACGACGAGCCCGGGCCAGAAGCCAACGAGCCACGCGACCGGGATGATCGGGATGAAGTAGAAGAACGCGAAGCCGAAGTCCGGTCCCGTGACCAGGTCGACGAAGCCGATGCCCGCCACGAGCAACAGGCCCAGAATGACCGCGCGGACTGCTCGACCGTTGAGGCGCGCAGCCGGCCGTCGCGACGGTCGTGGTTCGTCAGCGGCCGTCACGCGAGCCGCCGTTCTCCGGCTGCGGCCTTCTTCGGAAGGTGCTTCGTGATCATCGCGCGCATCTGCTCCGGGTAGTACGGCTTCGCGAGGAAGTCGTCGCATCCCGTGCGCAGGGCGCGATCGCGCTCCGGCGGCGTCGCGGACGCCGACACTGCGACGATCGGGACGTGCTTCGCCCACTCATCGCTTTGGCGGAACTTCGTGACGAAACCCCAGCCGTCGAGCTTCGGGATGTGCAGGTCCAGGAGGATGAGGTCCGGCCGCACGGCACGCGCGACCGCGAGGGCCGTCTCGCCGTCCGCCGTGGTGATGGGCTCGTGCTTCTCGAGGCGGACGATCCGAAGCGCGAGGTCCATGCTCGCCGGGTCGTCCTCGACGATCAGTACGCGCGCCATCTGTCCTTCATGTGTGCGGATAGGTTAGCGGCCGACCGACCGACCTGACACCATTGGACGGGTGATCGTTCTCACGCGCGACGAGATCGAGTCGTTACTGGATACCGATCTGCTTCGCGCGGCGGTCGCGACAGCACTCGCGGACCTGTCCGCCGGCCGCGTGTCGATGCCGACCCGGATCGCGGCGGTGGTCAGCGAACGCGACGGATTGCTGGCGGCAATGCCCGCCTATCTGCCATCGGCCGGCGCGCTCACGACGAAGCTCGTGTCTCTGTTCCCGCGCAACACCGATCGACCGACGCACCAGGCCGTCATCGTGGCTTTTGACCCGGAGACCGGCACCCCGGCCGCGCTTCTCGACGGCGAGGCGATCACCGCGGCGCGGACCGCCGCGGGCTCGGCCCTCTCTGCGGAGCTACTTGCGCGAAAGGGCGCGCAGGTCCTCGCCGTCATCGGGACCGGCGTGCAGGCACGCGCGCACCTGAAGGCGGTGCCGCGCGTTCGCACGTTCCGCGAAGTGCGCGTCGTCGGGCGCGACCGCGCGAGGGCTGAGCGGCTCGCGCGCGAGTTCGGCGCGAAGGCATTCACGCCCGGCCCCGACGCGCTGCGCGACGCCGACGTCGTCTGTGCCGCCA
>Ga0075423_10006943_pt1 | contig 10659 bp, 5 predicted proteins | sample SoiMethybrSBSTD2_FD_80114 | JGI IMG/M metagenome (GOLD analysis project Ga0075423, IMG submission 80114) | Bulk soil microbial communities from a Populus tree surrounding site in Tennessee, USA - Soil MetaG P. TD hybrid SBSTD2 | ecosystem: Environmental > Terrestrial > Soil > Tree plantation...
CAACCCCTGACGGTGTTGAGAAAAGTGCTTGAGAAATCCAACTCCAAACCATGGAAGGAGCAACAGCACCAACACCACCAAACTAGGAACAACTACACCAACGATCGAGCCCCATCCACCCGGCAAATGCTTTAGTGATTCGTACAGCCAGAGAAACTGGGTGCCGGGCCGTGGCAGGTAATCAGCGTTTACATCGGCGACTGCTGGACCAAGTGGAGCGTGAAACCGTACGGTCCAGATTGCTAATGCAAGGAAAACTACAGCGGCTGCAATCGTGCTGTGGTTAATCAGTGCGACCCGCTGAGTTTGTGAGATTAGCCGCAACGCGACGACGACCAAAATGAGAAACGGTATTACAAGCACGTGCAATGCGAAGAATCGCGAGAGGGTTAAAGTCGAGATCTCATTGCCACCTAACAACCACAGCCGTGCGTTGTGGCCTACCAATGGCAGACCAGCCATTAAACCTTCGGCCACCCTCGTGCTGAAAAATGCCCGAGCGTCCCAGGGAAGTGAATAGCCGGTTGCCCCAGCTGCCATAACGAGTGCCAGCAAAATGACGGCAGTAAGCCATTGAACTCGATGACGCTGGTATGCCTCACAAAGTCGCAGACGAATCAAATGCAGAAAAACAAAGAACGGTAACCACTGAGAACCGTAGTGATGTAGCGACCGGATCCAGGAACCCGACGACACGACCTTCTCAATGAAAGATACAGTGGTGTGTGCGTGATCAACTGACGGAACGTAATAGAAGGCTAGCAGTGAGCCAGTCACGAGTTGTACGCATATCAGCATCAATACCACGGCGCCACTCGCCTGAAGCCATGACATAACGCGACCCGTGGAACGTTTCGGTTGGACGTCTGACTGTGAGGCCGTCATGATCGCTTGATTCGCTCCGCCGAGTTGTTTTCATAAGATTCATAGAGCACTTGGAGTTTTCCATCTTGTACGCGGGAGGGCAGTGCGTCGAGACCGCGCCGTGCTGGACCAGTTAATCGCGCCCCATCTGAGGCGAAGTAACTCTCGTGACAAGGACATGAAAAACGGTTCGTAGATTTGTCCCACGCGACCTCGCATCCTTCATGAGGGCACACTGCTGAGAGCACTCGGTTTCCGGCCAGTACATAGACCTGATGTTCTTCTCGAGTTACTGCCCAACCGGTAACAGTATCAGTGGCGATTTTTTTAAGGACAGGCATAGCACCGTTCAATTCCGAAAGAATTCCGACGTCAACCCAATTCTCGTTTGACGTGGATACGAGCCGAGGACGTAAGAGCCGAAATGCAGCGACACCGACGGAGCTGAGGATCCCGGCGAAAACTGTTAACGGGAACAGAAGCAGAAAACTGCGCCGGTTTCCTGTGCCGGGCTGGGTTTCATTAGACATGGGCAGCAATTCTCTACGTTACCGTGGGCCCTCGCAAGCTGCATAGGACCGAATCGTCTTATAGGACCTATTCGTCTTGCTACTGGTCACTATGACGTTAAACACCCGGTCTTTCTTCCCAAGTTGCAATCGGGTCGGAGACTCGGCAGAATAACTTCGCCTTCGCAACACTTTTCTCTGGGTCTTTCGTTAAAGCTTGAGGTAAACAGAAATGAGCAGCGACAAGGAACAGGCTGGTAACAATCGCGGTGCTCTTCGTCTTGCCACCAATTGCTCAGAGGTTGAAGAGCAGAAAGCAAAACTACCAAGACAATTTGTTAACTTCACCTTTTATCGCGCGCGGCCTGAATGGCGGCTTTTGTCGAATGAAGAGAAACAGCGAAGTCGTGAGGAATTTGTCGGAACTGTTGATCAGTTTCGAAAGTGTCTACTCATGCATTCGTATTCAACTATCGGACTGCGTACGAATGTCGATTTCATGATCTGGCGAATCGGTTATGAGCTCGAACCCATTCAGGAGATGACTGCCGCCTTGAATAGAACCGAGATGGCGAAGTACATCGAACCGACGCAGTCGTTCCTGTCGATGACAAAGCGTTCGATGTATATCGACAAAGACAATCCTGAACACGACGAGGATCGTCTGCACATCATTCCCGGCAAATCGCAGTACCTTTTTGTTTATCCGTTTGTGAAAACGCGCGAGTGGTATTCGCGGCCGCCTGAGATGCGGCAGGAAATGATGGATGAACATATCAGGATCGGATCGAAGTACCGGTCTGTGAAACTTCACACGACGTATTCGTTCGGGTTGGATGATCAGGAGTTTGTCGTTGCGTTTGAGACGGACTATCCCGCGGACTTTCTTGATCTTGTTCAGGAACTCCGAGAGACCAAAGCTAGTTCATACACTTTGCGGGATACGCCAATGTTTACCTGTCGACAGAGAACCCTCAGCGAATGTCTCGAAGCTCTGGGTTAAGCAAGAGTGGGCGAGAGGGCGAGGGGGCGAGTGGGCGATAGGTAATCAAATTAGTTAGTATCTTCAGAACATCGGGCTTTTTAATAGCCTCAATGGAGGACCTCACCCTCATGGCTCGCATTACCAGCTACAAGCAACTTCGTGTTTACCAGGCAGCGATGGATGCAGCAATGCGCATCTTTCAATTGTCGAAGCAATTTCCGGCTGAAGAGAGATATTCTTTAACTGATCAAATTAGACGCGCATCGAGATCTGTTTGCTCTAATATCGGTGAGAGCTGGCGGAAACGGCGCTACCGCGCAGCTTTTGTTAGCAAGCTAAGTGATAGTGAAACCGAGGCCGAAGAAACCAGAGTTTGGTTGGAGTTCTCTTGGCGATGTGGATACATTTCCAAAACTGAAGCTGTGGATTTGGATGAGCAGTATGATCACATCTTGGCTCAGTTGGTTTTAATGATTGATCGACCTGAGCAGTGGCTAATCACACCTCGAAACGGGAGCTAGTTTGACCTGTACTGACCGTAGTTACACCAGAACCGCTTTGGTTCTGACTCTTTTATGTGTCTATGGATCAGCGATATCACACGTCGCCCCCTCGCCCAGTCGCCCTCTCGCCCCCTCACCGGAATATCTCTGGTACGAGGCAGAAAATATGCGTGGGTTTACCACGGGAAAACTAGGCGAGCCATTACTGAATCCGTCTTATTTGAACTTGCCTCGTGACAAAGCTCCGGGTTGGGGGATGAACGGGCCCGGTGTCTCTGCTGAATGGACGCAAGGTGGTGAGAGTGAATGGAACTCTGCCGCTGCCAGTGCCGATGAGACCAATGCGAGTATCTATCAGGATCTCGACGTTCCTCGAGAAGGCAAGTACGTTGTGTGGATTCGCTACGCTGATTGGGCAAACAAGACCGAGAATTTTGTTGTTCGTATTGCACAGAATGGACAGCAAGTCTTTGAGCACGAGTTTGGCGCGAAAGACGTCGTGGATCCTCACGACGAAGTCAGCATGTATTGGGGTTGGGCTTTTGCGTGGGATAGCGCCGAAGCGGATTTGAAAAAGGGGCCGGCGCGACTTTCCTTAAACATCACGAAGGCTGCTGACGCTAGACGACACGTTGACTGCTTCTTACTTACGAATGATCTGTCTTTCCGACCACATGATCGTCAAAAGCCGGACTTTGCAGCAATGCGTTATCTGCGAACCTGGTCGAAGTCAGCCAGACCGCTTACGCCTCTACTAAGAAATGAGACCAGCTCATTACCGTCGTCATGGCTTAGACCAAAGCTAGCCGGACGAGATTTCTTAATGCCGTGGAACATCGCGAAGGAGTATTGGGCACAATACGATAATCCTCCGAATGAACGAGTGATGTTTCCTTTCAATGCTGAGCCTGTTGAGCAATTCGTGGCGAAGTACAAGGGCTCTAAAGATGTTCCAATCTTTCAATCAAAACTCGTCGTTCCAGTAATCTACATAAATAATCTGCCCGAGTATTTGAAAGAAGGCAGCGCGTTTCTTCGTTATATTCGAGAGACCAAACTGCCATTTGCAATTCTGATCAATTACGGAGCGGCAAACTTCACTGAACAAGAAGGCCAGGCCGCAACGGCTCTGCTGAGCGGCGAGCTAAAGGATCAGTTCCTGGGTTTCATATCCGGCGAGAGTGTCGGATATGTCTGGGATTACGCGCCTGCCGAGCTCAAAATTTCAGCGGGTCAATCGCGGCGCGAGTTACTCGAGGCCCATCGACAGTTCTACACAAACGCCATCGCGAGAAAATGGCGCAACATGTTTCATGCCGATGTCGGTGCGCTGTGGGACAAGCTGATTCCCGCACAATCGACCTCAAGCACTGCTTTTGCACACGCGCTTACCGATTGGGGTGTGAAGGTGCTGGGAATGGAAACCGCGGCCGTGATGCCGATGACCGCGATGCGCATCGCTTTTACTCGCGGCGCGGCGCGACAATCCGGTGGCGATTTCTTGTACTACCACGCACCTAATTTTGGTGACACGGCAACAACATTTACAAAAGCTCAAAACTTTGCCGGTCCTGATTATTTCTATCACACACGATACGGCCCCACGATGGGCCCATCGTTGTCGTGGTATCGCAAAAGTTACTACCTCTATTACATGTCCGGCGCTTCGGCGATCTATCTCGAACAGGGACACGATCAGTTCTTTCAACCTGGTCCAGGACAAAATCCTCTTCAGTTGAATCCGCTTGGCCGGATCACTGAAGAGTTCATGAAGTTTGCGGAGCGACATCCCGACCGAGGCAATCCCTATACTCCGATCGCGTTCTTGCTTGATCCTGCCCACGGCTTTGAAATGACTGACTACCCGCAATGGCCTTTTGAGGTATCGCAAATAAACCGTGGCGATCGCGCGCTTAGAGAACTGTTCGGTGTTGCGTATTTCCCAGGGACAGTTGTTGAAGGTGAACCGGCTATTGCCGATCGACAACCTTTCGTATCGAGTGTGTTCGGTGATGTGTTTGATGTACTGACGGCGAGTGAGCGAGTGGGCGAGGGGACGATGGGGCGAGGGGGCGAGAAGGCGAGTGGGCGAGAGGGCGAAGCGGCGCACGCACCCACTCTCCCACTCACCCCCTCGCCCTCTCACCCACTCACTCCTTCGCCCCCTCTCCCCCTCGCCTCCTCCGTGCTGTCTTCCTACCGCGCCATCGTCATTGGTGGACGCATCGAATGGTCTGCGGAGCGGTTGCAAAGACTGACGGAATACGTTCGCAATGGCGGCACAGTCGTCCTCAATGCAGCCCAGATCAAGGGAATACCGCAAAGCCTGCTTGGTGTGCGATCAACTAATGAAACTGTTGAGGCTGATGCTGCACGATGTCTTTTGCCAGGTGATGAATCACAAGATCTTAGCGGACAACTATTCCGTTACGAGAAGGTTGAGCTCAATGGCGCGCAGGCTCTGATTACGAGTCCCGACGGAGCTCCACTTGTGACAACAAACAGAGTCGGCAAGGGAAACGTCATCTTTTGCGCCGTACCTGACTTGCTCGGAGAGGATGAGCGAATCGTTCCTATGGCTGCGCACCTCCTTGCTCACGTATTTGTTGATGCAACTCCGGTCAAAGTTTCAGGTGACGTCGAGTACTTAGTTAATCGTAACGATGCTGGATGGGTCGTCACGCTGTTGAATAACAATGGTGTTTACAAGCCACAACAGGGGATGGCTCAGGTAGATCGTAGTGCTTATGTGGATGTGAGTATTTCAGTTCGTGGGCAACAGATTCAAAGTGCAAATCAGTGGACAGAAGACAAGCCAATCACTCTCGCGGGTCGTGACAAATTGAACGTGCGCATTGCACCTGGCGGAATTGCAGTTGTTGAGTTAAGAGTCAAATAGCGTTTCCATATTCATCCCCGGATTACGCAGATTACGCAGATTTCAAAATCAATCGTTTGAGAGAAATCGGCGTAATCTGTGTAAAATGCGGATAAACTCTTCATGCCTTCGGTCAACTATACTCGACCGGCTCGCATCTATAGCCACAGTACCAACCAGTCTCCCCGGCGAGTTGTCTACCTGACACTCATTTCTATCTGACAAAGGAGTCCATCATGAAGCACGCGTTGCTCTGGGCAGCGATCTGTCTATTCGTCTGCAATCCACTAGTACTTGCTCAAAACACTCGACGTCGTCAACCACTCTCAAGGAAGCCTGCTGTTAGCGAAACTCAAACTGAAACACGCAGTGCCGAGAACTTGCTTCCAATAAGACGCGTCATCCTTTACAGCAACGGTGTCGCTTACATCGAGCGTCGAGGACTGGTGAATAATCATGCCGAGGTCAGTTTGTCGTTTAAACAATCACAAGTTGATGACGTGCTCAAATCGATGGTGGTCCTTGATCTCGGGAAGGGTCGCATCGGTGCGGTCAGTTATAACTCATCGGCGCCACCTTCAAGCAGGCTCTCCGAGATTCCCTTTGCAATTTCAGCAGCTACTGATGGAAACAATGGCGGTGGGTTGGCTGGTGTGCTAAGCCAGTTACAAGGAGCGCGCGTTGTGGTCAGCACTGGCAATCGCACGGTCGCAGGATCGATACTCACGGTCGAAGCCAAACATTCGCAGATTGATGCTTCGAAACCACCGGTCACTACTCATAAGTTAGTCATCGCCTCAGACAACGGAGAAGTATCGGGATTCGATCTCGCAGAAGTGCGGTCGATACAGTTAGCTGACGAAGGTTCGCGACGCGATCTCACGGAGTTTGCGCACGCTGCTGCCTCTGCGCGTCGTCGCGATGCGAAAACGATCGTTGTAACTTCGGATGGCGGCGGTCAGCGGGAAATGGTTGTTAGCTACACAATCGCGGCGCCGATCTGGAAAACAACTTATCGAGTCGTGCTTGATGAAAAGGGAAAACCTTTCTTCCAGGGTTGGGCCATTGTGGACAACATCAGTGAAGAGGATTGGAACGGGATTCAGTTGTCACTCGTTTCAGGGACGCCGGTATCGTTCATTCAACAAATTCAGAATCCGGTTTATCGGTATCGTCCGATTATACCCTTGCAACAAGATCTGAATATGAAACCGCAAACATACGAACCGGGAGAGATCGGAGCTGCGGGTACCGGATCTCTGAACGGAGTTGTGAACGATCCGAACAGCGCGCGGATCCCAGGTGCCAGAGTGGTTGTCACGAATAACACATCGAATCAAAGCTTCGAATTCACAACGAACAGTGAGGGCGCATATTCAGTCAATGATCTCGCTCCTGGCACATACAATTTGAAAATCACTGCTCCGGGTTTCAAAGAGACGCAGGTGACGTCACTTAATGTGAAGCCGGGGTTGCGGACGAATTTCGACGTGAATTTGGAGGTGGGAAGCGCTGAAAACGCGGTAATAGTCGATGGAGTCGCCTCGTCTGACAGTACCCTAAAACACATTCAAGGGCTGCCCTTGAATTCACGTGGAGTAGTAGCACTGTTCGCATTAACGCCAGGCACAACTGGAGGTCTCGTTCGCAACCGCGCGCCTATTTCCCAGAGTATGACCGGCGGTCAATCAGGGGTTGAAGCACAAACGAGCGCGAGCGAAGTTGGCGATCTGTTCGAATATAGAATCGAACAACCGGTGACGGTCCAACGTGATCGATCAGCGTTGATTCCCATTCTGCAAACTCGCATGGAAGGCGAACGTGTCTCTATCTTTAACGAGCAGAGTCCATCCAACCGGCCGATGAGCGGGATGTTGCTCAAAAATACTTCGACACTGACTCTCGATGACGGCTCACTAACAGTGATCGATGGTGATGCTTACGCTGGTGAGGCGCTGATGCAGCGGCTAAAACCCTCCGAGGAGCGCTTGATCTCGTTTGCACTCGATCTCGGCACACTCGTGAATACTCAGGAAGAAGAAGACCAGCGTCCGACGTACATGGTGAAAATCCACAATGGAGTTGCTGCTGCCTACTACTTCAACATTCGCAAGAAGACTTACACGATCGTTAATCAGACCGATCAACCCCGAACGGTTTATCTGGAGCACCCGATATCGCAAAGTGACTATTGGGCGTTATCAGATGAAACTCCAAAGCCAGCGGATAAAACAGCGACACATTATCGTTTTCGCGTTAGCGTCGCTGCTCACCAGAAAATTGAATTTCCAGTTGTCGAACGCAAAGAGCAATACGATTCCTTTTCGCTTTCAGATTTCAACCGCGGACAATTGGACTTATTCATTTCTCGTCGATACATCGACGAGCAAACACGCCAGGTGCTCGAGAGGATTATTGACCTGAAAGCGCAGCTGGTCAGAGCTGAGGAACAACTTCAGGAAAACAATCGAGACTCGACAGCGATAGCGCAGGACCAGCAGCGTCTGCGTGAAAACATCAAAACACTTACGTCTACGGCTGAGGCGAAGCAGTTGATTGCACGTTATGTTTCCAAGGCTAACGAGCAGGAAAATTCACTCGAGCGGTTGGAATCAGAGCGTAAGAAGATAATGGAGGAACGCGCACGCCTGCAGAGTGAATTAGCGGCGGCGATTCGAGGCGTTTCGCTTGATCGAAAGATCGATTGATCATCGAGTTTCTAAGGCAACGCAGGGCTTGGCTGGCCGTTGTGAGGCATGGCTGTGCCTTGCTGTAAGCGTGCATATTTGAGTTTGGCTACGCCGTCCGACCGCATCACAATACGCAGGGCAGACGGCGTAGCCGAATGGATCATACATAGTTACGGCAAGGCACAGCCATGCCTCACAACAGACGGCCAAGCCGAGCGAAGATCAAACGATTACGGCTTTTTGCCTTTTCCTTTACCTCCGTCGGGTTGACTCGGCGGCGGTCCACCTTTTTGTTGTTGCTCTGTTCGTTTGCCTCCTCCTTGTCCGTGCCCAGGGTTACCGGGATTTGGACGGGCTTGGGCGGGTGTCGTCGCGGGTTGTTGTTGGCCACGCCCGTTACCCGGATTGCGAGGCTGTTCCATCGCTCTCGGCTGCACCTGCTGGACCGGTTGCGACGGCCGATTAGCTGGCCGACCTCGCTCGTTGCCTAAATTGCGAGGCTGCTCCATCGCTCCAGGTTGCGCCTGTGGGATCGGTTGCGACGGCCGCATGGCACGCCCTCGTTGCTCCCTCATGCGTGGTTCAGCAACTGGCGCTCGATTAACCGGAGCGGACGGTATTCGCATATTGCCAGGCTCTCTTCGCATCGACGGAGTTTGCTGTCGCTCTATTTGAGGTCGGCCACGAGGCTGTGCGGGTTCAGCAACTCGTTCACCGCGAGGTTGCATCAAGCCCCTCGCCGCACGATCCGCCTGAGCGTTTGGCAATGCTTGTGGAGTATTCTGGATGCGCTGTTGACCCTGGCCAAAGCGTCTACGAGTTGCTTCGTTATTTGGCTGTTGTGCTGGAGGAGCCGGTATTTGAGCCGGCGCCTGTCCAACTTGTCCAGCGCCTCTACCTCGTTCATCGTGCACGTTGAACTTATTATTACGCGATCGGCTGTTCACCTCTTTAACGCGCATTGTCCTCGCCAGATCTTTCCGGAAGGGTGGCGAAACCGGCGTTGTGCTGGTCACCACTGTAGTATCCTGGAGCTTCTTTGCGATTCCCGGAGGCAAGTCGATCTTGCCGCGTCCCCACGCCGAATGAACTACCGCATTGCGCAGTGGCGTGAGAGTCAACGGATCGAGGACTGGCCTTACGTTAGCCAACATCTGTCGATCAGCTCTGCGCTCTCGTCGCCAATCGAAACCACGGTTGAAGTCATCGACGGAAACGACGGAGACTGCATTCGGCACGTATAGGTTTGCCACCTGTTGTTGCACGACCTGCGTTCGCGTCAGGTAGTAGGGTTGCCAATCGTTGTAGTAATAGCGCGGAGCGTACGGGTCTCCGGGGGCGAGAGGTACCCAACCAATGTCATTCTGCGCAAACGGCAGAAATGCCACCAGCGCAGGCGAATAGGATGGATAGGTATTCACGTTATCAGGAACCCAGAACCACTGATTCCCACCATACGCCCAACGGCCATAGTGATAAGGCGCATATCCCCACGGTTCTTCTGAGACCCAGGTTGGCCCATACGGATAATCAGTAAGCCAGTAGCCATCCTGATACGGTGCCCAACTTGAATCAACTCGAGGACACCATACATTGCCGTAACCATTCACGTTTCTCCAATCACCGTAGTAATCGAGATCAGAAATCCCGGGAATGTAAGAGTTCACATACTGGTAGCTCGATGTTCGTCGATATGGATCAAAATAATAGGGGTCATTTAGGTACGCGTCGTAATCGCGATAGCGACCGTCGTAATATCTCGGATATTGATAAGCGTAGTAGTCGTCAACAAGATAACCCGCATTGCGCCGATCAATTTGTGATAGCACAATGTCGGACGCGGATTGACCTAAGAGCGTCAACATTTCACCCTTACTGATTTGGCCGCTTCCTCCGAGTCCAACGACCTGGGCCAGACCACTCAATACTGAGACGAGCACGTTTCCATTGTTTATTCCTATGTCGTAGAGACCAGGCTGCTGGAGATCAACAGCTCCGTAGGGCGTTGCGACTTCGAACAGGTCGCTGGGTTGTAGATAGCCCACGTCGAAAACTGCGGACCCATCACGCAGCGCAAGTTGTGTTCGCCGGTCTGCCAGCGAAAGAATGTCAAGAGACGTATTCGGGTTTAGTCGCGCGAAGTTTCGCCCTGTAAAGGCAAGACTCGCATGTGCATTTTCACGAGTGTAAATTCGATCTCCCACCGTGAATGGTTGATTGACTGTCGCTG
>Ga0075423_10006945_pt1 | contig 10658 bp, 3 predicted proteins | sample SoiMethybrSBSTD2_FD_80114 | JGI IMG/M metagenome (GOLD analysis project Ga0075423, IMG submission 80114) | Bulk soil microbial communities from a Populus tree surrounding site in Tennessee, USA - Soil MetaG P. TD hybrid SBSTD2 | ecosystem: Environmental > Terrestrial > Soil > Tree plantation...
ATCCTTGGCGGCGAGTACACCTCTTTGTGCCGGAGGCGCGCCTGGCGCACCCAGGGACAGGCGCGTACCGGCAACGACGACGGTGGTCTCGATCCCCGCCGGATTCCTATACGTGCCCGCGAACCGCTCGAGCTGGGCCGCATCCATCTTGAATTCGTCGGGGACCTTGGCGCCCGCCTGTTCCAGCAGGGCAACGATCTCGGCCTTGTTCGCCGTCTTGGCCGCTTCGAGCGCCTCGGACAGGTTGGATGCCGGCAGGCCGCCGGAATCGAGGATGAATTTCGTGAGCACCACATCTCCCTGGTCGACGGCGCCGCTCAACGCGTTCTCTTTTCCGGGCGCTCCTTTCGCGATGAGGAGTTTGGCAATCTCGGTATGCTCGGGTCTCCTCTTCTGCGCAGGACTGACAGCGAGCATCAGTGGAGTGAAGCCGTAGAACGAATCCTTGATCGTGACGTCTGCGCCTCTATCCAGCAGGACCTTGACGACATCAACATGACCGTGGTCGCAAGCAAAGAACAACGCGGTCGTGCCATAGCGAAACTTCGTGTTCACGTCGACCCCGTCGTCGAGGAGCCTCTTGACCGCTGACGCGTCACCCTTCCTCGCCGCATCCTGCAACTGGTCGGCTTTCGGTGCCGGTGAAGCCTGGGCGAGCGCAACGATGGCAACCAGGGTTGTAAGCATCTGCATATTCGTGCCCTCTCGTGGATTCGCCTATTGTGCTCCTCGAGTCAAGAGTCCGCGTCGCTGGTGTCGGGATCCGGGGTCCGGGATCCGGAGTCCGGGATCCGGGATCCGGCATTCGGAGGTCTAGAGACAGGAAAGGAGAAAAGAGAAGGGAGAAGAGAGGCTCCTTTCTCCCTTCTCCTTTTCCGTCTCTAAGCCATGATCGCAAGCGTGATAGTGGATGATGTCTGGTGGGCTCGCTCGCGTCCGCCACATGCCTCGAATCGGTTCTGAAACGAGTTCTAGTTGCGTATTCTAGAGGGATGCCGGATCCGACAAAGGCGCTGAGACCAGGCGACGCGTTGATCATCGTTGATGTCCAGATCGACTTCTGTCCCGGCGGCGCGCTGCCGATCGACCATGGTGACGCCGTCGTCCCGGTGCTGAACCGTTGGATTGCGGCCGCCGTTGATGCGCGCGTTCCGATCGTCGCCTCCCGCGACTGGCACCCGCGGCACCATCTCTCCTTCGTCGAATCCGGCGGAGAGTGGCCGGTCCATTGTGTTCAGGACACTCCGGGCGCGCGATTCCATCCGGAATTGAAACTTCCGGAATCCACAGTCGTCGTGACCAAAGGTGTGCGATTCGATCGCGATCAGTATTCAGCCTTCGATGAGACAGGACTTGCGACGGAGTTGCGAAAACAGGATGTGAAGCGATTGTGGGTCGGCGGGCTCGCGCAGGATGTTTGCGTGCGGGCGACGGTTCTCGATGCGCGCCGCGAAGGGTTCGAGACGATCGTCATCGCCGACGCCACCTGTCCTGTGACGCGCGCTGGCGGCGAACGTGCCAACGACGACATGCGTCAGGCTGGCGTGCGCTTCGAGAGCACCGGCGACGCCATGTAGCCGCTTCTGGCAAGGTTTCGCGACGAGCGTTCATCCGGCTGACCGCGCACCGAACGCAACCGTGCCCTGATCCTTCCCAGATATGGATCCCGCGGCGCCCAGAAGGATCGTCACTTCGTGCGTCAATCCATCATCAAGGAGCGGCATCGCCAGCGGATCGACCGGCTCCCCATCGATCTCGGCGGACGCCACACCACGGTTCACACGATCAGGATTATGAACGGTGACGAGGTACCGTGTGGTCCCGCGCGTCCACGTCAGCGAGTATTCCGGCCAGAGCGTCGGAATGCACGGATCGATGCTCCACGTTGAACCGCGTAACGAGAGACCGAGGATGGAATGAACCGCGGCCCGGTACATCCATCCGGCTGATCCCGTATACCAGGTCCAACCGCCCCGCCCGACGTGCATGGCGTGCGCGTACACGTCGGCAGCGACAACGTACGGCTCGACGCGATAGCGCTCCACCCCTTCGGGGGTGCGGGTGTGATTGACCGGGTTGATCATGTGGAATAGCTCCATCGCCACATTGCCACGCCCGAGATTCGCCAACGCGATCACGACCCACAGAGCCGCGTGCGTGTACTGGCCGCCGTTCTCGCGCACACCGGGCGGGTAGCCTTTGATGTAGCCGGGATCGTGCGCCATGCGATCGAAAGGGGGTGTCAGCAACAGCACCAGGCCGGCGTCGCGCCGGACCAGGTGCGCCTGCACCGCCTCCATGGCGCGGGACGCGCGCCTGGGATCGGCGGCGCCGGAAATCACGGCCCACGACTGCGTCAGCGAATCCAGCTTGCATTCGTCGTTCTGCGTCGATCCGAGCGGCGTTCCATCATCGAAGTACGCGCGTCGGTACCAGTCACCGTCCCAGGCGAGCTCCACCATCCCGGTCAACCACCCGGCTTGCTGACGGTATTGGTCGGCCAGATCGCCCCGGCCGTGCCGGTCGCAGATTGTCGCGAACTCGCGGAGCACGGTGATGAGAAACCATCCCAGCCAGACGCTCTCGCCGTGCCCCTCATGGCCGACGCGATTCATGCCATCGTTCCAGTCGCCCGATCCGATTAACGGAAGCCCGTGGGCCCCGTACTGCAACGCGTGCGCGATGGCACGAACCGAGTGTTCGAACACTGTGGCCCGCTCGGTCGACACCCGCGGCAGGATGTAGGCCTCGGCTTGTTGCGATTCAAGTAGTGGCGCTTCGAGAAAGCTGACCTCTTCGTCCAGCACGGATTCGTCGCCGGTCTGCGACACATATGTCGCCACCGCGTAAGGCAGCCACAGGAGATCGTCCGAGCAGCGGGTGCGCGTGCCGCGCCCACCAGGCGGATGCCACCAGTGCTGGACGTCTCCTTCGACAAACTGCCTCGACGCGGCATGGAGAAGATGCGCGCGACACAGTTCGGGCCGCGAAATGAGCAGCGCGAGCGCATCTTGAATCTGGTCGCGAAAACCAAACGCCCCGCCCGGCTGGGACGGTCCGCTTCTCGCCCAAACCCGGCAGCTCAGTGACTGATACAGCAGCCAGCGATTGACGATGAGATCGAAGGAGTCGTCGGGCGTCTTCACCTGGACGGCCTCGAGTGTCTCGTCCCACGACCGGGTGACGCCATCGAGCGCGCCTTGTACCGCGTCGACGGATGAATAGCGGCGCGCCAACTCGAGGGCCCGATCCCGATCGCCGGCCTGCCCGAGCACGAAGGCCACTCGCCGCGATTCGCCCGGCGCGAGCACGAGTGCCACCTGAAGCGCCCCACACGGATCGAAACCGGCGCCATGCCGCCCTGTCAGGTGAGCACGGAGCAGCGCCGCCGGCCGGCTCATCGATCGATGGCGGCCGATGAACTCACCGCGATCGCACGTGTGCGACTGCACGCCCCCGGTCGCCGACCAGAATGCGACGCGCCCTGCGAATTCGCTGTTGTACGTGTTGCGCGCGAGGATGACACCTGTCTCCTCATCGACGTCAGTCGTGACGAAGCGGCGATCCTCCTCGCGAGGAGGTCCCAGGCTCCATTCGACGTAGCCGAAGATGCTCAGCCGTTTTGAAGCACTCGACGTGTTGGTCACCGACAGCAGGGCGAATTTGACCGGATCCTCGCCGTCGACAAACACCTTCAGCTCCTGCTCCAATCCCTCCAGCACGTACTGGTAGCGGCTGAGTCCGGCTGAATGCGCGATGAGCCAGCGGCCGGCGTTCGCGCTCCGTGGGAGCGGTCCCGGCGTCCCGCCCCACACCATCCCGGTGTCCTCGTCGCGCAGGTAGATCGCTTCCCCACTCGGATCGGTGACTGGATCGTTGGCGAACGGAGTCAATCGGTTTTCGCGGCTGTTCTCACTCCACGTGAACGACGACCCCGATGCCGTCACGATCGTTCCGAATGACGGATTGGCGATGACGTTCGACCACGGCAGCGGCGTCTCGCGATCCCCGTCCAGGGCGATCACGTACTCGCGGCCGCCCGGCGAAAACCCGCCAACGCCGTTGGGCATGGTCAGCGCGGGAACACCAATCGGTTCGGGCGCAGCCATCGGGGCGCTGGCTTCGGCGGCGGGTGCCACGTCCTGCTCCCCATACAGCCACGGCGCCTAGCGTTGCAGTTGCGAACGCAGCTCGCCGAGATCACCGCGCAGGACCGCGCGCGCACACGCAGCGAGGAGATGGCGGTCAGCTTCGGCCATGCCCTCGGTGCGCAGGAGGAAGATGCCACCCGGTTTCTGCAGCCAGCCGACGAACCGCGGCTCCTCGACCAGGCGGGTCAGCGCGTGATGCGTCTCGTCGAGGTATTCCGCTGGATGGTCGTTGACGATCACTACGTCGGCGCGCAGCCCCTTGACGCGCCAGTACTCCTGCGCGCGCAGGACCTCGCGGACGAGCGGGATCGATTCGGCGTCAGTAATGCGGACCAGCACGATCGGCAAATCGCCTGAGATCCCGAATCCCCAGAGGTTTGGCTGTCCCAACGTGTTTGCGGCGATGTCTTCAGGACTGATGAGCGAGCGGTCGGCGCCAAAGACACGCGACGCCATCCGATCGAAGAGCATCGCCTGATCGTCGGTGAGACCCAGATACTGCAGCGTCGTGTGCACGTGCGTGAACGCCATCGAGAGCACCCGTGCCGCGACGCTGCCGTCGCGATACTTGCGCGCGAGCGCGAGCGCCGAGTCGCGATCGTCGGTGACGCCGGTGGCGAAGGTCATGCGCACGAACGCGCCGGGAGGAAGATGGACACGCTCGCGCAGGGCGGCAATGGGATCCAGGACCGCTCCGGTCGTCCTGGACAGCGCCCGGCCCTCGAGCGCCGCGGGGTTGGCCGGGTCCCGGCCCCGGCCGAGAAAGCGCGCGCGGTCGGTCTCCCATTCGATCGCGCCGTGCGTCCGGCCATCGAGACCGAGCACGTGAAACGCCCACACCTGAGATTCGTCCGATGCGCGCCGCCGCCGCGTGAACAGCAGCGCTGCGGTCTGTGCATCGAATTCGCTTTGCACGAACAGCTTCCCGAATGCCGGATGCGCGATATCGTCGGCCTGCCGGGCGAGCACGAGCTCGGCATAGCTGGTCACCTCGAGATCGCGCGGCCGATCGCCACGGTTGACAATCGACAATCGTCGAACCTCGACGTCGTCTTCCGGCGAGATCGAAATCTGCAGCGTGGTCTCGAAATCGCCGTCGCGGCGGCGGAACGTCGCCTTCTCGAGATCGAACGTGACGTCGTACTTGTCGGGCTCACGTCCGACCGGAAGGTAGGTCGCCGACCAGACACGTTGCGACCATGGATCGCGCACGTAGATGAAGTTGGCGCCGCTGTCGGATGTCCAGTCCTGCCGCTGACGCGTCACGGCCAGGTCGCGCCACATGCTGAAGCCGCCGCCGGCGTTGGTGACCAATGTCGAATAGCGGCCGTTCGAGAGAACGTGTGAATGGGCGTTGCGCGTGTGCGGCGTGCGGAAATGCCGCGATGCAAACGTTGGAACGATCGGCGTCGAGGCCGTGCTCTCTGCCGGCCGTGGCTCGGACAGGATGGCCTCTCGCGGAATCCGCTCTTGCAGGAGCAGCTCTGTTGCCTGCACTCGCGGATCGGCGTGGAAGCGGTCGACAAAGCGATCCCCACCAAGCACGTTGGCCAGCGCGACGATTGACATGCCCTGATGGTGTGCGAAGAACGCGCGAACGATCGTCGGCCTCGGTGGATCGCCAGGCGCCGCATCGTCCGGAGGAACCCTCGGCTGATAGTCAATCGATTCGTAGAAGCCGAATTTGGCATCAAGTCCGACACGCGCCAATGCCTCGAAGTTGTCGGCCGCGGCAGACGGATCAATCAAGGCGCCCAGGGCCGTCGCGTAGGGCGCGATCACGAGATCCTCGGAGAGACCGCGTTTGAGCCCAAGGCCCGGCACACCGAACGCGCGGTATTGGTAGTTGTCAGCGCGATCGGTGAGCGAGTAAGCGGATTCGGAAATGCCCCACGGGACATCTCGCTCGTGCGCATATTCAATCTGGCGCTGGACGCTCATGCGACAGCTTTGAGTCAGAAGCGTGCCGGTAAAGCTGCGCATCAGCAGCTGCGGCATGAGGTATTCGAACTGGGTTCCACCCCAGGCGACCAGCGTGGCGCGGCCATGAACGTTGGTCACCAACCGGCTGAGATGGAACCAGTGATGTTGCGGCACATCGCCCTTGGCGACTGCGACAAAGCTCGCCAGGCGCGCTTCCGATGCCAGCAGGTCGTAGAACGAGCTATCGAGCCGGCCGGGACCTTCGGCATCGGCGAGGCGGTACCCGATCGAGAAGATGCGACGCCGACGGTCGTAGAGAAACTCGAACCGCATGGCGTCGGCGAGAGCCGAGGCGCGTCCGGCAAGCGCGTGCCACGTCTCGGCGGAAACATCCGACGACGACGCCAGCGCGGCGACCCGGTCCAGGGTCGCTCGCGTCCAGTAGTCGATGTCGTCCCAGTCAGTCGATGCATCGGAATGCTTATCGCCGGCGGCGATACTCGCGAATGTGCTTTCGAGATCCGCGGCCAGCGCGAGGCGATCCTTGCCGCGGCGCTGATCCTCTGCGGCGCGACGCGCCTCTTCAGCAATCGCGCGCGCGATTTCATTGATCTGGGTCACAATGCGGCGCGTGCCGGTAGACGCCGTGCTCGACGCGGTTGCAGCGGCCAGCACCTCCGCCGTGTCGCCCACCCCATCGAGGCGCTGGAGATGGGTCTGCGCCGTCCCCACGAGCGCCAGCAAACCCTGGGCAAGCGCAATCAGCGCGCCGGCGAGATTGCCGCTGTCAACCGTGGATACGTACCGTGGGTGAAGCGGCGCCCGTGTGGACGTGTCGTACCAGTTGAGGAAATGTCCCTCGAATCGTTCGAGCCCTTCGAGACCGGTCAGCATCCGATCGAGCCTGGTCGCCAGATCGGTGTTCGAAATGTACCCGAGGTCGTGGGCGGCCAGAGTCGAGAGCAATCCCATCGCGATGTTGGTCGGCGAGGTCCTTCGCGCGAGCTTCGGACCTTCGCCGTGCTCCTGGTAGTTGTCGGGCGGCAGCCATCCATCGGCCTCGGTGATGAACGTTTCGAAGTAGCGCCATGTTTTTCGGGCGGTGCGTCGAAGCAGTGCGCGTTGCCGATCGTCGAGCGGGCGCGCACGCGCGCCTACCGGCAGGCTGAGCCAGCACCCGATTCCCGGAGCAAGCATCCACAGAAAGAGGAACGGTGCGGCCAGGCCGAGCGTGTTCCGGCCGGTGGCAACGACGGCGAGAGCGGCAAACGCGGCGGTGATCGGGCTCGCGCTCATCTCGCGGGAAAACCGGCCGAGGGCCTCGCGGCCGGGCAGGACGGCTCCTTTCGCGGCCACTGCTGCGGCTGTCTCCCACTCGAGCAGACGACGCTTGGTGAAGGCAAGTCGTACCAGAGTCAGCCCAATCGCGTGCGCCGAATCGAACGCGTGGTAGGCGAGGAGCGCAATGCCGAGCGCCACTTGGGCGAGGGCGGTGATCGCATCGTTCCGAACGTTTCGCAGGAACACGGGGACTGACTGTGCGCGGGCGGGACCTGTCAACAGACGTCCGAGCACAGGCAGGAGTTGGGAGGCGAGGACCGTCACGACGGCAGCGGTCCACAGCACAGGGGACCCAGGCAGGACGGTCCATCCGGCGATGAGGAGCGCCAGTAGTGTCGGTGCGACCAGGCTGCGTCGGAGATTGTCAAAAATCTTCCAACGGCTGATGAGCGGCAGCGGGTTGCGCTTCAAGCCGCGCCGGGAGGGAACGGCCGGAAGCAGCCACAGAAGAATCTGCCAGTCGCCGCGGATCCAGCGATGCTGGCGGCGCGCGTGCGTCAGCACACTCGATGGATATTCGTCGACCAGCTCGACGTCGGAAACCAGTGCGGCACGGGCGTGCAGTCCCTCGAACAGATCGTGGGAAAGCAGCGCGTTCTCCGGCACCGAGTCCTCGAGCGCGCGCATGAAGGCGTCGACCTCGTATAACCCCTTGCCGGTGAAGATGCCCTCACCAAACAAATCCTGATAGGTGTCCGAGATGGCGGTCGTGTAGGGATCGACGCCGGTGTGCCCGGCGTACAGCCGCGCAAAGAGCGATCCCGCGGCGCTTTTGAACGTCACACTGACGCGCGGTTGCAGAACGCCGTAGCCGTCGGTCACGCGGCCGACCTCCGGGTCGAACCCCGGGCGGTTCAGCGGATGCGTGATGATGCCGATCAACTCGCGCGCGGCATCACGTGGCAGGCGGGTGTCGCTGTCGAGGGTAATGACGTACTTCACCGAGGGCAACAATCCGAGATCGCCAACCTGAACGGAGAAGCTCGTATCGGTCGCACCGCGCAGCAGGCGGTTGAACTCTTCGATCTTGCCGCGTTTTCGCTCCCATCCCATCCACAGGTGTTCGCTGGGATTCCACTGCCGCCGTCGATGGAACAGGAAAAAGCGACCTCCGGGCGCGTCGGCGTACTTCGCATTGAGCCGCTCGATGGCCTGGCGCGCGGTCGCGAGAATCTCTTCGTCGTGCGGCTGCGTCTCGACCGGCGCGTCACGAAAGTCGCTGAGGATCGCGAAATGAATATGCGGGTCGAGGTTGCCGACCGCCTGGACCTCGAGGTGCTCGGCGAGATCCATCGCGCGCTCGACGCTGTCGAGGATCGTCGGAACGATGACCATCGTTCGTGCATCATTCGGGATCCGGTCGTACTCGATACGCGGGAGCCGCCGCGGCGGCACGAAATAACTGATCAGCCGCTGCAGAATCTGGATCGTGAGTTCGCTTGCCGGCAGCGCAACGAGCAGCATCACCACCAAAAGCCAGAGCCCGTGGGCGTGATGCGTGCGGGCATACCATGCGGCGGCGGCCATCGATACGCCGGTACCGAACGCAATCGTGCCGAGATAGCCCGGCGTCGCCCAGCGAAACCAGAGCCTGCGGAGCCGTTCGCCGCGCTTGGGTACCCAGGCGATGCTGTTTTCGAACGCGCTCCGGCCCCCGCCAATCAAGTGGTAACCGACATGCGCCGCGCGCGCGTCGATCGCGCCGCGTTCGGCGCCGCGCCTCGCGTACTCGACGCTCTTCAGCGCCACACGCAGTTGCGCTTCACCGGTGGGTTCGGCCAGCTCCTCGATCGCATGGCGGTAGCGATCGCGGCTGCGGAAATCCATTCGTCCGTAGACCACCGCGGGATCGCGGTGGAGCACCTGTTCGACGAGACTGACATTCTCGAAGAACTCGCTCCAGTCGAAGGTGGAGACAAGCCGGAGGCTGCCGACCAGGCTGGCCATCGAGACCTGCTCCGACGCCTGGTGGCGCCCCTCTGAGGTAATCGCCTCTTCGATCGAGTTGCCGCTCGCCGCGAGCGCGTTTTCCAAATCGCGGCGCAAGACCGCCGCATTCTCGAATTCCTGCGAACGCTGCAATAACCGGATGATGAAGGCCGGATGCGCGTCGGCTGGCCAGGCGGCAGCCGCAATCGACTGCGAGGCGAACTGGGTGACCAGGCGATCCGCAAGTTGCCGCTGCGCGCGGCTGGCCGCCAGCACCTCGGAGTGAATACGAACGCGTTCAACCAGCGCGAGCTTCAGCGCGCTCGGCCACGCCCAGAGCTCGCCCATGGTCAGCGGGGCGATCGCCTGGAACGCGGCGATGAATCGCTGCATCCGCTGGGCCTCGAGCCGCAGACCGCTCAAGCGGATCAGTTCAGTCGCGAGCGCATAGATCCGCGGCTGACCTGCGAATTCGTCAGCGGCTACGTTCGGCAGCCGCTTGAAGAACGCCGCCGGCAAATCGCGACGCACGTCTCGCGCAGCGGCCGATACCACGAAGAAATTGTCGAGCAGCCATTCGGCCGCGGGAGAAGGCGGTTCGCCGGACCGCGCGTCTTCTGCGAGCGAGCTGTACACGCGCGTCAGCCCCCGCATGTGATCGTCGAGACGGCGGAGATGCGCGCGAGCGCTGGCGCCGCGGCCGGCAGTCGTCAGAGCTGCCGCGAGTCGCCGGGCACGCTCCTCCAACAGTTCGACGCCCAGCAGCTCAGCGGCAAATGACGAGGCGGGGATAGCCAGCTCTCTGTTTGAGAACACCATAGTGTGTAGCGCGCCACCTACCAGCGCGCGCTTACACAGTTCTTATGCAAGCTGAGTTACAACGGCTGACGCAGAGCTTGAAGATTTTTTGGAGTAAAAAGCGCAGACGTCGCCCACGCCCACGATTGTCCGCGACGTGAATTGATACACGCACCGTTAGCTCATCGATGAGCGCCCGAGGATCGTGAAGCCGGTACTATCCCCTTTACGGCCCACGCGCGAGCTTGAAGCACGAACGGTCCGTCCTTGCGCGAACTCAACAACCGCTCGCGAAGCTTTGCTTCGAGCGCCGAACGACGTGGTTCCGGCAACGATGCAACGTAACCGCCGGCGGGTCCCTGGCCGCCAAGAAAAGGCATCCAATAATCTTCAAACGATGAGAAAGACAAATCGATGACGATCGGCTGATCTTCCACGTGCTCGAATCCAGTCGCTCGCCATAACGCCGCCAACTCTCCTCGCTTGCAGAGCGGCATGTTCCCCTCATCGCGCGCA
>Ga0075423_10006947_pt1 | contig 10657 bp, 7 predicted proteins | sample SoiMethybrSBSTD2_FD_80114 | JGI IMG/M metagenome (GOLD analysis project Ga0075423, IMG submission 80114) | Bulk soil microbial communities from a Populus tree surrounding site in Tennessee, USA - Soil MetaG P. TD hybrid SBSTD2 | ecosystem: Environmental > Terrestrial > Soil > Tree plantation...
CTTCCAGCGTTCTTTGAACCGCTCCCACTCCTGCTGCAGCGACTGCACGGTCTGCCCGGGCATCGTTTTCGCGCGCTCGGGAATGATCGCGCGCAGCACGAGGCGATCGACGTCGGCGCGCAGCGCGACGCCCTTGTCGGCGGCGAGCGGCGCGCGCACCCAGGCCGCCTGCGCGGCGTCCCACGCGCCCTGAAGATCGCCGTGTCCGCGCGCGGCAGCCGCCAGCCAGTACGAGGCGGTGCTGCTCGCCGGATGCATCGCGAGCTCGCCGTCCATCCGCTCGCGGATCCTCTGATACACGCCGCGGCGATCCATCTCGGGCCGCGGCCGGATGTCGCGGTCGAGCGCGTCGGCCCACCAGTCGAGCACGCGCTCGCGCGCGCCCGCCGCGAGCAGCTCGCCGCTCTGCAGCACCGATTCGAACACCGTCGCCGCCGCGCCGAACGATTGATCGAAATAGAGCGTCTCGCCGAGGCCCACCATGTATTCGACGCGCTCGCGCGGGAGGAACCGCAGGGGATCGAGGCGGCGCAGGCGCTCGCGCGCGTTGGTGAGGTCGTCGGACGCCGCGCTCTCCCGATAGCGCTCGAGGTACGCGCGCGCGGCGACGAGATCCGCGCTGTCGGCACGCGCCGGTATTCGGCGCGCCTGCTCGGCCGCATCGACCGCCGCCTGGAACTGCCGCTGGTTGTAGAGAAGACGGGCGCGGGCCAACGGATCGTCAGCCGCCCCGAGGCGCGCCGTCGATGCCGCGATGACCGCGATCAGGCAAATTACACGACACATGAGCCGATGGTACCACAGGGAATCGCGAGCTAACTGATTCGCCGTCAATGGCTTAGGTAGCTGAGTTCGCCGGTCGGGTACAATGCCCTCCGATGGGCGAGCCGAAGGTCGTTCCGCGGGAGCAGCACCCGATCTCCCGCCGTGACATCGATCCTGACGCGCTCAAAGTCCTCTACCGTCTGCGACAGTTCGATCACATCGCGTATCTGGTCGGCGGCAGCGTGCGCGATCTGATTCTCGGCCGTCATCCGAAGGACTTCGACATCGGGACGTCGGCGCATCCGTATCAGGTCAAGAAGCTGTTCCGGAATTGCTGGATCATCGGCCGGCGCTTCCGCCTCGCGCACGTCAAGTTCGGCCAGAAGGTCATCGAAGTCGCGACGTTCCGGCGTCAGGTCGCGCCAGGCGAAGAGGTCGTGGCGGACGGCGTGCCGGCGCCCGATCCGACCACGCCGGAAGGCGAACACCTCATCCATCGCGACAACACGTTCGGAACGCCGGAAGAAGACGCGTTCCGCCGCGACTTCACCATCAACGCGCTGTTTTACGACATCGCGACCTTCTCGGTCATCGATTACGTCGACGGCCTCGCCGATTTGCGGGACGGCATCGTCCGATCGATTGGCGACCCGGACGTGCGGCTGCGCGAGGATCCGGTGCGCATGATTCGCGCGATCGCGCTGGCCGCGCGGCTCGACTTCGCGATCGAGCCGACGCTCGTCGACGCCATCCGCACGCACCGCCGCGAGATTGCCAAGAGCTCGCAGCCGCGGCTGCTCGAGGAGTACTACAAGATTCTGCGCGCCGGATCAGCCGAGCGCGCGTTCCGCGTCCTGGCCGATATCGGTCTGCTCGAGCCAATCTCGGCCGAGCTGCACCGGGGGGCGACCGAAGGATTGTGGCGCTCGCTCGCGGCGCTCGATGCGTATCGCCGCCGCTTCGACACGACGCCTGACACGCTGACCAATTCAATCCTGCTCGGGAGCATGCTCGTGCCGCTCGGCATCTCGCTGCAGCAGGGCCGCTCTCACCACTCGCAAGATCCCCAACATCCCTCGCAGGGGCGCTCCGAAGACCGTCCGCGGTCGGAATCCCGCGAACACCGCGAACATCGCCCCCAGGGTCCGCGGCTGGGAGATCTTCCGCTGGCACGGCGCGACATCGAGCGGCTGCGGCAGATTCTCGGATTGCAGCGCCGCCTGCACGAGGTGTCGGCGAGCCCGCGCGCGAAGCGCGCGCTCACGCACCGTCACATCTTCCGCGAAGCGCTCACGTGGCTCGAGATCCACGGGGACGCGCCGGAGCTCGTCGAACACTGGAACGCGTTGATCGCGGAAAGCCCGCAGGAGCCGGCGGCCGGCGCCGGAGAAGATCCGGGCGAGCATCCGCCATTCCGCCGCAGACGCAGACGGCGCAGACGCCGCCGCCCATTCAGCACGACTCCCTGAACGTCTACGCGGCGATTTCAGCGATGGTCTTGTACGGCTTGGCGAGCTTCAGCGCGATGAGGAGCTTGATGATCGCCCACGCGGGATCGAACTCGCTCGGGCGCCAGCTGAATTTCGGGCTGCGGGGATATTCGTGGTGGTTGTTGTGCAGCCCTTCGCCGCCGGTGAGCAGCGCGAGGAAGCGGATGTTGGTCGCCGTGTTTTCGAAGTTCCTGTAGCCAACGTGATGGCAGAGTCCGTTGATCGACGAGGAGAGCACGAAGACGTAGACGACGGCGTGAATGCCCGCCGCGAGCAGACCCCAGCCGATGCCCATGAGGGCGCAGAGCGCGATCGTCCCGAGCGTCAGACCGAGCCATCCGTGCCTGAACACGTGCTCGTCCCACCATCCCTCTTTGATGTCGCGGGCGTAGCGCTCGACGACGTCGGTCTTCTTCACTTCGCGCATGTAGTAGTACACGTTGCCGAGCTGCACCTTCCAGAAGCCTTCGAGCTTCGGGCTGTGCGGGTCCCCTTCTTCGTCGGTGAACGCGTGGTGCTTCCGGTGCACCGCCACCCACTCTTTCGTCGCCAAGCCTGTGACAACCCAGAGCACGAATCTGAACGTCCACTCGAGCGCCGGATGAATGATGAGCGCTTTGTGCGTCGCAGTACGGTGGAGATAGATCGTCGTGCTGAACACGGCTGTCTGAATCAGGATGGTCGCAACGACGAGCGTGATGGCGAGCGAAAAAAGCACTACTCTACCCTCCCAAAAGCGACGCGCTGAGCTGACCCGGGGAACCTTGGGCTGAGGTAACGGCGGAACACGTGATGTTATCACGGATCGCACGAACGTGCGGCCTTAAACGTATTGAAACGCTGCGCTTGCCTCGGCTCTAGCCGCGCGCTCTTTCGAACTCCTTCATGAACTGCACGAGCGCATCGACGCCGTCTTCCGGAAACGCGTTGTAGATCGACGCACGCATCCCGCCGACCGATCGATGACCTTTCAACCCATCGAGCCCGGCCGAGGTCGCCTCCTTCACGAACTGCTTCTCGAGGTCTTCCGAGCTCAAGCGGAACGTGACGTTCATCAGCGACCGGCTGTCCTTCTGAGCCGTGCCGCGATAGAAGCCGGTCCGATCGATCTCCGCGTACAACTTCGCCGCCTTCCGCTGATTCACGTTCTCGATGGCCGCCAGGCCGCCCTGCTGGATCAGCCACTTCATCACGAGGCCGAGCGCGTAGACGGCGAACGCGGGCGGCGTGTTGTACAGCGATTTGTTCTCGGCATGCACGGCGTAGCTGAGCATGGTGGGCAATGACTTTTGCGACCGCTGTAGAAGATCCTCCCGGATGATGACGACCGTCACGCCGGCTGGTCCCATGTTCTTCTGCGCGCCCGCGTAAATGAGCCCGTGACGCGAGACATCGATGGGGCGGCTGAACATGTCAGACGAGGTGTCGCTGACGAGCGGGACATCTCCGACATCGGGCAGCTGCTTGAACTCCGTGCCCTCGATCGTGTTGTTCGAGGTCATGTGCACGTAGGCGGCGCCGGGCGTCAGCTTCAGCTCCGACTGCGCCGGCACGCGCGAGTAGTTCTCGGATTTGGTGGTCGCGGCGACGTTCGCGTTGCCGGCTTTCTTCGCTTCCTTGTACGCCTTCTCGGCCCACGACCCGCTGTCGATGTAGTCGGCGGTCTGGACATTGTTCCCGGGACCAAGCAGGTTCATCGGCACCATCGAGAACTGCAGGCTCGCGCCGCCCTGCAGGAACAGCACCTTGTAGGCCGCCGGAATGTTCGCGAGCGTTCGGATGTCTGCTTCGGCCCGATCGAGGATGGACTCGAAGGTCGTCGATCGATGGCTGATTTCGAGAATCGACATGCCCGCCCCGGGCAGCGCGAGGAGATCGCGCTGGATTTCTTCGAGCACCGACACGGGAAGCACGGCAGGTCCCGCCGAAAAATTATGGAGACGCTGAACCGTCGTCATATGGTCACCAGGTGAAGATCGAGGATGTCGGCGTTGCCGTCCTGAATTGTTTTGAGGAGCGCGTCGGGCGGCGCGCCGTCGAGGTTGATGCGCGCGACCGCGGCCTGCGCGCCTTCGAAGATGACGTTCTCGGTTTCCTGCACGTTGATGTCGCCGCTGCGCAAGTGATCGAACACGTGCGCGAGGACGCCGGGGCGATCGCGGTGACGAACGACGAGCATGTGCGTCGCCGGCGTCTTCTTGGCCAGGTTGACGACGTTCGGTACTTTGCCCGTGTCTTTGTAGGTCGTGATGATCCGGACCGTCTCGGCGGCGATGGCCTCCTGCGCCTGATCCGTCGACGCGCCGATGTGGTGCGTGCCGTACACCTTCGCCAGCGACGCCCGCGCGCTTTTGAACTCGCCGGCGGCTCCCGCCGGTTCGCCCGCGAACACGTCGAGGCCGACCCGGACGTCGCGCTCGCGAACGGCCTTCTCGAGCGCCGCCTGGTCGACGACTTCGGCGCGCGCGGTGTTGATGAAGTACGACCCCGGCTTCAGCTTGTCGAGGACCGCTGCGCTGACGAGGCCGCGCGTGTCGGGCGCGAGCGCGAGGTGGACGCTCAGCACGTCGGCGCGCTCGGCGACTTCCTCGGGTGACTTGGCCAGCTGCATCGGTATGGGCGAGTCAGCAATGTTCTCCTTCCCGCTCGCAAACCGCCGGCTCCACACGACGATCGGCATGCCGAACCCGTGCGCGCGCTTCGCCATCTCCTGACCGATGTTGCCGTAGCCGAGCAATCCGAGCGTGCGGCCGAACAAGCCTTTCGCTTTCGAGTACTCCTTCTTGTTCCACGCGCCGGACCGAAGCTCGGCGACGTTGTCGGGCACGCGCCGATCGAGCGCGAGCATCAGCGCGAATGCGAGCTCGGCGACCGCAATGGCGTTCTTGCCGGGACAGTTCGAGACGTAGATGCCGCGATTGGACGCCGTAGCGACGTCGATCGTGTTGTAGCCGGCGCCGGCGCGGACGACGAGCGACAGCGCGCCCGCTTCGAGCATCGGCGCGGTGACTGTGGTACTTCTCACCACGAGCACATCGGCGCCGCTGCTCTTGATGGCCTCGGTCAGCGCGACATCCTTGAGATCGGGCTCGTAGACGACGTCGCAGCCGGCGGCTTTCAGACCGTCGATGCCGCTTTTTTCGAATTTATCGGCAACCAGAACTTTCATATCACGTGGATGAGCAGGCCATCCCGCAGTTTGGGCTCGAACCACGTGGACTTGGGCGGCATGATCGCGCCGGCGTCTGAAGCGGCGATCAGATCCGAGATGTCAACGGGATACAGCGAAAACGCAACCGCGGCCTTGCCTGAATCGACGAGCCGTTCGAGCTCGCTGGTGCCGCGTTTGCCGCCGACGAAGTCGATCCGCTTGTCGGTGCGTACGTCGGCGATGTTCAGGATCGGCGCGAGCAGGCGATCCTGCAGCACGCTGACGTCGAGCGATCCGATCGGATCCGAGGCATCGGGTCGCGTGCGCGGACCGAGCGTGTGCCAGCGGCCTTGAAAGTACATCGAGATGTCGCCTCGCGTCGCGGGGCTCGCCGGTCCGCTCTCGACCTCGAACCGTTCGCGCAGCGCTTTCATGAAGTCGTCCGCCGTCACGCCGCCGAGATCTTTCACGGTGCGGTTGTAGGGCAGGATTTGCACCTGATCGTGCGGGAACGCGACCGCGAGAAACGTCGACGCGTCGGCGCCGTCTCCGAGCGACGTCCCCGGCAATCCGCGCCGGCGCATTTCGTCGCGCGCGCGGGCGGCGCTCGCCGCGCGGTGATGCCCGTCCGCGATGTAGAGCGACGGGATTCGCGCGAAGGCCGCGACGAGCGCGTCGCGATCCGCGCCGGCCACGCGCCAGATGGTGTGCCGCACGCCGTCGACCGCTTCGACATCCAGCAGCGGCGCGCCGGACATGGCGCGACGTGCGATGTCGTTGACCTCCGCCTGCGCCCGGTAGGTGAGAAACACGGGACCGGTCTGCGCGCCGAGCGCGATCATGTGACGCGTGCGGTCGTCTTCCTTGTCGCGGCGCGTCCGCTCGTGCTTCTTGATGACGTCGCGATCGTATTCGTCGAGCGAGAAGCACGCGGCCAGGCCGGTCTGCGTGTGGCCGCCCATGCGGAGCTGATAGAGATACAGACTCGGTTCGTCCTCGACGACGAGCGACGACTGTTTCAGCGCGGAAAAATTCTGGACCGCGCGATCGTACACGGCGCTCGAATAGGGATCCGTGCCCTCCGGCAGCTCGAGCTCGGCGCGCGATACGCGCAGAAAGCTGCGCGGATTGCCGTCCGCCATCGCGCGCGCTTCGTCCGTGCTGACGACGTCGTAAGGAACGGCCGCGATGCCGGCGGCTGCGTCCGGCTTCGGCCGCAGCGCGCGGAAGGGGTGAAGCGTCGCCACTGCGCCGAATTATGTCTGAACCGCCGGGATTCTGCCGAATCCCGAATCCCAAATGGCGAATCCCGAATCCCGGAATCTAGAGCGGCTCGCTGCGGACCGTGAACGCGTTGCGCAGCCAGCGCAGCGGCGCGCGGTCCATCACGCCGCCGCGTTTGTCCTTGCGCGCGCGCGGCGCAGGCGTCGGCGGCGGCGGCGGCGTCGCACGCCGCACGGCGCGCTTCGCGGCCGGCTTCGCGACTTTCTCCACGCGGGATCCAGTCGTCGCGATTGGCACCGCTGGAGGAGCCGAGGGGACAAGGACGGCGTCGTGCCGCGGCTGCGGCGACATCGGTGCGGGATCGCGATCCGGCGCGGGCTGGGCGCTGACGACCGCCTGAAATGGAGCCGACCGTGTGTGCATGAACTCGCCGACCCTGATGAGGCCCAGTCCAATCGCGACACCGATCGCGAGCGTCGATACTCGACGGCGCTCGGGCGGCGGAATCTGTTGAGCAGCAGCGCCGATGCCTAGGTCGATCGCAGGGCCGACACGCGGGTCGGCCCCCACGTGCGTGCACGTGCAAGTACGGAGACGCGTGTCCGCCGCGGGAACGATATGGTCGTCGGCCGATACGACGGTGTAGGGGCGGACGCGCGTGTCCGCCCCGGGGACGATACGTTGGTCGGCGCCGATGAGCTCGTAGTACCGCGCGTCCGCGGCGCGCAGCTCGCGGCGGAATTCGGTCGGCGTCGGCATCAGCCGCCGCCGATCCCGCACGACGAGCCGCATCCGATCCAGGCAGACCGCTTGTGAGCGCCCGACGAGCGCGCGCACGACGGCGGTCCGATCGCCGGTCTCGAAGCGCGCCAGCGCGTCCGACAACTCGGAGACCGAATCGAACGGCGGCGCGTCGACGTCGAGCAGCGCGCGCGCAATCGTGTAGCGCAGCGCGCCCGGCACGAGCCGCGTGCCCGGCGGCAGCAGCATCTGCAGAAAGATTCCGATCTCTGAAACCGCCGGCGTGCTCTCGCACGCGCGGCACGTCACGAACCCCTCGTCGTCGAGGTAGACGTTGTCGGGAGAGGGCGGTCCATAAGGGGAATCGATCGGCCGATCTCTGTCGATCGGGTTGTGGATGAGCTGTTGCGCGATCGCGACAGCTTCGTCGGGGCGTAGCGTGATGCCTGTTTTCTGAATCTCGGTAATCGAAGTCAACGTCGCCATTGCCCTCGCAGCGTGCCAAAGGCGGGCCAGCTTCGAGCGCAGGCACACGCGCGACACGGATGCAAACGGCTGAGCCGCGAACGGCGCGTTATTTCACGACGGCGTCGGTTTTTGCGACGCGTGTTGCGTCGACGACGGCAGGCTGCGAGAACGCCGCGAATGCGCGATCGCGCGCGGCAGCGAATGACGCGACCGGAGCGGACGGAACGGGTTCGGCCGGCGGCATCGCCCGGTGCGCGGTGACCGGATTCACGAACACGCCGTTCTTCTTCAAGCGGTAGTCGAGATGCGGACCGGTGGCGAGCCCCGTCGCCCCGACGCGGCCGATGATCTCGCCCTGCTCGACGCGCGCGCCGCGGCGAACCGCAATCGACGAGAGATGGAGGTACTGCGTCTCGTACCCGTTCGCGTGGCGGAGATGCACCATCCGCCCCGAACCGCCGTTCGATCCCGCGGCCACGACGGTGCCGTTGGCCACGGCGACGACCGGCGCGCCCGTCGGTGCCCGGTAATCGACGCCGAGGTGCGCGCGAACTTCGTGCAGCACCGGATGCAGCCGGCTGCGCGAGAACCCCGACGTGACGACCGGATCGAATTTCAACGGCGACTTCAGGAAGAAGCGGCGCAGCGAGATTCCCCGCTCGTCGAAATAGCCCGGCGATCCGCCCTCGGGGGTGAACCGCACGGCTCGGAAGCGATGGCCGGCGTTCTCGAATTCAGCGGCGAGAATCGGGCCGTATCCCGCGAACTCTTCCTGGGGCCCCTGCTCCGCTCGCTCACGGTACTGCTTCTCGACCAGCAGTTCGAAGCGATCGCCGGGCTGCAGATCGGTGTTGAAGTCGATGTCGCCGCCGAAGACCTCGGCGAGCGCGAGCGTGAGATCGATCGTCTCGCCGGCGGCGTCCATCGCAGCGACGAGCGACGAGGTCTCGCGATCGATGCGGCCGCGTACGATGCCGGCGCGGCGCGTCTTCTCGATCGGCAGCACGGTCGCAATCAGATCGCCCTCTTCCGCGGCGGGCCGGCTGACGCGCAACAGCCGATCGCCGTCGATTTCGTACTCGAACCGCCGGACGGTGCCGTCCGGCCGCTTCTCGAGCCGATACGGTTGATTCGTTCGCACCTTTCGCACGTCGAAGACCGACCGGGCGTGCCGCACGATCGCCTCGACCTCGGCCGTCGCAACCTGCTGCGCGTGAAGAATCGTCGCGAGCGTCGCGCCGCCGGCCACGCGCGCGGACACGGACGTGAAGTCCGCCGCCAGGGCGATGTCCCCGGCTCGAACGTGCCGGTCGTGGCTCACACCGTCCCGCATGTCACATGCGCAGGACGCAGCAATGGCCGCCGTGACAAAGAGTGATAAGCGAATGCGCACAGCTTAAGGGATCGTCATCGTATCGGCCGCAGGAATTTCGCTCGGTAGACCCGTGCTAAAGTCCTCGCCGGGGGATGGGGAGTCCATGAAGATCGACCGCAAGCTTGCTTTACTCGTCGTCGTTGCCGCGCTCGTGGCCGCCTGGTGCCTGCCGCTGGCTGCCGATTGGCCGATCACCGAAAAAGTCGACCTCGACGCTATTTACAAGATCAAAGAAGAAGGACTGCAGCGCTCGAAGGTGATGGAGATCGAGAGCTACCTCACCGACGTCTACGGTCCGCGCCTGACCAATTCACCCAACTTCCGGGAAGCCGGCGAGTGGGCGCAGAAGACGATGAAGGAGTGGGGTCTCGCCAACGTGCATCTCGAGACCTGGCGGTTCGGCCGCGGCTGGCAGAATCAGCGCTTCGTCGCGCTCGCGTTGACGCCGCGCGCCTATCCGCTCATCGGGTACCCGAAGGCGTGGACGCCCGGCACCAGCGGGGCCGTCAGCGGCGAGGCGGTCATTGCCGTCGTCGAGAGCGAGAAGGACTTCGACACGCACCGCGGAAAGTTGCGCGGCAAGTTCGTGTTGTCGATGGCGATGCGCGAGGTGCCGCCGCAGATGACGGCGCCGGGGCGGCGCTACACGGACGCGGAGCTCGAGGACCTCTCGAAGCAGCCGGCCGCCGGAGGGCGCGGTGGACGTGGCGGCCGCGGCGGCGCCAACGCAGCCGATTTCGCCCGCAAGCGGACGCAGTTCTGGATCGACGAAGGCGTTGCCGCCGTGCTCGACTTCAGCCGCGGCGACGGCGGCACCGTCTTCGTCCAATCGCCGCAGGGCGTCTCACGCGAGCCGAACGGCGCGGCGCAGCCGGCGCAGGTGACGCTGGCGATCGAGTATTACGGGCGCATCTATCGGACGCTCGAAAAAAAGATCCCCGTCACGCTGCAGATGGACATCGACAGCAAGTTCTTCGATGAGGATCTCAACGCCTTCAACATCGTCGCCGAAATTCCGGGGACCGATAAGGCCGACGAAGTCGTGATGGTCGGCGCGCACTTCGATTCGTGGCACACGGGCACCGGCGCGACCGACAACGCGGCCGGATCGGCGGTGATGATGGAAGCGCTGCGCATCCTGAAGGCGACCGGCCTGCGGCCGCGGCGGACCGTCCGCATCGGGCTGTGGGGCGGCGAGGAGCAGGGACTCATCGGATCGCGCGAATACGTGAAAGCGCATTACGCCGACCCGGCGAACATGCAGCTCAAGCCGGAGCACGCGAAATTCGCCGGCTACTTCAACGTGGACAACGGGACGGGTCAGATTCGCGGCGTGTACCAGCAGGGCAACGAAGCCGTCGCGCCGATCTTCCAGGCGTGGATGGAACCGTACAGGAACATGGGGATGAACACGCTGACGATCCGCAACACGGGCGGGACCGA
>Ga0075423_10006948_pt1 | contig 10656 bp, 10 predicted proteins | sample SoiMethybrSBSTD2_FD_80114 | JGI IMG/M metagenome (GOLD analysis project Ga0075423, IMG submission 80114) | Bulk soil microbial communities from a Populus tree surrounding site in Tennessee, USA - Soil MetaG P. TD hybrid SBSTD2 | ecosystem: Environmental > Terrestrial > Soil > Tree plantation...
AGGACGTCGAGCGAGAAGGTGAGGACCGTCTCGACCTCGGCGGGGTTCGGTTGCAGGTCGAGCTCGCTGGGTCGGGGGATGCGGCCGACAAAGGGGTGAATGCGGTAGCCGGTGACGAAGGTGCCGGCGGTCGGCAGCTCCTCGCCGAGCTCGACCAGCGAGGGATCGAGGCCGATCTCCTCGTCGGCCTCGCGCAGCGCCGTCGCCGCGAGGTCGGCGTCGGCGTCGTCCTTGCGCCCACCCGGGAAGGAGATCTCGCCCGCGTGTCGCCGCAGGTCCGCGCGCCGCTCAGTGAAGATCAGGCCCGGGTCGTCCGGCCAGCCGTAGAGCGGCAGCAGCACCGCCGCGTCAATTTGAGATCTCATCTCGACTGAGACGGCGAAAACCAAGCCTGGCAAGGACGCAGGGAGGTTGGCAAGGGGAGCGCACAATTAGTGCGTGACCCGCAGCCGACCGACTGAGGACGCCGCCAGGCGCCGGTTTGCAGCCGTCTCAGATGATCACCTGGACGGTGCCGCCATCGACCGACCAGGCGGCGCCGCTGACGTAGGAGGCTCGCTCGGAGCAGAGGAAGACGATCGCGGCGGCGATCTCGCCGACCTCGGCGAGGCGGCCGATCGGGCGCTTCTCCCCGGCCTCCGCCAGCGCCTGCTCGCGACTCTGCGCCCCCGACATCGCCTGCGACTGGTCGAGCAGGCCCCCCGGCTCCATCCACAGCTCGGCTTCGACCGGCCCCGGGCAGATCGCGTTGACGAGGACCCCCTCTTTCGCGTAACGATCGGCGAAGAGGCGCGAGAGCGAGAGCTCGGCCGCCTTGGCCACCGAGTACTCGGGCATCGCCGCCGAGGGACGCTTGCCGGCGGTCGAGCAGACGTTGACGATCCGCCCCCAGCCGCGCTCGGCCATCGCCGGGGCCGCGGCGCGCATCGCCCGCAGCGGCGCCATCACGTTGAGCTCGTACTGGGCGTACCAGTCCTCGTCGGGGACCTCGTCGAGCCGGCGCCAGCGGGCGGCGCCGGCGTTGTTGACGAGCGCGTCGAGGGCGCCGAAGCGCTCGCCGGCGGCGGCGAGCATCCGCTCACCGGCGTCGGCGTCGGTCACGTCGAGGGCCAGGGCCTCGGCGCGTCCCCCCGACGCGGCGCCGGCGCTGGCGGCCTCCTGCCGCGCGGCTTCCAGCCGCTCCTCGCCGCGGCCGACGAGGAGCACGTTTGCCCCCTCCTCGCAGAGCAGCCGCGCCGTCTCGCGGCCGATCCCGCGGCCGGCGCCGGTGACGACGCAGGCGCGTCCCTTCAGGCCGAGATCCATCCCCCGGGTCGCCTACTCCTTGCGCCGTCCCTCGAACAGGACCGGGTCGTCGACGTCGGCGAAGCGGGCCATCGCGTAGGCGAGGTCGGAGGCGCGGTTGACGAAGTGGATCACGGTTTCGCCGGCCAGCTCGCCGCTCTCGTTGAGCGCGCTGATCCGGCGCTCGGCGCGGCGGATCGTGGTGCGGGCCACGTCGAGCTGGGCGGAGAGCTGGTTGCCGCCGGGGATGACGAACTGCGGCGGCAGCTCGACCCGCTCCATGTAGCGGTCGATCGCCTCCTCCAGGTCGCCCACCATCTCCTCGGTGGTGCGGCTGATCCCGTCTTCGAGCCGCTCGCTCGCCTCCGGCGCGGTCGCCAGCTCGGCGCCGGCGACGAAGATGTCGTCCTGGAGGTGGAGGATGTCGGCTGCCAGCTCGGCGTCGCCAGGTCCGCAGAGGGCGCGGGCGAGCCCGAGCTGCGCGCAGGCTTCGTCGAGCGCCCCGTAGGCCTCGGTGCGGCCGTGGTGCTTGGGCACCCGCCCGCCGTACCAGAGCGAAGTCGTGCCGTCGTCGCCCTTCTTGGTGTAGATCTTCGTCAAACCGGGTTGAACACTAGCCCGGTGAGGACCTTTGGAAAGAAGTAGGTCGACTTCGGCGGCATGTTCTCGTCGCTCTCGCAGATCGTGCGGACCTGGTCCACAGGGATCGGGCGGAGGATGAAGGCGACGTCGTAGGCTCCGTCGTCGAGCAGGGCGAGCGAGTCCTCGACGCTCTTCGAGTAGCCGAGGCCGCGCTTGGCGAGGATGTCGTCCTCGCTGAGGCCGGCGATCCCCTTCAGGACCAGCGTCTCCAGGATCGCCGCGTCGAGCCGGCGGTATGCCTCCGGCTTGCCCGCGAGCCCCTCGTCGAGCGCGGCGACGGCGGCGTCCTTCAGCCGCAGGCGGAAGCCGCGCCGGTGGAAGGAGTCGTAGAGGCCGAAGACGCCGACGCCCTCCTCGCCGAGGGGGTCGAGCCGCTCGATCGGCACCTCGGTCGCCTCGAACAGCTCCCGCAGGCCCTCGCCGAGGCGGCGCTGGCGGTCCTCGTCGCCGGCGAAGCCGGAGAGCAGGCGGTGGGTGGGGAAGACGGTGAGCCCGGGGTCGTCGAGCCCGGTCAGCGCCATCAGGGTGAGCTCGTGGTCGCCCTCGCCGCCGACCTCGTCGCGGTAGGCGATCGCGGTCTCGTAGCGGTGGTGGCCGTCGGCGATCAGCAGCTGCGCCCCGGCGAGCAGCTCGCTCACCGCCGCGAGGATCGCCGCGTCGCCGACGCGCCAGACGCGGGTGACGGTGCCGCTTTCGTCGCTCGCCTCGCCCCAGGGGTCCCGCGACTCGATCGCCGGCGCGACCAGCGGCCAGGGGTCCTCGGTGCTGAGCGAGAAGATCGGCGAGAGGTTGTGGCCGGTGGCGCGGGTCAGGTCGAGCCGGTCCTTCTTCGGACCCGGCAGGGTGCGCTCGTGAGGGAGGACCTGGCCGGCGGAGAAGTCCTCGACCCGGACCCGGGCGAGGATGCCGTGGCGGGTGCGGGCGGCTCCGTCGGGGCCGGTGTAGCCCTGGGTCATCGCCCAGATCGCCGGCTCGGCGTCGGTCACCAGCGCCCCGGCCTCGCGCCACTCGCTGATCAGCCGCGCCGCCCGCTCGTAGGGGTCGTCGTCGGTCTGCTGCGGGCCGGTCTCGCCGTAGGGTTTCGGCAGGTCGATCGCGACCGCGTTGTATGGGGAGCGGGCGAGCAGCTCGGCCCGCATCGCGGTGTCGATCACGTCATACGGCGGCGCGGCGACCTTCTGCAGCGACCCGACCACGTCGAGGTCGTAGTGGGTCGCGTAGAGCGGGCGCACGTCGGCCATGGCCGCGAAAGCTAACGGTTTCTCGCCGGCAGACTGACCGCGCGCCCGCCCGGCTCTACACTGGCCGCAGCGGGGCGTGGCGCAGCCTGGTAGCGCGCGGCCTTTGGGTGGCCGAGGTCCCCGGTTCGAATCCGGGCGCCCCGACTGGTTAGTGGCGTTGATCCAGGCGTGCGGGGCCCCTGGACGCTTATCCGGGTCGCGAAAATCCTTGGAAGTGCCGATACGGGGGCGGCATGGAAGGGCAGCCTGGAAGCCCGCGACGCCGGGAACGGGTCGTTTTCGAAACCGACCGCCATCTCGTCGTCGGCGACGTGACGCTGCCGCCGGAGGGCTACCAGAGCCGCTTCTCCGACGCGGTCAATCGGGCCGACGTCGCCTTCATCCCGCTCCTCGACGTCGAGATCATGCCGCTTGCCGGTGGCGAGCCCGTCAGGCGCGACTTCATCGTGCTCGCCAAGGAACACGTCCGCCTTGCCTACCCGCTCGACGAGAGCGGGGGTCGCTAGACGGCCTAGCGGGTTTCGGCCCGCCGCCGGCCGCTGCCGGCGAAGGCGCCGATGTCGATCAAGAAGGCGAGCACGACGATGAACCACTCGAAGCCGTTGACGCCGTCCGAGGAGGACCACATCACGGCGTAGGCGAGGGTCGTCCAGGGCAGCAGGAAGAAGCCCAGAAGGGGGACGATCCAGCTGTCGAAGGCGCGGCTGAGGAGGTCGCTGAAGAGGAACAGCACGAACAGCGCCAGCCGGGGCGAGAGCAGGGCGAAGAGAAGGACGAGGCAGCCGATGCGGGAACGCTACCGTGTGGGCATGCTGTGGAGCAGGCAGAAGGCGCAGATGCCCGCGCCCGCGGATGCGCTGCCGGGCCGCGGCGAGCCCGCCTTCGAGGTGCCCGAGCGCCACGCCGTGCTCGACACGCCGTTGAAGCCGCCCTTCCCGGAGGGGATCGAGACCGCCCACTTCGCCCTCGGCTGCTTCTGGGGGGCGGAGCGTCTCTTCTGGGTCCTCGACGGCGTCTACACCACCGCGGTCGGCTACATGAACGGGACCACTCCCAACCCGACCTACGAGGAGGTCTGCACGGGCGCGACCGGTCACGCCGAGGCGGTCCTCGTCGCCTTCGACCCGCGGGCGATCTCCTACGCCGACCTGCTCAAGGTCTTCTTCGAGGAGCACGACCCGACGCAGGGAATGCGCCAGGGCAACGACGTCGGCACCCAGTATCGCTCCGGCATCTACTTCGCCGACGACGGGCAGAAGGCGACCGCGGAGATGGCTCGCGAGGCATACGACGAGGCGCTGCGCGCCGCCGGCCACGAGCCGGTCACCACCGAGGTCGAGCCAGCCGGCCCCTTCTACTACGCCGAGGACTACCACCAGCAGTACCTGCACAAGGTGCCGAGCGGCTACTGCGGCCTAGCCGGCACCGGTGTTTCCTGCCGCATCCCGGCGCCCGCCGAGTAGCCTCGGCCACCTCTCGCACCCGGCGCGCCGAATAGCATCCCGCGCCGGTGACCCCCTCCTTCGGATCCTACGTTGTCGGCTGCCTGGCGGCGATCGGCATCGTCTCGGCGCTCGCCCTGGGCGGCTACTGGCTGCGCCGCTGGATCGTGCCGGAATTCTCCGGCGCCCTCGCCCGGCTCGGCGACGCCACTCTCACTGTCGCCCTGCTGGTGATCTCGCTGGAGCTGCTCGGCGCGCTCAGCATCCTCAAGCGGGGCTGGATCGTGCTTGTCTGCATCGCCGTCGGGCTTGCCGCGGCCTGGCTCGGGCGGCGGAGGGCGCCACGCGACGCGGCCGAGATCGCGGCGCCGCGGGTCGAGACGCTCGCCTTCCTGATTGCCCTCGGCGTCGCCTCCTTCACCGTCGCCGAGTGGACCTTCCCCTCTCAGCTCAGCCTCGACTGGGGCATGTTCGGCGGCGACACGACCTGGTACCACATGCCCTTCGCCGCGCGGATGGCGCAGGAAGCGTCCACCGTCCACCTGCACTTCACCGACCCGCTGCGGCTCGCCGCCTGGTTCTACCCGCAGAGCTCGGAACTGATCCACGCCACCGGGATCGTCGTCTTCAAGACCGACTGGCTGTCACCGCTGATCAACCTGATCTGGCTGGCGATCGCGCTGCTCGGCGCCTGGTGCGTCGGCCGTCCCTACAAGGTCGGGCCGGCGACGCTGGTGGCGGGGGCGATCGTGCTCGACGCGGGGGTGATGATCGAAACCCAGCCCGGCGAGGCGCGCAACGACATCATGGGCCTCGCCTTCCTGATCGCCTTCGCCGCCTTCCTGATCAACGGCCACCAGCGGCGCGCGCCGGCGAGCGGAGCGGTCCAGGACATGCCCGAGCGCGACGCGCCCCTGCTCGACAAGGGGCCGCTGGTGCTCGCCGGCGTGGCCGCCGGCCTCGCCGCCTCGGTCAAGTTCACCTTCCTCGTCCCGGTGGTGGCGATCGGCCTCGGCGTGATCGTCTTCAGCGGCAAGGGACGCCGGGTGACGACGGCGTGGGTCCTCGGCCTCTCCGCCTTCGCGATGGGTGCCTACTGGTACCTGCGGGCGATGATCAAGACCGGCGGCAATCCGATTCCCACCTTCGGCTTCGGCCCGCTGCACCTGCCCAAGCCCGAGCAGATGCCGCTCGACCCGCGGCCGCGGTTCGCCGTCGCCCATTATCTCGGCGACCCGACCATCTACCGCCGCTGGTTCTTCCCCCAGCTCGACAACGCCTTCGGGCCGCTGTGGCCGCTGATCCTGATCCTGGCCGTGGCCGCCGCCGTCTTCATCGCCGTGCGCTCGCGCAACCGCATCCTGCGCGTGGTCGCCGTGGCCGCGCTGCTGACCGCCGTCGTCTACCTCTTCACGCCGCTGACCGCGGCTGGGCAGGAGGGCTCGCCGACCGGCTTCTTCACCAACACCCGCTACCTCGTGCCGGGGCTGGTGCTGGCGATGATCCTGCTGCCGGTCGCCCGTCCGCTGCGCGCCCCCGATGCGCGGGCCTGGCAGACGCTGCTCTTCCTGGTCGTGGTCTACGCGATCACGGTGCTGACGACCCCGCGCTGGTACCCCGGCTACATAGTCGGCACGGTCTTCCTCACCCTGGCCCTGGTCTGGGCGCCGTCGGCGCTGAGCATGGCGCGCGGCCGGCGGATCGTCAGCCGCGCCTACGTCGCCGCCGCCGCCGCGGGGGTGCTGCTGCTGGCGGTCGTGCTCGGTCGCGCCCAGGAGGTTCAGTACTACGACCAGCACTACACCCGCACCCTTCCGTTCCTCCAGGACGGCGGCCCGCGCAAGGCCTACGCCTTCGCCCACAGCCGGCACGGGGCGAGGATCGGGATCGCCGGCTCGGGTGAGATCTTCTTCGGCCAGTACGGCTTCTACGGCGCCAACCTCGACAACTACGTCCAGTACATCGGCGTCAAGGGAGCGAAGGGCGCCTACCGGCTGGCGACCAGCTGCCGGCAGTTCCGTCGCCTGATCAACGAGGGCGAATACAACTTCCTGATCGTCAGCCAGTACACGCAGGACTCGCCCGAAGCCGAATACTGGTACCCGATCTACGCCTGGCTGAAGACCGACCCGGCTCTGGAAACGGTGATCGAAGAGCCGGAGATCACCCCCGAGCCCGACTACGTCTTCAAGGTCAAGGGCAAGCTCGACACGAGCTGCGCCGACGTCGGGGAGGGCGGCGGCGCGTCTTAGACGGTAGCGAGCGCGTGCTCGCGGACGAGCGCCGCCGAGCGCTCGGGCTGCTCCCACCAGAACATGTGACCGACGCCCTCGAGCAGTTGCGGCTCGACCGAGAGCAGCGAGGCGATCTGGATGCCGTTCTCAACCCGGAGCAGCCGGTCGGCCGTGCCATGTATGACCTGGACCGGCACCTCCAGCCCGGCGAGCCGCTCACTGGTGTCGTGGGCGCCGCAGGCCCGCATCTGCTGGACGATCACCTGCCTGGGGGCCGGCAGCGCGCTGCCCATCTCGCAGAACTCGGCGAAGCGGGCCTCGTCCTCGCGGAAGGCGGGGGAGAGGTTGATCTCCCACATCGCGCGGAAGACCCGCTTGCGCTCGCCGGAGGCCATCGCCGCGCCCAGCATCTTCAGGTCGTCGAACGCCATCAGGGTCCCTTCGGGACCGCCGCAGTAGGTCGCTCCCAGGGTGAGCGTGCGGATCCGCTCGGGGTGGGCGAGCGCCAGCTCCTGGGCGATCATCCCGCCCATCGAGATGCCGACGACGTGCGCGCGCTCGATCCCGAGCGCGTCGAGCAGCGCCAGCGTGTCGCCGGCCAGGTCGGCGATCTCGAAGGGGAGCTCCGCTTGGCCGGACAGGCCCATCCCGCGGTTGTCGAAGACGACGCACTCGAAGCCGCGCTCGAGCCGGTCGAGGAACGGCCGCCCCCAGGTCATGTGCGTGGCGCTCATGCCCTGGATCAGCAGCATCGGCTCGCCCTCGCCGGTGCGCAGGTAGTGCAGCTCGGTTCCTCCTGCATCGATGCTCGGCATCGAGCACGATCCTAGTAGGGCCGTAATCTAGGCGGACCGGCCCCCGTAGCTCAGTGGACAGAGCGACGGCCTTCTAAGCCGTGGGTCGCTGGTTCGAATCCAGCCGGGGGTGTCGACCTACTTGCTGGCCGTCAGCGTGGCGCTGGTGTAGGCGGTGCCTTCGGAGGCGGCGGCGGTCAGCGTTTCGGTGAAGCTGCCCGAGGATTTGGAGGTGAAGGTGAAGGCGGTGGCGGTTTCCGCCGCGCCGGTGCTCGGGATCGCGAGCGGCGAGCCGCTGATCGTACCGCTGCCGTTCGTGGTGATTTTGACCGCGTGTCCGCTGCCGAGCGCGCTGACGGTGTTGCCGACGCTGTCGGTCACCGCCACCTTGGCGTTGACCGTGCCGGAGTTGCCGAGCCCCGTCAGCGTGCAGGTGAAGAGGCAGTTGGAGCCGAGCGTGCCGGCGCTGACGGCGATGTTGGTCAGGCCGAAGCGGGCAGCGGCGCCGACCGAGACGGTCATCGCCAGCGGGGTCGGGGTGGTGATCGTGCCGTCGCCGGCCGTGATGCTCGCCGGGCCCGCGCGGTTGAGCTTCATCACGCCGTTTTTCGAGGCGCTGACCGAGGCGACGCCGGAGGTGAAGCTGAGCGCGGTCGCGCTGCCGAAGTTGACCACGGTGCCGGAGCTGTCGACGACGCTGGGCAGGGTTCCGCTGGGGCTGGCCGACGATCCCGAGAAGGTGAGGTTGTGGGCGCCTGTGTAGGAGGTCGCGGTGTTCGTGTAGAGATCCTGCGCGGTGACGGTGAGATTGTCAGCGGCTGCGGCGACGGGCGTCGTCGTCGCCGCGGCGAGCAGGAGCTTCGTCGCGCCGGCGGACGCGGTCGTCGTCGCCAGAGTCGCGGAGAGCGTGCCGTCGCTGACTTTGACGGTGGCGGCGCCGCTCTTGTAGAGCTTCATGACGCCGTTTGCCGTGCCGGATACGCTAGCCACTCCGGCGCTGAAGGTCGTCGGCGTCGCGGTGCCGAAGGCGACGTCGTTGCCGGCACTGTCCGAGACGGTGGGCGTTTTGCCGCTCGGGCTGGCGGAGGCGCCGGTGTAGGTGAGGCTGCGGGCGCCGGCGTAGGAGGTCGCCGTATTGCCGTACGCGTCCTGCGCCGTCGTCGTCAGGTTGTCGGCGACGCCGGCGGTGGGGGTGGTGGTCACCGCGCCCAGCACCAGTTTCAAGGCGGATTCGGGTGCGACGGTCACGGCCAGGGGCGCCTGGGTCGCGATCGAGCCGTCGCTCGCTTGAATGCTCGCGGCGCCGCTGGCGTAGAGCTTCATCACGCCGTTTTTCGAGGAGCTGACCGAGGCGACGCCGGAGGTGAAGCTGAGCGCGGTCGCGCTGCCGAAGTTGACCGCGGTGCCGGAGCTGTCGACGACGGTGGGTTTGTTGCCGCCGGGGCTGGTGGAGGCGCCGCTGAAGGTGAGGCTGTGGGAGCCGGTGTAGGTGGTGACGGTGCTGCCGGCGCTGTCCTTGGCGGCGATCGTCAGGTTGTCGGCCACGCCGGCGGTCGGGGTCGTCGATGCGGCGGTGAGGACCAGGTGGTCGGCGGCCCCGATCGTGACGGTTGCGCTTTTGGTCGCACTGCCGGCGGTCCAAGAGCGCCAGGTGGCTCTGACCACGTATGCGTAGGTGCCGACCGCAAGGCCGCTGTCCGTGCAGCTCGTCGCGGTCAGCGCCCCGGCGCAGGTGCCGCTCGCGGGATTGCCATTGCGGCTGACCGTGTAGGTGACGGTGCCGGACCCCGGCGGCGTGACCGCGCTCCAGGTCAGCGCGACCGTGCCTCCCGGTGACGGGGTCGCGCTGGAGATCGTCGGGGGCGCCAGCTGCGAGATGGCGGCCGAGGCGCTGCCGGTGCCGGTCGTCGTTAAGTACGCCAGGGCCGAGGCGGCGATCAGCCCGGCGAGAAAGGCGAGGGCTGCGAAGCCCACGAATCCGAGCCCCGGGCGCCTCATCCCCGCGCCCTCCCGGTGAAAGAGAGGGGGAAGGTTGCGCCCTGGCAGGCGTCCTGGTTAACGGGAAGGTCGCGCAGCCGGATCGCCGGGGCCGAGACGGCGGAGGTCGGCAGGCTGACCGAGCCGTGCGCGGGCACTCTGAGAGGCGCGGCGTTCGAGACGCCGGCGTCGGTGAGGACGAGGTTGTCGGCGCTGCTGCAGCTCGGCGCGCCGTCGGCAGGGCTGACGGCGAGGCGGGTGACGAAGATCGGCACCGGGTTCGGATTGGAGATCGTCAGCGGCAGCGGCAGCGCGGGCGCACCCGGGTAGAGCTCGCCAAGGCCGGCGAGCTGGGGCGCGATCGAGAAGTCCTTGGGCTCGAGGATCTTCCAGCGGAAGCGCGCCGAGCGGCTATGGATATTGCGGGCTCCGGTGGCCCGCACGGCAAACCGGTGGGCGCCGGCGCTCAGGCCGGTGAAGACCACAGGTGAGCGGCAGGGACGCCAGGGCCGCTCATCGAGCCGACACTCGAAGCGCAGCCGGTGATCCCGCGCAGTGAAGCTGAACCTGGCGCTCGCCGAGACCGCCAGCCTGTCGGGGTGATCGGTGAGCGAGGGCTTCGGCAGCACGCCCTCCCGCACCCGCCCCGGACCCGTTGCGGGCGGGGCGGAATGGCGGGGGGCGGCGTAGGCGACTGCCGCGAGGCAACCGCCCAAAGCCGCCAGCAGGATGACCACCCGGCGAGTGGTGCGCATCGTCCCACCGCCCTCCGCGAATCAGTTGTTGGTCAGGTGCAGCGTCAGGGTCGCGCCCTGGCATGCGTCCTGGTTGACGCCGGTTTCGTTCATCGCCAGCGTGCCCGTTGCGGAGACGCTCTGGCCGTTGCCTGGGGGGAAGACCTGGTTGACGGAAACCGGGGCCATCGTGAAGTCCGGGTTGCCGCCGCCGATCACGGTGCTGCAGCTCGAGTGGCCCGCGTCGGCGGAGATGCTCGAGAGGCTGACGGTGCCGACACGCTGGGCTCCGGATGACGGGTTGTCGA
>Ga0075423_10006949_pt1 | contig 10656 bp, 9 predicted proteins | sample SoiMethybrSBSTD2_FD_80114 | JGI IMG/M metagenome (GOLD analysis project Ga0075423, IMG submission 80114) | Bulk soil microbial communities from a Populus tree surrounding site in Tennessee, USA - Soil MetaG P. TD hybrid SBSTD2 | ecosystem: Environmental > Terrestrial > Soil > Tree plantation...
ACCTGCTTTCCAGGCGCGTACCCCGCCTTCTCCATTCCTTTCATCAGGACATCGAGCGCTTCCTCGATCGATTTCAGGTTGGGCGCGAATCCCCCCTCGTCCCCCACCGCCGTCGATTGGCCGCGCCCCTTGAGAACGGCCTTGAGCGCGTGGAAGATCTCCACTCCCGCGCGGAGCGCCTCCCGAAAGCTGTCGAATCCGCCCGGCACGATCATGAATTCCTGGAAGTCGAGGATATTGTCCGCATGGGCGCCGCCATTGATCACGTTCATGAAGGGCACCGGGAGCGTCACGCCCTTGCCGTGGCTCAGGAAGTCGTACAGGGGCTTGCCCGCCGCCGCGGCGGCCGCGTGGGCGACGGCCAGCGAGACGCCGAGGGTCGCGTTCGCCCCCAGCTTGGACTTGTTGGGCGTCCCGTCGAGGTCGATCAGGATCTCGTCGATCATCTTCTGCTGGGCGGGGTCCATGCCCTTCAGCTTCTTCGCGAGCTCGCCCACGTTGGCGATCGCCTTGAGCACGCCGCGCCCCGCGTATCGCTTCGGGTCGCCGTCCCGGAGTTCGAGCGCCTCGTGCTCCCCCGTCGAAGCCCCCGAGGGCACCGCCGCCCGTCCGGTGACGCCTCCCTCGAGCCGGGCTTCGACCTCGAGGGTCGGCCAGCCGCGCGAATCGAGGATTTCCCTTGCGTGAAGATCGGCGATGCGGGCCATGGCGGTGCCGGGAACATAACATCGCCCTCCGGCCGCCGCCAAGTTTTGTTTGCCGCCTTGCGTCATGGATTTATAATCCCCGACTCATGAAGGCACTCCCGCTCCTGTGTCTGGCCGGACTGGCGTTCGCTTCGTGCGGCACGCCGGGGACCCCCGGCAATTCAGCGGTGAACGCGGAAGTCAGGACGCGCGACGACCTGGATCGGTACGCCGGCCAGGACGTCGCCGTCGAGGGCATCTTCGATCACCTCCACGCGCAGCACGGGAAGGTCACCCTGGACAGCGGACTCGTGATTTTCATCCCCCATTTCGACCGATTCCGGCGCGGCGACGACTGGCTCAAGTACGTCGGCCACCGGGTCCGCGTCGAGGGGATCCTCCACACCTACGCCTCGGTCGTGCCGGAAGTTTCGGGACCGATCATCGACGTCCGCCATTTCGAGGCGATTGAGTCCGCCGAGTAACGTCGGGATGTCTTTCCACAAGATCGCCTACCTCGAATGGGCGCGCCGCTACATGGGCACCGTGCGCCACGATCTCGCCCGGAGCAACATCAAGACGCTGAGCCGGGACGAGCTCGCCCTCACCCTCGATCACGTCGACACCGGACTGGTGGATGAGTCGGGGCAACCCGCCCTGCGGAAGGCGATCGCCGCGCGCTACGGCATCTCCCCCGACCGCGTCTTCATCTCGAACGGCGCCACCATGGGGATCTTCCTCGCGTGCGCCGCGTCCCTCGAGCCCGGCGACGAGATCCTCCTCGAGACGCCGAACTACGAGCCGCTCTACCGGATCCCCCAGCATCTCGGCGCCCAGATCAAGACCTTCGAGCGCCGATTCGACCGGGGATGGCAGGTCGACCTCGAGGAATTCGAGCGGCGCGTCAACCGCCACACGAAGGCGATCCTCCTCACGAATCTCCACAACCCGAGCGGCGTCGGCACGAATCCGGACAAGATGCTGACGATGGGCCAGATCGCGCGGGACCACGGCGCCCGCGTCATCGTGAGCGAGGTCTATCTCGACGCGAGCTTCGCCCCCGGGCTCAAACCCGCGGTCACTTTCGGCGACCCCATGATCTCGATCGGCAGCCTGTCCAAGGTGTACGGCCTCGGCGGACTGCGGGTCGGCTGGGTCGCCGCGGGCGAGGAGATGATCCGCCGCATCCACGAGATCCAGGATTTCATCGCCGGCGGCATGTCCGCGCCCAGCCAGTCGCTCGCCCTCCTGGCGCTGTCGAAGGCCGGGGCGCTGGCGGATCGCTGCAAGAAGATCGTCCAGGGAAACCTCAAGATCCTCGCGGACTGGCTGAAGCGCCATCCTGAGATCGGATGGGTTGAGCCCGAGGGCGGTACGGTCGCCCTTCTCCGTCTCCCCGTGCCGCTCGACGCCATGGACCTGTCGAATCACCTGCGCGAACGCCACTCGACGCTCGTCGTCCCCGGTGATTTCTTCATGCTCCGGGGATTCATCCGGATCTCGCTCGGCATCGACGAGGAAGTTCTCAAGTCCGGTCTCAAGAATCTCGGCTCGGCCCTCGATCACTTCACAACCAGGGGATGAACACCCGATGAAACTGCTCGCGGAACGGCTGCGTCCTCGTCAGGCGGTCGGCGACACGCTCGCGCTCTTCGCGTTCGAGGGCGAATCCCGCCCGGCCGGCGGCGGATCATCCCTCGACCGATCGCTGGAGCGGAGATACACAGAGGCGGCCCGGCACGAAGACTTCAAGGGGAAGGAAAAGACCCTTTTCGTCTTCTACCCCGAGGGTGGACGGCCCGCGCGCCGCGTCGCGGTCGCCGGACTCGGCAAGGCCTCCGCGTTCGACGCCGAGCGCCTCCGCCGCGCCGTGGCGATGATCGCGAACCGCATCAAGGGGCTCGGGGGACGCGAGCTGACGATCGCCTTGCCGCTCGACCGGCGTGCGGCGGTGGCGCCCCGGGAGCAGGCGCAGGCGGCCGTCGAGGGGATGCTGCTCGCCCGCTACGAGTACCGCAAGTACAAGTCGAAGCCCGACGGCCAGACGAATCATCTCTCGAAGATCCGCCTGGGCGCGGCGGACGCGGCGGACGTCGCCCCGCTGCGCGAAGGGGCCGAGCGGGGGCGAATCTTCGCCGAAGCCACCTGCCTCACGCGCGACCTGGTGAACGAACCGCCGAGCGTATGCACCCCGCGGTATCTCGCCGAAGCCGCCACGGAGGTCGCGAAAGGCGCGGCGGAGATCGAGATCAAGATCATCGACGAGAAGGAGGCGAAGAAGCTCGGAATGGGCGGCCTACTCGGCGTCTCCGCCGGAAGCACGGAGCCGCCCCGTTTCGTCCACATGACGTACACCGCCCCCGGCGCCACATCGACCGTGGCGGTGCTCGGCAAGGGGATCACCTTCGACAGCGGCGGCCTCTGCATCAAGCCCGCCGACGGCATGCTCAATATGAAGGACGACATGTCGGGGGCGGCCGCGGTCATCGGTGTCTTCCGCGCCTTGCGGGAGCTCAAGCCGCGGATCAATGTCCACGGCATCTTCGCGGCGAGCGAGAACATGCCGGGCGGCGGCGCCTACAAGACGCGCGACGTCCTGCGCGCCATGAACGGCAAGACGATGGAGATCATCAACACGGACGCCGAGGGGCGTCTCGTCCTGTCGGACGCGCTCTCGTACGCGTCGAATCTGAAGCCCGACTGCATCGTCGACCTCGCCACGCTCACCGGGGCGTGCGTCGTCGCGCTCGGACCCGAGGTCAGCGGCATCTTCGGCACGGACCAGCCGCTCGTCGACAAGCTCATCGCGTCCGGCCGGGCGACGGGCGAGAAAATCTGGCAGCTCCCCCTGGTCGACGAGTACTGGGACATGATCAAGAGCGACGTGGCCGACATGAAGAACTCGGGAGGCCGCTGGGGCGGCTCGATCACCGCGGCGCTCTTCCTCAAGGAATTCGTCGGCGAGGGGATCCCGTGGGCGCACATCGACATCGCCGGGCCGGCGCTCACCGAATCGAGCCAGCCGTACAAGCCCGCCGGAGGGACCGGCGTGGGCGTGAGAACGATTCTCCGGTTCCTGGAGCAGCAGGCGGGGAACGGATCGCCGAGGTGATCACTCGCGGGATCGCTTGAGAGCCTCCTGCCGTTTCGATTCCGTCCGCGCTTCCTCCGCCCTTCCCGCTCGAGTCAACAGGTCCGCGCGGAATCCGTGGAGCACCTCGAACCACGCCGCCACGCGTCGCAATTCGACCCGCTCCTCGGGCACCGGCGCTCCATCGATGCGACGGACGTCGTCCGGCTCCTCGGCCAGCGCTTCCTCAAGCACCGCCGCGGCCGCGTTCCAGTCGGAGCGCGCCACCGCCTCCCTTTCCCGGGGTTGCCAGTACGTGAGGTAGGCGACCCGATAGTCCGCGGATCGGATCGGGGACTGATTCGCGGGAAGAGGCCGCCCCACCCAGAGGGTCATGAGCGCGATGGCGGCCGACGCGCGCGCCACGGTCAGCCAGCGTTCCCGATGAAACCAATCCACGAACCGGACCAGGGCGAGCGCCGCGAAAGGAATCAGCGCCATGGCGAACGGAGCTCGAAACCGTGAGAGCACGTAGAAAATCAGCAACGGCGCGGCCACCGCGACCGCCAGCCCGTACAGCAGGGCATGTCGTGACCGCTCCCGCCACGCCGTCGCCATCCCCACGACCGCGAGGGGCGCGATGATCACGAATGTCACCAACGCGGAACCCAGGATCCCCGCGTGCTTCCGGTAGTAGTTGAAGTTCTTGTTGTTGGGCAGCTCGTGCGCCTGCCACAGGACCGCGAACTTGCCGGCCATGAGTCCGAGGTAACTGCTCGGCGAATGTTCGCCAATCACCTCACGAACCACGCCTCCGAACCCGCCGCCGGTCTCTCTCATGATGCGGGCGACGGCGCGATCGTCGACCGTGAAACCATTCGCCGGGTCGTACCCCGGCACGTTTGACGCTATGAAAGTTACAGGGCCTACGGCGGAGAGACCGAAGATGGGCGCCCCGACGGCGACATTGCGGGCGAAGGCCGGAGCCAGGCACAGCAGCGCGACGCCGCCCATCAACGCCGCCGGCCGCAATGCCTCGCGCCATTGTTTTCGAGACCGCCAGGCGAGCAAGCCAAGGGCGACGAGTCCGAACAGGATGAACGTCGTCTGGAGCAGCAACGCCGCGCCCAACCCGACCCCCGCCATCGCCCATCGCCGGTTTCCACCGCGCTCCAGGGCTTCCTCGAACAGGAGGAAGAGTCCCAGCGCCGCAAAGACGGTCAACGACGTACGCAGGAGGACGTACTCGTAGAAGAGGACCGGACCGCAGAGGACGGCAAGCCCTCCCGCCACCGCGCCCGCCAGCTCTCCGAAATGCCGTCGCGTGATCATCCACACGAAGAGGATCGAAAGGACTCCGAGCCCCATTTGCCACGCGTATACCCAACGCGGGTCGGGTCCGAAAACTCCGTACGTGATTCCAACCAGGTAGGGATAGAGCGGCTCCTGGTGAAAGAGGCGGCCGCCGTACCAGCGATTCCACAGCGCGCGGGCGGGGTCATCCCCCTGCGCCCGCAGTTTCTCCTCCTCGCCGGGATGGGTATCGAAGTATGTGCGTGCGACTCGCGCGTGCCAATCGTGGAACGGGTGGAGCGCTTCCTTCGAAAGCCAGTCGCCGCCCGCGATCCGGCGCCCCCACTGGTCGAAGAAATGAAGGTCGCTCTGGTCCCAGCGATGCCACTGGGAACAGGGGCCGCCGCTGATTTCGACGAAGTAGGCGATGCGGAAGAGGAGCGCGGCCGCGGCCAGGAGGATCCAGACGCCGCGCCGGCGAGCCGCGAGCCAGGCCTCGGCCCGCTCGAGGGGTCCGGGAGGAGCGGCCGCCTCCTCCGGCGGACGGAGATCGTCCATGGGAGCCGATCCTACGCGGGCTTCGGCGATTCGACCAGCGCGCGGAAGAGTTCCACGTACTTCGGCACCGTCGCCTCGAGCGAGAATTCGGCCTCGACCGTCTTCCGGGCCTCCGCGCCGAGGGCGTCGCGCAGGTCGGGAGAGGCGATCAATTTTTCCAGGCGCTCCTCCCACGCGGACAACGTCCCCGCGAGGAGTCCGTTCACGCCGTCGCGGACGATGCCTCGGTGCGCCTCGACGTCCGACGCCACCGTCGGCAGCCCGGCCGCGAAATACGCGAGGAGCTTGGTCGACACCTTGCCGCGCGTCCACGGATCCTCGATCTGCGGGGCGACCGCGATGTCGAATGATCGCACGTCCGCGACCTCGGATTCGGGCTTGAAGGGCTGGTGGACGAACGGGACGCCCGCGAGCGTCGGCGGTTCGTCGCAGATCACCTGGAGCAGGAGCCCGGCGTGGCGGCGGCAGACGCGCTGCAACGGTTGGAGGACGATCTCGAGCAGCCGGACATTCGCGGCGGTCCCCACCCAGCCGAGCGTCAAGGGCCCCTCCTTCTTGGCCGGAGGGCGCGCGGTCCACCGCCGCAAGTCGATGGCGGTAGGCAGGACATGGACGCGCTCGGGCCGGTCGGAGTACTTGCGGGCGACGCCCGCGAGGTACTCGTTGGGCGTGACGACGGCGTCGGCGTCGCGCACGGTCCTGCGGAACCGCCGCTCCCGCGTGTCCGACACGCGCACGCCGGTGTCGGAGCGCTTGAGGAAGAGGGCGTCGTCGAATTCGAAGACGAGCCGCTTGGAATGGGAGCGGAGCCGGTTGTTGAGGAGCTTCGGCAGGAGCCGTTTCTGCAGGATGACGACGTCGTACTGGGAGGCGTGCTGGACCGCGGCGAGCTTGCCGATCATCCCCCCGGGGAGCTCGACGACGTCGCACTCGACTCCGGCGGTGCGGAGCGGGGGGATCAGCTGGAGGACGCGCCACCGGGTGCTGGGAGTGCCTTCCTTGTTGGTGAGAAAGAGCGCCTTCACGACGGGGGATTATATGTCCGTCGCGTCAAGGCGCGATAAATCTTCGCGGCGAATCGCCGGGCTCCCTTCCGCCCCTAAGCGGCGGCAAGTACAATCCCCGCGTGGCCCCCCGCACGTATTCCTTCCGCGAGAAAATCACCCTGGGATGGGGCAAGCTGCGACGGCTCTGGTGGGTGGCGTTCGCGCGGCGCGGAGTCGAGGAAAAGCTGGAGCGCCGTCGCGGCGCGTGCAACCGGTGCGGCGCCTGCTGCAAGCTCCTCTTCCAGTGCCCGGCCTACGACGAGTCGGACGGCCAGCCCAAGTGCCTCATCTACAACGACCGTCCCGGCGTCTGCGGGCTCTTCCCGCTCGACGAGCAGGACCTCCGCGAACGTGACATCGTCATGCCCGACAAGAAGTGCGGGTTTTTCTTCAGCGACAGCCCGGCCTCGAAGAAGCCGGGGGCGCGCCCGGAATCGATGCCGGTCAAGCTTCGCTTCCGCGCCGGCGATGACGACCCCAAGAACGGCCATCCCGGTCGGCCGAAGCTCTTCCGGGCTCCTTTCGCCATCCTCGGCGCCCTGTTCGTCCGCCCCGGCAGCGGCGCCACCGCCCGGCGCAATGGAAAACCCCCCTCCCCGACGGGCCCCACCCGCTCCTAATTTGTTTGCCCGGTCCCGAGGCCCTCGATAAAATGCGCCTGTTTCCACGCCCCGGGAGGTCGCATGCTCCGGAAGATTGAAGCCTTTCTCACCCCTTCGAAGCTCGAACCTCTCCGGGAAGTCCTCCTCAAGCGCGGCATCGAGGGGATGAGCGTCCTCCAGGCGCAGGGCTGGGGAACCCGGAGCAAGGTGCGCAACGGGAAGCCCCAGTTCGAGGAGCGGGTCAAGGTGGAAATCGTCCTCGACGAGGACCAGGTCGACTCCCTCATCCGGGACATCCAGAACCTGGCCGGATCGGGGAGCCTCGGGGCGGGCAAGATCTTCGTCATCCCGGTCGAGGATGCCGTTCGGCTCAGCACCCGGGAGTCGGGCAAGTCGGCGGTTTCCTGATCCCCCACGGAGGATTCATGAAGACGAATGGCCGGAAGGCGTCCCGGTCCGCCGCGGTCGCGACCGCGCCGAGCCCCACGACGCCCTCCACGCCCGAAGAGCGGCCCAATCCCTGGAACGTCGCGAAGCAGCAGCTGGGCGCCGTGTGCGATCTCCTCGATCTCGACGACGGCCTCCGCCAGGTGCTCGGGACGCCGCGCAAGTGCCTCACCGTCGCGGTGCCGGTCCGGCTCGACAGCGGCAAGACGCGCGTCTTCACGGGCCACCGGGTCCAGCATTCGACGACGCGCGGCCCCGCCAAGGGCGGCATCCGGTATCACCCCGACGTCACGCTCGACGAGGTCAAGGCGCTCGCGATGTGGATGACGTGGAAGTGCAGCGTCATGGGGCTCCCCTACGGCGGCGGCAAGGGCGGCATCACGTGCGACCCGAAATCCATGTCGCAGGGCGAGCTGGAGCGGATGACGCGGCGGTACACCTCCGAGATCCTGCCGATCATCGGGCCCGAGAAGGACATCCCGGCGCCCGACGTCAACACGAACGCGCAGACGATGGCGTGGCTCATGGACACGTACAGCGTCAACAAGGGCTACACGGTGCCGGGCGTCGTCACGGGAAAGCCGGTGCAGGTCGGCGGCTCGCTCGGGCGGAACACGGCGACGGCGCGTGGCCTGATGTACACGGTGCTGTACGCACTGAAGCACCTGAACCTTCCGCAGACGGGCCTGCGGGTCGCGATCCAGGGATACGGCAACGCCGGTTACTTCGCGGCCAAGCTCATGCACGAGCTCGGATTCAAGATCATCGCCTGCTCGACGTCGAAGGGCGGCATCCTCGTCTCCAAGGGATTCGACCCGGACGCGGTGAACGCCCATTACCAGCGGACGGGATCGGTGACGGGCTACAAGGGGGCGGAGGCGGTCTCGAACGAGGACCTGCTCGAGCTGGAGTGCGACATCCTGCTCCCGTGCGCCCTCGAGGGCCAGATCACGGGGCGGAACGCCGCGCGGATCAAGGCGCGGATCGTCGGCGAAGGCGCGAACGGGCCCACGACGCCCGAGGCGGACCGCGTGCTCTTCGAGAACGGCAAGTTCGTCATCCCCGACATCCTCGCGAACGCGGGCGGGGTGACGGTGTCGTACTTCGAGTGGGTCCAGTCGTTGCAGAATTACTTCTGGACCGAGCGGGACGTGAACCTGCGCCTGCGCGATCTCATGGAGCGCGCCTTCGAGAGCGTCTACGCGGTCCACAAGGAACGGAAAGTGGACATGCGGCTGGCGGCGTACGTCGTCGCCGTCGGGCGGGTCGCCGAGGCGCACACGCTGAGAGGGCTCTACCCGTAAGAAAGGAAGTCCTGAGTCCTGAGTCCTGCGTCCTGGGCCTGTCCGGGGTGCTGGGTCCGAGGTCAGGACGCGATGGCCGGCTTGAATCTTGAGGCGCAGGGTTCTTCTCGACCCCAGCGTCTAGTAGTAAGGAATCGTTCTTCGTCACTGGAGGCGACATGCGCTTTGCGATCGCGGCACTCACCGTGGCGGCTCTCGCGGGCTGCGGCGGCGGACCTTACCAGCAGCAGGAGCGCGAGGTCCGGGCCGAGACCGCGCGGTACTTCGCCGAGTTGAACGCGGAGGCCGAGGCGCGCGCCATCGACGCGAAGGGGGCGAGCCTGGAGACCGACGTGCCCGCCCCGGGATTGACCTTGAGCCGGTTCGACTGGGATATGAACGGCTCGGTCTTCCCGAACGTCGTCTGCCCCGCCTGCAAGGCGCAGCTGGGCTGGATGGCGACGACGGGCGTCGACCTCAAGTGCCCCGAGTGCGCGAGCGGCCTGATGGAGGAGCTGGCGCGCATCGGTCGGGCGATCCCGATGTTCGAGATCAGGAGCGGCCAGACGCTCCCGATCGTCGTGGTGGTGCGGTACGTCCGTCGCATGTACGTGTACGACCCGAACGCGACCGTCGCGGTGAGCGCGAAGGCGCAGGCCAATTTCCCGATCGACACCTACACGACGCGCGAACGGCACGATTCGAAGCTCTACTACGCCGGCGGTTTCTATCGTCTCGCGGGCGAGGCGCTCGGCATGACGTCGTTCGTCTACCGCGGGGGTTCGCTCCACCAGGTCGACCAGGACTCCGTGAAGAAGATGACCGCGGATCCGCCGGAGAACGTGGCGGTTACCTCGATGAAGATCGGTCCCGCGGCCCCGGTGGAGATCCCGCTGAAGCCGTGGCTGGGCAAGCGTCCGGAGGGCGTGACGCCGAAGGCGCCGGAGAAGCCCCAGTAGCGGCCGAGGTCCGCCGGCGGCGGCGGGAACCCAGGGACCCAACAAAGATGTTGACAGGCGGAGACCCTCTCCTATAATCGTCCCCGCTCGGTGTATAGAACTCACCGGCGATCACGCGCCCGTCCATTGACGTCGGGAAGTGGAGAACGGGGACCAACGACAACGCCATTCGTCGCGACGCACATCCCGTCGCGGCGTCGTCTTTGAAACATTGATCGAAGGGCGGCCGAACGTTGCGGTAGCCGCCCGCCTTGTCCTGAAGGTAAGCGCGAAGCGCGCATCCTTCGGGGCGCGGCCTCGATCGTTGACAAACGGGAAGGTCTGGAGTTGCAACGCGGGTTGCAGCTTCAGGGCAAAATGGCAAACCAGCGCTTATAGGATGGCTTTGATATCCGTGCCCCCGGTCGCGAGACCGTGGGATTGCAGTGAATGCGGATAAGCTACTAAGGGTGCATGGGGGATGCCTTGGCTCCCAGAGGCGACGAAGGACGCTGCGAGCTGCGATATGCCAGGGGGAACCGCTGAGCAGGTTGCGATCCCTGGATTTCCGAATGGGGAAACCCGGCGGGAGGTTGACTCCCGTCCCTCCGGCGCAAGCCGGAGAGCCACACGTGGCGAAGTGAAACATCTCAGTAACCACGGGAACAGAACGAGCCATCGATTCCGTCAGTAGCGGCGAGCGAACGCGGAACAGCCTAAACCGAAGCACGTG
>Ga0075423_10006950_pt1 | contig 10656 bp, 6 predicted proteins | sample SoiMethybrSBSTD2_FD_80114 | JGI IMG/M metagenome (GOLD analysis project Ga0075423, IMG submission 80114) | Bulk soil microbial communities from a Populus tree surrounding site in Tennessee, USA - Soil MetaG P. TD hybrid SBSTD2 | ecosystem: Environmental > Terrestrial > Soil > Tree plantation...
CAGCCTCGCTGGTATTCGATTACGCCACGTGTGTTGTTCTTCACGTTGCTGCTTACGCTGCTTGCGTTTGCGGTCAGTTTGTTGTTTTCCATTCTCGCCATTGCGATGGCGGCTCGGCTTCACGGGTCCACGCCCAACCTGCAACTCGCCTACCGAAGTGTGGCTCCCTGGATTGCCGTTGTCGCGGGTGGGGTCTCTTTCGTCGTTGCCCTAGTGATGGAAATCCGTCACTACCGTCAATCCAAGGCACTGGTGGAGATTGCACGAGCCAGCCAGTAGGAATTCGCCGTTGCAGTTTCGAATCCTCGCCCGGTGAACTATCGTTGTTCTCTTCATGACCGGCTGGTTTTCCTGCTTAATTCGTGCCGCTACAATCAGAGAGATGCCCCCAAGAATCGCTATTCCTGTTCCCCATTCCGGAGACGCCGCATATGCCGAGCGCACGCTGCCTCAGTACGAACGCGCCGTGGAGATGGCAGGGGGACAGTCGGTTCGGGTTCCGCTCGATCGGTCGGCGGCGGAGGTAATCAAGTTAACGGAGAGCTGCGACGGCGTGCTTCTGCCGGGCAGCCCAGCGGATGTCGATCCCGCCAAGTATGACGCGGCGCGCGATCCCAAGACAGCGGCGGCCGATCTGCGACGAGATGCAGTGGATGAACTTTTGCTCGACGAGGCATACCGGCTGCGGAAACCGGTGCTCGCGATTTGTTACGGCCTTCAGATTTTGAACGTGTACCGGAAGGGATCGTTGGTGCAGCACATCGAATCGAGCGTGAATCATGAAGCGGGGAAGAAAGTGCCGATCGCTCATACCGTGCAGGTCACTCCAGGGTCGCGGCTTGCAGAAGTCGTCGGAGAGTCGACGGCAGATCTGGGCAGTTTGCCGGTCAATTCCAGCCATCATCAATCCGCTGAGTCTCCGGGTGAAGGACTGCGGATCGTGGCGCGCTGCAGCGAGGATGGAGTGGTCGAAGCTTTAGAGGGAACGGAACGAGATCATTTCGTGCTCGCAGTGCAATGGCATCCGGAGCGGTCGGTGGACGGCGATGCTCCATCCCGCGCGATTTTCAGCGCGCTGGTGAAAGCAGCCGAGACACGGAGGGCGGAATCGTTGTCGAAGCAATCCTAAGACTGATCTTTAACAGTTTCCCTTCGAGTGCGAGCGATGTTTCTCAATGGTGCTGAAAGGGAACACAAGGCCCCTCCGCTCCGAACTCCGCCACGCTGCGCATGCCGGAATTCTCCGGTTCGGCATGACAGGGCGTCGAATTGCAGTCCCGACAATGCAGGCAGAAGGGCGCCCTTTCACTACGCCATACTCTACGCCCGATTTTCAGACCTAGATCAATTGCCCCCGCCCGCGTTTTTCACCGCAGGCTCCATGCGCGAGAACACTGTGCCGTGCGGGTAGGCGTCGCCGCGAAACCCATGCGGCCAGGATTTGCCATCCATGCTGACGCCGTCCCGCTCGCTGCCGGCATCGCGGAAACGTTTGTCGAGCGTGAGCGCGCCGGTTTGCGGGTCGAAGTTCAGCATGAACATTCGGTGTTCGCCATATTCTCCGGAATTCAAAATGATGCGCCGGCCGGATTCGTCAGCGGCCAGCCAGTGAGGCTTTTGCTGATCGTCGAGGGTCAGACGTGAAACCTCGCGAATGTGGGCCAGGTCGGCTATGTCGTAGACCGCGACTGCATGAGCCGTGAACAATGTCTGCACCCAGTAATGGCCGACGCGCAGCGGAACGGCGCAGCGTTCGCCTTCGAACGTCTTCACATGGCGAACCGAGGGGTGATCGGTCGCAATGCCGTCTAGCTGATAAAGTCCGCACGAAAATGTGTGGATGAGGACAGTTTTTCCATCCGCCAGCAAGTGAGGCTCGCCTGGGAGTTGCTGTTCCGAACCGTGCGGACCGGTGGGCAGCACCAGAGTCTTGAGCAGCTTCAAATCCGATAAACGCCACACCTGCACGGTGCGACTTTCCCCGTCGTTCCTGAAGTGCATGGAAGTGTTGGTACTGACGACCCGATGGAGTGCCGGAGCCACGACGAGACTGTAAGGGCGGATCAGTTCATTCTTGGCCGCCGGATCCATGGCGCTGCCGGTGCGGATCAATTTACCGCGCTGGTCGAATTGCACCAACCCCCCGCCGTCGGACTTGGGATCGTGCCCGCCGTGGTACTGGAATGTGGCGAGAACGTCGTTGTTGGCCAGCCGAACATAGGTGTGGGGATGCATGTATCCATCGAAGTCGCCGAAAGAAGTGACCACCGATGGACGAAGGGGCTCGCGCAAGTCGAACAGCGTCGTGCGTCCGCTCTCAAACGCGTTGGCCAGCAGGTACCCGCCTGCGGGCATTTCGAGTTCGGTGTGGTGAGGTGTTCCCGTGGCTCCAGGAACGGCGACGGAAGCGACGGCTTGACCATAGCGCGGAGATGTAGAGTCAGCGTCGATGACTGCGAGAAAGTCGCTGCTGTTCTTCGCGTCGTCACCCGCCCACACGAAGAGATAGGAGTGGTTCTGGGCTTGTCCGATTGCGCACCACAAAAGCATCCACAGGAAGAAGCAAAAAATACGCATGGATTGAAATTGTGTTCGTGTCCTTGAGTGGTTGTCAACGTTGGAGCGATCGCAGCTTTTTCGTCAACTACGCAGTCACGTGATGGTTGATTCCGAGCATTCTCAAGGTCGGCAGAGTTCACGCTCTGAGTTCACAGGCAATGCCAGAACCTGAACCTCAGGACCGGGGGAAAAAGCTCGACCCAGCCCCAGAGCGCGCACGTCCTCAGCCCAGCCATTGCGGGTTATGCACCGTTCCATCAAAGTCGTTGGAGGTCTTGTAGCGCTCGAACTCTCCCTTGCCCGCCGCGGGCGCGGTCTTTGCCAATAACTGTGCGACTTCGCCTTTGCCCATCGGAGCGAAGCTGCGGGCGGCGTCAATTGCCTGTTGCAGAATCTCCATGGAATCGCATCCCGTGATCACCACGCTTGTGGGCAGGTTCATCGCGTAGTGCAGGCATTCCACCGGAGTGGCGGTTTTGCTGTTCAGAATGAGTTTGTCGCCCATCGGTTTCATGCCCAATACACCGATGTTGTGCTTTACCAGCACCGGCAGCACCTTCTTTTCAAAGCTGTTGAAGTGCGCATCCATGACGTTGAGCGGCATTTGCACCGCATCAAACGTGAAGCCGTGCGCAAACGCGGTTTCAAGCATCTTCAAGTGGATGTCGGGACTCTTGTGCCCGGTGAATCCGATGAAGCGGACTTTTCCTTGCTTTCTGGCTTCGAGCACAGCCTCCATGCCACCGCCTTCCGCGAAGATTCGGGCCGGATCGGTATCGCGGATCACTTCGTGAAATTGCAGCAAGTCGATATGGTCGGTTTGCAGGCGCTGTAAGGATTCATTCACCTGCTGAGCGGCAGCCTTCTTCGTTTGTCCATCGATCTTGGTCATCAGGAACGCTTTCTTGCGGTATCCGTCCTGCAGCGCCTTTCCCATGCGGACTTCGCTCGTCCCACCGTTGTAGTCCCAGCAGTTGTCGAGGAAGTTCACGCCTGCATCCAATCCGGTGCGAATGATGCGGATGCTCTCCTGCTCATCGGATTGCGTACCAAGGTGATACCCACCCAGCCCGACGATAGAAATCTTTTCGCTGCTTCGTCCCAGGGTGCGCGTGGGGATCGGTTGGTCGGCAGCGTGGGCAAGCTTCTTGTGCAGGGAACCTAAGACAGAGGTGGCAGCGGCGGTTTGCAGGAAGCGTCGGCGATCCATGGGGGAACCTCGTCAATATTCAGAGTGGAATGCCTGAAGGATGGTTGCAACTTTATCAGCAAGGACAGATCAAAGAAAGTCCTTCAAAGATCAGCGGCGCCCGGAATTTCTCGTTGGAAATTCCAGGCGCGCTGCTTCCGCGATCCGACTTACCAGTTCAGCTTCAACGCGAACTGGAATTGGCGCGGATCATACGCTGCCGTGGGTGTTCCGGCATTCGTGTACAATGGGCTCACCGCCGAAACGTTAAATTTATTGGCGATGTTGAACATGTCGACCATGAAATCCATGTTCACACGTTCCCCAAAATACACACGTTTGGCCACGCGCAGGTCATTGAATACCGTCCACGGTTGCACGCCAGCGTTGCGGCCAAGGTTGCCGTCGAGTTGCAAAAGAGTCGGTGTGGTCAACGTGGCCACAAATCCGTTGATACAAGGTTCCTGGAAGGTTCCACTCGGAGAGTACTTCGAATGCACTACGGTTCCGCAGAATGGATCGACGGTAGTGTTTGGCCGCCCGGTGAGCGCCGACAACTGTAAGTTGTTCCCGCTTCCGGTAATGATGTTGAATGGCCGCCCCGAAGCCACTTCGATCACGGGAGCAAACGTCCAGTCGCTCAGAAGCTTGCTCACAAATCCATTACCGCTCAACCGTCCGGTCTGGTACACGCCGCTAAAAACGAATCGGTGCCGCTGATCGAACAGCGAGTTCGAGCGATCGAACCCCGGGTAATAACTGTCCTGCGGTGTCAAGGTCGACTGCAGGTCAGTGGAATCGTCGATGGCATGCGACCAGGTGTACGACCCAAGAAACTCAAAATGCCGGCTAAAGCGCTTGCGCAGGTTCGCGCTGAACCCGTGATAGATCGAACTGCCGTTGGAGAAGTTGGCGTCCATATCACCGAAGGGAACGCAATTGGCATAAGTGGCGGGATCGCAGCTCGCGTTGAATCCCTGGCTCGCCAGACTGCCTTCGATGGATTGCGCGAGGGCCACGCAGGGCCCTGCACCGGCCAGCGTCATCGCGGTAGCAATCGAAGGATTCAATCCGCCGGGCCGGAAGAAGTTCATCAGAGCAGAGCTGACCCACGGGCCCAGCGGACCCGATCCGCACGGAGTGGCTCCGCTCCCCACGGTGAACGGACTGGCCGGCGTTTGGCCCGCGGCCAGCGCCGCGTTGAAATTGGCAACCATCAAGTCTCCGCGAATCGTGTTCGCATTGATCGGCCGGTTGAGGTGTCTTCCGCCGTTGTAGTTGTAGGCGAGCGTTAGAGAAAAATTGCCTCCCAAGTCACGTTCGATGCTGAAGTTGGCTTGTTGGGAGTAGGCGTAGACGAAGTTCTTGCCTTGCGGATATCCGAATGGCTGAAAGGCCAATGGAAGGAAGGTCGATTGCGCAGGATTCGCCAGGTCGAGGTTCAGATAATTCTGGTTCAGGAACACCGACTGCGGAAAGTTCAGCGATTCGAACTGCTGCTGCGCTGGCAGGTACCCGAGATTCGCATTGGCCAGGGGGAAAGGTGAAGGGGTACACCCAGGTGAATTGAGCGATCCCTGGAAGATCGGAATCGCATTCAGGTTGGCCGGATTCGCATCCCCCTCGCACAGCGCAGTTCCTCCAAAGGCTAACTGCCCGCTGGACGAGCCGTCAGAAGCATCGCCGAGAAAATACAGTCCCAGGAGCGGATGGTCGTAGAACAATCCATAAGAAGCGCGAATTACAGTCTTCCCATCTCCCTTCGGATCAAACGCGAGCCCAATGCGCGGCTGAATGTTATTGGAGTCGGTCTGAATCCCCTTTTGCAGTCCCAGCAGGTTATAAGCAGGAAGCGCGAGCCCCTGGGGCGGTTTAAACTTGGGAGGGAACTCCACGTCGTAACGCAGGCCAAAATTCAGGGTGACATTGGATCGCACGCGCCACGAATCCTGCCAGAAGATTCCCAGCGGCTTGTTCGAAAATGAATCGCTCGGACTACCAAGCCCCTGCACGAAGGTTCCCGGAAGACCAGCGCCGTAGGCTTGTACGGGCGAGAGTTCAGGGAACGTCGATGGGAATCCGAGGTCAGCCGCGCTGAAGGCGCCAAAATCGTATACGCCGCCGTAGTTCACGGTGAAGATAGCGTCCAGTGGGAGGTAGTTGAAGTCAGCTCCGAACTTAGTGTCGTGGCGGCCGAGGGTCCAGGAGAAATTGTCGGTGAACTGGTAGCGTTGCTCTGTACGTTGAATGTAGGAATACGGCTCACGTCCGAAGTAGGCAATGCCGGTGATGTTGATCGCTGGATCAGCGCCCCCAGGAATGGCCGTGTTGTAGAAGTACGACAATCCGCGCCGCGCATATTGAAACCGAAATTCGTTCACCTTGTTGTTGCCGATGGTCCAAGTGTCCTGTGCTGTCCCGGCCACGTCACGAAAAGTTTGTTCCGAGGTACGTGAATAGGCGTTTTGTCCAAAGGGCTGCGCCTGGCCGCCTACTTCGATTCCGGTGATTGTGCTGGGACTCACGTTGGCGCGCAACATGAGCCGATTGTTCGTGCTTAGACTATGGTCCAGGCGGAGAGAGTACAGACTGGTTCCTTCGAAGACAGGGAAGTTGCCCATCTGCGAATTGAGCGTCTGGAATGAAGCCGGCAATCCTCCGCAGGTGGGAACAGCTGCTAGGACATTGCAGCCCGTCGCAAACTGTTGAGGACCGGATCCAGGCGGAGCCAGAGGCAGGAGAGCAAAAGCTTGTTGACTGCCCGTCGTAGCTACCCAGGACGAGGCGCCGGCCAGCCATGTGTAGAACTGGATTGCGCTGGGCGCAGGACCCGCCTGTGCGAATGGCGTCAAAAAAGCGATCTGCTGCGGCGTCGCAGGCATAGCGAATGTGCCAGGGGGTGCAAGCGGATTAAAGATTCCAGTGGCATCGAAAGTCTGCAGCCCAAAATGGTCTTGTCCGATACTCGAGAATCCAGTTTCGTGCCGCCGCGTGATCTCGTAGGAGAAATAGTAATAGGTTTTGTCCTTCTTGATGGGGCCGCCAAACGCGGCTCCTGCTTGAACTCGTGTATAGGCAGGATTGGAAACCGTGCTGAACGGATTTACGGCCTGAAAGTTGCGATTGCGCAGATAGCCGAAAACGTCCCCGTGGAACTGATTCGATCCCGAGCGCGTAATGATGTTGACCACGCCGCCTGACGCTCGTCCGTACTCGGCCGCGTAGCTGTTGGTAATGATCTGAAATTCCTGCACCGCCTCCTGCGAAACCGTTGACCGCACGCCATTGACGGAGTTGTCGGTTGCGTCGGCGCCGTCCACGTTCACAAGATTTGAGCGCGCGCGCTGGCCGCTCATGTTTAGCCCGGAGGTCGGCGCCGCGCCGGTATTGGGTGCGTTATCGCGGACTACCTGAGAATCGGTCAGCGTGAAATTGATGTAGTTGCGGCCGTTGATGGGTAAGTTGTCGATGCGCCGTTGGTCGATGGTATTGGTGGTCGAGCTGCGCGTGGTTTCCACCAAGGCTGCTTCCGAAGTCACATTCACAACCGTTTCCACACTGCCTACGGCTAAGGTGACCGCCAGGTCCTTCATCTGGCCGACCGTGACGGCCTGGTCATTCGCCATGTATCTCGCAAATCCCGCCGCTTCGACCGTGACGGTGTACATTCCCGGAGGCAACGACAGCAGCCGATACTCACCGTCGCTATTCTGTTTGGTGGTGCGCGCAAACCCCTTGGCCTGCTCTTGCGCCGTGACAGTCGCTGTGGTGATCAGGTTGCCTCGTTCGTCCTTGACCGTTACGTGCAGATCCCCAGTGGCAGCGCCCTGTCCGAATGACATTGTTGTCCAGAGGGCGGCGAGAATCGAGGCAAGCAGAATTTTCGAAGTGGCTTTCATAAACTCTCCCTGGGGAAGTGGCGGCGCGCAGCTTTCACGCGCGCGAGAAAAGATTTCTCTCCGTTGGCAGGATGGGCAATACACCGTGTGTAGGCGGCAAGGTTCCGGCTAGCTTGTACATCAGGTCATAGAGCGAAAGCAAGATAAATTCCTGAGGAGAATAGGGTTAGTAAGAGCAAACGCAGTACCGATTGGCGACGATTAGTTCTTTAACACTATGACGCGATTGGTCCAGCGATTAAGACAATTGCTAGAACTGTCATCCCGACCGGAAAGAGGCGAAGCCGAACGGAGTGGAGGGACCTTGCGTCCCGCAACGAGACTGGCACTCACAGGTAACAAGGCCAATCATCGCTGAATTCCCAAATCTTCCTTCTTCTCCGTCTTCAGCCCCCACGCCATGCGCGGCGTGTTGTGCGCGATGCCGATGTGTCCTTTGGCATCGAGCAGAATGATTCCGCCGTGTCCGTTCACGCGCGCCTTGAGATAGTTGATTGCTTCATGCGATATCCACTCCGGCAGATTACCCGCCAGCACGCGATCGGCCGCCCACTTGGCAAGGACCAATTTCATGATCGGCTCGCCCCATCCAGTCAGGGAAGCCGCCGCGCTCTCGTTGTCGGCGTAGCAGCCGCAACCAATTAGGGAAGAATCCCCCAGACGTCCGGGCGCTTTGTTCAGCGTACCTCCGGTAGAAGTCGCGGCTGCAAGATTGCCCTCGCGATCGAGCGCAACGGCCCCGACCGTATCGTGCGATATCGTCGGCGCAAACAGGTCGGGTGCTTGTTCGGCGGTTTTTGCCTGGAAGGCGCGGAGTCGCTCGACTTCGCGGGGGATGATGAGGTCCTTGTTGTCGCACAACTCGATACCGTGCTCGGCTGCGAAGCGCTCCGCGCCCTCCGCCACGAAATACACATGCGGACTCTCACTCAAGATTTTACGGGCTGCTCGAATCGGATTGCGCAGGCGCTCCACTCCGCCCACGCCGCCGCCCCGCAGAGTCGATCCCTCCATGATGAATGCGTCGAGCTGAACCTTGCCGTCGCGGTTGAGGAAGCTCCCGCGCCCCGCATCGAAGGTCTCGTCATCTTCGAGAGTAACTACGGCCTCTTCCACAGCATCCAGCGCGGTCCCGCCTCGGCTCAGAGCGCGCCATCCCGCAGCAACCGCATTGCGCACGCCGTTGAGATGGTCATCCACCATCTCATCCGGGATTGCCCACGCCCCGCCATGCACCACCAGAACTGGATCGGCTGCCAAAGTCAGACCTCTCGAAATCGAACGGTTAGTCTAGCATCGAGCTAATTGGCAAGTCGTCAACGCGATCGCAAGTCATCCGCGGAGACTCCGCCTCGTCTTTCTTTCCGAGATCTTTCGATCGCTACCCTGGAGTTCGTGCCGCAATCCAGCGTAGGATTGAGCGTGACCGGGGCGTTCTCTCCGCTTGGGAAACCACTCATTAGAAGTGAAAAGGAGAAGATCATGCAGGTTCGTGGGAAATTCTGGTTCGGAGCAATTGCGGTGGCAATGTTGTGCGGAAGCGCGGCGATGGCGCAGGAGGCGCCTCCGCAATCGGCTCCCCCCGCTGCTGGTGCCCCTGAACATCCGGCTCCCGGCGCACGGCGCACGATGGAAGGGTTTGGTGAGATGCGCTATCTGAGCCAGCAACTCAACCTTACCGAGGAGCAAAAGGAGAAACTGCGCCCGATCCTCATGGAAGAGGGCGAAAAATTGAGGACGACGCGCCTCGATGAGCACATCCCTCTCGATCAGAAGCGGGCGAAGTTGCTGGAAATCCACGACTCATACCGTCCGAAGATCGCAGAGGTGCTAACTCCGGAGCAGCAGGAAAAGTGGAAGAAGATGCAAGAAGCAGAACAGCAGCGGCGTCAGCAACAAATGAAAGGCGCTGAGCCAGGCTCTCCCTCCCAGAAGCCACAATAGTTCCGATTCAGGGTTGGAGAAGGGGCAGCTTGCGGGCTGCCCTCCTTTCTCTCAGTCCTTTGAGCTTGATGTAATGCGGCAAAATGTTTCGGATTGTCGACTGAGGTAACCATGAAAGCGATTCAAGTGAAGAAGGTAGGCGGGCCGGAAGCGCTCGAACTGGTGGAGCTTCCAGTTCCCGAGCCCAAGCCGAGCGAAGCGGTAGTGAAGGTCCGTGCGTCGGGCGTTAATTTCGTCGACGTTTATTACCGGGAAGGTCGTTACAAAGCCGAGGTCCCGTTTGTCGCCGGTCAGGAAGGCGCGGGAGACGTGGTGGCAGTGGGCTCCGACGTGAAAAACGTTAAGGTCGGAGATCGTGTGGCCTGGACGATGCTCCTCGGAACGTATGCTGAATATGCCGCTGCTCCCGCCGACCGGCTCGTGAAGATTCCTGATGGCGTCGACTATCGGCAAGCCGCTGCCGCCATGCTGCAGGGTATGACCGCGCACTACTTGCTGTACGACACCTATCCGCTGAAGAAGGGTGAGACAGCGTTGATCCACGCTGCGGCGGGCGGGGTTGGATTATTGCTGGTGCAGATGGCGCACAATATCGGCGCGCGCGTGATTGGCACGGTCTCGACCGAGGAGAAGGCTAAGCTGGCGCGTGGGGCCGGTGCCGACGAAATTATCCTGTACACACAAGTGGATTTCGAAGCCGAAACCAAGCGGCTGACGGATGGAAAGGGCGTGCAGGTGGTATACGACTCGGTGGGCAAGACCACATTTGAGAAAGGACTAAATGTATTGCGTCCTCGCGGATACATGGTTCTTTACGGCGGATCGAGCGGAGCCGTGCCGTCCTTCGATCCGATTGTCCTAACGCAAAAGGGCTCCCTATTTCTGACCAGGCCGTCTCTCGGCGCCTACATTGCGACCCGGCAGGAACTCGAGCAACGCGCCCACGCGGTCTTCGGCATGATTGCTGCAGGAAAATTGAAGCTGCGCATCGAACACCTCTATCCGCTGAAGGACGCGGCCCAGGCACACCGGGATCTCGAGGAAAGAAAGACAACGGGGAAGCTG
>Ga0075423_10006951_pt1 | contig 10656 bp, 7 predicted proteins | sample SoiMethybrSBSTD2_FD_80114 | JGI IMG/M metagenome (GOLD analysis project Ga0075423, IMG submission 80114) | Bulk soil microbial communities from a Populus tree surrounding site in Tennessee, USA - Soil MetaG P. TD hybrid SBSTD2 | ecosystem: Environmental > Terrestrial > Soil > Tree plantation...
AGCGCAAGGCGTTCCTGTTCGAGAATGTCACCGATGCGCACGGCCGCAAGTACGACATCCCGGTGCTGGTCGGTGCGCTTGCGGGCTCGAAAGAGATCTATGCGCTCGGGATGCAATGCAAGCTGGAAGAGATCGAGACCGTGTGGCGCGATGCGCTCACCAACCAGGTTCCGCCTGTCCAGGTCGACAAGCCATCGTGCCAGGAGGTGGTGATCACGGGTGACGAGCTCAGGCGACCGGCCGGTGGGCTTTCGCGAATCCCAATTCCGATATCGACGCCCGGTTTCGACAACGCACCCTATACGACTGCCGGACATTGGGTAACGAAGGACCCGGAAACCGGGATGCACAATCTCGGCAACTACCGCGGCATGGCCAAGGCAGAGGACCGCATCGGCGTGCTGCTCGGGCGGCTCAACTGGGGCATGCGCTATCACATCGACCGCTGGCGCGAGCGCGGCGCCAAGCGCGTGCCAGCCGCGATCGTGATCGGCGCGCCGCCCCATGTCATCTACGCGGCGGTGACGCGCATCCCGAACGACATGTGCGAATACGACGTCGCCGGCGGCATGATCCGCCGGCCGGTCGAGGTGGCGCGCTGCGTCACGCAGGATCTCCTGGTGCCAGCCGAAGCTGAGATCGTCATCGAGGGTGAGGTTCCGACCGACGTTGTCGAGATGGAAGGTGCGTTCGGCGAGTTCCCGGGCTACATGGCGCAGCGCGACTACAGCTTCTTCATGGAGCTCACCGCAATCACGATGCGCCGCAAACCGATCTATCTCTCGATTCTGAGTCAGATGCCGCCGAGCGAAAGCAGCAAGATGCGCAATATCGGACGCGCGGCCGCGGGGCTTCGGCTGTTGCGCTCAGCCGGCATGGATAACGTAATCGAGGTCGAATATCTCGAATGCGCCGGCTCCAACGCGGTCGCGGTCGTGAAGCTCAAGAAACGCGATCCCGATGACGGCAAGAAGGCGCTGCGGCTGCTCGCCGAAAAGTTCATGGGCAAGATGCTGGTCGCAGTCGACGAGGACATCGACGTGCGCGATGCCGAGAACGTGTTGTGGGCGATCGCCTACCGGGCGCAGCCCTACAAGGACACAGAAGTAGTGGAAGCTCCGCCGTTCACGCTCGATCCGGCCGCGGTCCCGCCAGGCGCGTCACGTGGCCTCGTCACGCGCGATAAGCCGCCGCGCTCAACCGCGCTGCTCATCGACGCCACAATGCCCTGGGCCTACCCGCCGTTGTCGCTGCCGAAGCGCGAGTTCATGGAGCACGCGGTCGAGATCTGGCGGGGCCTGCAGCTCCCTGCGCTCAATCTCAAAGTCCCGTGGTGGGGTTATTCACTCGGCCATTGGACCGAGGAGGAGGAGGAGGAGGCTGACCTCGCCGTGCAGGGTCGCCACTACGAAACCGGCGAGAAGCAGAAGCAGTCGCGCCAACGCTTCGGCGAATAAGCCGCGCACACGCCACACACGTGCGCCGCTACGAGCGAATCCGAAAGTGATGAACTAGCCGGCAGCTTTAGCGTTGCTCGAAGCGGCCGGACTGTGGATTGAAGAACTTCTCTTCAATATCCTTGTAGATCCGCGCCAGCCATTTCTCGGCGCGCTGCGCGCGATCGTGAAAGTGGTTTGTATCCGACTCGAGTTCCCTGATGCGCTCCTCGGCAGCGCGCAATTGCACCGAAAGCTTGTGCGCAAGCTCCATCGCGCGATCACAATTGCTGTTCGCGGTCTCGGCTGCTTGTTGCAGCAATTCGACAATGGCCTGTCCCGAGCGATCGACAGGGTCACCCTGGTCCCGCATGTCAGGACGAAATGTCTTAGACGGTGAAAACGGGATGACCTTTTTGGAAGAATCAGAATTACGCTCACCACTCATCGTCGGCTCCAGATCACGCAATTTAAACATCTTAACCCCTGTGGCACGCCAGACTACGTATCAAGATACCTTTATTAATTTACGCCCCTGATGTGGCAGGGGAGCCACTGTTTTGTGACGGGTATTTAGCCTTCAGCGGAAGCCACCCTTTTCTATCAGCGGGGCGCCACCTACCTCTTCGCAACCTGGGCTTGATGGACCAGGGCCCCCTCCACACAGCCAGGGCGGGGTTCCGGACCGGGTAGCGGGCTGGCTGACTCAGCTTGAGAATTTTGACTGCGATCGATGCATAGCGGAGGCAATTCGGCAAAGGTGCCAAACGGATAGAGGAAAGCGCGCCCCGTTCACCTTCCCCGGGTTGGGCGATTGACCCTACGGTCTGGACTTGCTCAGTGGCGGTGCGAGACGTACCCAGTTAGTCAGATAGCCTCTTCGGGCCGGCGCCTTGTTGGAGCAGCGCAAATGAAGATTGCCATGATTGGAACAGGCTACGTCGGCCTCGTCTCGGGCGCCTGCGTTGCCGACTTTGGCCATCAGGTGACCTGCGTGGACAAGGACGCCAGCAAGATCGACGCCTTGAATGCGGGCGAGATCCCGATCTTCGAGCCCGGGCTCAAGGAGTTGGTTGCCGCGAACGTGCGGCGGGGCCAGCTGTCGTTTACCACGAACCTGGCGGAGGGACTGGACGGCGCAGCCGCAGTCTTCATCGCGGTTGGCACCCCGTCCCGGCGCGGCGACGGCCATGCCGATCTGTCCTACGTCTATGGCGTGGCGCGCGAGATCGCCGCCGCGCTGAAAGGCTTCACGGTCATCATCACCAAGTCGACCGTTCCGGTCGGCACCGGCGACGAGGTCGAGCGCATCATTCGGGAGCTTCGGCCCGACGCTGCCTTCGCCGTGGTGTCCAACCCGGAATTCCTGCGGGAGGGCGCCGCCATCCACGATTTCAAGCATCCCGATCGCATCGTCATCGGACTGGAGGACGAGCGTGCGAAGGACGTCATGGCCGGGATTTATCGCCCGCTCTTTCTCAACCAGGCGCCGATCCTGTACACGGGGCGCCGGACAGCCGAGCTGATCAAGTATGCCGCCAATGCGTTCCTGGCGACCAAGATCACCTTCATCAACGAGATTGCGGATTTGTGCGAGCGGGTCGGCGCCGACGTGCAGGAGGTTGCGCGCGGCATCGGGCTCGACAATCGCATCGGTTCGAAATTTCTGCATGCCGGGCCGGGCTATGGCGGCTCATGCTTTCCCAAAGACGTGCGCGCGCTCATCAAGACCGCGCAGGACTTCGATGTCCCGATGCGCATTCTCGAAGCGGTCGAGAGCGTCAATGACACCCGCAAGCGTGCCATGGCGCGCAAGGTGGCGGCGGCCTTTTCAGGCGTGCTGCGCGGCAAGACGGTGGCGGTGCTGGGCCTGACCTTCAAGCCCAATACCGATGACATGCGCGAAGCGCCTTCGATCCCGCTCATCGTCGCGTTGCAGGACATGGGCGCCAAAGTGCGCGTCCACGACCCGGAGGGCATGCAGCAGGCGCGTCAGGTGCTCACCGGCGTGACCTATTGCGACGGGCCGTATGACTGCATCGAGGAAGCCGATGCGGCTGTCATCGTGACGGAATGGGAGCAGTTCCGCGCGCTCGATTTCGATCGGCTCAAGGATCTGATGGCCTGCCCCGTAATCGTGGACTTGCGCAACATCTACCGTCCGGAAGACATGAAGCGGCAGGGATTTGCCTATACCTGCGTGGGGCGCTCGTCAGCCTTTCAGCCCGCCGTGGTCTATGTCCCGTCTACGCAAGCGGGGCGATCGTCCGCTGAGTCGCCGGCGTAAAGCGCCGATCGGTCGCTACTCCTTCTCACGTAAGAGCAGGTCGAAATAGTCGTTCTCTTGAGACCTTCGCGAAGCTGAATTCTCGGCGGCCATCCGAGCGCCGACTTGGCAAGGCTGATGTCTGGACAGCGCGGCCTGGGATCGTCCTGCGGCAGCGGATTAGAGACGACCTTTGACGACGAGCCGGTGAGCTCGATCACGAGTTCGGCAAGCTGTCGGATCGTGAACTCGACCGGATTGCCAAGGTTGATCGGACCAGTGACATCATCAGAGGTTTCGATCAGCCGGATGAGCCCTTCAACAAGATCGTCGACATAGCAGAAGGAGCGGGTTTGCTGCCCCTCGCCGCCTTATGGTGGCCTTCACTCCGAGTTTGCTTGTTTTGGGCGTCTTGTTGGCGCGCTCAGCTGATCACCCAACAGACACCAACCCAACGACTGAGACCCTCACCGCCTATGGAGAATTGCGATCTGGCAAGACGGCCGGTATGTCGCGGAGTCTTTCCGCTTGATCCCGGAAAAACGAGAAGCTCAACTTTCTCCGGAGACGCGCAGCTGTTGCGACATCATTGGGGCTGTCCAGCGATATAGACTTGGTTCGACACCGATCGATAGACGTTTAGAGCTTCATATAGCCACTCGTTTATGAACCTACGGAAAGGGCGCAGGAAGCCGTGCGTCAATCGGACAATAAATCGTCAGGATAAACTCTCGACGATAGGCCCGTGAGCTTGATCACAAGCTTAACGGGGCCGGTGACGCAATCGAAGGTCTCGACCAGCCGGATAATGCTGGCTCAAGAGAGAGCAGCGGCCCTTCGAACCCCTGCTGAGGACTCCCGACCCTTCCAAAGTGCCCTACACCGTTGCGGCCGTATAACACCATCGCGTCTGTCGGTATCAGCGCAACCCTTAACCCGGGAACCAAATCCCCTTTTTATTTGTTAGGGACATTGGCACCGACTTCGGTCGGGCGCAGCTTCGCGGGACTCGCGCTCTAGAAAGGTATCCAAATAAATACTTAAAGGAGCCTTCTCGGCTGTGCAGGCGGATTAGAGGTGCCAGAGTAATTCTTTCTCAACCAAGGGGGTCGTAAGATTCCTGTGGATTGTGGTGGTGGTTCCCTCGTTGACTGCCTCAAAGTTGCTTCACCTTGAGGTTAAAGTTTTAGTTCGATCGGGGAAATCAAGAACAGAAACAATGCGCTGGGCGGTATCGAGATGGAATCATATCATTGGTTTTTCCTGGGGATGATGGTGGCATTCACGCCGAGCTTGCTTGTTCTCAGCGTGTTGCTCGCGCGTTCGATGGATCATCCGGCAGACCCCCAACACTCCGGCAAGTGAGCAGTCATTTAACTGCATTCACGCGCTTGGGATTGCGTAAAGTGTTGCAGGCAGACGCCTTATTTTACGCCTGCGATTAGATTCTACGTAGATTCAAGAAGCGAGCGGCCGACGGCGCCGCGGCTCAAAGTCGCGGACTGGTCGCGCTGACGTCTCTCGCTGTCATAATAACTGACAAGGCAGCCTAATCCTGCTAAAACCTAAACCTAGGTACAACTAGGCTGACATACAACTTTCTGCCACAACATGCTGGCATATTTTTTGCCCCTCGTTGACGGGTCTCAGTCTGCGAACGATTAAGTAGCCACAATAGAGACTATGGTGCGCGCCAATGCTGGCCATGGATATTCCGTTATTGATAGCTGCATTGCTCATTGGTTTTGTCGGCGGCTATGGAGTTCGCGACTTGAAGTCGCGTCAGAGACGCAGGCGCTTACGTGAGAAATATTGGTATGGGCCACCCCGGACCAGCGCAAATACAGCCTTAGAGCGCAGCGTCTCGGTTTCCGCTACCCAGGGCGTGCTATCTACAAGTCATCGCCAATCGCAGGCCGGTGTCTCAGCAAATCCCTGATCTCGTGTTTTCGCGTTGCTCGCGCGGTTCGGCACAGCCGGAATATTATCGCGCGCTCTCTACTGACCTCGGGCGGCAGTCGATCATCCTCATCAGGTCGCCGAGCACAACTGATCCGGCAACAGAACAGGGCATCTGGAAGAGGGCGTTCGTAGTCCTGCAAGCGGGCGAGGAAGCCCTTAACATCCAGGTCCGCCGCGGCTCATTGCCAAATGGCATAGCCAAGCAGCCAAAGCAGACCAAACATCCAAAGAACCGACGATAAGGCGGCAATGCCAATAACCATGAGCGGCCAAAGCGACCGTGGAAAGCTGGCTGCGCGAATAGTAGAGGAGCGATTCAGAGGCTCCCCTATCGACACAATGCTTGTATCGACTGTCACACTGTGAACCGGATTATTTACTTTCTGTGCCAAGGTTCTCATCGCTACACCTCACTGGCATAAAGCGCAGCAGGATTCGTGCCATGAGGAAGAGGCTGTTCGCGGCCTATTGGCCCGCGCGCGAGAACCATCGGCGCTAAACAATTAACAAGCGCAATTAACGAGAACAATTGATGCGATCCACCTAATAGGCGTTGCGGCCTCGGATCAGCTCCAAGACCGTACCAAAGATGATCTTGAGGTCTAAGAGCACGCTCCAATTGTCAACGTACCAAATGTCGTGTTCGACGCGTTCTTTCATGCGCTCCAATGTCGGCGTCTCGCCTCGGCAACCTTTGACCTGAGCCCAGCCGGTAATGCCCGGCTTCATATGGTGGCGAAAAGCATAACAGCTGATCAGCTGCTCATAATGATCATCGTGGGCTGCGGCATGCGGCCGGGGCCCCACGATCGACATCTCACCCTTCAGCACGTTGAAGAGCTGCGGCAACTCATCAATGCTTGTCTTTCGCAGCCACGTGCCAATGTTTGTTACTCGTGTGTCCCCTCGTACCGCCTGCTTTATCGTCGCGCCATCATCCTGCGCTGTCATCGTACGAAATTTGAATATCTTGAACTTCTTGCTGTTGAACCCGTGCCTGGTTTGCATAAAGAGCGCGGGGCCACGTGAATCCAGCTTGATCGCAAGGGCGATAATGAGAAACATCGGCGCCAGAAGCACGATGCCGACTAAGGCAACGATCAGGTCGAGGGTCCGTTTGGCTATGCGCTCGGAAACGCTGAGTGGCGCACGCTGAAACTCGATACCGATGGACGACCCAAAACGGCGCGATGCTCGTTGGAACAACGTCACGATATTCTCATCGGGCAGAAGAGTGAGAGGTAGCGGCAGGTCACAGAGCCGCTGGATCAGATCACGAATCGTCGACCAGCGCTGCAGGTCGGCCGCAACAAAAATCTCCTTGATCTCAGATCCGCGCGCAAACGCGATGGCACGCTCCACGAGATCTTTTGGCGACACATCAGCTGTAAGATGGAACACGTTCTCGACCTTGAAGCCGTGCCGCTCCAGGTCTCTAGCATAACCCTTCGCGCTCCCGATCCGCTCAGGCGAATCATCCATGCACAAGAGAATGCTCTCTCGGCCCCGAAGGCTGCCATTGCGAAGGCCGGCATCTATGATCGCGCGCCAGAGCGCGTGATGTGCGAGCAGCCCCACGAGGCCCGCGATACCGAATGAGAGAACGGCGCCGCGCGAAAAATCGGGGCCTATCTTGAACGCGAACGTCGCGCCCGCAAAAATGAGCAGCGTGACAGTCCACAAGACAACGATTTTGCGGGTCTGCAGAGATCTGTTAACTAACGAACTTGGATCATAAAGTCCGCGTTTCCGAAATAATGGCACGAAGACAGCGCTGACGACAGCAGCAGTCGCGACGTGCCGAAGAAGATCAATGTCGCCTTGCAAAGCGAGGAGACTGTAGACCGCGCCACATGCCACGCTCGCCGCAACGATCAACACAATGTCGAGTGCGCAGACAATCGGTTCGATGGACGTATAAGCAATCGGCCAGCGTGAAATGCCGCCCGCGCTATCGGATCCCATTGCCGATGTCGCAATCCTGCGGTCGGCGGCAATAACTTCCGGAGGTACCATAACGCAACACCAAACACGCAACTGAAACACGAATCTGTGGAACCGACTTCACCACCGTTCGAACACCAAGACGCTCGGCGGTGCTCAAATGCCCTGTCTACGTATAGTTCTACCAAAATCCAGCGCTCTCAATCAATAGACCATTAATATATATTTGCCACGACACTACTGTCGCAAGAAATCAACGTTAAATTGTAGGGTAAAATGGCTTGGCTGTGTGATCAAGACATCAACTATTGATGGTAATATTCTATGGCATCGGGATTGTGGTTAGTTGATGGGGCAAGTTGCACATCCCCATGCTATTTCTCACTCGAATCGGTGCAGCATTATAGTTCCAGCTGCTATTCCTCGCCTCGTCGAACTGAACCGGCTCGCCTTCGGCGGACTGAATTGCGTACGAGGCGCAGCCTCCTCGTTACGACAGTCAAATGTCGTCAAAAAACGAGGCCTACTTTTTGGCGAAGTGACTACGGCGTGGTAGTGGTCCCTCCAGTGGCAATGACAGCCGGAACCTGCCCCGTGCCACGGATGATGTTCCTCAAGCCGTATGCTGTCGTTACCGTATTCATAGGCGCCTGAATGGTCGTCTGAATCGTATTTACGTAGTTCATGAACTTGGTCGACTCGACCGAGAATGCATTTGATACGTAAATGATGTCCTTGTTTCGCATCTCCAACGAGGATGCCAGGAAATATCCGGCGGGATCCCGCAAGTTGATCAAATAGACCACCGGAATGATCGGTCCTTCAAAGGGCGTACAGTTGATGCCCATTGCTTCGGCGATGTCACGAGCTTCACCACGATAAAGGAATACGGAGGCGGGATCTGCCTGGGCGTCAGCGAGGCCGCCCGCCCTACTGATCGCTTCCGCTAACGAGAGCCGCCAAGATCCAAACGGAATTTGCTGTTGAGTGCCAAGCGCGCCAAACGTCAGGAACGTTTGCGGCTCGCGGTAAAGATAGATCGTGTCGTTCGGGTGAGCATAGATGTTGTTGACAGGCTCATACACAAGCGCGCCAAAGGGAGCAATTGCACGTCGTCCGTTTCGCTCCAAAAGCACCCAGGTTTCAGCGCCGGCCCCCCCAAATGTCGCTGCGCCTCCTGTCGACACTATGCCAGCTCGACTGATCACGTCGAGTATCCGCTCCGGCGTCGTCGTTGCTGGAATGCGTGCCGATCGTCCCTCCCCGAGCACGGTGATCATGGACGTCTTCTGTTCCACCAACGACACGACAGCCTGCGGCTCGATGGCGCGGTTCTTGAGGGCCGCAACAATGGCATCCTGCACTTGTACTTGAGTACGACCGAGGGCGCGGATTGCACCTGCGTACGGAATGGAAACGTTGCCCTGCACGTCGACGGGTTGATTCGGAATTGTGATGAAATTGCCCGGGCGCACGCCGCCCTCCCCCGGGATGAAAAGCCCTCCCGACGACGATTCAAAAATCGTAACGCTGACGATATCTCCGATTCCGAACGTAATATCCCTGGGGCGGCGCCGATCGTTAAATACAATCAGTCGCGGCGCGTTCTTGCTCAGAACCTCGACAACCTTTGGCGTGACCTTGACGATGGCGTAAGGGAGACTCGTCTGGTCGCGCTGGCCTGAGAGTATGTCCATGCCTGCTGGACCACTCATCGGCAACAAACCACAACCGCTGAGCAGGATGAAAATGCTCAGCAGTGGCACGACCCACATGATGCCACGAATCCGCACTTTTATTGCCCCAATCAACCTCAGACTACAGTTAATAGATATACTCTATAAGGCAACGCGCCGCAGCAAATTGCAGCAGAAAGCCGTGTAAAAACAAGCTTTCCTGGAATCCTGTGGCCAAATGGCCACAATCACCAATCAAAATTTGGCCGCAAATTCAATAAGTTACTAGCGACCGAATATACTACCTACAAAAGTGGTGCCGCTCCCTTATGAGCGATTTCCGCCGCCCTGCTGACAAAAAGGCGCCATTCTCTTGGTCGGGCATCAGAACTGCAGCACAATGAGACGCCAGCAAGCGACAAGTCGCTTAAATTGGGGCCGTCTACGCACAGGCGCCGAGGACGGCGAATCAACACGTTCGATGGAACATTGGCGACCGCGCAAGGCGTCAGCGATAGCCCCAGCCCGAATACGTATACTGCCCCCAGTACACCGGGCCACCGTAGGGGCCGTATGCACCATAGAGCGAGTAACATGTTCCAGCGGGGCAAACGGTCGGGAGGCCGCATCGATCATACGGGCCGCACTTGCGAACATGTACGGCGGTTCGGACTTTCTTCGCGTGGCGCACGCTGATGCCGTCGGCACGCACCTCCTGCGAAAGGCAGCCGGAGGCAACGACTGAAATCGCGGTCAGGATCGAAACAGCAAGCGCGCGCATGATGGCCTCCGCCAAAAAGAGGTGCAGAGCTTACAACGACTCGACGAAAACGCAACATACGCAAGGGGCGGAGAAGCGAGCGCTGCGCATAACAGACAGAGCGCCAGGCCTTGTCCACTCAACGTCGAAAGCGCGACCATGCTGGATGGACAAAGGTTCGAGAACGCCAGCACATGTTCAGCCACTGATAGCCATCCCAAACCATGCAGCGATTGGGGTGCTGGTAGTAACCCCACGGAACCCACGCGTAGGCAGCGATGTCGTTCCGCGGCTGAGCAGTGGCTGCATTCGACATTAGTAGTCCCAGCATCAGGGCTGCGGCACCTAAAAATCGCTGTCTCATTGTCGGCTCCTTGCTCTTCTCCACCCGCTTTCAACGAAATAAACATGGATGACGAAGTTTCCACCCGTCGATCGATGCGCTTAGAGTAGCTTTTCCGACTTCCGTGAGGCGCGGTGCTTTATTACCGAGCAGGGCATGCGCCCGAAGCCGCGAGTGACGCACCTACATCTACAAAGCCAATGTTAAGGAAGGCCTTCCGGCACTGGCTTTCAAAAGCAATAAGTGAGTCTCACCGAGTTCTACACCTC
>Ga0075423_10006952_pt1 | contig 10655 bp, 10 predicted proteins | sample SoiMethybrSBSTD2_FD_80114 | JGI IMG/M metagenome (GOLD analysis project Ga0075423, IMG submission 80114) | Bulk soil microbial communities from a Populus tree surrounding site in Tennessee, USA - Soil MetaG P. TD hybrid SBSTD2 | ecosystem: Environmental > Terrestrial > Soil > Tree plantation...
CCGATCGCTCGCAGTTCGACCAGCCGTCTGAGTACCAGAGCGGATGACTCGGCTGCTCGGAACATGCTGGTCGGAATGGAACGGTCTACTACTTCTTCTTCTTCTTTTTTAGCGCTTGGGACGCAACAGCCACGATGATAATGATGAAGGCAATCAATATACCCGTTCTCATTCTCGCCTCTCCAGTTATGTGGAACTGGTCACTTCTTCGAGGTCAGACTCGCTACCCAGCCCGGTGTTTTCACGGGTTGGGGGTTCGGGATCTGTCCACATGGTTCCGGCACGTCGACCTCGTCGATCAGCCGCTCGGACGCAATGTCCCTCAGCTCGTAGTGGATAGAGCACCCGAAATGGACCGGTTCCTGGCCGTATGCGATTCGTGTCCCGCTGTCGGCAAAGCCCCACTGAAAGATCGGTAAGCCCACTCCCTTGAAGCGATGGACCCTGCCATCGGCATAAACGACGATCTGTAACGGAATGTCATAAGACGTGCAGCAATTGCCGAACATCGCCTGCGCCGCGACGGCGGTTCTCGCCGACGATATCGCCGCTGGCGAGAACGCTGTCTGTGCCGCCTCCTTGGAACACAAAGCGCTCGGGTTCCGCGAATCCATTGGTGTTGCCTCGACCCGTGTATTTGGCCATGGCGTCGCGCGAAAAGTATTTCCGGTACTCCACTTTCTGCGGTACGACCACGGCCAGCCGCTCCAGCGCCCAGGCGTTGAACGCCTCTTGCTGCGGGACGTTGATCGTGTCGGCGGGTTCGTGGAAGTAGCGCATCGAGACCGTCTCGACCGCGAACGGCAGCTGCGCGGTCGTCGACGGCGTCGTCGGCGAGCCGCCGCAGCTCCAGAAAGTGGGCGCGGTCATCAGAAGGAGGACAATGGTCCGACAGATCTTCATCGGTCCCACATAATCGTGCGGTCCAGTGACTTGTTCACCCAAGACGCTGTCCGTTCGCCGTCCGCCCGACGTGACGCTTCAGCCGCGGCGGCTCATCATTGCGCCTGCTGCCGCCGGTTGCAAGCGGTTGTTGGGCCGCCATGTCGAGCGTCTGCTGGCTCAAAACGCTCGTCCGATCGGCTTGACAGCCAGATTTTCGCGGCCTTGTTAGAAGTTGACTCGGCGAGAGACTATCTGTCTCTTGTGAAGGGTGAAACTGACTACACGAGACAGTTTACCCACTTGATGGAAGCGTACTCGAGGCCGATGCGGCGCCTCTGTGCGATCTATGCCGATCGTGCGGTGGATCGGGAGGACCTGTTTCAAGACATTTTCCTGGCGGTGTGGCGAGCACTGCCGGCTTTTCGCGGCGACGCAAGCGTCCGCACGTGGCTGTATCGAATCGCCCACAACGTCGCCTTGACTTGGCGGGCACGCGACCGCCGGCGGCAGTTTCGCGAGAGGCCGCTGGAGAACGAACTCGACGCTGGCGCGGAAATGGAGCTGCGACGTTTGGCGTTGAAACGAGCAGTCGCAACGTTGCCGCCGGGCGATCGAACGCTGATCCTGTTGTGGCTCGAAGGATTTTCGGCAGCGGAGATCGAGGAAGTTACGGGCATCAGGGCCGCAACTGTCGCTGTTCGCCTCAGCCGGATTCGAAAGGCCCTTCAACCGAACGAGGTCATGCCATGAGCGATGATGCATTCCCCCTGCGGGCTCTGTGGATGTCCGATACACCCGTGGACGAAAAAGAGGTGACGTCAGCCGTTGGCCAGGTGCTCGAGAAGGACCGGGCCGCACGCGCACGAGATCGGCAGGTTCGCCTCTTCGGAGTCCTCGCGGTGGTACTCCTGATTCCGTTGCTGGTGTGGTGCGCCGCGTATGGCGTGACGCCGCTGGTTCGCGGCGCGTACGCGTTGATGGCGGTCGGATGCGCTGTCTTAATCGCCGCGGAGTGGGTCTATCTGGAGTGGTCACGGCAGGCTTTGCCCGGACCAGCAGACGCTCGATCCCAACTCCAGAAAACTGCGTTCATGCTGACGCGTCAGATCCGGCTGTTGAAGACGGCACCACTGTGGTCGTCGCCCGTCTTCATCGGCGTGGGACTCATCGCGGTGTGGTTGTACCAGGAGCGAACGCACACCGCCGCCTTCGCTCTATGTGCCGTCGCCTTGACCGCCTGGATCGCGGCTGGACTGCGTGCGTCGTCGACGTGTGCGAAGCTCAATGACCAAAGGCTCGAGATGGAGGGACTGTTGAACGAGCTCCAATAGCGCATCACGGTAACGGCGTCAGAGCTGAACTCGTCCGCCCAACGCCTCCGCTTCAGAAGCGAAGGCGCACGCCCGCCAGCTTCAAGCGCTTGTCAGGCAGCGCCGAGCGAGGCAGCACGATACAGGAAAAGAGCAAAGGCAACTCCGCTCAGAACACTCCGCACGGCATGCAAACGATTCCAGCGAGCCAATAACGCGCCTGCATTGCTGCTCATTGGATCGAGGTTGGGCGCCAGGAGCTGTTTATTGGTTGGGAAGATCACGATGAGAGTGAACGGCACGACCAAGCCCAGTAATACCGCTGCGATCGCCGTCGTAGAATCTCGTAGCGACCACGCTGCGGTAAGGCCGATTACACAGCCGAGTATTGCAAGCGCTGCCTGCATCACCGAGGCGCGAGCGTAACTGGGGCCGAACTCGCGAACGGCCAGGTCCTGGCCGCAGGATATACGCGCTGGATGCTCGACGAGATTGATGTAGGTCGCGGCACCAAAGAAGGTGCCGGCGCAGGCGGTGGCAAGAACGAGTAAAACCATATGGCGCGTCTAACGATCAGGTGAGCTCGCTAGGTGCGGCCGCGTGAGCAGCCGGCAAATCGCCTCGGACTCCGTCATGATGGCGTCACCCGCGAACCGGAGTCCCGCCAGGGACCGCTGCCGCGCGGTCAGGTCGCGGCCACCGCACGCGTCCTCGACCACAACCGGAATATATCCGAGGTCCGCACCGTGACGGACCGAAGGCTCGATGCCGACCTCCAGCGCCACTCCCATGATGGCGAAGGCGTTGATGGCACAGTCGCGGAGTGCCAGGTCGAGCGGCGTCCCCACAAAGCAGGACATCGCGATCTTGTCGAAGATGACCTCGCTGGCCCGGGGCTCGAGCTCCGGAACGAGTTGGAACGACGGCGAGTCCCGCAGAAACGCCGGCTTCACCGCGTCGAGCCGCGTGACCCGTTGCCACGCCATCGCGGTCCGCAGCTGAAACACGCCAGCCGCCTCGCTGGGTAGTGACAGGTGCCGAGTGTAGAAGATTCGAAAGCCGCCGGCCCGCGCCGCGTTCAACACGCGGACCACCTCCCGGGTGATTGCTTGGGCATTCGAGAGCTGGCTCAGGATGCCGGCCTGCATGTCATAGACGATGAGCGCCATGCGCGCAGGATGACAAATCTCTTCGAGCGTCTCGGGGACGTCGAGGCCGAAGCCGTGTTGCATGCAATCGCCTCCTGGTCGCGGCTACCGTTGGGGGAGACTGGCCGGCCGATCCGGCGGCAGTGTGGCACGTGTGAGTGCCTGATCGCTGAACTGGCTCTCGAGCATCACGGGAGCCATCAGGGGCAGATAGAACCATTCGAGGTACCCCGCTTTGGTCATCGGAAAATCCGCCACATAGGCCTCGGCCGCAGCGACCGAGTCGACTTCGAAGACAATGATTACACCGGGTTCATCGGCGCGGGCGTAATTCTCCCGGACGACACCGGCCTTCCACAACCGCCACACATTGGCCACCTCCTCGGCCAAGAGCGACTGGATCGTCTGCATGGTGACGCCGGGCTTGAACCGGTCGTATGCAATAATTCGCATAAGGTCAAGGAACTCCTGGTTGGATCTATCTTGTCCTCCTTCGTTCCCGAGCGGTAGGACGCACTTCGAGGTAACCGGCGAACTGGAGAGCACGTGGAATCGATGACGCGGCGCGAGGAGATCCAGCCGGATTGTTACCATTGTCCTGTCGATCTCACCCTCGACGTGATCGGCGGCAAATGGAAGCCGTTGATCCTCTGGGAGCTGCGGCCGGGACCCAGGCAGTTCAATGCGCTGCGCGCGGCCGTTCGCGGCATCTCGCACAAAGTCCTCATTCAACAGTTGCGAGGACTCGTGCGGCAGGGGATTCTGGAGCGCACAGTGCGCGACGGCCGGATCCGAACCGTGACCTACGGCTTGACCGAGTTCGGGCGCAGCCTGTGTCCAGTGCTGGACACGTTAGCGGCCTGGGCAAAGCGCCACCACCGGCGCATGGGGCTGGCGCTGGACTGGAATCCATAGTCCCGTGGCCGTGCAGGACGCCAGCGGTGATTGAAGGAGCAATGCTCCGCCAGTCTCAACGAAGCATGCGATGCGGTCTCGGTATCCGTGACGCGCGCGGTGAGCACGACGTCGCGGATGGCATCGGCAACCATGTTCATGGCGAGCTCCGTTTCACGCTGCCGGCGGCGGGGACCTTCAGCAACTCGTCGACCTCGTACACGCGACCGTTGGCGATGACGCGTCTCACCTTGTGGGTCGCGTCGAGCTGCTCGAGCGGATTGCCGTCGACGATGACGATGTCGGCCAGCTTGCCCGCCTCGATCGTGCCCGCATCGAGCGCCAGGCCGCGCGCCGCGTTCACCGTGACCGTTTTGAGCGCTTCGTACGGCGACATCCCGATCAGGTTCTCGCTCAGCACGTCGCCGTGCACCTTGATCGCGAGCGGGCGGTCGGTGCCGCCGACGATGGTCGCGCCGGCGCGCATCGCGTCCATGACCATCTTCCCGTTCCCCGCGAGAATCGGCGGAATGGGCTGGCCGCGCTCGCGAGTGCCGCGCGCATCGAGCTCGACGACTTGCCGCTGCAGCCATGCGGGGTACAGGCGGAAGCGCGCGTCGTCCTTGAGCGTCGGATCGTTCGCGAACAACCGCGAGGTCGCGAAATCGTCCTCTCCGATCGTCGCGTCGAAGGTCCGGCCGCTCCGCCCTATCAACAGCGCGAAGTCCTCGTAGGCGCGATTGAGCGGACCCTGTTTCATGGAATATCCGCGCCGGCTGGTCGACGCGAAGTGCTCGGTCGCATCGACTCCGCTGAAGGACGCTGGATAGATCTCATGAGTGGTCACCGGGATGCCGATGCTGTGCGCGAATTCGACGACTCGCTTTTGCTGCCGGTCGGGAAGGCGGACGTAGCTTTTCAGCAGATCGTATTGCAGCGCCTTCGCCCGCTGCAGCTCGATCTCGAGATGCGCGGGGCTCGAGATCGCGATGCCCATCCTGTAGTACACGCGCTGGTACTCGAGCAGGTGGCCGGTGGAGAACACACGCGGGCCGACGCGCTTGTTCGCGTCGACCGCTTCGCGCGCCTCCACCGCTTCATATGGCGGGCCACCGAGGCTCTGGACCGTCGTCACGCCGAAGGCGAGGTACGCGCGGCCGTGCGCCTCGCCGTATTCCGACTGCAGATGGGTGTGCCAATCGATCAGTCCCGGCATCGCCGTGAGATCGGTCGCATCGACAACCCGGCCTTCGCTGTGAAGCGCCGACGCGTGCGGCTGGACGCTCCTGATGCGATTCCCCTCGATGACGATGTCGACGTTCGTGCGAGCCGTGGGGCTCTTCATGTCGACGAGGCGGCCGGCATGAACGACGACTCGCCCCTTCGGGACGTCCAGCGCGTATTTCAGATCGACCGGGATCTCGCGCGTGTCGCCGCTCGAGATGTCGACGATCTTCAGCTTGTCGAGCGACTGGTAGAGGATATGCGTGGAATCGGCCTGCCAGCTTGGGTGGTTCGCTGGCTAGTTGGTGACGCGCCGCGGGGGACCCAGCGGTTCTCCCGACGCCGCGACCGGCCACACCGTCAGCATCCCCTCGTACACCGCCGCCATGTGCGATCCGTCCGGCGACCACGCAGGCCCGCAGTCGGCGCGTGAATCGATCGACAGCGTCGGCACCGGGGCGTACCACGCGTCGGCCGGGCTCCCACCGGCCGCCATCGTCAGCACTTGATTGGTGCCCTCCCGATAACGGGCGGAATAGCGCGCCAGCGCGGCCAGCGCGATGCGTCGACCATCGGGCGACCACGTGGGCGCGCCGGGCTGCGGCAGCGTGTCGTGGACCTTCTCGACTGCGAGCGTGTCGAGGTCGAGCACGGCGACTTCCGCCACTCCGTAATTGTTGTTGATGTTCAGAAACGCCACGCGCTTGCCGTCGCGCGACCACGCCGCGCCCTGTGGCTGCGTCGTCAGGTGCGTGAGTTCCCGGGTCTCGCCCGATCGCATGTCGCGCATCCAGAGCTGGAGCTGACTACCGCTCTTGTCCGACGAATACAGCAGCCGCGATCCATCCGGCGACCACGCGGGGTCGGTATCGAACGCGCTGTCGTTGGTGATGTTCACCGGTTTGCCGCCGACCGGCATCACGTAGATGTCGTTCAACGCCGCGAACGCGACCTGCGTTCCATCCGGCGAGATGACGGGATGGACGATGCCAAGCGTTTGACGAGGGACGGTCGAGTCGAAGTCCCGCTTTCGGCGCGTGTATGAGGTCCGTGTCACCGGCAACGTGGCGGTGAAGGCAACCGTCTGTGCCGGTCCGCCGTCGATCGATCGTTTGCGGATCTTTCCATCGCCGACATAGTAGAACTCGGTCGGCGACGACCAGCTGACGCGAAACGGACCGGCATTCTCTTTCTCGGTCAAGACCGTTCCGTTCAGCTCGAGACTGGAGCCGCCGTTCCGTCCGTTGTAATAGACGATCTGGCCGCCGGGGCCCCACGACGGGGCGTCGATGCGGCCTTCCGGCATCGCGCGCTTGCGTTCGTGGCCGTCCGCGACGCTGACGGTCCACACGCCGCCGCGGCTGGAGGCAAACGCGATCTCGCCATCGTCGGGCGACCAGCTCGGCATGAAGTCTTCGGCCGGATCCTTCGTCAACTGACGAAGGCTCCCGGAGGCCACGTCGAGCACCCAGATGTTGTAGTCGCTGCCCAACGGGTTGCCGCGATCGGACGAGAACGCCAGGCGCGAGCCGTCGTGCGACCACACCGGTTCACGATCGTCGAACGGCCCCGACGTCAGTCTGCGCCGGTTCCTGCCGTCGGCGTCCATCATCCAGAGGTCGTACCCGCCGCCGGTGTACGCGAAGAACGCGATCGATCGCCCATCCGGCGACCATGCCGGCTGGTGCGCGTCCTCGAACACATCGGTGATGCGAGTGGCGGCGCCGCCGGCGACAGGCAGCGTCCAGATGCTGCCCTGCAGATCGATCGCGAGCGTGCGGCCGTCCGGCGAGCGCGCGACCGACATCGACGTCCCTTCGGTGACGGTGACGTTGATCGGGCCGGTGGCCCGGTCCGTCGTGCCGGACACCTGATCGGCGCTGCCGACCGCGGTCCACAACCTGGCCGCCGCGGCGACGCCGACGAGCGCCAGCGCCGCGCCGACCGCCATGACGGTGCGAGTCCGAGTCATCGTGTCCTCCGACCGTCGATCGATCCGCTCAGAACCGGAACCTCACGCCCAGCTTCGCGATGCGCGCGGGAACCACGTTGGTGACGTACCCGAAGGTCGGACCCGATGCGAAGGTCGCGGCCAGCGGCGCGTTGGAGTTGAAGACGTTGTACAGATCGAAGTCGAACGAGACACGACGGCCGCCACCGACTCGCACTTCCTTGCTCGCCCGCAGGCTCAGCAGGTTTTGCGTCGCGAGCTGCTTCGATCCGAATGGCTCGAGGCGCAGCGTCACAGTGCTCAGTTGAGCGATCGGCGTGCCTCCATCCGGATCCACCTGCCTGAACAGGTTCGTTCGCTGTCCGTACAGGCCGCTCCGGCTCTGGAAAAAGCCCGAAAGCGAGACGTCGTACGGCAGACGATACGTGCCCGTCACGATTCCCGCCCAGTTCCAGGTATCGTCCCAGGGAAAGAATTCGTCGTTCGGGCTGTTCACGGTCTGCTGAATCAACCGGTGGTTCCTGGTGAGGAAGTACGAGACCTGCGCGGACCAGCGGCCCATCGCGCGCCGCGTTACCGTGAATTCGACGGTTCGGTAGTGATCGTTCTGCGTGGAGTTCGTCAACTGCGTCGCGACGAATGCCGCGCCTCGATAGGCCGGACTGTAGTCGTAGAAGGTCACCTTTCCAGCGTCGTCTGGCGTCCCGAGCGCGCCGTCCGGACCCGGATCCCGCCGCGTGATCGGAATGTTGTAGACGCCGTACGGGCGCAGGATGTTGGGGCCCGACCCGCTGAAGTAGCCGACGAGCGTCCGGTCGACGTACATCACGCGCATGCCGAGGTTCGGGGCCAGCTCGCGCTCGTAGCTCGCCGTCGCTTCCCACGTCGTGGGTTGTTCGAGGTTCGGATTGATGCGCGCGTTGTTCGCCGCGGTGATGGTGATGAAGTCGAGTCCGCTGGTGCTCAGGTTCACTTCGCCAGGCTGATAGAGCTTGTCGCCGTTCAGATCGTGCCATCTGAACGTGGCGTTCCCGGTCGCATTCGGATTGTATTGATCGCCGAACGTGTCCCCGAAGACGTAGTTGTACTGGCCGACCGATGCCTTGACCACCGATTTCCCGCCGATGTCCCACGCCACGCCGAGACGCGGGACGGCGCGCGTCCAGGTGCCGATTTCGGTGTACGGGAACGTGCCGCCCGGAAACACGGTCGGCGCGTCGCGCGCCGCCTCTCGCGATTGCGCCGGCAGGAACGAGTGCTGGCGCTCCCAGCGAACGCCTCCGTTGACGGTCAGGTTCTGGCGGACTCGCCACGTGTCCTTGACGTAAAGCGCGAAGATGTTCTCGCGATCGAGCGGGACCGACGGCGTGTTGTAGAAGACAATCTGCGACGGCGTCCCCGAGACGCCGCCGATCCGATCGGTCTGCAGGATGTAGTTGCCCGACAGATTGTTCTCGTAGGCGTCGGTCGTGTAATCGAAGTACGCGTTGCCGCCAGCCTTGAGCTCGTGCGTGCCGAACCGCGTTCCGGCCGGGAAGAAGCTGATGCCGCCGTCGACCTGACGGCGGCTCCGCGGCTTGACCTGGTGCAGCGGATGCGAGCCGGTCGCCAGACCCGTCTCGAGGTCCCGGCGCGGCGGCGCATCGGCGCGTCCATACGAGCGGGCCGCGTCGTAGTCCGTGAGGTACCCGACGTATCCGGCGACGACGTTCACCAGGGTCCGATCGCTCAGGGTGCTCTGGATTTCACCCTTCTGAATCGAGTGCGGCACCGTGTAATCGCGCGTCGACTCGAGGGGCACGAAGCGCCCGGCTCCGTTTTCGGGCTCTCGTTTCACGTCGCGCTGGATGGCGTAAATCAGCCGCGTGCGCTTCGACATCTGGTACGACACCTTCGCGGTGCTCTGATCCAGTTGGGAGTGGAAGTCGGCCGGCGGCTCGTCGCCGGTGAGATATTTCCCGTCGGGTCCCGGACCCGACACGAACCCAACCGTTCCTTGCGCGCGCTTCTGACGGCTCTGTGCGACGTAGAACCAGAGCCGGTCGCGGACGATGCGTCCACCCAAGTCGCCCGACAGGTCGTAGAAACTCTTCAGCGGCGACGTCGCCGAGAGACCTTGCGCGCGCAGACCGGCGTCGAGATTGTCCGATTGCAGCGTGGGCGTTTCGAATGCCGCCGTGTAAGTCCCGTGAAAGTCGTTGCCGCCGGACTTGAGCACGCCGACGAACGAAATGCCAGGCACCGACACCTCGGCATCCGCGCCGGACGTTTTGATCTGTACGTCCTCGAGCGTGTTGTCCATGAAGTACACGCCCGCGCTCTGATCCGCGCCGAGCGTCACGTTCATGCCCTCGACCTGCAGCTTCGGCTGCGCGGCCACTCCATAGCTCGAGATGTTCACGCGGTTCGCCATGTTGCTGCCGCCGACGTCGGGAATCGGCTGCGTGACGCCGGGCGCCATCGCAAACACGTTCTGCAAGTCGCGGCCTCGAGGAACCGCCTCGAGCGTCTCTCTCGTGAACGCGACGCTGGCGCTCGTCGACGACACGTCGACGACCGGGCTCTGACCGCTGACCGTGACCGCTTCCTCGATGCCGCCGACCTGCAGCACCGCGTCCACGCGGGCCACAAAGCCGACCGTCAGGCGGAGGTCCTCCCGAATGTACGGCTTGAACCCCGTCAGCTCGAACCGCGCCGTATACAGGCCCGCGGGCAGATCCACCAGGCGATAGGTCCCGTCCACGCCGCTGACGGCCATCACCTTGCCGACCTGGAGCGCCGGACTCGTCAACGTCACCGTGACGCCGGGAAGCGCGCCGCCCGTTCCGTCGGTGACGGTTCCGTTGAGCGTGGCGGACGCGACACTCTGCGGCAGCGCAGGCGCCGCCGACAGCAGGACACAGGTCGCCGCAACGACAATCTGCAGCGGCGTGGCGATGTGACGAGTGAACGCGTGACCGAGTGTTCGCGTCATTCCGAACTCCTCCTGCGGTTCCGTCGTCGTTACATCCTGGGCGACGACTATAGCCGCCCTTCAACGGCAGAAATGTCGCAAACTGTCGCAGGCTCGATCGCCTGGTCCACGCGATCGGCTCCGTCGACAGGCTGCCCGTTCAGCACCATCCAGGCCCTGCCCGCGTCGAGCGTTCCTTCCCACCGGGCGATCACCAGCGTCGCGACAGTATTGCCGATCAGGTTCGTGATGGCGCGGACCTCCGACATGAATCGGTCGACGGCGAGCAG
>Ga0075423_10006953_pt1 | contig 10654 bp, 12 predicted proteins | sample SoiMethybrSBSTD2_FD_80114 | JGI IMG/M metagenome (GOLD analysis project Ga0075423, IMG submission 80114) | Bulk soil microbial communities from a Populus tree surrounding site in Tennessee, USA - Soil MetaG P. TD hybrid SBSTD2 | ecosystem: Environmental > Terrestrial > Soil > Tree plantation...
CTACGTGGCGAACCTGCGCGCGAATGCCCGTGGTGAATCGGCATCGGCAACGTTCCGCGTCACTGTCGGCACCTCCACGCAGTGGGGCATTATTGGTGTCGGCATCATCGGGGCTGCGCTCCTGGTGCTGGTCGGTGCGGTGGCAAGGTTTGGTCGCCGATGAGTGCGGACAACGTCATCGAGGTACAGGGCCTCACCAAGCGTTATGATGGGGTCGCTGTCGTCAAGGGGATCTCGTTCTCGGTCGCGCGGGGCGAGATCTTCGGACTGCTTGGTCCGAATGGCGCGGGCAAGACCACGACCATCCTCATGCTGCTCGGTCTGAGCGAGATCTCGGACGGGCAGGCGCGTGTGCTTGGCTTTGATCCGGTACGGGAGCCGCTCGCTGTCAAACGGCGGGTCGGTTACTTGCCGGACCAGGTCGGCTTCTACGACAATCTCTCGGCCTCCGACAATCTGCGCTACACGGCGCGGCTAATGGGGCTCGAGCGGGAAGAGCGCGAAAGGAAGATCGCCGAGTCTCTCGATCATGTCGGGCTGCACGACGTGGCCGACCGGCCGGTCGATACGTTCTCGCGCGGCATGCGCCAGCGGCTGGGGCTCGCCGAGATTTTGATGAAAGAGGCTCAGATCGCAATCCTCGACGAGCCTACCTCGGGCCTCGATCCGCAGGCGACCGCCGAGCTCCTGCAGATCATCCGCAACCTCAAGGACCGCGGTGTCAGTGTGCTGTTGTCGTCGCATCTGCTCGACCGCGTGCAGAGCATCTGTGACCGCGTGGCGCTGTTCAACCAGGGCAACATTGCGCTCCTCGGCACAGTAGGTGAGCTCGGCCGCCAGGTTCTGGGTGTCGGCTACTATGTCGACGTCGAGGCCGAAGGGCAGGGTATTGCGGACAAGCTCAAGGCCGTACCGGGCGTGAAATCGGTAGAGACTCCATCCGCCAATCACATGCGCATCTACGCCGAGCGCGACGTGCGCTCGGATGCGGCCGCGGCCGTGCTCGCAGGTGGAGGCCGCTTGCTGCGGCTTTCGGTCGAGACACCCAGTCTCGACATGATCTACAACCGCTACTTCGAGAATCTGATGGGAGGACGCCATGCAGCGTGAAGGCTCGGCCCTCCACGGCCTCGGAGTCGTCATCCTCAAGGAGCTTAGCGACCATCTCACCAGCGTGCGCATGCGCGTCTTGGAATGGCTGGTTGTGTTGTTCGCGCTGGCCGCGCTCTACGGTGCGATCCAGCAGATCCGGGATACCACGGCGGAGGATCCGTTCCTGTTCCTCAAGCTGTTCACGACCGCGCGGGAGCCGTTGCCGTTCACGTTCGTGTCCTTCCTGACCATCCTGGTGCCGCTGGTTGCGATCGGCATGGGCTTTGATGCGGTCAATGGCGAGCACAATCGGCGCACGCTGTCGCGCATTCTGTCGCAGCCGATCTATCGCGATGCGCTGCTGTTCGGGAAGTTCCTCGCCGGCCTGTTCACGCTCTCGGTCAGCCTGATTGCGCTGTGGCTGCTCGTGATCGGGCTCGGATTGTTCCTGCTCGGCCTGCCGCCGAGCGGTGAGGAGCTGGCGCGCGTGTTCATCTTCCTGCTCGTGACTATCGCGTATGCAGGTGTGTGGCTCGCGCTCGCGATGCTGTTCTCCATCATCTTCCGCTCGCCGGCAACGGCGGCGCTGGTCTCGCTCGGCCTGTGGCTGTTCCTGACTCTGATCTGGCCGGCCCTGGCGCCAGCAATCGTGATCGCGTTCGCGCCGTCAAGCAATGAGGAGACCCTGATCCTGGCCGCGCAATATCTGTCGCGGCTGTCGCCGAGCAACCTGTTCGGCGAGGTGGTGTTGGCGATCCTCAATCCGACCACGCGCTCACTCGGCCCGATCTATCTGAGCCAGCTGCAGGGTGCCGTGCTCGGTGCACCGATGCCGCTGGGCGAGAGCCTGATCATCGCCTGGCCGCAGATTGTGGGCCTGATAGCGGGCACTATCTTGTTGTTCGTGACGGGCTACGTCATCTTCCAGCGTCAGGAAGTGCGCGCGTAAGCATCGCCGCGGGTTACTCTAATCGTATGCCGGGAACAGGCCCGCCTGTTCCCGGCATTTTTATTTGATCTCGTTGATTTGATGCCGGCTCCGATTGGCGGCGTCACACTGCGGAACACCGCCATCGCCTGATGCGTTGTCTGCGAAGTACAGGAGGACTGGCCATGCGGTATCGAGTTTTCAGCGGTCCACCCGGCTCCGGCGCTTTGTCGCCGTTGGAGAAAGAACGGTTGCTGTTCAAGGAATTCGACAGCCTCGACGGCGCCCTGTCCTGGGCGCGTCACCTGCAGGAGAACGGCCGCGTCGCGCTCGCGATTGATGGCGACGACGGGACGAGCCTGAGCAAACAGGAGATTGTCGCCGCGCTCCGCCACGCGGAAAACGAGCGAGTTCCCAAAGCATCCTAGGGAAGCGAACCGGCAGGTACGACGTGGTCAGCCGGCAATTTTCTTCCAACCGTCACGGGCGAGCGCGACCACGCCATCAATGTTCTTGGCGACCACGTCCCAATTGACCATCGGACGCGCCCCCGGTCCCGAACCCATGTTGTCGACCACGTAGGCTCCGCCGACCGTAAGGGCAATGCCGAGGATCAAACCAAGGAAAAAACGCATATGGCTCTCCCGCGATTAGGCGCTTGCCGTTAGGCCATGAACGCGGCGCCATTGTGATAGGCCTCCACACGAGATGCATGGACGTTTTCCAATACCGGTTGTCACGACACTTAAACCAAATCGGCGAGACTACCTAAGATCAGCGTAGCCGAACGCAATTTGACAAGTCTGCGTCTTGCGCATTGCACCTCAGCGTCCAGGCCGGCAGATCGCCGGCGGCCTTTACGTGATCTCTTGTAAGTTATTGTAAAGAATAGTGTTTTTGTAGTCGTTTGACGGATTCGGTATTACATTACAGGCAGGCTTAACGCTAAGATTTCTGCGCAAGTCGCAATTTGGCTGCTATAATTTCATTTATAGGTCAGAATGAGGGGCGTCGCGTAACAAAAAAGGGTGGTTCGATGTTGGAGTCCAAAGTTTCGGCAAGGGAGCACAAATTCCAGATCGGTCAGACTGTCTACTTCACGTCCCGCCCGGTTGGTCAGATGTCGAGTGATAGCGCCTATCAGATCGTACGCCTGCTTCCCTCCGACGGCGCCGACTATCAATACCGCATCAAGAGCCCCGGTGAAGCGTTCGAGCGCGTCGCCAAAGAGAGCCAGCTCGAGGTCTCACGGCTCTAATTGCAGCAAATTGCTGGGGTGTCTTGTAGTTCCTTGCATGCGGGGTATCCACAGGTCGTCGGATGCCCATGCTGGCTCCATTGAGCGCCATAATCCATAGTTAGTGATCTGCCGCTAGTGCCCCGTTTCCGAAGGTTCGGGCGGCAGTTGGGTATTGGGGCGGCAGGTGGACGGGCGTCATGTCCGAGATCCTCGGACGTATTGCAGGATTTGAGTTCGTGGGGCTGCCGAGCCTATCCGTGTGGTTGGCGGGCGTGGTGGTCGCGCTGCTTCTGGTTGTTTGTTATTTCTCTTTCAGCCATGCTGGCCGCGCAGACCGAATTGGTGTTGCGGCGCGCGTGGCATTGATCCTCGTTGGGTCGGTTGCCGCATTTCTCGCCATTGAGGCGTGGTCAAGATTGGATCTGCGCAGTGAGCGGCGCGAGCTCGATGCACGCGCACAAGAGCTGTTCATGCGGGCCGCGATACCCGGCTCGGCGTTTGCCTGTCTCGATCCTCTTGTGGGCGACGTCGTCGAATCCGCGTGCGAGAAGGCGGTTTTCCAATCGCCCGAGGCGACAGCCGCGGCGCTCTCCTACGTAGCAGCCGAGCTCACCTTGCTCGCGGACTTCACGGCGTATGCCCGCAAGGCCGGCTCCGACCTTCCGCCCGCGCTTGGCAATCTTCGCCGCTCTATCGAGGGCGACCGCTTTGGCATGGTCGCGCGCGTGTTAGCAGTCCGCGACGGTTGCACGCCGGGCAATTGCCCGGCCTTTGCGATGCTGACCGATCCCGGCCGCATCGCGGTCAATCTCTCTGGGCGCAGCTACGAGCTCTATGTGGAGCGTCATGCTGCTGCGTGGCCGGCGGGTGCGAAGTCGCCGGTTGTTGCGGCAACGGGCGCAACAGGCGCAGGCGAGGGTGAGGCGCAGCCTCCTGCTGCGTCGACGCCGCGCAGCGGATTGTTCTTTCCGTCCGCCGCATCGATCCCGCCGGTCACGATCATGAATGCGGAACCGCAATTGCCGCCCGAGACAACCGGCTCGACGCCACCATCTGCGCCATCATCCGCCACTCCCAAGCAGGCGCCCGCACGTCGATCCGCTGCGCCTGCCAGCGCGCCGGCAAATGCGCAGCCGGCGCGGCCGCCAATCGACCTTAATGCAACAAGCCGCACCGCTCCGCCCGCCTCAGCTCCGCAATGATCAGCGCTGCTGTTCGCGCATGATCATGTCAAACTCTGCGTCTCATCGCTACGATCTCTGCGGCACTTGTCTTCGACACTTTATCTCCAATACTGGGCGACATGACACTGCATCTCATCAAGCTCTGCGTGGGTTGTGACTCGGTCAAGGATCTGGAGGCTTGGATTCGCGAGAAACGGAGAAAGACCCGCGGCAAGAAGAGCGAGCATTTGCACCGCACTCGCATGGTTCCCAAGCGGGCCGATGAGCTTATCGACGGTGGCTCGCTCTACTGGGTGATCCGTGGCGAGGTCGCCTGCCGGCAGCGGCTTCTTGCCGTGCGTCCCTATGTCGACAAGGCTGGCATTGGGCAGTGCCACCTGGTGCTCGCGCCCAAGGTCGTGCCAGTCAAGCCGCGCCCGTTCCGGGCATTCCAGGGCTGGCGCTATCTCGAAGCGAAGGATGCGCCGCCCGATCTCGATCGCGCCGCGCCCGGCGCCAAGGACATGCCGGAGGCGATGCGGCGCGAGCTGCGTGAACTCGGGCTGCTTTAGGCAGATCAGCACCTGTGTGACCAGCGAACCGCATGGCGCGGCAAACCATGGGGCAAGCCATCTATGGGGCGAGCAAGCTATGGGGCGAGCGATCGATGGGGCAAGCAAGCTATGGGGCAAGGAAGTGATGGCACGCGTTACGGCCGTTGTGATCGTTGTGCTTCTGACCCTGCTCACCCAGATCGGCGGACTTGTGATGCTTCTGGTGTGGGGCCTGAGCAGTTTTGCTCTGCCGCGCGCGATCGGAGCCTGGGGCCGGGCAGCGATCAATGCGCTCTTGTTTGTGGTTGCGTATGCGGCAATCAGCGTGCTGGTCGTGCCGCCTTTGGCAGCTCTCGGGGGACGGGTGCCCTTGCCCTGCCGGGCGCAGCCCGATCGCGCCTTCGCGGCCGGAAGTATTTTGCTGTGTGCGCTCAATCGGCATTATGTCGTGCCTGATCTGGTCGTCGTGTTGAACGAGCTGTCGGGCGAGATCGAGCGCGTGTTTCCCGGAACGACCACACTGTTCCTTGATGCCAATTTCCCGTTCCTGAACGGGTTTCCGCTGTTGCCGCATCTGTCTCACCGCGATGGCCGCAAGCTTGATCTTGCGTTCTATTATGCCGATGCCGAGGGCGGATATCTGCCGGCTGTGACGCGATCGCCGATCGGCTACTGGGCATTCGAGCAGCCGTCGGCAAGTGATGCTTCGCCCTGCGGCGTGCGCTCATGGCTGTCGCTGCGATGGGACCTCGATTTTCTGCAAGACAAGTTTCCCGACCGTGTGCTCGAACCGCGCCGCACCCGTGCCGCGCTGCAATGGCTGCTGTCGGAAGGCTCACGTTACAAAGTCGACAGGGTTTTCGTTGAGCCGTATCTCGCGGCGCGCTTGGGCGTGCAAGGTTTGGGCGTGCAAGGTTTGGGCGTGCAAGCCTCGCCCGCTCTCGGCTTTCAGGGCTGTCGCGCGGCCCGCCACGACGATCATATCCACATTCAGATCAGACGCTGACACGGCGCCCTATTTCACTGCGACGTTGTCGATCAGGCGCGTCCGGCCGATCTTCGCGGCGACGAGCAGCCGCAACGGACCATCAGCCGCGCTTTCGACCTTGCCGAGCGTGGTGGCGTTGCGCGCCTCGAGATAATCGAGCTGGAAGCCAGCCTGCTCGATCTCTGCGCCGCCATCGTCGAGTACGCGCGCGATGCGATCACCACGCGCGATCGCCGCGGCGCACTGCTTGAGCACGCGGTAAAGCACCGGCGCGGCTGCGCGCTCCTGCGGCGAGAGATAGGCGTTGCGTGACGACATGGCGAGGCCATCGGCCTCGCGCATGATTGGCGCGCCGACGATCTTGACCGGCAGATCGAGATCAGCCGCAAGCCTTGTAACGACCATGAGCTGCTGAAAGTCCTTCTCGCCAAACACTGCGATATTGGGCAGGCACTGAATGAGCAGCTTGCTGACCACGATCGCAACCCCGCCGAAGAAATGCGGCCGGAAGGCATCCTCGAGGCCGACCTTGGCGGGACCTTCCGGCACGATGCGCGTGGCGAAGCCCGGCGCATACATGGTCTCGACCGGCGGCGCCCAGATCAGGCCGACACCGGCTGCCGCCAAAGCCTTCGCGTCGGTATCGAATGTGCGCGGGTAGCTCGCAAAGTCCTCGTTCGGAGCGAACTGCGCCGGATTGACGAAGATCGAGACCACGACGCGCTGCGCGCGCTTTCGCGCCAGGCGGACCAGCGACAGGTGGCCCTCATGCAGCGCTCCCATGGTTGGAACCAGCGCGATGCTCTCGCCCGTGTCGCGCCAGCGCTCAAGCGCGCGATGCAATGCCGGAAGAGTGCGCGCGATACGCTGTCGGGGGGCCATGGAGTGCTCTTTTTCTGATGGCGATAAGGTCTGTTTGGTTAACGGACGGCTTTGTTGAACCTGCATAGGCCCGCGGGCGGCGCCGTATAACACGCTTAGGATTCATGATGAAGGCAGGGTTTACGCCCCTATGGCTTGATTGTGGTGGCACGGTGCCTAGGAATCCCTCCGGAAGGGAGATGGCCGTGTCGGTTGAGTCAAGTCCGCAGCCCGCGTCGGCGCACGTCATTGTGCTCGGGAGCCACAAGGACGGCGTGGGCAAGACGACGATCGCGATGCATGTCGCGGTCGCTTTGCTCAATTTCGGACAGCGCGTCGCCACCCTCGATCTCGATGCGCAGCGCCAGACTCTCACGCAATACGTTGCTCATCGCCGCGCGGCCGGATCGAGCGGGCTGCGGCGGCCGACGCATCTCGTCAGCACGGGCGGCAGCCGCCTGCTGGTCGAGGAAGAGGCGATCGAGTTCTTCAGCATCGTTGATGCTGTCACGTCCATCGGAGCGACCCATGACGTCATCGTGGTCGACACGCCGGCCTCGGACAGCGACCTGATCCGGTTTGTCCATTCGTTGGCGGATACGCTGATCACGCCGCTCGATAGTCGGCTCGATGGCGACATCGCGGGCGCATATGATGCGCAGCTGACGGGCACGCAGCACTATGCCGAGCTGGTGCGTGGCGCGCGCCAGCGTCGCAACCGTGCCGATGGCAAGTCGATCGACTGGGTGGTCGTGCGCAACAGGCTCTCGGCCACCGAAGCACGTGAGAGCGGCGCGGCCAGCAAGGGTCTCAACGGGCTCGCGGGCCGCCTTGCGTTTCGCTGTGTCGAGGGACTTGCGGAACGCGCTGTCTACGGCGAGCTCTTCGCGCGCGGGCTCACCGTGCTCGACCGGCTCGATCAGGCGACGCTCGGCGCGCCACCCAATCTCGCGCATGTCACCGCGCAGCGGGAGGTCACGAGCCTGATCACCGGGCTGGCGCTCCCAGTCGGCCCTGGGCAGTGGCCCTCACCGCCGATAGCGCCACTTGGCGAGCACGACCTGCTGAAAACCTGAACTGGCCGCCAGGTCGCAGGGGCATTGCACCGCGTGGCCCTTAGGGCCACCTTAGTACATGAGTGAGAGGTGATAAGCGGAGTGAGCGCTGCAGGAGCGCTGCCCTGACCCAATGACGCAACGTCCGGACGACAAGAGCCTCGCCAACCCCAATACGGCCCAGGCGCCGGCGGAAACGTCGACGCGCGCCGAGATCAACGCCTTTCTGAGCGAGGTCAAGCGCCTTACGCCAGCGACCGGGACCGGGCTGCGCGGGCGTCTGGTCTTCGCGCTCGACGCCACCATGAGCCGGCAACCGACCTGGGACACCGCCTGCCGGCTGCAGGCCGACATGTTTCGCGAAGCCGCTGCGATCGGCGGGCTCGATGTGCAGCTCGTCTACTATCGCGGGCTGACTGAATGCCGGTCGTCGCCCTGGGTCTCGCAAGCCGAGCGGCTGGCGGGCCTGATGGAAAAGATCGATTGCCGCGGCGGCCACACCCAGATTGGCAAGGTCATCGCGCATGCCCGCCGCGAGACCGAGCGCACCAAGGTGCAGGCGCTGGTCTTCGTCGGCGATGCCATGGAGGAGAAGCTCGACGACATCTGCCATGCGGCAGGTGCGCTGGGCCTCCTCGGCGTGCCCGCCTTCATGTTCCAGGAAGGCGATGATCCGATTGCCGAGCAGGCGTTCCGTGAGGTGGCGCGTCTCACGCGCGGAGCCTACTGCCGCTTCGATCCGGGCGCAGCCCATCAGCTTGGTGAGCTGCTGCGCGCGGTCGCGGCCTATGCGGCGGGTGGCATGCGCGCGCTGGCCGATCTCTCGGCACGTCGTGACGCTGGTGCGATCAAGCTGATCCGGCAGATGAGACAGTAATGTCGTCGCTTCTTCTTGGCGTCGTGGCGCTCGTGCTGCTGGTGGTGGCGAGCAAATACCTGAGCGCCGTCAATCCGCGCACGCTTGTGCCGATGGTGAAGACCGCCGGCGGCATCGGGGCGCTCGCGGCGGCTGGATTCCTGGCGACGCGGGGGCTGTTCGGCTTCGCGCTCCCGCTCGGCCTTGCCGGATTGAGCCTGCTCGGCTGGCTGCCGTTTGGTCCAGCCGGCTTGTTCCAGCGCTCGCAAAAAAGTCCCGGGCAGGCTTCGCGGGTGCGCTCCGCCTTTGTCGAGATGGAGCTCGATCACGACACTGGCGCGATGCGCGGACGTATTCTGGCGGGCCAATACGAGGGCGCCGAGCTCGATGCGCTCGACGTCGCGACGCTCACTGGCTTTCTCCCCACCATCGATGAGGAGAGCCGCGCGCTACTGATGGCGTATCTCGACCGCCGGGAGTCCAGCTGGCGTGACCACGTGCAAGGTGGTGCGGCAGCGGGGTCGGGCGGCTCGCCGCTGGGCTCCGGCAAAATGACCGAGGAGGAGGCTTATCAGATCCTTGGCCTGCAGCCGGGCGCGAACGCCGACGAGATCGGCCGCGCGCATCGCTCCCTCATGAAGAAACTGCATCCCGACCAAGGGGGGTCGACGTATCTTGCGGCCCGTGTGAATGAGGCCAAGGACGTTCTTCTCCGCCGCCATCGCTAAAACTCCAACACAACGCGTTACTCAACTCGACGGCTCTTGTTTCCCTGTTTGATGCTCGCCCAGATCGACGTCAGTTCTTGATTGCAACGCATTCGACGTCGCTTCGTTTCAGAAACTTGCACACGGCTTCAGCCTGGTCCTTGTCGAGGCCAGCGAAGCGCGCCCGATAGTAGGTGGTACCATCCTTTACTGTCGGTTCGGTAAACGGATCGGCGCTCGACAGCATACGCAGTGCCTTGATCTTCACCATGCCGAGGCGCCGCTTGGCCTCATCCTCGTCCGGATAGGCGCCGACCTGAATGATCCAGCCGCCGCGCGGGCGCGGCTTGGCCGCTTCCTTGGCGGCTTCCGGTGCCGAAAGCGGCGGGTCCATTGGGGGCGTGGCCATGGCGACGTTCGCCGGCAAGACACCGAGCACGCCTGGACGCGCTCCGGGTGGCGGCGGTGGCAGCGCGTCGCCTGCCGGCGCCGCTGCTGCAGTGCGTGTCGGCTCGGTCCGTGTGGGCTCACTACGCGCAGTCTCCGCCCGTGCGGTCTCGGCACGTGCTGTCTCGCTGCGTGCCGGTTCACGTGTGGATTCATTTGGGCGCGGCAGACCCGCGAACGGGGCTGGCGCTGCCAACACAACTGTGTTGTTTCCCTTCACGTTGAAGGTCTTCACCGCTACGGGCTGGATTGGATCACTCGATCCCGGGGCCGCACGCTGCTGCGCGGTAGACGCCGGTGGCAGATCGAGGTGGACCGGCACGCTGCTGGCGCTGGCGAGATCGAAGCGCTGGCCCTCGGGCCTTGCCTCGGCTGGTGCAGCGCGCACGGGCTCCTTCTTGGCCATTTCGAGCTTGATCGCGTCGATCTTGGCCCCCTCGCTCTTGGCTTCCTTGGAGGCTTCGTTCTTTGGCGTGGCCGCCTCCGCGATCATCGGCGCGGTCCGCTTGGTGGAGGCCGAGGGAACGTATTGGGTCAAGAGCTCGCGCATGCGCGAGTCCCGGCTGCCTGCGCTTGATCCACCGAGCACCACCGCCACGACGTGACGCTTATCGCGCCGCAGCGAGGTCACAAGATTGAAGCCGGAGGCATTGGTGAAACCGGTCTTGATACCGTCCACGCCTTCAACGCGCCCGAGCAGGCGATTGTGATTGCCGATGGTGTGGCCGCGAAATACGAAGGATTTGGTCTGGAAATACTTGTA
>Ga0075423_10006955_pt1 | contig 10653 bp, 4 predicted proteins | sample SoiMethybrSBSTD2_FD_80114 | JGI IMG/M metagenome (GOLD analysis project Ga0075423, IMG submission 80114) | Bulk soil microbial communities from a Populus tree surrounding site in Tennessee, USA - Soil MetaG P. TD hybrid SBSTD2 | ecosystem: Environmental > Terrestrial > Soil > Tree plantation...
CCACGCCAAAGAGGAACCCGCGGAGCGAGTAACCGGCGGCGAGCGAGAGTGGAACGCCGACGACGAGCGCGATCGCCCCCAAGCGAAGCGCATCACCAAGAATCATGCGCAGAACCATATTACGGCCGGCGCCTAATGCCAGACGCAGCCCGATTTCACGGGTGCGTCGGCTGACCATGTATGCGAACGTGCCATAGACGCCGATACCTGCCAGCAACAAAGCCGCGAGAGCAAAGCCCGACGAGAGTCGGAGCAACAGCCGTTCGCGCGACATCTTCCCGGCGACCTGCGCGGCCAGCGTCGTCGTGCTCCGCAGCATCACGTCGGGATCCGTTGCTCGAACCATCTCTTCGGCGCGGCGCGCAATAGAGGTCTCCGCCCCAGCCTCAGTCCTGAGGGAGATCGACGACATTGTGGCCGGTGCCTGCGCGATGGGCACCCAGATCATCGGGTTGAGACGGCTGTCGCGGACGTCGTTGTACTTCGAGTCGCGAACCACGCCGACCACGGTAAACGGCCGTTCCCGCTCTCCCTGAAAGTCGAGCGCAATTCGCCGGCCGATCGGATCGGCCGCGCCGAACCGCACGCGCGTGAGCGTTTCGTTGATCACGGCGGCGCGAGGCGCACCCTCGCGATCGCCGTCGGTGAAAGTGCGGCCGCGCACGATCTGCATGCCCATCGTGTCAAAGTAGCGCGGCGACACGTAGTCGACGCGCGCCTGGGGCCGATTGTCTGTCCTGTCCGGGTCGATCAATCCCAGCCACGCATCGTTCGTGCTGAAGAGGCCCAGCCACGAGACGCTCGCGGCGCGAACACCCGGAATGGTGTTGAGCCGCTGCTCGAGCGCGCGGTAGCGCTCGGCGCGCCAGGCCTTCACCGCCGCCGGATCGACGGTGCCGAACTGCGGCGGCGACGCTTCGTCGCGGACATTGAGCATCACGACATGGTCGGGAACGAAGCCGGGATCGATATTGGCGACACGTACTGTCGTCCGTAGCAACAGGCTGGCGACGCTGACCAGGAGTAGCGAGAGAGCGAGCTGCACCACCACCAGGACGCGGCGCAACCGCTGACCGGACGAGACCGTCGTTCGACCATCGGCCGCCATCCCCGAGCGAAGCGTCGCAGCACTCAAGCGGCGGGCTGGGAGAACGCCAGCGACGAGTGCGACGATCGCAGTGACCGCGATGGCCAGGCCCAGGACGCGCGCGTCGGGACGCGCGTCAATCGATAGCGGCCGGTATTCAACTGAAATCTGCGACGCCAGCGCCGGCACGATCACCCATGCGAGCACAAAACCCAGGATCCCCCCGATCGCGGCGAGCAGCATGCCTTCCGTTGCGAGATGACGGACGAGGCGACCACGCCCGGCGCCGAGTGCGGCGCGCGTCGCCAGTTCCGGCAACCGCGCCGCGCCGCGCGCGAGCAGCAGGTTCGCCACGTTCACAGTCGCTATCAGCAGGATGACGGCGACGACCGCCAGAATGAGGGAGAGCGACCTGCCGAATTCGCGCTTGACCATGTCGAATCCCTGCGCACCGGCCTTGACGTGAATTGAAAAGTCCTCGGCGGTCTCCGACGGTTGGCCCGCGTTGGCGGGCGGTTTCGGTTGAGCGGCCTGGGCCTGCTGGTACAACGTCGTCAACTCGGCCTCTGCCTGGGCCGTTTCGACGCCTGGCGCCAGACGGCCCATGACGCCGGAGAAGAACGCCATGCTCCGGCTCGCGAGAAGCGCCCGATCTGTGACCGGACGGAGCGGAAACCAGATATCGGGGGCGAAGCCCGCCTGGTGACTCACGAACGTTGCCGGGGCGATCCCGACGATCGCGCACGCGACGTTTTTCAAACGCACTCCGCGGCCGAGGGCATCCGGGCTCTGGTTGAATCGCCGAATCCAGAACCGATAACTGATGACAGCGGCACAACGATCGTCCGAGGATGCCGCCGAAACCTGGTCGTCCTCTTCGGTAAGGAAGCGGCCAAGCACCGGGGATACACCGAGAACGGCGAAGTAGTTGCCCGACACCATGCTGGCGCGCAGATACACCGGCGCCGGCTCGTCGTCGAACGTCACTTTGAGATAACTATTATCGTTAGCGGCAAAGAGGCCTGACAGCGTCGTCTGGCGCGTACGCAAGTCCTCGTAAACCGGATTGAAGAAGATAAAGCGTTGCGCGCGGCGCTGCGGTTCGAGCAGCACCAATCGATCGGGCTCGAAGACCGGTAGCGGCCGCAGCATGACGGCGTTGAAGACGCTGAAGGCGGCCGTCGCGGCGCCGATGCCAAGGGCGAGCGAGAGAATGCCAATCGTGGCGAAGCCGGGATTGCGGCGGAGGATGCGTGTCGCATATCGCACGTCCTGCACGAACGTCTCGATCGATGGGAGCGTGCGCTGATCGCGGTAGGTCTCTTTCATCTGATCGAGGCGGACCATCAACATATACATCTCTGACATGTTGATGGTCAATCACTCATCACTAATCACTGATCCTGAATCACTGATCCTGAATCGCTAATCGTGAATCGTGAATCGTCGTATCGTCGAACCTTGTAGTCACGATTGACGATTCGACGATTCATGGATTCGAGGATTCAGGGATTAGTGATTCAGGATCAGTGATTAGTGATTAGCGATTCTTATATCGAAAAGAAACCACCGATGCTTCGTCGATGACGAGCGGCTTCAGGAACCGATGTGACGTGCCGGCGCGCGGTACTTCCATTCGCACTGGCAAAACACCGGATGCGCGACGCTGCAGGTTCTGGACATTCACAGACGGCGTCGTGTCGACCTGGCGCGCTTTGCTCGCTTGGGTCATCGTGCCGGTCTGCGCCTGATTGACCGTGATCGCGATTCCGGTCTCCGATGTGCGCGTATCGATGACCGGCGCCTCCGCGGACACACTGACCGTCTCGGTCACTCCGCCAACTTCCATCGTCATGTCCACCTGCCTGGGCTGTTGATCGAAGATGACGGAGCGGCGCACGGTCTTGAATCCAGAGATCTGGCCCTCTACGACGAGAGGCCCCGACGGCAATCCTGACAGTGCGTATGTTCCCGAGCCGTCGGTGACGACCTGTTGCCGCTGACCGCCACCCTGGACGATGACCGTCACACCCGGCATGGGAGCACCAGTTGAGTCGACGATACGGCCGACAATCTGGCCGCGCATCGCGGTCATCGGCCCCCTCGCGATCCCGGCGCCGACACCTGCGCCGGAACCGATCGCCTGGCCGCCGCCGGTCATCGCCGTGTACTCGAACAGATCCGCCGCGAGCACATTTCCAGTGAATCGATCGACGCGGTACCTATCGGGCACGAACAACTCCCACTCGAGCACGTTGATCGGCACGTCCAGCTTCGGCAGCGTCATCTGCATATCGCCTTTCTTGGCAAATGGAGCTCCGGCGTGAAGGTAGACGAACGATACCGAATAAAGACCGTCGGGACGGTAGCCGGGCCGCAGCAGCGGGACGCGACTTCCATCTTTTCCCTCGACCGGACTGGCCGGTGAGCCACCGACTTCGACCGACAACAGCGACGCGCCTTGCGGCAGGGCCACTTTCATGAACGGCTGCGCCCGATTGCGCATCCACAACGTCATCTCGGTCAGCGTGTGCCCTTCGGCCGTCACGAGAGTCGTGGCGACAGCGCGCTCCGCAACGGCGCCGAGGACCGCCGCATCGGGGAAACGCCTGACATCCATCGTCAGCGTCGGTGGAACATCCGTCGTGCGCTGATAACGGAATGCCGAGGACAGCGATTGCCGTGCCGCGGATGCAAGCGCCGGATCGACCTCACGAACGTCCATCCGCCGAAGACCCGGAACCGTTGCCGGCGCAATCTCGAGCGTGCCGATGCCCTCGACCGCCACCTCGCCGGTTTCACGCCGTGCCGCCGTGACTGTGGCAAAACTCGTTTCGAGTTTGAACGACCCACCGTTGTTCTGCCGCTCGAGACTGATCAGAAACTGATGTCGCCGCTGCGCCGGATTGGTCACGAACAAGGTGATGCGATCCGAACCAGTCTCGGTGCGCTCGAGCGTTGCGCCGCTCGCGCTGATCATTTCAAAGCCCGCAGGAAGCGTCAGGTCGATCTGCGAGGGCTCTCCCTGCACGATTGTGATGTCCAGCAGGGTGAGGAGCCGCACGTCCGCTTCACCAATGGTGACGAGTGTCTTCACATCGGAAAGCAATTGCGCATCGCGGGCGTTCGCCTGCGCCGGCGAGGCGTCTCTCGTCGACCACCACACTTGGGTTGGCGTACCGGGATCGAGCGTCGCCTCTATGGTCGTTCGGCCGATTGCAGACGATCGCCGCACCACGATGCCTCTCGACAAGTGAATCTCGGTCTGGTCCCCTGGCACTGTGATCACGGCCGTTGCGGTGCCGGCGATCGGAACCGGCAGCATGAACACGCCGCGCCCGGGAGTAAAGGAGATTGGCGTACCGACCTCCAGCGTCGCCGCGAACGTCGACGGACCGGACAGGAACGCGACGTGAAGATCTCCTTCTGCCACGACGGGGAGCGGCCGGTTTTCGGCTCGCGCGTCGAGCAGCGTGGCACCCTTGATCAAGGGCACTTTGGCAACGCCGCTTCGAAAGACTTCGCCTTCGACCAGCATGGTCGCGCGCGCGACGCTCCCATCGACACGCACGCTGATATCGACGCGTGTCAACGCCGCGGCGACCGGTGCCGTGTCAGGTGGACTGGGTTTCCGATTTGCCAGATCGAGCAGACGATCGTACTCGGTGCGGGAGAGCGTGACCGTGCCGGCAGGTCCGAGTGCACGGGGTGCGTCCTGCGCACCGGCGACCGCCGGCACGAGCATGAGAGCCGCAAACGCGCGTCGAGTGATTGAAGCGAGTGTCATTTGCGGCCTCCCGTCTTGCGATAATCAATGTCGAACGACGTCCGGCGTGATTCCTGAGTCAGCTCCGCCGCGAGAAACACGGTGGGACCCACGGACGGAAAATCAATGGCGAGCGGCACGGTGCCCTGCCCGGTTCGGCCCGCTTCCTTTCGATAGCGATCCATGAGCGCCTGAAGATCCTTCGCCTCGCGGTCTCCAGCACGGGGTGGCACGAAATCCATCGCCGCGGCCGCTGGCGGTGGCGGCGCCCCGCCTTCGGCAATCGCCCTCAGGTTCGTGCTCCATGGACCCGGATCGGTCGCGACGCGAAAGGTGCCAGGCCGCGGATCGATCGCGTACTTGGGCGAATAGTGCAGCGTCAGGCCGGTGCGAGCGATCGGCAGATCGGCGGCGGCGAGATCGACACGCGCGCCTCCCTTATCGCCCCACGCTTCACCCCGCTGCAGATAGGTGATCTCGACGACAAACGTCGGCGCCTCCTGGTTCGTGCGTCCTTTCTCGAGCGGCAGCAGAAGCGCGCCGTCGGCCGTCAGCCCCGGACGAATCGGACGGCCGGCCAGCGACGCACTCCAGAGCACCGCCTGCGGTGGCAGCGTGACGGCCAAAAAACTGCGCTGGTTGTTGCGCACTGCATACCGCACCCGGATCAGCGACTTGCCGTCTTCGCCGAGCAACGCGTCGTAGCGCGCTTCCTCGACGTTCGCGACCAGCACCGCCTGCGGCGTGTAGCGCGACACGTGAACCGTCAACCCGCGTGGCGCCTCCCCCTTGACTGGTGTGAACTGAAATGCGGCCATCGACGGCGATTCGCGGCCGGCGATGATGTCACCCAAATCCGACGGGTCGGCTGGCTCGAGGCCGCGCGGTTGCCGCTCGCCGATCTCGCCTGCTCCGACCACGTCGACGGCCACGCCGCCCGTTTCGCGATCCGCGGACGGAACGCGCACGAGCGGCACCGCGATTGATCCCTCGCGAGGCGCGTGCACTTCGCCGGTAACGAGAAATGACGTGTCAGTTGCAATCGGCTCGAGGAAGGTCACCGTCAGTACTCCGTTGTCGACGATCCAATCCGACACATTCGCGCCGGCGACCTGGTTGACGACCATGCCGTCAGGAAGCGCGACCAGAGACTGACGGGCGACTCCCTGCGTCACCTCGACGCGCACGCTCGTCGTGATCTGCGTCGAGTCTTCTCCGAGCGCGACGAGTTCTGTAATCCGCGCACGCGTCTTCAGCGGCAACGTCGACCGGCGATCGTCGGCCTTGCGTTTCCACGAGAACGTCAGCGGTCGGCCGGGTGTGCCATACGCAACCCACCGGCTCTCGCCGCCGCTTTCGCTCTGTTCCGCGATGAATCCGCCCGACACACTCAGGTCGACGCTGGTTCTCGGAATCGTCAACGTCACCGCCGACAGCGCACAACCCGGACCCGGCAGCGTCATCGATTCGGTGCCCGCAGACGAGGTCAGCGGTACGACGACGCCGAGGTTGAGCGTTGAGCGCCCGGCGCGCGCGATCAGGATGCGCGGCGGTTCACCGTCGACGATGGCCGTTGGACTTCCATCGAGGCGCGCGTCGCGGATGAGCATGCCGGCCGGCACCTGCACGGCGACCCAGCCTTGCTTCAACACGTCGATCGTGAGGCGCGCCTGGCCGGTCACCGTATCTCCCATAATCCGCAAGTCGTAGTCGACGCGCGACAACGTCGCATCGAGTGGCGGCGGGGCAGGATCGGGTGGCGTCGCATTCGCGCGAGCACGCAGCGCTCGATACTCCTCAATCGGCAGAACAACCCAGCCGTCCTGCCGCACGGCCTCCTGGGCGCGAACGCTTGCAGCGCCCAGCAGCACAGCGATGACTCCGACGATGATTCGACCCCCCATGTTTGCCTCCCAGAATGCACGGGCATCTCACCGACACCTGCTTTGTTCAGACGCCACAGGCGCGCGTTCCGCCGGTTCGCCAACGGATTGCAGTTTTGCAATCGTCCCGATACCGAGGGCAGGGCGCTGGCCGGCTTGTCCGCCGTAGCGCTCCTGTGAAATTGAGCGCGAAGGCGGGCAGCGCCCCGGATTGCAAGCGCATCGCCCATCACGGCGATCGCTCTACAAAGCGGGCCAACCCGCAGCAAGATCGGGCGTTAACGCAGACGGGGGAAGAATTGGGCTGAGCGGGAGGCGGGCGCAGAAATCAATCTTCTGCGTTGGCGATCCATTGCGTTGTCTTTTTGAGGAGACGTCACCCGGCGCCCTCTCGCGCGGAAACATTCAGGTGAGGTGAGCTCAAAACCCCATCTGCGCGCGGCCGAGATCCGTCAGGTCAGCCACGGTTGCACGCCCTTTGAAGTCAACTTCAAAGTCCATCGCCGCGAAGTCGGGAGCCGAGCGTCCTGCGGCAAAGGCGTCCCGCTGCTTCGGAAGATAAGCGCGATTCTTCGGACAATCTGGCGCCGAACCGATGTAGATGACGCTCGCGTACTCGTGACCCGCATGCTCGTCGGCCACGGCATGACAGATGTCGGTGTGCCAGAACACGGTGTCGCCCGGCATGACTTCCGGTATCGAGACCAGGCCAGCGATCAGATCGGCGTGCCACTCCGGCCTGACTCCAAGCGCGCGGCCCGGCGCGGCGCCACACAGATCCGTCTCGTCGACGTCGTCCTGGAGCGCGCGCAGCAAGACGTACGCGATGCCGGCGGCGATCGGAATGAGGCGCAGCGTGCCGTCGCGCGGCCCTTGCCGCGTCAGCGCCGTCCAGCCCTGGTAGGTTCGGAACATGCTGCATACCGCGGGCGACGGAATTTCCCGGGTCTCGAGCCGGTGCTTTGCGTCGAACGGGTCGTACCCGCGCCAGTCGCCCGCGAAGATGTTCTCGTACACCTTTTGATAGCCGGGATCGATCCAGCGCTCGACGGTGCCCGCATCCATGTGCGGCGACAGCCCGAGCGTCTTGTCGCCGGGCTGCCGGCGGCGCAACCGGTCGGCATAGGTGCACTGGAGATCGGGATTGAAGGCGCCCTGGTATGTCCACAGCCGATCGAGAAAGGCGCGCGTCTCGGCGAGCCTCGCGTCCTGCCGCGCCATCACCTGCGGCTTCGACCAGTACACGTTGAAGATCTGGGGCTTCCCTGCCTTCAGCGCGGAGAAGTACTTGTCGAGACTCCGCTTCTCGACTTCCCGTTCTTCATAGCGGTTGATGTCGAGATAGTCGCCAACCTCCGCGAACCACTCCCGTGCCACAGACTCGGGGAACACGCCGCGAATCACCGCGCAGCCACTGCTCCGAATCGCGCGCCGGACGTCTTCGGAGACGATGCCTTCGCGAATGTTCCGGTACTCGACCTCGGGCACGACCGGGCGGCCGGCAGCAACGTCGCTGACGATTCCCACGACGGCTCGATTGATATAGCTTTTCACGTCGGCGAAGGCGCGTCTCAATGCATCACGATTCGGCGCAAGCTTTCGCTTGAACGCGACGATCTGGTCACGAACGTCCACTGCAACGTCGTTCACGCGTCTCCTCGATTCTGGTGCAACTCCGGTGATCGCCAGAGTAGCCATTGCGCCGCGATCACTGCAAACTTGGATGTGATTGAAGCTCGCGAGGCGTCGCGGCGCCGGAGTACTCTGCCATGAAATACGATTTCCTGATCGACAGTTATCGGACCGAACGTCTCAAGGTGCTCAGTGTGTGGAGCGAGTTTCACGACGATGACCTCGCCGTGCGGCCGAAGCCGGACGACCGGCGAGGACGGAGCCTGCTCGAGCACATGGTGCACCAATGTATGAGCGAGGACGCCTGGTTTCGAACCATGCTCGGCATCGACGTCGGAGAATCCCCGCTTCCCCAACGTGAAACTCGACTGGAGTTCATCCGCCGGTACGCCGACGACAGCGGCCGCCGGCTCGAGAAGCTTCTTCAGACTGATGAGAACTGGTGGGAGGCAGCGACGACATTCTTCGATGTCCGTCGATCGAGAGCGTGGGTCATGACCCGGCGACTCACTCACACGGCGCATCATCGCGGACAGCAAACGGCGATGTTACGGATGCTAGGGCGCGAACTGCACAGCACTTACGGGCCCACCGCGGACACAGGCGGCCTGCCGAAGAATCATGCGCCGACGATCTACGCGTACGACAGCCTCGAAACGCTGCTCGACGGCGAGAGCCGCGGCGGGGCGAAATCGAGGCTGCCTTCCGCGTCAACGCTGAACGGGATCGCGGTAAGCGAACGGCCTGCGAGTTAGTTCGTATCTTTGCGATCCGTGTTGATCCGGTGCCTTAGAACATGTACTTCGCCGCGAGCTGAATCCGCCGCTCTCCGTTCTTTCCAGTAATCAGGCCGAACGACCCGCTGGTCGGATTGCTGCTCGGACCATTCCAGTTCGGATGATTCAGCAGGTTGAACGCCTCGAGCCTGAACTGCAGGCGATGAGGTCCGGCGAACGGCACCATCTTGCGCACGCCCAGGTCGACGGTCCAGAACGGCGGGTTGCTCAAGCCATTTCGCGGTTGCACTCCAAACGTCCCGGCCGCAGGACGCGCGAACGCATCCTTATTGAACCAGACGATCCCGGTGTTGAAGTCACCCGAAGGGTTGACGTTCGGGTCGGCAATCTGATTCCAGAACTGTGCGCCGCTTCCTGGTCCGACACCAGCGAAGTCGTCGCTGCTGCGAACCGAGAACGGCGAGCCGGACTGATACTGATACACGCCGGAGACATCCCAGTTCCCCAGCACTTTCGAGACCAACCCTGACCCGCGACCGAACGGCAGTTCGTAGATGTAGTTGACGATCAGGACGTGCGGACGGTCGTTATCCGAGATGCCCCAGTACGCACTGTCGTCGTAGCTGTTCGGCAGCACGTCGGTCAGGTTCGATGAATCGTCCTTCGCGCGTGAATATGTGTACGCCAGGCCCGCATGGAGTCCTCGCGCGACGCGCCGTTCGACACTGAGCTGCAGCCCGTGGTAATCCGAGCGCCCGGAATTCTCAGACAGGCCGATCACGGCAAAGCCCAGGTACGGGCGCAGTGCGTTCGGGTTGACGCCAGGATTCGCCTGGATTGTCCCAGGCTGAAGCTGATTGATGTTGCGCTTCCGCTGGTTGTTGATGCCCCGGCGGCCGACGTAGGCGACTTCCGCGGTGACCGATCCGGGCAGCTCACGTTCGAGCGTGACATTCCAGTTCCATGCGCCCGGGATCTTGAACTCGGGATCCTGCATCGTCATCACGAAGGGGAACTCGCGGCTGACCGCTCCCGCTCCCCCGGGGGCGTCGATGTTGCCGTTGATGACCGTCTGCTGCGGCTGGAGTGGCGGGTTGCCGCCGAGCGCGGTGTCGCGGTTGATCATCGTGCGGTTGTAGAACAGCCCGAGCCCGCTCCTCAACGCCGTTTTGGCATTGACGGCGTACGCGAGTCCAAGACGCGGCTGGAACAGGTTCTTATGCGTCTTCGAAAACCCGTCAGGCAGGCCGTGGTAGAGACGATTGAACTCCCCGCTCGCGAGGATCGGCACATGTTCGGCAGCCGCGTCGGTGGGGCCGTCTCCGGGGAGCACGATCCCGTTGTAACGATCGCCGCCGGTAATGAAACCACCGGAGCGATCGACAACCGCAGCGACCGCCGGGTTGTAGAAGTCCGGGTGGAACATCGCGATGTTGCCCCACTTGCTGTGCCATGGCGGCCACAACGAATAACGAACGCCGGCCTCGACGGTCAGTTTGTTCGTGGCCTTCCAGTTGTCCTGCGCGTACCAGTCGATCGCCGTCGCGG
>Ga0075423_10006957_pt1 | contig 10651 bp, 8 predicted proteins | sample SoiMethybrSBSTD2_FD_80114 | JGI IMG/M metagenome (GOLD analysis project Ga0075423, IMG submission 80114) | Bulk soil microbial communities from a Populus tree surrounding site in Tennessee, USA - Soil MetaG P. TD hybrid SBSTD2 | ecosystem: Environmental > Terrestrial > Soil > Tree plantation...
CCGAGTGGGTCGTCGCGGAGATCTTGCTGCCCGAGGGAAAGACCGTCTCAGTCAAGGCGCACGTCCGCTGGCGACGGGAAGATCCGCCCGGGGTCGGCGTCGAGTTCCATTCGTTCCTCGAGCGCTGGGCCTAGGCAGTTTAGATGTGATGGGCGTGCGCGGCCGCTCTGCTGCACCCGGGCACCTGACACAAGCCGCGATCCCGCTTCAGGATTCGTTTCTGCAGTGTCTTCCGCCGGTTGCGGTGCGCCTTCCACACCTCCGCAGCGTGGGCGGCGATGAGACCGATACATTCTCCAGGCATCAGCCGCCGCCCCGCGGCCTTCTGGATGGCCCCGAACGCCGCCGCGACGAGCGCGGCCTCGTGGACCGGCACCCAGAGCCGGAATTCGCGCCGCGCGCACATCTGCGCGTCCTCGTTCCGCTCGAGCAGGCGCTTCAGCTCGATGCAAGTGCTGCGCTCGGCCACTTCAATCCACGCTTCCACTGACCGGCCGTGGCCGTGCCGCGCGATCAGCCTTGCCTTCTCGTACGAGACACGCTGTGTGCGGAGCGCCTCCCTGAGCGACGGCAATCGCTGCAGCCTGCGCTCCAGCGAGATGCGTTGCTGGACTGCTCTGACCTGCATGCCGAGCCGCTCGCTGCAGTGGTGGGCGAACGACGCGAAATCCAGCCGGCGCCACCCGCGCAGCGCATGGAAGAGGAAGGCGAGCCGTCCGAACAGCTCGTCCCACCCGTGCCGCATCTCCATGAGGCGGCAGAGCCTCCCGTGGGCCCCTCGTACATCGGCATCGAGGTCGAGACTCGGGCCTGGCACGGCGATGGGGGCGGGCTCACCGAGCGCTGCCCACCTGGCGTTCTCCTTCTCCAGGAACTCCCGGAGTGCCGCCTCCTCCAGGGCCGCGTCCGCATCCGCGGCACTCGCCTCGTCCGGCGCGCAATCCACGTCAGGGGCACCGTGCTCACCGACGACTTCCTGGCACATGGCTCGGAAGCGCTGCCACCTCGACGCCGTCGCACCCAGCTGCTCGCCTGCGAGCTCCATCGCCTCGTCGAGCGACGGCCGCAACTCGGGCGGCACGTGTGTACAGAGCAAGTCCCAGCGTTCGTCTCCGGCGCCGCTCGTCTCCAAAGCGTCGCCTTTTGCGGCGTCGTGCAGCGCGCGGACCGTCTGCTCGCGAGCCCGCGCCACCCATGTCGCCTCGTCCTCGCCGGTCGCTGCGCGCATGATCGTTTCCGCTTTGCGCACGCTGACCTCGCCATTCCAGACGGCCTCTCGCAGCAGCGGCCGCGTGCGCAGCTCGCGCGAGAACCGCAGCCATTTCTGGGTCGTGCTGGCCGGCACGCCGTGGCATTCACGGCCGTAATCGGCGGTGCTGGAGAACCCCAGGCGCAGCGGGTCGCCCCGGTCGACGATTTCGAGCTCGTGTCCGATCGCGATGTCGAGCGCGCCCTGCCCTCGCGCGACCCGGATGAGAACCATCTCCACGGCGCGGACGAACTCGCAGCAGACCGCCTCGTCGCGCTCGCGCGGAGGCCGCGCGGGCAACATCGCGGTCACGTCCGCGAGCGCCTCGAGGTACGCTTCGGACGGGAAGACGATCGGCGACGCAGCTTCGCTCACGTCACGACCGTAGCATCCCCCTCCGACACTGCTCGCGCCGCCGCAGCGCGCTCAGCCAGTGGATCCCGCGACCTCGATCAGCAGCTTGCCTCGCGCACGTTTCGACTCGAGCCGCCGGAAGGCGTCGGCGACCTGTTCCAACGCGTACCGCGCGTCGATCACCGCCCGCAGCTCCCCGCGGGCGAGCCATGCCGCGAGCTGCTCCAGGTCTTCACGATTCGGCCTGACCACCACGAGCCGCTCTCTCTTGGCCAACGATCGCGAGACGAAGTCGCGCAACAGTCGGGACGGCGACGGCACGGTGCTCACGAAGGTTCCGCCGCTCTTCAGCGCCGCCCGCGCGCGGGCGAAGGAAAGATTGCCGAAGACGTCGAAGATGCAGTCGAATCTCTCGCCCGAGCCGAGGAAGTCCCCGCGCCCGTAATCGAGCGTCTCGGCTGCGCCCAGGTCGGCGCAGAGGCGCAGGTTCACCGCGCTCGAGACGGAGGTCACGCGCGCATCGAGACGGCGGGCGATCTGGATGGCGACGGTGCCGACGCCGCCCGAGGCCCCGTTGATCAGGACGTTGGCGCCCGGCGCGATCCGCGCCACATCGCGGAGGGCCTGCAACGCGGTGAGCCCGACCAACGCGATGGCCGCCCCGTCGTCGAAGCCGACACCGTCCGGCAGAGCGGCGACTTCGTCTTCCGCGGCCACGACGTATTCGGCCAACGTCCCGCGAGCGAACCTCCACTCGTCGAGCGCGCCGAAGACCCGGTCGCCTGAGCGGAGGCGCGGAGAGTCGCTCGCCGTCACCTCCCCGGCGAAATCGATGCCGCACCATTTCGGGAAGCGCCCGCCACTGAGCACCCGGAAGCGCCCTTTGCGAAAGAGCGTGTCCTTGGGGTTCAACGCGGCGCGGACGACGCGCACCCGGACCCGCCGGTCGCCGGGCGAAACGGTCGGGGCCGGGACCTCGCGCAAGACGAGGCGGTCGATGCCGCCGTAGGCGTCGTACTGGACGGCCCTCATCCAGCCCGATCTTTACCAGTTGGACGAATCGCCGCTCGTCCCGCCAGGAGCGGCTGCGTTACGCTGCAGTCCGATGAACGTGGATTGCGCCGTCGTCGGCGCGAGCTTCGCGGGTCTGTCTTGCGCGAGCGCGCTGGCGCGTGCGGGCTTGCGGGTGACGGTGCTGGAGAAGAAAGGCGACCCCGGCGAGAAACTCCACACCACGGGAATCATCGTCAAGGACGCGATCGACCAGGTGGCGCTCCTCGACGGCCTGCCAGCCGAACTGGTGCGCCGCATCGACGGCGTGCGCCTCTATGCGCCGAATCTGCGGTACGTGGATCTTGCCGCGCCGGGCTACTACTTCCTCGCCACCGATACGCCGCGGGTGATGCGTTGGCTCGCCGCCCGCGCGGAGCAGGCCGGAGCGCACATCGCCTACGGGAAGCTGTTTACCCGGGCGGAGCGCGTGCAGAGCGGTTTCGACCTCGGAGATCTCGGCACGGCGCGGTTCCTCGTCGGTGCGGATGGGCCGAGCTCGCGGGTGGCGAAGGCCCTCGGCCTGGGACGAAGCACGAAATTCCTCTTTGGCGTCGAGTACGAGTACGCCGGCGCCCAGCTCAGCGAGCCTGACAAGCTGCATTGCTTCATCGACCGGCGCGTCGCCCCCGGATACATCGGATGGGTCGTGGCGGGAGTCGGCGTCGTCCAGGTGGGACTCGCACGCCGCATTCGCGGCGATCGGTGGACGGCCAGCGCGGCGATGCAGGCGCTGTTGGAGAAGATCGCGCCGCTCTTCGATTTCCGCCGCACGCAGCCCACTTCGGTGCGCGCGGGCATGATTCCGTGCGGCGGCCTCGTCCGGCCCGCCGCGGCGCGACGGGTGCTGCTGGTCGGCGACGCCGCCGGAATGGTCTCCCCGGTGACCGCCGGCGGCATTCATACCGCGCTGAAGCACGGCCTCGCGGCGGGACACGCGATCGCCGACTACCTCGACGGGAGGAAGGACGATCCCAGCAGCTGGTTCGTCGGCTCCTACCCGCGCTTTCGAATCAAGCGACTCTTGCGCTTCCTCTTCGACCACTTTCAGAGCGACGCGCTGTTCGATCTGCTGCTCGGCACGCGGCCGATGCGCGCGGCAGCGGGCATCATCTATTTCCACCACAAGGGGGTGTTCGATCCCGCAGGTGGCGCCCCCACCGTTCGCGCCGCGCGACCGAAAGTGGAAGAGACCGGCTCGGGTTGAGCACCGCCAGGCGGATCAGCGAAGCGCCGCCGCACTCGCCTGCGGCATACGCGCGAGCGGAACGACGAACTCGGAACCGTCGCTCAACGTGACCGAGACGTGGGGCGGCTCCGCGCCCGTCACGATGAGCATCGGTGCGCTTCGCTCTCCGCAGGTCGCCTGCGGCTCGATCGGAGGACACGTCGAGGCCACGTCCCGCGGAAGCGTCCCGGTTCGCGCCCGCTCCGTCAGGGCCGAAGCGGCGCAAGCGAGCGCGTCGAGCTTCAAGAGCGCGTCCCGGTGCCGGCGCAGAAGGCTGACGAATCCCGTCGGTTCCCCGATGATCGGCTTCCGTTGGAAGCGCGCGGCGGCCTGTTCCATCCGGTTTGCGCAGTCGGGCCAACCGAGCGCCTGGGCTTCGAGTAGTTCCGCCATCAGATCCGCCAGACCCTCGCGCTTGATCGGGCCAAACAGCGCCAGCTCGAGACGAGGCAAGGCGCCCCGGTTCTGCGCCCGCGCGCCGGCGATGAAGACACGAGCGCCCTCGGGCAATCCGGCATCGGAATCCGCCATCAAGAGCTGTTGGAAGAGGTGCTCGCGCCGGAGGATGTCCGCGAAACGGGGCGTCGCGCGGCGGATCGCGGCCAGCTGCATGCGGGCGCGTTCCACGGTGGCCTGAGGTGCGGCGGACAGTGCCCGGCCGCAGGCATGGGCCGAGATGCCCGTCACCGCCACCCCGACCACGCGGCCCAGGACGCTCGGGTAGGAGACGTCTCGTCCCAGCGCGAGCGCGTCGACGCATTCCTCGATCGCCTCGTCCGCGCCTCCTTGATCGAGCACGGTGAGCACGTCCAAGGCAGCGAGCTTCACGGCTTGCTGCACGTCAACGAAAGACTCATCGGGTCCAAAGAACGCGAAGAGGCGGAGCGACGCCGGCGGACGCGCGAACTGCGCGTGCGTGGCCTGCAGCGCCGTCTGCATCGCGCCGTGGTGCAGGGCCAGGTCAGCCGACGCCTCGGAATCGAGCTGAGAGATCGGATCCTTCCCACTGTAGATGCGCCTCACCCGATCCATGCTCGCGGCGCCCCGCCGCAGGTAGGCCATGCGGCTTTCGTGCAGCGCGGGCAGAGCGGGCTCGAGCAGCTCGCCGAACGTGGCCGGGAGCGGCGCGGCCACGTGCGAGGTGCGGAAATCGGTGGCTCGCTCCTCCGCCCAAGCGGCCTCGATAAGCCACTTCCGCTGCGCGGGCCGCGGAAAGAGCAGCCACGCCAACGCGACGGCGACCGATGCCGCGAAGCCGATCAGGATCTTCCAGCGCAGCCGCAAGAAGGACCTCCGCCGACCATCATGGACGGCGTCCTTCGTCCGGCAACTTCCTGCGCAGCTACAGCTCGAGCGCGATCTGGGCGGGAGCGGCCACGGGCTGCCGCGCGGCGGAGACAGCCTCGGCGGCGATCGTAGCGCGGCGGATGTGCTCGGGGGGCGTGCGCACGTCCCAGACCAGGCCGAGCGCCTGGAAGAGGCGGATCAGGTAGTAGCTGAGGTCGACCTCCCACCAGAAGAAGCCCTGGTTCGCCGAGCTCATGTAGTGGTGGTGGTTGTTGTGCCAGCCCTCGCCCATGGTGACGAGCGCGAGGAAGGCGTTGTTGCGGCTCGTGTCCGTGGTCGCGTAGCGGCGCGTCCCCCAGACGTGGTTGAGCGAGTTCACCACGAACGTGCCGTGCCAGAGCAGCACGGTGGAGACGAAGAAGCCCCACACGAGCCACGACCAGCCGCCGATGAGGAACAGCGCGGTCCCGAGCATCACCGGCGGGATGAGGTGGAAGCGGTTCAGGAAGCGCAGCTCCGGATACCGGGACAGGTCCTTGATCTCGCCCGTCGCGGCGTAGCGGTGGCAGAGGATCCAGCCGAGGTGGCTCCACCAGAATCCGCGCTGCGGGCTGTGCGGGTCCTCCGGCTGGTCCGAGTACTTGTGGTGGTTCCTGTGGTGCGCTGCCCACCAGAGCATGCCCTTCTGCGCGCTGGTCTGTGCCCAGAAGGCGAGGATGAACTGGAAGACGCGGCTCGTCTTGAAGCCGCGGTGCGAGGCGTAGCGGTGGTACGCGATCGTCGTCCCCGCCATCCGCGCGTAATAGAGCAGCACGGCCAGCGCGACGAGCTTCCAGGAGAAAGGCAGGAAGAACGGCGCCACGATCCCGATCGCGTGCGCCGCGAAGAACGGGATCGAGTTCCACAGGTCCAGCCTCTCGTCCTCGCGTCGCGCAAGGGCGTACGCTTCGGTCATCTCAGCGGTCTCCGGGCGGGGCCGATTCCGGCCGTGTCGAGACGAGGAATAAATAGCCGCTGTCACCACGCTGTCATGAGGCGGCGCTTTCTCCGATCTTCGACCGCTGCCGTCGCGCTCCGATTCGGCGACAATTCCGCGCATGCCCCTCGTCCGCACGCTTTTCCCCACCCTCCTGGTCGCGGTTGCGTGCTCGGCTCCCTCTCCGCGGCCCGCGCAACCGCCGGCGCACGATTTACGTGCGGCGCTGCGCCGCCTCACCGTCGGCGGGATCAACGACGTGCATGGGGCCCTCCTCGCGGCGCCGCCGGGCCGGTCGCTCTCGGGCTGGACGAGCGATCCGGTGGGCGGCGTCGACTGGTTGGCGGGCTGGATGGAGGCCATCCGCCGCGAGGCGCACGACCGCGGCGGGGAAGCGCTTCTCGTCGACGCCGGCGACGAGCTGCAGGGTTCTTTGATCTCGAACCAGTTCCACGGCCGGTCGGTCGTGGACGCGTTAAACGCGCTCGGCGTCGCCGCGGCCGCGGTCGGCAATCACGAGTTCGACTTCGGGCTGCCGGTGCTGCTGGAGCGTATCGAGCAGGCGCGCTACCCGCTGCTCGCGGCGAACGTATTCCGTGCGGGCACGCGCCAGCGCCCTCCGTGGGCAGTGCCGTCGGCACTGCTGGACGTCGGCGGCGTGAAGGTCGGCATCGTCGGGCTGGCCACGGTCGACACGCCGACGGTGACGAACCCGCTGGTGGTCGCCGGATTCGACTTCGTGCCGGGCGGGCCAGTCGCCGCCGCCGAGGCAGACGCGCTGCGCGCGCGCGGCGCGACGGTCGTCATCGTGACCGCGCATGCCGGGCCATTTCCCCCCTCGCACGAGATCCAGCACATCGCGGAAGCCGTGGCGGGGAAGGTCGACGTCATCGTCAGCGGCCACCACCACACCACGATCGGCCCGCCGCCTCTGGTGGTCGCGGGCATTCCCATCGTGCAGGCGGGCACCAAGCTGCAGTACTTCTCGATCGTCGAGCTGGATCTCGACGAGTCGGGCCGCGTGCGTGGATCTGCCGTGAACGAGGGCACCTCGCCGAAACCCGGCGGGCCTCAGGCGATCTTCCACAGCGTGCACGGCCGGCCGCCGGAGTGGCGCGGCAGGAAGGTGACGGCCGACCCAGGGCTGGCCGCGCTCGTCGCGCGGTACGACGAGCAAGTGCGCACGCTGCGCGAGACGCGCATCGGCTCGACCGAGGTGGATTTGCGCAAGGGAAAGGACGGGTCGCTCGGCAACCTGGTCGCCGATGCGCTGCGGTCCGGCGCGGGAGGTGGCCTGCGCGCCGAGTTCGCCCTGCAGAACTCGGGCGGGCTGCGCGTCGCGGAGGTCCCGGCGGGGCCGATCACGTTCGGCCAGATCTTCGATCTGTATCCGTTCGACAACCTGCAGGTGGTCGTGCAGGTTCCCGCGACGGCGATCCGCGACGCGCTCGAGACGGTCCTGCGCGAAGGCAAGCTGCCTCTCCAGGTCTCGGGGCTGCGCTACACGATCGACTGGGACCGCTTCGCCGACCTCGGCGCCGATCGCCGCGCCTGGCCCGCCGGCGCGCTCGTCACCGAGTTGACGGACGACTCCGGCAAGCCGCTGTGCCGCACGCGCAGCTGCTCGCCCGCCGCCTGCGAGGCGTCGTGCGCCGCCGGAAGCCATGCCGTTTCCGTGTCCGACTTCCTCGCCAACGGCGGCGACGGTCTCGCGATGCTCAAGGACGCGCCGAGGCAGGTCGGATCGGTGCTCACGCGGGACATCGTGATGAGCTACGTGAAGCAGCACGATCCGATCACCGGCGCGCTGGTCGACAGCGGCCGCCCTCGCGTGCAGGTCAACGGCACGCCGCTCCGGGCGCAGGCGGAATGACGTGACGGCGAGCGTGCTCATCGACGCCGTGCGCGACCTGTGGGGACCGGGTCTCGTCTTCATTGCGCTCTGCGCCTGGCTGGTCCGCCGGGCCATCCGCGCGGCACGCAACGAAAGCATCCTGGAGGAACAGCGTCTGCGCGACACGCTGGGCGAGCCGTTCACGTCTCACGACGGGTCGTCGCCTGCTGCGACGTCGACCTCCCCGCCCTCGACCTTTGCCGCGACCCCGACGCAGGCGCCGGTGAGCGTCCCGTCCGAGCTCTTTCGCGCCGACGTCCGTGGCGCCTCGAAGGAGCATCTCGACGTCCTCGCCCGGCTCGTCTCCGAACGCGACGCGGCCGCACAAGGGAGGCGCACCGAGGTCCTCTGGGTGCGCTCGAGCCCCACGCACGTCGCCTGGGCCGAGCTGCGCCCCGGCAACCGCGAGGTGATCTGCGTCGCCCAGATCGACGGGGGCAAGGTCGTCGCGCGTTGGCAGTTCGGCTGATCGCCACCGCAGCCGCCCGCCCCGACCTCGTCTGAAACCGACGCGGGTCGTGCTCGATCGCTCGCCGGTAGGGTCCAATGCAGCGTGCGCCTGCGAATCATGATCGCGCTCGTCTGCGCCGCGCCAGCGATCCGGGCAACCGAGAGGCTCGGCCTGGAAGCCGAGTACGGCATGGGTCCGATCTGGGCCGTGACCGGGCTTTGCAGCAACTACGGGTGTCCCTCGCCGCTGGGCATCTCGGTACGCGCCGGGTACGAACTGCTCCCGTACGCCTCGCTCGGATTGCGCGGCGCCGCAGTCCTGGGGCCCGAGGGATCCGGAAGGGTTTGCGGCACGTCGAATTGTGAGAACGTCGCGGGCTACCGCGCCGCATCCCTCCTGCTCGACGCGCGCTTGCACACGGTCGGAGTCGTGCAACTGTCGGGCGGGCTCGCGGTCGGCGTCGGACGGTTGATCCGGCTCCAGTGCAACTGCAGCGAGCAATACGACACGCATGGATCGGGGCTGCCGGTGCTCCAGGTCGCGCTCGGATTACGAGCGTACGTCGTGCCGCAAACCGTCCACCTCGGGATCGAAGGCAGGTACCAGGCGATGTTCAACGCGGAATCGGGCGGCGCCACGTCCCTGGGACCACCCGTACCGCAAACCGGCTTGACGGTAAGCTCGGTCGGGCTTTCGCTCGTCCTTGGCGCATCGTTGTAGCAAGCGCCGCGGCCTCATCACCTGGGCGTTACGTACGCGGACTCGCTGGCCGTAGCCCATCGCGAACTTGTTCTGGAACAAGTCGACTATCTGACACCGCATGCTCGGAACGACATTGGTCGGCCGGCCTTTCGCTGCGCGACGGTACGACTGGCGTTTGCCACGCTTGTCGCTCGCTCTACGTCTTTCCTGCCGTAGACGCTCCTGCGCCCGGCAGGAGGCGGTAGTCCCGGTACTTCTCCCGCAGGGCCGACTTGAGGAACTTGCCGGTCGAGGTGCGCGGGATGGCGTCCGAGAATTCGAAGGCGTCCGGTACCCAGTAGGAGTGCACGCGGCCGGCGAGGAACTGGCGCAGCTCGTCCGCGGTTGCTCGCGCGCCTTCGCGCAGCACCACGACGGCGAGCGGCCGCTCCACCCACTTGGGGTGCGGGACGGCGACGACGGCGGCTTCCTTCACGGCGGGATGGCCCATGAGCGCGTTCTCGACCGCGACGGAGCTGATCCATTCGCCGCCCGACTTGATCAGGTCCTTCGTCCGGTCGGTGAGGTTCAGGTAGCCGTCGCGGTCGATGGTGACGACGTCGCCCGTCTTGAACCAGCCGTCCTTCGTCCACCGGTCCTGCGCGCCTTCCATGTCGGTGTAGGCCGACGCGACCCACGGCCCGCGAACTTGCAGCTCGCCCTGGGTCTTCCCGTCCCACGGCACCACCGCGCCGTTCTCGTCGACGCCGCGGACCTGGACCAGCCCCGCGGGCAGCCCCTGCTTCGCGCGGATCTTCACCTGCTCGTCGTACGGCAGGTCGAGCATCTGCGACTTGAGCCACGAGCACGAGCCGAGCGGCGACATCTCGGTCATGCCCCAGGCGTGGACGAGCCGCAGGCCGTGCTTGTCGAATCCGCGGATCAGCGCCTCGGGCGCCGCAGACCCGCCCACGATCATCCGCAGGCCGGGCTGCAGCTTCCAGCGGTCCGGCTCCTTCTCCAGCGCCTCGAGGATGCCCATCCAGATGGTCGGAACGCCGGCGGCGACGGTGACGCGCTCGCGCTCGAGCAGGTCGAGGAGGCTCGGCGCATCGAGATGGGGCCCGGGGAAGACGAGCTTCGCGCCGGTGAAAGCGCACCCGTAGGGCAGGCCCCAGGCGTTCACATGGAACATGGGGACCACCGGGAGCAGCGTGTCCGAGTTGCGCAGCGCCAGCCCGTCGGTCATCGGCACGAACATCGTGTGCAGTACCGTCGACCGGTGCGTGTAGACGACGCCCTTCGGCTTGCCCGTCGTGCCGGATGTGTAGCAAAGCCCGCAGGGATCGTGCTCGTCCAGCTCGGGGGGATCGAATCCCCCGCCGGAGGAGGCCAGGAACGTCTCGTAGTCGGTGGTTCCTGCCGGAATCTCGCGCGGTGTGTGGCGGACGACGATCACCTTCTCGAAGGGCGCCCGCGCG
>Ga0075423_10006959_pt1 | contig 10651 bp, 5 predicted proteins | sample SoiMethybrSBSTD2_FD_80114 | JGI IMG/M metagenome (GOLD analysis project Ga0075423, IMG submission 80114) | Bulk soil microbial communities from a Populus tree surrounding site in Tennessee, USA - Soil MetaG P. TD hybrid SBSTD2 | ecosystem: Environmental > Terrestrial > Soil > Tree plantation...
CCCGTCGCCCGTCGCCCGTCGCCCGTCGCCCGTCGCCCGTCGCCCGTCGCCCGTCGCCCGCCGCCCGTTACTGCCTTCGAATCGCCACCGCCGGATCGATCCTCGCCGCCCGCAGCGCCGGCAGCCAGCACGCCGCGATTCCCACCACGACCATCATCACCGCCACGCCCACGAGCGTCGCCGGATCGTTAGGCGCGACCCCAAACAGCAAGCCGCGAATGAGCCGCGTCCCGATCAGCGCCCCGGCCACGCCGAGGAACAGACCGTAGACCAGCAGCGTTCCGCCCTCGCCGAGGATCATCCGCTGCACCCGCCCGCTGTCGGCGCCAAGGCTCATGCGAATGCCGATCTCGTTCGTGCGCGCACTCACGGAGAACGCCAGCACGCCCGCGATGCCAACCGCCGCGATGATCACCGCCAGCACGCCGAACGACGACACCAACACGGCGTTCAGCCGCCGCGGTGCCACACTCTGATCCTTGATCTGCGAGATCGTCAGCACGTTCTCGATCGGGTCGTTCGGGACGATGTTCCGAACAATCCGAGTCGCGGCCCCGGCGAGCGCTGCCGGATCTCGCCCAGTGCGAATCACCAGCCCGCCGCCGAACATCGCCTCCTGCTTCATCGGCTGGAACATCACGCCGCGCGGCGCCGCGTCGAGACCACCGTCCTTCGTGTCGCCGACAACGCCCACCACCGTGCGCCATTCGTCGCTCAGACCGATGAACTTCAACACCTCACCGGTCCACGACACGCGCTGCCCGATCGGGTCCCTGTCACCGAACAGCCGGTCGGCGAGCGACTTGTTCAGGATGACGACCTTGCCCGACGTCGGCATGTCCGTCTCCCGGAACTCGCGGCCCTTGAGCAGCGGAATGCCTGCCGCGTGGAAGTATCCCGGGCTCACCGTTCGGTAATCCGCGCGCGGAATCGCCTCGCCGTTCTGTAGCGGCCGCCCGTCGGCGCGAACATCGAGCACGGCCTCCGTCGCGCGCAGCGGCATGGTCGACGAAATGCCGACCTCGCTCACACCCGGAATGGCCGCGACCTCGAGCTGCATCCGTTCGAACGCCGCCTTCGCGTCCTGGTCCTTCTTCGCCTCGAAGTCGAACGGGACTTCCATCGTGAGAATGTTCTCGGTCGTCAGGCCCGTCTTCACCTCGGACAGCTGCAGCATCGTACGGGTCAGGAGACCGGCGCCGGTCAGCAGGATCACGGAGACCGCGATCTGCGCCACGACGAGACTGCGCTGCAGCCGCTGTCGCCTAACGCCACCGCTCATCCGGTTGACGCCGGCCGCGACCCACGCCGCGAGCGAGCCTTCCTTCGCGAGCTTCGGGGCGTACGACAGGATCACTGCCACTAGGAGCGATAGCACCAGCGTGAAAGCGAGCACCATGCCGTCCAGTCGGATCTCGTTCGCACGTGGCGAGTAGCGTGCGGCTAGCGATATGAGGAGCTGAACGCCCGCCACCGCGATGATCAATCCGAGCACCGCGCCGGCCAGGGCCAGCACGAGGTTTTCGGCCAGGAGCAACTGGCGAAGACGCCGCGTGCCTGCGCCTAACGCCGCGCGGACCACGAGCTCGTGCTCACGGCGCACCGACCGCATGAGCGTCAGGTTCGCGACGTTCGCGGCGGAGATGATCATGACGAACGCGGCGGCACCCATGAGCAGCCACAGCGTGAGCTTCGCGTTCTCGCCGAGTACTTCCTTGAACGGGCTGACGCTGATCTTGTACTCCGAGCCCGGATCGTAGTCCTGTGGGTACGCTTTCGTGACACGCGCGTTGATCGTCGCGGCCTCCGTACGCGCCTGCTGGACCGTCGCGCCCGGGGCGAGTCGCGCGATCATCTCGGTCATCCGATGACTCCGGCCCTGAATCATGAGCGCGCTCGTATGATGCTCGCTCATGATCATGTTGAGCAGGCCGTCCATCGGCCGCGGGAAGTATGGCGCGGGCTGCACGACTCCGACGACTTCGACCGACTTACCACCGAGCCGGACGTGCTGGCCGATGATGTTCTTGTCGCCGCCGAAGCGCTTCATCCAATACTCGTACGTCAGCACCATCACCGGCGGGACGTTAAGGCCGTCATCGCCGTCGTTCAGCAGCCGCCCGGCGATCGGAGACAGGCCCATGACCTTGAAGTAGTTGCCGGTGACGAGGCCGACGGTCATGCGAACCGCGTCCTGCTTCCCCTGCAGCGTGTAGATCATCCCGGAGTACTCGGCGATTCCGGCCAGGCTCTTGGCGCTCTCGCGGAAGTCGCTGATCTCCGGGACCGAGAAGTTCACGTTCTCGCCGCCGGGTCCTTTCATGGAGTGGCGGAGATAGACCAGCCGGTCTCCGTCCTTGTGAGGTAGCGGACGAAGGAGCACGCCGCGGACGACGCTGAAGATTGCCGTGTTCGCTCCGATGCCGAGCCCGAGCGTGAGGATTACAGTCAGCGCGAAACCGGGGGCTCGCAGCAGGGTTCGGGCGGCGTAGCGGAGGTCGGAGAGCAGCATAGTAGTCTCGGTCTGGTGTGGGACCTGACGGGTTCTACTCTACGTCGAACCAGGGGTCCCGGAATCGACATCGTCGCTGGTCCGCTTTCACGAGCCGTACAGACGGACGGCCAAGATCCTTCGTTTTGCTCAGGATCACAAGCCTCAAAAGGTATGGTGATTGCCCTGTTGACCCCGACAGCAGTCATGAGGAGGGGTCAAATGCAGAGCAAGACGACGTTGTTCGGGCACCCGGTGCATCAGATGCTGATCGTATTCCCGCTTGGGCTGCTGGCGATGGCCACGGTGTTCGATGTCATCCGGTTGGCGACCGGCTCAGGTGCGCTGGCCATCGCATCCTATTACATGATTGCAGCCGGTGTCATTAGCGGCCTGGTGGCTGCCGTGTTCGGCCTCATCGATTGGCTGGATATCCCGGGGAACACGCGCGCGAGATCGGTTGGCGCGTGGCACGCGGTCGGAAACGTGGTGGTGGTGGTTCTGTTCGCGGCAAGCTGGTTCGTTCGGCGCGTCGATCCTGCCGCGCCACCGATGTTGGCGTTCCTGCTGGCTCTCGTCGGCACCCTCCTGGCACTCGTGACCGGCTGGCTTGGCGGGGAGTTGGTGGACCGACTGGGGGTTGGCGTGCACGACGGTGCCAATCTCGACGCCCCCAGCTCGCTGTCACGGCGGTAGCGTTGGTGGGCGGCGCCAAACGCGCCGGCACTCGGGCGCGTGTTCAGCCTGCACATCGCTACGTGTGGCACGGCCGATCGCTGCTCGTCACGAACGAGCGCCTCGAGTGCGGTGAGGCCGACGATCTCACGGGCTACTTTTTCGCCGAGACGAGACACCTTCGCACCCTGCGTCTCAGCATCAACGATGCGGCTCCGTGGTTGTGCGCCGAGGGTGAAGACGGACACGCCGAGCTCGCAGCGGTCTACATCTACCCCGAGCTCACGGAGTTCTCGGGCGGCGGCACCGACGTAGCGGACGACTGGGCCTGGCGAGACGAGTCGGGTGTCACCCAGCGCACTATCGACATTCGCACCCGGCTGCAGGTATCGCCGCGCGATCTGGTCGTAGTCCTCGCGATTGCCAACCGTTCGCTCCATCACGTTAGGCTCCGAGTGGTCTGGGAGCTGAGCGTTGACTTCGCGGACATCCAGGAAGCGCTGTCGGGACGTCGCCAGCAGACCGCTCCGGTGGAAACTCGCTGTGAGCGGGGCGAGCTCGTGTTCCAGTACGCGCATCCGGAGCTCTCGCTCGCCACGACTGTTCGCAGCGTTGGCGGGCGGTGGGAGCGGTCGCCGAAGGGACTGGCGGCGTGGATGGAGCTCGGTCCCGCGGAGCAGCACGAGAGTCGCCTCGTGGTGACACCGCGCGATGGCTCGCGGGGCGAGTGTGATGACGGTGAGCGAGACGTCGAACGCCGCCTTGCTCACGTTGAACGGTGGCGATCGCGGCTGGCAACGTTCGAGACGCCACGCAATACGGCGGTAGCGGAGCTCATCTCACAGGCTGCCGATGATCTCGGATCATTCGCTCTGCTCGACGGACCCGAGGACGAGTGGCTCGCGCCGCAAGCGGGAATCCCGCTCTATCCCGCGCTGTTCGGTCGCGACAGCGTCACGATCGGCTGGCAGGCTGCCATGCTCGATCGCGGCGAGCTGCTTGACGCGTCGCTCACTCGACTGGGTCGCCTGCAGGGCACTCGCGATGACCCTGAGCGCGATGAGGAGCCCGGCCGCATCGTGCAACAGGTGCGGAGCGGCCCGCTGTCGCGGTTGGATTGTCTTCCGTTCGGGCGCTATTACGGCGACTTCGCGAGTCCACTGGCATACGTGATCGCGCTGGCGCACCACTTCGCGTGGAGCGGTGACCGCGCATTCCTTGAACGACAGTGGGACACCGTACGGCGCATTCTGGATTGGGCGCGGGAACGAGGCGACCGGGATCGCGACGGATACCTCGAGTATCAAACGAAGTCCTCGAAAGGCGCGAAGAATCAGGGGTGGAAGGACAGCGGCAACGCCATTCTGTACGAAGACGGAACGCCGGTACCGGCGCCGGTCGCGACGTGCGAGCTGCAGGGATACTGGTTCGCGGCACAGCAGCTGGCGGCAGTGCTCGGCTGGGTGATCGGCGCGCACGAGGAGGCGAAGGCCCACTGGCATGCGGCGTCCGAGCTCAAGGCGCGCTTCAACCGCGACTGGTGGATGGAAGAGGAGGGGTGTATCGCGCTCGCGCTCGATCCCGACAAGCGCCTCGCGCGGAGCGTCGCATCGAACGCCGGACACTGTCTCGCGTCGGGTATCGTCGCCGACGAGCACATTCCAAAGCTCGTTGGGCGCCTCTTCGCGCCCGACATGTTCAGCGGGTGGGGCGTGCGAACGCTCTCGACGAGGCACATCGCGTACAACCCGCTGTCGTACCATCTCGGGACAGTGTGGCCGGTCGAGAATGCGACGATCGTGTTCGGGCTGCGGCGCTTCGGGTTCGACGCGCGCGCACTCGACCTCGCCGAGGGGATGGTGAACCTAACGCGGCTCTATGATCGCGGCCGCGTGCCCGAGTGCGTCGGCGGCTATTCGCGCGCGGAGTTTCCGCACCCGGGCGCGTACCCGCGCGCCAATCCGATCCAGTCATGGAACCAGAGTGGGCTGATCCTGGTGATGCATAGTTTGCTCGGCTTGCAGCCGGTCGCCATGGTCCACACGCTCTTCGTGGACCCCGCGCTTCCCCCGTGGCTGCCCGAGGTAACGGTACGAGGGCTGCGGCTCGGTACCGCAACTGCGACGATCCGCTTCTGGCGCGACGACTCCGGCGCTTCACATGCGGACGTCCTCGAGAAGCGGGGGAAGTTCCGTCTGGTCCGCCAACCGCCGCCCGAGTCGTTGCACGCAGGCATGCGTGACCGCCTCGGAGCGCTGGTAGAGACGGTGCGTCACTGAACCGGTACAGCCCTGGGGTGAAGGATGTTGTTCGTCGAATCCGAGGTGACCATCATGACGATTCAACTCAAGCCCGTTCGCGATCAGGTAATCGTTATCACGGGAGCCTCGAGTGGTATCGGGCTCGTCACGGCGAAGATGGCGGCGCGGCAGGGCGCCCGCGTGGTGCTCGCCGCACGCAACGCACATGACCTGGGTGTTGCGGTGGAGTCGATTCGCGCCGACGGTGGTCGCGCGCACCATCAGGTGACGGACGTCGCCGACCCGGCGCAGGTCGAAGCGCTCGCTCGAGCGGCGCTCGACGAGTTCGGACGAATCGACACGTGGGTGAACAACGCCGCGGTGTCGATGTACGGGCGCGTCATGGATCTCTCGCTCGACGACATGCGTCGGCAGTTCGATGTGAACTACTGGGGTCAGGTGCATGGCAGCCGGACAGCGGTCACGCATCTGCGAAAGGAGGGTGGGGCGCTCATCAACGTCGCCAGCGCGCTCGCCGACCGTGCGATTCCGCTGCAGGGGAACTACTGTGCGGCGAAGCACGCGATCAAGGCGTTCACCGATTGCCTGCGCATGGAGCTGGAGGAGGAGGGCGCGCCGATCTCGGTTTCTCTCGTGAAGCCCGGCAGCGTCGATACACCGTTCTTCGAGAAGGCGCGAACGGTACTCGGCGTGGAGCCGCAACCCGTGCCACCGGTGTACGCCCCGGAGGTCGTCGCGAACGCGATCCTCGAGTGCGCGGAGCGCCCTGTGCGCGACGTCGTCGTGGGTGGGATGGGGAAGCTGATCCAGGCGGCGAACCTGGCCCCTCGTCTGGCGGACCGCTACATGGAGCGCGCGAGCTTCCGGTCGCAGCTCACGACCGAGCCGGTTGCGGCGGACCGCCGCGACAACCTGTACGAGCCGGTGCCTAACGATGGCGGCGAGCGTGGTCACACGTGGACAGGCAGGACGAAAGAGACGAGCCTGTACACGTGGGCGGCGTTACATCCGCAGCGGGCGCTCCTGCTCGCGGCCGGCCTTGGGGCGGTGGGCGCAAGGCTCCGGTCCGCTCGCGCGAAACCGAAGCCGAATGAGCCAGGTTGATGGGGACTGGGGACATCGGGACTGGGGACATCGGGACTGGGGACTCGGCCGGGAGGCTATTACTGCAGAGGAAGCCTCCTCGGTGCTAATAGCATCCCGGCCGAGTCCCCAGTCCCCAGTCCCTAGTCCCCAGTCCCCAGTCCCTAGTCCCCAGTCCCTAGTCCCTAGTCCCTAGTCCCTAGTCCCTAGTCAACTCCCAGCATCCCGTGCCCGTTAACGTCCAAACACCATCTCTGTCCTGACATACACGAACCGTCAATTGTAGCCGAACGGCGACGCGCCGGCCCACGGGAAGATCCCATAGCCGTTATCCAGCGAGTTCTTGTCCGGGAACGTGTTGAACAGGTTCCGCGCGCCGAGCGCCCAGCGCATGGCACCGAAGCGGTACCCGCCCTCCAGGTCGAAGAGCGTCTTCCCCCCGAACAGCTGCTCACACGTGTCGCACAGCCCTGGGGCCGAATAGAACTTGCCGTAGTAGGAGCCGCGCGCGAGGACGTCAGCCTGACCGCGCGAGAGGTTCGCCGTCAGCGTTCCGCGCCAGTCCGGCCGCTCCTTTTCGATCTGGATCTTCGCGAACTGGTCCACCAGCTCCGCGCCCGTGCCCTCGAGAGCCGGCGGAAGCGGGCGCTGATCGGAGATCTCGTTTTTTGTGTAATTCGCTCCGGCCGTCAGCAAAAGCGAACTGAACGAACCGAGCGTCGTCCGGTAGTTCGCCGTGAGGTCGATCCCCGTCGTGCGCGTGTCGATGATGTTCGTGAAGTATTGCGCGGATGTGATCGGGAGACCCCGCGCCGCGAGAATCTTCTCCACGCTATCGCCGCTGATGAAGCTCGTGAGCAGGATGCGGTCGTGCAGGTCGATGAGGTAGCCGTCCACGGTCATGTTGAACCGGTCGACCGGGCTCCAGGCGAACCCCGCGCTGTAGTTGAGCGACGTCTCTGCCTTGAGCGGCTTCGCGCCTAACGTCTTTGCGACATCGCTCTCCACGGGGAAGATGCCGATCTCGAATGGCGTCTGCCGTCCGGTGTTGGGATCGAGGCGGAAGTTCGTGATTCGGCTGCCGTAGAAGCTCTGCGCGAGCGACGGTGCGCGGAACCCGGTGCTGAACGCGCCGCGAATCACGAACTGTGTGGCCGGCTGGAAGCGCAGTGCGAGCTTCGTGCTGAGATTCGAACCGAAGTCCGAATAGTCCTCGAAGCGCGCCGCCGCATTGACGAGCAGCTGTTTCGTGAGATCTGTCTCGAGGTCGATGTACGCGCCGGTATTGTTGCGCGACTCATCGGCTGCCGTGGAGGGCAGGAAGCCGCTGAACACCTGCGATCCCGGCGGGGCGGTTTCACCGTACTGGTTCAGATGGCCGCCCTGGATCCACGAGCCCTTCTCCCCGGGCACGAGCTCGAACGTCTCCTGGCGGAACGTCGCACCGAACGCGACGTTGAGCGCGTTAGGCAGCCCGATCTCCATCGGTCTCGCCATGCTGGCCGAGAGCCCGAGCTCGCCGGCGCGCAGGCCGCCGGCGAAGAAATGCGTGCTGTTCGGGATACCCGGGTCGTCGGCATTCCCCAGGATTCCATCGACGCCTGGCGCACAGGGCGTGTCCAGGCAGGGGCCTAACGACGCATTCAGCGTATGCCGGAGCTGGTAATCGAACAGGTTGTGGCCGTAGGACGCGGACACGTCGTAGTTCCACTTGCTCGCGATGCCGCGAATGCCGGTCGCCGCCGACCAGTCCACTACGGTTGGCCGGAACTCCGGCAGGAACCCCTCGGGATAGATCTGCGGCCAGTTCCGGTCGGAGAGCCCCTGGCGATAAAAGCCATTGCCCGTGCCGATTCGGTGCGTGTAGCCGCCGAACCCGTAGAGCTCCATCGTTCCCGCGGCGTTGAGCGGCAGGCGCAGGTTCGCGAACGACAGTGCGTCGTTCGCGATGCCGTCGCCCAAGTGGTGGTTCGGCTGCGGCACGGGGTTGTTCTTCTTGATGATCTTGCCGTTTTCGTCGACCTCGTCGGCGTCGCCTTCGGTAATCTGGTCCGCCGCCTCCGGCCACGCGCGGTTCGTCGCCTCCCGGTTCCGATACTCGGCGAACAGGCCTAACGAGCCGCGGCCGAGCTTGAAACCCCATCCGCCATTCACGTTGAACGTGTTGCCATCGTCGGGGAAGTCGGGCAGCACGTAGCGGCCGAAATCGGCGTTCACGAACGGGGCGAACTGACCGTCCTTGATCACGAGGTTGAGCACGCCCGCGATCGCCTCGGAGCCGTACTGCGCCGACGCCCCATCGCGCAGCACTTCCATGCGCTCGATCGCGCTGGCGGGCATCGCGTTGAGGTCCACGCCCGTCGCGCCAGCCGGCTCGCCGAAAGCGAACGTGTGGACGAGAGAGCTTCGATGACGCCGTACGCCGTTCACGAGCACGAGCGTGTGATCCGGCGAGAGCCCGCGCATAGTGAACGGGCGTACGATGTCGTCGGCGTCGGTGACGCTCTGACGCGGGAAGTTCACCGACGGCGACACGTTCTGCAGAATCGCCGACAGCTCCGACGTCCCCTGCTGCGCGATGACTTCAGCCGGAATGATGTCGACCGGAACGGCGATCTCGTCGGCTGCCTTGTGCGACGCGCGCGTCCCAACGATGACATCCACCGCCGAGAGCTGGACGGCCGAGCGCATCAGGGTGATGTCCAGCGTGACGGTCTCGTTCGCCTTGACGGTGACCTCGACTGTCTTCGGCGCGAAGCCGATGATCTGCGCGCGAACCGTCCTCGCGCCGGCAGGGACGCCGGGGAGGTTGTAGTTCCCTAACGACGTGGCTTGACTCCGAACGGCCGTCCGCTCGACGGCGATGAGCGCGCCGGCAATCGGAGCGCCGGTCGAATCGACCACCTTACCGCGAATCGTGCCGACCTGTGCGTGCACTGCGGAGCTGCTCAGTGCGAGGGTCAGCAGACAACCTGCATTACACGCTGCGAACAGACTCCGTCGCATACGACCTCCGCGAAGGTGTGCATTGCCTTCTCGCCCGACGGGGTGAAAATCCACCACAGTGGCGGAGGTCGTCAACTACCTCGGTGCCACCCGGCCACCAGATCTCGTGAAGCGACCGATTCGCTTACTGAAAACCAAGAACGAATGACTCACGACCCAGAACCGACAACCCGCGAAGACATCACGAGTTGCCTGCGCGAGTCGTGAGTTGTGGTCATGAGGTCGTTGGTGCTTGGTTTTCGGTTTGTACGGTCCGGTCATCGATCACCCACCTCGCGCGAGGCTCCGACCCACCGCGCGGCCCGAGAATAGACACCCTCCGAGGAACGTCCCCTCGAGTGCGCGGTATCCGTGCATTCCTCCGCCGCCGAAGCCTGCCACTTCGCCCGCCGCATACAGTCCTGGAAGCGGTTCGCCGTTCTGCGCTAACACGCGACCAGAGAGATCGATTTCGATGCCGCCGAGTGTCTTCCTGGTGACCACCCGAAGCCTGACGGCGATGAGCGGTCCGGCAGCCGGGTCGAGAATGCGATGCGGCCTCGCCGTACGAATGAGCCGGTCGCCGATGAAACGGCGCGCGGTCCGCAGCGCGGCGAGCTGCGCGTCACTCGTAAACTCGTTCGTGGACTCGTTCGGCACCTCACGGTCGCGCGCCTCGATGACTTGCTGTACCCGTGAGAGATCCACCAGCGGAGCGCCAACGAGCTCGTTCATCCGGCGAACCAAGTCGTCGAGCCGCCGTTCGACGATGAAGTCCGCGCCGTGTTGCTTGAACGCTTCGACCGGCGCCGGCGCGTTCCCGCCACGCGTCCGACCGAGCACCTGACGCCAGCTCCTGCTCGTCAGGTCCGGGTTCTGCTCGGACCCCGACAGCGCGAACTCCTTCGCGATGATGCGTTGCGTGAGCACGAACCAGGAATGGTCGTAGCCCGTCTGACGCAGATGCGCGAGAGTGCCGAGCGTATCGAACCCGGGGAAGAGCGGGGCGGGCAGACGATTGCCGAGTGCGTCGAGCCAGATGGACGATGGCCCAGGAAGAATCCGAATCCCGTGACGGCTCCAGATTGGATTCCAGTTGTCGACGCCCTCGACGTAATGCCACATCCGGTCGGCGTTGATGAGCCGCGCGCCTGCC
>Ga0075423_10006962_pt1 | contig 10649 bp, 8 predicted proteins | sample SoiMethybrSBSTD2_FD_80114 | JGI IMG/M metagenome (GOLD analysis project Ga0075423, IMG submission 80114) | Bulk soil microbial communities from a Populus tree surrounding site in Tennessee, USA - Soil MetaG P. TD hybrid SBSTD2 | ecosystem: Environmental > Terrestrial > Soil > Tree plantation...
GGGACGCCCGCTCGACCGCCGTCGAGTCCATCGACTCGGCGACCGATCACATCCGCATGACGTGGTGGGACACCCTCGAGCCGTTCGTGCTCACGATGGCGCCGGGCACCAACAACCGGCCCATCGGCGTGTTCAGCACTTTCTTCCCGGCCCGCTCGGCCCAGATCGAGCTGAACGGTCGCTTCGCCGCCGGGCAGGTGTGGGCGGAGAAGCGCGGTGATCGCGACTCCTCCAGCGCGTGCCTGGCGTGGTCGGAGACGTGGGTGAAGCCGCGCGCCTGAGCCCCACCATCCGAGCGCTGCGACGTGAGGACGCCGACGCGGTCGGCGTCCTGCACGTCCGGGCCTGGCAGGTTGCCTACCGCGGACTCCTTCCCGACGACTACCTGGCCAACCTGAGCGCCGCCGAGCGGGCGGCCGCCTGGGCCGAGGCTCTGCGGCGACCGCATCCCCGGCGCGGCGGCGCCCGGTTCGGGGCGGAGCAGGCCGGCCGGATCCTGGGGTTCATCGTCGTCGGCGCGGCGTCCGAGGACGCCGCCTCGACGACCGGCGAGGTGTACGCCATCAACGTCGACCCCGACTGCTGGGGGCGCGGCATCGGTCGCGCCCTGCTCGGGGCTGGCGTCCGCCACCTGCGCGCGAGCGGTTTCGCGGAGGCCATCCTCTGGGTGCTGCCGGACAACGCGCGCGCCCGGCGCTTCTACGAGGCAACCGGCTGGCGTCACGACGGGGCCGATCGCCGGCGGAACGTGCTCGGCGTGGACGTCGACGAGACCTGCTACCGGCGGACGCTCGACGCCGGCGCTCTCGACCCGACGGGCCGGGCGGCGGCGGGCCCGTCGAGCTCGATCGACCGGGCGGCGATCGCGAGGACCGAGCGAGTGATCCGTCCCCACGTGCGGGTCACGCCGGTCCTCGAGCTGGGCGCCGGCGACGTCGGACTGGCGCGGTTCCCGCTGACCCTCAAGCTGGAGCTGCTCCAGCACTCGGGATCGTTCAAGGCGCGCGGGGCCTTCACGAACCTGCTGCTACGGCCCATCCCCGCCGCCGGTGTCGTGGCGGCCTCCGGCGGCAACCACGGCGCCGCCGTCGCCTACGCCGCGATGACGCTCGGGGTGCGCGCCCGGATCTTCGTGCCCACTGTCTCGTCGCCTGCCAAGATCGCGCGCATCCGGAGCTACGGCGCCGACCTGGTCGTCGTCGGCGACCGCTACGCCGACGCGCTGGCCGCCAGCGAGGCGTGGGAGCGCGAATCCGGCGCCCTGTCCGTGCACGCCTACGACCAGGCCGAGACGCTGCTGGGGCAGGGCACGCTCGGTCTCGAGCTGGAAGGCCAGGCGCCGGCGCTCGACACGCTGCTGGTGGCGGTCGGCGGCGGCGGACTGATCGGCGGCGTCGCCGCGTGGTTCGCGGGCCGCGTCAAGGTGATCGGCGTGGAGCCGGAGACGGCGCCGACGCTCACCGAGGCGTTGAAGGCCGGCGGCCCGGTCGATGCGCCGGCCGGAGGCATCGCCGCCGACTCGCTGGCGCCTCGACGCGTCGGCGCGCTGATGTTCCCGATCGCGCGCGCCCACGTGGCGCGCGTGGTGCTCGTGCCCGACGCGGCGATCGCGTCGGCGCAGCAGCGGTTGTGGGACGCCGTCCGCGTCGTGGCCGAGCCCGGCGGTGCCGCCGCGCTCGCCGCCCTGCTGTGCGGCGCCTACGTCCCGGCGCCCGACGAGCGCGTCGGCGTGGTCCTGAGCGGCGGCAACACCACCGCGGTGGACTTCGGGGCGTGAGGCGACTGGCCGGCGCGATCTTCGATCTCGACGGCACCCTGGCCGACACGCTGCCGGCCTGCTACGCGGCCTTCCGCGCCGCCTGTGACAAGCTCGGCGGGCCCCGCTATACCGACGCGGAGATTCGCGGGCTCTTCGGCCCCAGCGAGGAAGGCATGGTGCAGCGGGCGATGCCGGACCGCTGGCAGGATGCGCTCGCCGTGCTGCTCGAGGAGTATCGGCGTCACCTGGCGCTCTGCCCGCGCGTGTTCCCGCCGGTGGCCTCCGCGCTCGAGCAGCTTCGCCGGTGGCGGATACCCCTGGCGCTGGTGACGGGCAAGGGGCCGCAGACCACCGCCATGTCGCTGAGCCACTTCGGTCTCGACGAGACGTTCGAGCACGTCGAGACCGGCTCGCCAGTGGGCGTCGTGAAGGCGGCCGCCATCGCCCGCGTCGTGGCCGCCTGGGGCGTCGCGCCCGGTGAGGTCGTCTACGTGGGCGACGCCGTCGCCGACATGCAGGCGGCGGATCAGGCCGGCGTGCTGGGCGTGGCGGCCGCGTGGGCCCCGAGCGCGATCGAGGCCGAGCTGGCGGCGACCCGGCCCCACGCGCTTTTCACGGACGCTGCCGACTTCGAGGCGTGGCTGCTCGCGGCGGCCCGGGACTCGCGCTCGTTCCGCTGAGCGTTCAGCCCAGACGCGCCATCACCTGCTCGGCGAACGTCCTGAGGATCGCCTCGCGCTCGAGGAAGCCCGCCCCGGGGTTCTGCGGGAGGATGATGATCCGCGCGATCTCCGGCACGCTCGTCACGCGGCGGACCTGCTCGCGCACCTCCTCGGGATCGCCGGCCAGCGCCAGCATGTCCACGAAGCGGTCGGGCACCAGCTCGCGGTGGCGCGAGGCCGCCGTGGCGTGCTGGTAGGAGTCGTAGGCGTCGCGCAGCCGCCGCACCGCCGCCTGGTCCTCGGGCGAGAGCACCACCGGCAGCGGGTGACGCATGGCCGAGGCCACGCGCCCGCGCACGTGATCGCGGGCCAGCCGGCGGTCGCGATCGACCGCCGTCGGCGTCCACAGCAGCACCGGCCGCTCGGCCAGACGCCGCCCCTGCTGGGCGGCGCCACGGGCGACGTACTCCAGGCCGGCGCGCAGCACGGCGGGATCGGTGCCGGTGTACATGATGGTCCCGTCGCCCAGGCGACCCGCGGCCTCGAGCATGCGGGGGCCGGATCCGGCGACGAAGAGCGGGACCGGGCGCGGGCCCGCCAGCCAGGCCAGGCGGGTGTCGACGCCGCTTTCCAGGGCCGCCGTGGAGCCGGCGAGCAGCCGGCGGATGGACGTGGTCATCGTCTCCAGCGTCGCGATCCGCGCGGCGCGCTGCACGCTCACGCCCATCGTCTCGGCGCTGCTGCCGCCGGTGCCGATGCCGAGCACGACCCGGCCGGGCGCCATCTCCTCCAGCGTCGCGATGGCGCTGGCCGCGACCGACCAATGCCGGGTGTGCGGCACGGTGACGCCGGGACCGAGCCGGATCCGCGTGGTGCCGAGGGCGCAGGCGGTCAGGGTCACCCACAGCTCGCGGCACACGAGGTGCGAGTCGGTGATCCACACGGTGTCGAAGCCCAGCTCCTCGGCCAGCTGGGCCTGACGCACCACCACCGGGACGGGCTGGTTGTTGACTATCCCGACGTCAAACCGCACCGGCCGATCAAAACCGGTCATCTGCGTCGTTGGCGCTGCGCGCCTCGCTGCGGCGTACTCGAAGTACGCCTCGCTTCGGTGCTCGCGCCGCCTCGCATCTGACCGGTTTTGATCAGCCGGTGGACGCTAGACGGTCACGGGTTTGTACGTCGGGGTGCGCCACTCGGGGTGGCGGGTGTCGGCGCCGCGCACCAGGTCGAGGTACGCGGACGAGATGCGCTTGGTCACGGGGCCGACGTCACCGGTGCCGAGCGGGAACTTGTCGACGGACAGGATCGGCGTGATCTCGTAGCCGCTGCCGCAGAAGAACGCCTCCTCGGCGACGTACAGCTCGGTGCGGTCGATGTCGCGCTCGACGACCCCCATCCCGAGCACCTCCGGGCAGACGTACTCGATCAGGGTGGTGCGCGTGATCGACTCGAGGATGTCGCTGCTGGTCGTCGGCGTGACGATGCGGCCCTTGCGGACCATGAAGAACGTCGCGCCGCTGCCCTCGGCGACCTTGCCGTGCCGGTTGAGGAGGATCGGCTGGTCGTAGCCGTCGGCCCTGGACTGCAAGATCGCCAGGCGGCCGTTCTGGTAGTTGGAACCGGACTTCAGCCGGATGGGGATCGCGTTGTCGGAGGTGCGCGTCCACGACGACACGTTGCACCGCAGCCCGTTGCCCTCCATCACCCGAGGCCGCTTGCGGGGGTTGATGTAGAGGCCGGTGGGCGTGGTCGCGTCGAGCCCGGGCGAGGCCACGTAGGCGACCATGTGCATGTGGATGTCCTCGCGCAGCTCGTTCCCGGCGATCACGGTGCGCACCGCCTCGAACAGGTCGTCGTCGCTGTAGGGGACGGTGAAGCGCATCATCTTCATCGACTCGCGGAGTCGCGCGAAGTGGTCGGCCAGGCGAAAGCCGTACATCTCGCCGTCGCCCTCGTTCCAGTACGCGCGCAAGCCCTCGAACACGTTGGTGGCGTAGAAGACCGCCGCGCTGTTCACCGGCAGCACCGCCTGCTCCTGGGGCACCAGCCGTCCGTTCATCCAGATGTCGAAGGTCGCCATGTCCGCTCCTCTGCGTTCGTCGTGATGTTCTGCTGACGAAGGGACACTAGACGACGCCCGGCCTCCAGTCAATTCGTTGGCCGGGCATCCCGCCCGATTCGTCCCGAACCGCCAGTCCACGTGCCCGAACGAGGCTCGGCACCCCTGCGGCCAAGTCCTCGACTTCGCAGGTATTCGCTCGGCGGAGGGCGTGGCATCGCCGTTGCGATGTCCGGCCGGCATGAACGAGCCCGGGGGACAGTCCGGGCGAGACGACGCGGGCCCGCCCGCGTCGCAGCCCGCCACGGTCGATGCGGCCCTGTCGGCCGGCGACGTGACCGAGGCATTGCGCGCCTGGCACGACACGTACGCCGCGACCGTGGGAAGCTGCTCGTGGCAGGGGCTCGCCGAGGCGGCCGGGGCGTATCTGAGGATCGTGCGGGCCTCGGGTTCGCCAGCCGTGGGCATCTCGCACGCGCGGAACCTTTATCTCGCCACGCTGTTCCGGGCCAGCAGCGCCGGCTCGCTCGAAGGGGTGCTGTGGACCGCGTCGGCGTTCGTCGAGCTGGGCGACGACGACATCGTGACCCACTCGCTTCGCATCGCGCGCCGCCTGGCTGGCGAGCACGCCACGATCGAACTGCGTGACCGGATCGCGACCCTCAGGAACGGCACCCAGACCGGGGCGGCTCCGGCCCGCCCCCACCCGGCGGCCAGGAGCGCCTGATTCGGCCAGGGGTGGTAGGTAGGCAAAGGTTTGCCTACCGTGGACCCGGGGGGTCGCGCTCGTCGCCCGCCGTGGGGGCGCCGATCACAAAGGACTTGGCCGCGATTGCCTTCGGCGGTAGCTTGTCTGACACTTCAGCATGATGTCCATGAATTATCGCACTCAACGCGGGGCCGTCCCCGCTCTCGACCTGGACCCGTGACATCTCGCGAACGGCTGCTCGCTCGCCTGGAGAATCGCCGCGAGGCCGACGTCGAGTGGGAGGACTTCGCCGAGGAGGACGTCCGGCTGCAGTCCATCCGAGATTTCCTCGCGCGTGATCGCCGCCGTCGGCGGCGACGCCGGGTCATCGCGCTCGGTACCGTGGCGGGCCTGGCCATCCTCGCGGGGGTGGCGACGATCGGCCGATTGCTCCAGCATCAAGCGCCCTCGTCGCCCGCGCCGAAGGTGGCTCAAGCGCCCCCGCCTCGCGCGCAACCGGCCCCGAGCGCGAACGCGCCCGCGCGCCGCGAGCCACCGGCGTCGACACCGCAAGCACCGGCTCGCCCCGAACCCCCGGCTCCTGGTCCGGATGCGCTCGCGCGCCGCGAGCCGCCAGCTGCGAGCCCTGAGGCGCTCGCTGCGCGTGAGGCCCCGGCTTCGAGTCCGGACGCGCTCACACGCCCGGAGCCACCCGTCACCCGCCCGGAGCCACCCGTCACGCGTCCGGTGCCACCCGTCACGCGTCCGGTGCCACCCGTCGCGCGGCCAGAGCCGCCCGTCACGCGTCCGGTGCCACCGCCTGCCCAGAAGGCTCCAGCGCCGGCGGCGCCGCGGCCACCCGTCGTGACGTCGAAACCCGCGCCGGCGCCCGAGGTCACCGCCCCGCCCTCCGCGAGCCTGGCCGGATCGCGAACGAGCTCGCTCTCACCCGAGCTGCCACCACGGACGGCCGCCCGGATCCCGCCGCCCGAGCTGTCACCGCCGGCGCCGGCGCCCGGGACGATCGCGCTCCAGGCGACCGTGGGCTACCACCCTCTCGATCGGCTCGCCTCCGTGCAGCCGGGTGATTCCAAGGACAAGGTCTTCGGTCTGCTGGCCACCTCGTTCGAGCGCCAGAACGGCTCGCTCGTGCGAATCGAGGGCATCAGGCTGCGGGCGAGCGCCCGGTCGCCGCGCCACGACCACGCCGAGATCGCCGAAGCGAGACTCGGCGAATCCCCCGGGGCAACCCCGTACTGGTTCCTCTTCGGCGACGGCCGTCTGATCGCCTGGGGCCGTCCCGACGAATGGGCGGCGGCCGCGGCCCGCCTTCAGGTCGAGAGCGAGTACACGCCCGATGCGTCACGCGCCGGGCAGGACCGTGCCAACCGCTGAGCGCTCGACGGACTCCTGATCGCAGGCGAGGCCGAGCCGGGAGGGAGGAGCGCGGTGTCCGGTCAGCGACCGACGACGCGGCGGCGGGAGCGGACGAAGTCGACCACGACGTACTCGCCTAGGCGGTCCGGCGAGGCCATGAACGCCCGGCCGTGATTGATGCGGGCCATGTCCTCCACGAAGCCCACCAGGTACGAGCTGCGCTCGAGCATGAACGTGTTGATCGTGATGCTCTCGCGCGTGCAGCGCTGGACCTCCTTGAGCGTCTCCTGGAACGTGCGCGGAGTCGGCGGGTAGGCGAAATCGGCCACGCCGTTTTCCAGGTGCGCGGTCGGCTCCCCGTCGGTCACCATGAGGATCTGCTTGGTGCCGCCCTTGTGCTTGCCGAGGAGCCGGCGGGACAGCGCAAAGCCGGCGTGCATGTTGGTGCCGATGTTCCACTCGCTCCACGAGAGCGTGGGGAGCTGCTCCGGTGTGAACGTGCGCGCGTACAGCGAGAAGCCGATGATGTAGAGCGCGTCCCGGGGAAACTGACCACGGATCAGCGCCGACAGGGCCAGCGCCACCTTCTTGGCGGGCAGGAAGTAGCCGTTGTTCAGCATCGAGCGGCTCATGTCGAGCATCACCACCGTGGCCGCCTGCGTGCGCAGCTCGGTGCGGTAGACCTCGAAGTCGCTCGGCGCCAGCCGGATCGGCGTGCCCGGCCCCCCGCGCTCGAGCGCGTTCATCACGGTCTCCTTGAGGTCGAGCAGGAACGGGTCGCCGAACTCGTAGGCCTTGGTCTCGTCGGTCTGGTCGCCGCCGGCGCCGCGGCGCTGGAGGGCGTGGCCGCCGATGCGGTCGCGCTTGAGGACGGCGAAGACCTCGCGCAGCGCCTGGTCGGCGATCTTGCGGATGGCGCGCGCGGTCAGGGCCAGCTCGTCCCCCTGACGCTCCAGGTACCCGGCGTCCTCGAGCTGCCGGGTCAGCTCCTGTAGCCGCTGGAGGTCCTCGGCGGCCTCCGGGCCCAGCAGCCGCTCGACCCGCTCGCGGTCGACGTGCTCGAGGTCCTCCAGCGCGCGCAGACCGCGGATCTCGTGCTCCAGCTCGTCCAGCTCCTGCATCTCGCGCATGAGCCGCATGGCTTCCTGCATCGAGACCTCGTCGTCGCCCTTGAACGGGTAGCGGCGCGCCATCTCGTCGAGGGGGAGGAACTCGGCGAGGTTCATGGCGAGCTGGCGCATCTGCGCCTCCAGCCGCTCGTCCTGCAGCATGAGCCCGCGCAGCATCTCATTGAGTTGATCCCGCTGCTCGGGGGACAGGCTCTGCATCAGCGACTGCATGGCGGCCATCTGGCGACCGATCTGCTCGATGAGCTGCTCCAGGCTCTCGACGCCGGGAAAGCTCTGGCCCCACTTGGCCATGAACGCGTCGAAGTCGGGCTCCTCGCCCTCGGCCTTCTGGCGCAGCATGCGGTTGAGGTCCTGCATCATCTCCCGCATGCGGGCGAGGTCCTGAGGACTCATGTTCTTGAGCGCCTGCTGCATGCTGTTGAACATCGGCTGCATCATCTGCTGGCGCAGCGAGGCGAGCAGCTCGTCGAACTTCTGCTTGGCCTCCGGGCTGACGAAGTCGTACTGCTGCAGGTCGCGCAGCCGTCCGGCCGGATCCGGGGGGATCGCGTCCAGCGTCTGCTCGCGCTGGGCGCGTTGCGGGCCCGCGGGCGTCTTCTCCCGGATGGCCTGGCGCTCGGTCTGCACGATCTCCTCGAGCTTCTTCTTGATGTCCTCCAGGCTGGAGCCGAGGTCGTAACGGTCCAGGCGCTGCTGCCGCTGCCGCCGCAGGCGGTCGAGCAGGTCCTTCAGCCCGGGCATCCGCTGGCCCTCGGGCAGGCGGGCGCCCTGCTGCATGAGCCGCCGCAACGCGCGCCAGGGGTCGCCGTCGGCGAGGAGGTCGTCAGCCATGGCCGACAGCAGCTCGTCGGCGTCGAGGTCGATCTTCTGCGTGCCGTCCCAGCGCGAATACCGGAAGAGCGGCATCGCTCAGCTCCGGTAGCGGTAGCGGCCGGCCTGGACGTCCTTGTTGAGCTTCTTGGAGAGGTGCAGCCCTTCCAGCACGAACTCGATGGCGGCGGCGATGGCGGCGGGCTCGGTGGCGCCGAGCTTGGCGGCGGCGGCGCGGAGCGAAGGCATCTGGCCGGCCTGCTTGACGTACTCGGATGACGGCATGGTGTCGGAGGCTTGCACGGCGCCCCCGCCCTCGAAGCCCTTCACCACCTCGGCCAGCTCGGGCTGGCTGAACGAGCGGTTGAAGACGTTCAGCACCGCCTTGTGCACCAGGCGGCCCAGCAGTTTGTCCTCACCGCCGTCGCCGACCGTCTCCAGCTCGATCTTGCCGGTGGTGGAGGCGGCCAGGGCGCCGAGGTCGCTCACGCGGGGCACGGCCAGGCGCTCGTCGAGACGGATGGCCCGCTTGAGCGCGCTCGACAGGAGGTTCTCGTAGTTGCAGATCGACACCCGCACCGACACGCCGGAGCGCTGGCTGATGTCGGACGACTGGCGGGCCAGGTGGGTCAGCTCGGCCACGATCTGCTTCATGTACTCGGGGCTGACCGTGCGCACGCCGTCGACGGGGAACGCGGTGCGCTCGGCCTCCATGATGAGAATTTCCTGCTCGAGCTTCTTCGGGTAGTGCGTGCGCACCTGGGAGCCGAAGCGGTCCTTGAGCGGCGTGATGATCCGGCCGCGATTCGTGTAGTCCTCGGGGTTGGCGCTGGCGACCACGTAGAGGTCGAGCGGCAGCCGCACCTTGTAGCCGCGGATCTGCACGTCGCGCTCCTCCATGATGTTGAGGAGACCGACCTGGATACGCTCGGCGAGGTCCGGCAGCTCGTTGATCGCGAAGATGCCGCGGTGCGTCCGCGGCAGCAGGCCGAAGTGGATGGTGAGCTCGTCGCTCAGATACCGCCCCTCGGCCACTTTGATGGGATCGACCTCGCCGATGAGGTCGGCAATGGTGATGTCGGGCGTGGCGAGCTTCTCGCCGTAGCGACGGTCGCGCGGGATCCACACGATGCCGGCGGCGTCGCCGTCCCTGGCGATGCGCTCGCGGCACGCCTGGCAGATGGGCGCGAGCGGATCGTCGTTGATCTCGCAGCCGGCCAGGGCGGGGATCGCCTCGTCGAGCAGGCCGATGAGCAGCCGCGCCATTCGCGTCTTGGCCTGGCCGCGCTCGCCGAGGAAGATGAGGTCCTGACCGCTGAGGACGGCGTTCTCGATCTGCGGCACGACGCTGTCCTCGTAGCCGACGATGCCGGGCAGGAACGACTCGCCCCGCCGCAGGAGCCCGACGAGATTGTCACGCAGCTCCTGCTTGACCGACTTCCGCTGCCACCCGCTGTCCTTGAGCTCTTTGACGGTCTGTGCGTGTGCCATCGTGATGTCGGCCACTATGCGGCGACGGCGGGGGACTGTCAACCTCCGTGGGCGTGGCCGGGCGCCCCGCCGTCGGACCACCGGTCACCGGGCTCAGGCAGTCAGCGCGAGAACAGCTCGCGGTCGCGCGGCTTCTGCGAGTCCGGCACGTAGTACGGCTCGAACCAGGCCGCCTTGCCGCTGATCGCCCGCGGCAGACGGAGCGACAGCGTCTCCTTCTTCTTTCCCGAGGTGGCCGCCTTCATCCGGGAACGGAAATGCAGATGGTCGAAGACCCGCAGCGCCTCGATGGCGTATCCGGTGGCGATCCTCTGGTCCTCGATCACGATCAAGTGGTCGCCGTTGTTCTTCTCGCCGCTCGGGGCGAGATTCGACGAGCCGGTGAAGACCTTCGCCGTGGGCAGGCTGAAGTCGGTCACGACGAACTTGTGATGCACGTTGATGCCCTTGCCGCCGCTCCACTCGCTCTTGAAGGGCTCGGGCGCCGTCTTGGCGAGGAAGGCAAAGTCCACCAGGCCGATCGTGCCGTCCGGCTTCCGGACCTCCAGCGAGGAGCTCGCCTGGTCGGTGGCGCCACGGACGAGGTTGAGGGAGAGATCCGCGGAATTGTGAGGCGAGAAGCAGAAGTGAACACGGATCGCGGCGTGCGGACGCAGGGTACAATCAGAAC
>Ga0075423_10006963_pt1 | contig 10649 bp, 7 predicted proteins | sample SoiMethybrSBSTD2_FD_80114 | JGI IMG/M metagenome (GOLD analysis project Ga0075423, IMG submission 80114) | Bulk soil microbial communities from a Populus tree surrounding site in Tennessee, USA - Soil MetaG P. TD hybrid SBSTD2 | ecosystem: Environmental > Terrestrial > Soil > Tree plantation...
CACTCGTGGTCGAACCGCTCAAGATTCAGGGAGGTACCGGATCGACGGTCGCGCCGATCGCGATCCGGTAGGTCGTACGTAGGGGCCGCCTTCAGGCGGCCCATCACGCGCGCGTTCAGATCGCTTGACGCGATCGACCAGCTGTCGGACGTTTCACCGGCTGGCGCTGTCCTTCTGGCATCTTCGTCAGCGTCTCGGTGAACGTCAGGCCTTCAGCGCCGCCCATCGTCCACTTGCCGTCCAGACGTCCGTCGGTGGCGGTCGAGTACACCACCAGCGCCGGAGATCCACCGAAATAGCTCACCGCGAGCACGTCATGGCTGAAGATGCCGACACCCATCACCTGTGTGTCGTTTGGCATCGTCCATCGGACGAGGTATGTACCCTCGACCTTGAGGATTTCAACCACGCCAATGTACGACCTGCCGTCGGGATTGGTCCCTTCGCATGAGTACACGCCGGTGAAATCCTTATCCGGACTCTCCTCGGCCTTTATGCCGATGGGGCCCGCCAACGTGACGAGGACGACGCCTAACAGGATCGCTCTGACCATGCCCGTTCCTCGGTTTCAGGCGCTGCTACCGCGTGCTATTACGCGATTGCACGAGCGCCCCGATCTCTTTTCGGTGCAAGACGTGGGCCGGATTAAGGGGGTCCGACACTTCTTCGCTACTTTCCTTCGATGGTCAACGCCAACAACACGTTACCTGGCATGCCATTCTGCACATAACCCGAGTTGACGACCACCGTGCCGCCGCTGATTGCCGGTCCGCCAACATTTAGTGATCCGCCGCGCGCTGCGACGCCGTTCACGGTGTCGTGCGATCCAACTGTGCTCAGATCCCACACAATCGCACCGTTAGTCGTGGAATACGCACGTAAATGGCCGTCGATCGATCCCGAAAACGCGACGCCAGGGATCGCGCTGACCGCGGCGGACTGGGCCGGGCTGCAGCGTTCGTTCCCGCGGCAGGTGTGCGGTGGCGGCGTGTGCCATACCTCTTTGCCGCTATCGAGACTGAGCGCGAACATGCCGCCGCCTTCCTCGGGATCCGGCACCGTCGCCTGACTGTTCGGTACGTTTATGCGTCCGAGATCCGAAAGTGCGACATAGACGTTGGATCCGTCGGCGGCCGATCCCCACTGCACCCCGCCGTTGATGCCGCCCTTGCCGACGCGGGTTTGCCAGAGAATCTGACCATCACGATCGGGATCGACCGCGTGGACCATGCCAGATTTCTGTCCGGCGACCAGCGCGCGCCGTCCGTTTGGCAGCGACACCAGGATCGGCGGCGACGAAAAGTCGAAGTCGGGCGCGTTTTTGTTGGTGCAGTTCACCTGATCGGGCAGACGGCACGACGTGTTCCAGTCGTCGCCCGCATACACCTGCCGTGTCCACAGAATCTTTCCCGACGCCATGTCGAACGCGACGAATGCGTCGCTGCGCTCGCTGGCTGGTCCGGTGTAGTTGTTGCCGGTCGTCACGTAGATGACATTCTTCTGCGAATCGATGGCCGGGCTGGACCAGATCGGTGCACCGGATGGTCCCCACAGCTGTGTGCCGGCGCTGTTCTTCGCCCGCCGCGCTGGCGCGTCGGTGATCGTGTACGTCTTCCAGATGCGCGCGCCGGTGGCGGCGTCGAGCGCGACCAGACTGCCGCGAAACGTGCAGCACTCGTAGTCGGCTGTCGAACCAGCCGTTTCCTCGCCCGAGGCGATGCCGACGTAGAGCCGTCCGTTATGGAACGTCGGCGAGGCCGTCACTCGCGCAAACGGATGATCGTCGAGGTGCGACTTCCAGATCTGCATGCCGGTCGACGCATCCACGGCGTAGACGTTGCCCGAGCGGTCGCCGATGAACGCTGCGTAGCGAGCGCCCGATTTGGTGTCGATGCGGGCGACGGTCACAGCCGCGCGTACCGCGGCGTCGGCTCGGAAGACCCAATGCACGCATCCGGTGGCCGCGCTGAGCGCGTAGACGGTGCCGCTCTGCGTGCCGACGAACACACGGCCGCCGGCGATCGATGGCTGAGAGTCAGCGCTCAACTCGCCGGGAAACCCGAACGCCCATTTCACTTTGAGCTTCGGCACATCGGCGGCGGTCAGCCCGGCATTGGTGCGATCTTGCGTGCGCGTGTTCTGCGAGTTCACGCCCCAGCCGTTCCACATGGGTCCGTTCAACGGATTGGCAAACTCGCCAGGCGATGGGCGGCACATGGCTTTTGCCGACGGAGTCGTCTCGAGCGCCGCCGAGAACTTCTTGCCGGTGACGAATTCGGCGAGGTCGCGACGTTCGACGCCGGTGCGCCCGGCGGCCATCGAGAGCATCGCGCCGCTTTCCATCGCCGTGAGCACGCGTTCGGGCGTCATCGCCTGCAGCACGTCGCGCGTCGGCGCGCGGCCGACCCCTTTGTCGTGGCACGTCGAGCAGAGTTGCTTGTAGAGGGTCGGGCCATCATCGGCAGAAGCCGGCGCGACCCACGCAAGGAGCACGACGCAAACGACGGCGACGATCGTGGAGCGCATTGGTCCTCCTCAGGCGGGTCTCAAGACCCGCCGCTACGAAACTAAAGACCCGCCGCTACGAAACCCGCGCGCAACCGCGCGCGATCGACACGTGCGCCGCGCAGATAGACGTCGGCGATCGTCCGTGTATTCGTGATGTCGTCGAGCGGATTGGCATCGAGCACGATGAAATCGGCGCTCTTGGTGCGCGCAATCGTGCCGAGCTGATTCAATCGCATGATCTCCGCCGAGGTGCGCGTGGCTGCGACCAGAACCTGCGACGGCGTCATGCCGGCAGCCACCATGTCGGCAAGCTCGGTATGTGCAGAGTAGCCGTACGGTGCACCAACTCCCGCGTCGGTGCCGAATCCGATACGAACGCCTGCCGCATTGAGCTTCGCGAGGTTGCGGGCCTGCACCTCGAACAGCCGCGGACGCGCCGGCGTGGCCGAGGCGGTCTTCTTCATCGTCTCGATCTGCTGCCGAGGAAGCGTCTCGCTCAGCCACTCGAGATCCCTGAACGAAGGCGGTGTGTCGGGGAGATTTGGAATCACGAAGACTTGCGGTCGCTGCTTGAAGAGACCCATGATCTCCGCGTCCACATCGAGATCCCGAATGCCGTGCGCGAAGCCGTCGATTCCGCTGCGCAGCAGCTCCTTCGCATCGGCCAGGTAGTAGACGTGCGCCTCCACGCGCAGCCCGTGCGAGTGCGCTTCCTCGATGATCGGGCGATAGAGCGACGGCGGCAGTGGCGTCACCGTCTTGTTGCGATCGTCGACCCAGATCTTGACGATGTCGACCTTCTTCGCCGCCAGCTCTTTCACCGCAGTCCGAGCCTCGCGCTCGGTGGTGACGCCGTAAGCCGCATCCTTCCAGTACGCCGCCGCTGGTCCCGCGTTGGGCAGCGCGAGACCGCGGCCGGCGGTGAAGAACAGCGCGGCTTCAGGCGTCGGGCGTGCACGCAGCTCGTAGGGCAGATCACCTCGATCGAGACCGAGGCTGAGCGTCGCCGCGATGCCGTAGTACGCGTAGCGATGCAGATGATCGAGCAGGTTGTCGCGCGTGTAGTTGCCGGACGTCGTCGTGTTGGCGGCGACGTTGGTGTAGCCGAGATGACTGTGCGCGTCGACGAGCGCGGGCATCACCGTCTTGCCACGCAGGCTGACAACATTTCCGCCACGCGGAACCGCAATTTCGCCACGCTTGCCAACGGCAGTGAATCGGCCGTTCTCGACGACGAACGCCGAATCGTTGATCGGCGCGCTGCCATCGCCGGTGATGAGACGGGCGCCTTCGAAGAGCTGCGCGGCCGTTGTGGCCTGCGCGTGAACCACGCGCAGCGGCGCGCGCAGCGCGATGAGTGCCGCCACGAAGGCGAGCGACAGCACCGCGGCGCGACGGGTGCGCTTACTTGCCGCCACGACCGTTGAACTTCTGGTTCTCGAGACAGACGAATTCGATCAGCTCGGTGTCGACGAGCAGCCGCTGATTCACACGCACCGTCCACGGCTTGGTGTAGGCCTTGGGATCGTCGATCGTGGCGTCGATCTCGAGCGTCCCGAAGTTGGGCCGACGAATTCGCTCGATGATCTTTCCGGCAGATGTGAGCGGCGCGCCGTTGACGTCGAGCCACACGTCATCGCGGAAGTTCGTCGTCTCGACGACGAGCGTGTCGCCGTCCCATCGCCCTCTGGAGTAGCCGAACCACCACGGTTGCGGATCATTGACCGGCGCCGGACGCCCATCCATGAAGATCTGCCGTAGGCCTGCGTTGGCCTCGTAGACGATGACGATGAGATCTTTCGTCTGAACGATCTTGCGTGGCTGAGAGTGCGTGTGCAGCTGCATCAGCCCGAGCGGCAGGCACGCGGCGTCGGGGTTGTCCTTGCTGTCAGTGGCCATGCGCTGCTTGCGCAGCTCCGCGGCCCATGGTTGAAACGGCAGCCCTTCTTTGAATCCGGCTTCGATGTTCCAGAAGGTCGCCTGCACCGGTGTGCCCGGTGGTGGATCTGGAGGACGGCCACGGAGCCCAAGGATGCCGGCATAATTCCAGATGCCGGAGAGATCGGGCTTGCCGTCAGGCGTTTTCGGCGCGGCGGCGCTCGCGTCCAGCTTGCCGTCGGCGGTGCGTGGAATGCCGCCGCTTGGATACGACGGCCATTGCGCCGCGACCGACGTCGACAGCATCACGAGCGCACAACCGACCGCGATGCGCGTGAGCGGATTCATCCTGAGGGGGCATTCTACGGTTAATTGGCTCGGAGTGTGACGATCGGATCCACGTGGCTGGCCCGGCGCGCGGGGACTACCGTCGCCACGATCGAGGCGGCTGCGAGCAGGGCGCACGCCGTTGCGATGATGTGCGGCGCGGCCGGATCGACGCCGAACAACTGCGTTCGAATGAGCTGCGCCACGCCGAGCGAGATCGGGATGCCGATTACGAGCCCCGCCACCACGAGCCGCACGCAGTCGCGCACGACGAGCGACAGCACGTCGTTCGGACGTGCGCCGAGCGCCATGCGGACGCCGATCTCGCGCTGCCGATCGGCGACGGTCCTGGCGAGCAGTCCATACAAACCGATCGCCGCGAGCACGAGCGCCGACAGACCGAACACCGACGACAGCACTGCGCGAAACCGCTCGCCCGCCACCGTTCGTCCCATCAGCGCGTTCGTTGTCTCGAGCTGCGCGATAGCCATCGAACTGTCGGCGGCGGCAATCGTCTGACGAATTGCACGGACGAGCGCCAACGGATCGCCGGCGGTCTTGACGATGATGTGTTCGGTTCCCATATTCATCTGCCGCGAGAACAGATAGAAGGCCGGGTTGGCAGGTTCGTTGTACTGACGCAGCTTGGTATCCGCCACGACGCCGATGATTCTCACCGAGGTGTCGCCGAATCGCAGCCGGCGTCCAACCGCGGCGCCGCCGAAATACCGCCGCTCCAATTCCTCGGACACCACGGCCACGCCCGTGCCATTCAGTGGGTCGGCACCAGTGCCGCTCGTGGGATTGCGCGTTTGTGTCACTCCATCCGACGCGGCAAACGTGCGGCCGCGAAGGACGCGGATGCCTGTGGTCTCGAAGTAACTGTCGCCCACGACATGACGAAAGCCATTGAGCTTTTCGCCTGGCCGTCCTTCGACTTCGATGGTGTTAGTGCTGAACGTTCCGCCAAACGGCGTCGCCGATGTTGCCGCTGCCGCGCGGACACCTGGTATCGAGCGCACGGCCTCGACGAGCGAGGCTACTCGATCGCCGAATGTCGGCCCACCTGGAACGCCGAAACGGGTCGGGCGCATGCGAAGGTCGATCAGGTTGTCGGGGTCGAAGCCAAGCGGTTGTGATGTCAGCCGAACCACGGTTTCACCAAGCAGTGACGCGCCGACGAGGAGCACGACGGCCAATGCCACCTGGCTGACCACGATGCTGTTGTGCGCGCCAAGACGGCGAGACGCGCCCCGTCCATCGCGCAGTGCATCGGCCGGTTCGATCGCCGACATGGTCAGCGACGGCGACACGCCGAAGATGACAATCGTCACTGCACAGAGCACGACCGCGAAGGCGAACACGCGCAGATCGACGGCGACGGTCTCGATTCGCGGCAGCCTGGCTGGCGCGAGGGCGACGAGCGCTGGGGTCATCATCCACGCGGCCACGAAACCGGCCACGCCACCACATGCGCCGATGACCGCGCTCTCGACGAGCACCTGTCGCAAGATGCGCGCGCGTCGCGCGCCCAGCGCCGATCGCACCGCGATCTCTCGCTGCCGCGCGAGTGCATCACCAAGCAGCAGCCCGGCGACGTTTGCGCACGCGATGAGCAGCAGTAGCGATGACCCCGCCAGTAGCAGGAGCAGCGGCGCTCGAGATGCGCCCAGCTGTTCATCGACGAGTGACGTGACCCGCGACGTGAGTGTTGCGGGATCGGCATCGCCTCGCAGGATCGGGTCGACCTCGGATGCTGCCGCTTCGACGGTGATGCCCGGCTTGATACGTGCGACGACGAAGTAGGCGTTGTTGCCAGCCTCACGCTCGCGATCGGGCCGCGTGCCATACGGGATGAAGAATTCGGCGGGCTCTCCTTCGTAGCGGAATTGAGGCGGCACGATGCCGACAATCGTCATCGGCACGCTGTCGATGCTGACCCTGCGGCCGAGGATGTCCTTCGCTCCGCCGAAGCGTCGTTGCCACGCCTCGTACGAAATCATGAGCGAGTCGGTGGGGGCCTCGTCTTCACGCGCCGTGAAGGATCGCCCCGCGTACGGACGGACCCCGAGCATTGGCAGGAATTCCGAGGAGAGGAGTGTGCCTTGCGCGAGATCGCCGTCCGCGATCACCTGTCGCGGCCTGAGGCCGACGGCCACTTCCTCGAGCGTGCGCGCGTGCGCTTTCAGATCGTGGACCTTCGGCCACGACAGCACGCCGTGGTTCCAGGACCCGCTCGAAACGGGATCGTTGCGCCACATGGGACGGACGAGCCAGATTGTGACGAGGCGCTCGGCGTCGCGCCACGGGAGCGGCCGTAGAAGTACGCCGTCGACCACCGAGAAGATCGCCGTCGTGGCTCCGATGCCGAGCGCCAGCGTGAGCACGGCCGTGAGCGCGAGCCCACGACGGTCGGCCCATCGTCGCACGGCGTGACGCAGTTCAGTGCCAAGTGAGGACGTCATCGTCTCGTCACTTCAGACGGTTAATCCTGATTGTGCGTTGTCTTGCAGACGAGGCCCGGCGACAGGATCGAGAGAGGCATCGATCGCAATCGTCGGGGCATTCAGATGACGTTTGCGATCGTTGCCTCTCTCGATCCTGTCTCGTGCGAAGCGCGAGCCACGCGCGACGCCCTCTGTGTGCTCTGTGAGCTCTGTGTTGAAACCCCGTGCCCTCCTCTCAGTGCGAGCTCGGCACGGGCGCGGGCGGTAGCGCCTCTTTCACTCCCGGCACCAGCTCGGCTCCCTGCGGCACGGTGATCGTCGACCCCTTGAACGCATCGCCAATCGGCTCGGCGCGTCCGCCGATATGTTTCGCAAGGAACGCTTCGGTGACTGCAAGGAACGCGATGTTGTTCCCGGGCCTCGCGAAGCCGTGACCTTCGTCCGGGAATAAGACGTAGGTCACCGGCAGATTCTTCCCCTGCATCGCCTTGACGATCTGATCCGACTCGGCCTGCTTCACCCGGGGGTCGTTGGCGCCCTGCCCGATCAGCAACGGCTTCGAGATCTTGTCCACTCGCGTCAGCGGCGAGCGCGACTCGAGGAACTTACGCCCCTCCCCGGTCCCGTTGTTGCCGATGCGCGTCCTGAACAGAGCGAGCTGCGGTTTCCAGTAGGGCGGGATGGTGCTCAACAGCGTCACCAGGTTCGAGGGACCGACGATGTCGACTCCGGCGGCGAAGACGTCGGGCGTGAACGTCAGGCCAGTGAGCGTCGCGTAACCGCCGTACGATCCGCCGCCGATCACGGTCTTCTTCGGATCGGCGATGCGCTCGGTCACGGCCCAGTTGATCGCATCGACAAGATCGTCATGCATCTTGCCGCCCCACTCGCGGTTGCCGGCATTGATGAATCGCTTGCCGAATCCCGTCGAGCCGCGATAGTTCACCGACAGCACGGCATAACCCCGGTTTGCGAACAGTTGGTGGTACGGGTCGAGCCCCCAGGCGTCGCGCGCCCACGGGCCACCATGGACCCACACCATCATTGGCAGCGGAGCCGCAGGGCGCCCGTCTCCATCGGGATCCGACCACAGCGGCAGGGTCAGATAGCTGACGAGCGCGAGACCGTCTCGCGACTTGATCTCGCGCGGCAACTTCTTCGCAAGCCTCGCCGACTCGAGATTCGGCCGATTGGTGAACAGGAACTTCGCGGAGTGCGCCGGCCGATCGTAGACGTAATACCGCACCGGCCCGTTGTCCTTCACGTAGCCGACCATCCAGTGCGCATCGTCCGATGTGCGGCTGAGGACGTTCATCTCGCCGTCGGTGACGCTTTGCAAGTACTTCAGGTCGCCGTCGATGCTCTTGTCGATCACCTGCCAGTGCACGCGGTCGAAATTGAACGAGACCGCCTGTACGTTCTTCTCCTTCGGATGCGTGATCACGCCCTCGGCATCCGCGCGCGCGTCTTCGGCCAGCAGCATCTTGGCGCCAGTGGCGATGTCTTCGCTGAAGAGGGCCGCTGTATCGCGGCCGCGCGAGTCGATCAGATAGAGATGCTGCGCGCTCTTGTCGAAACCAATCGGCTGTGTCGTGAGCGAATCGTCCGGGCCCACGCTCTCGAAGGGCAGGAACGCACCGGCATCCGTGCGTCGCAGCACGTCCATGCCGCCGTCGGGCCGGAACACCTGCGCGAAGCGGACCTTGTAGTCGTCGTCAGTGACGAAGCCGGCGTACCGGTCGTTGCGCTGGACCAGCGTGCGCGCACCTGTGGCGATGTTGATGCGGTAGATGTCGTGCAGCTCGGGAATGCGGTTGTTGAGCGCGACGAGGATTTCGTTTGGAAACTTGTCGCTGACCTGTTGAATCTGCGCGGCCACCTTGTCGAACGGCGTCAGATCCTTCGTCTCGCCTGAGGCGATGTCGACCGAATAGACGCGCCAGTTCTCGTCGCCGCCTTTGTCCTGCAGGTAGATGATGTGGTTGTTGGTGTAGGCCCAGAAGTACTGCCGGATGCCGCGCGTGGTGTCCTTGGTGACCGGCTTGGCTGCGTCGGGTTTGCCGGCGGGGCCTACCCACACGTTCATCACGCCATTGACCGCGGCCCTGAAGGCGATCTTGGTACCGTCGTCGCTCAACGTCGGACCGGCCTTGTCGGGGTTCCCGAAGATCAGTCGTCTCGGGATGATCGGCACGTCGGCTTGTGTGAGAGCGGGTGGTGCCGCGGCGGTGTTTGCCGCGGCTTTGCTCGAATCCACGGTGGGACCGCAGCCGATGGCGAAGCCTCCACCGCTCGCGCACCCTGCTGCGACCAGCGCCCAGACCACGAGTGAGATGCGAACTGCCGATGGTGAGGTCGTCATGTCAGTCCATCCCCAGCATGAAGGCGGTCATTCTACTAGGCTATTGAGATGAGCGATCTGGGTATGAACGCGCGCGCGTGGGTGCTGGCCGATCGATGCGCAGACAAAGCCAACGAGTGGCAGCTCGCGGTTCACCGTCTGGCCGGCGGCGCCCGCATCATCGATGCAGGCGTGCACGTCACCGGCGGTCTGGCCGCGGGGCGCGCGCTGGCGGAGATCTGTATGGGCGGCCTCGGTCACGTCGACTTCACGCCGCTGCCCTTTGATGGAGAGTCGTGGCCCGGTGTCCACGTGTGGACCGACCATCCAGCGGAATCGTGCATGGCGTCCCAGTACGCGGGATGGGCCATCAACCCCGAAGGGTTCTTTGCCATGGGCTCTGGTCCGCTGCGTGCGAAAGCGCGCGTCGAGAAAGAGTTGTTCGAGAAGCTGGAGTACGCGGAGGACGCATCGCGAGGTGTGCTGGTGCTCGAAGGGCGGACGTTGCCGGACGATGCCACTGCGTCATGGGTGGCGAAGAAGGCTGGCGTGTCGAGTGAGGGCATCACGTTCATCGTCGCACCGACGGCGAGTCTGGCCGGCGGCGTGCAGATCGTGGCCAGGTCGATCGAGACCGGGCTGCACAAGATGGATGCGCTGGGGTTCGACGTGCGCAAGGTCGTAAGCGCGATCGGCACCGCTCCGATACCGCCGGTGGCGAAGAACGATATGCGCGCCATCGGCCGCACCAACGACTGCATGCTGTACGGAGGGCAGGCCCGCTACACGATTCGCGCCGACGACAGCGACCTGTCCGCGCTTGCCGAGCGGCTGCCGTCGAACACATCGTCCGACTACGGCACGCCGTTCTACGACATCTTCAAACGCTACGACAACGACTTCTATAAGATCGACCCGATGTTGTTCAGTCCCGCCGAAGTGTGGCTCACCAGCGCCACCAGCGGCCGGACCTTCCATGCCGGCGAGGTGAACGTGAACGTGCTGCGCGGCTCGCTCTTCGCGTAACTCCGTGTTCTCTTTTTTGAGTTTTGAGTTTTGAGTTTTGAATTCTCATGAGGGCAGTGATTCTCAGCGCGCGAACGGGTTGGCACACTGACGAGTTGTGCCGCGCGCTCGGCGAGCGCGGG
>Ga0075423_10006964_pt1 | contig 10649 bp, 9 predicted proteins | sample SoiMethybrSBSTD2_FD_80114 | JGI IMG/M metagenome (GOLD analysis project Ga0075423, IMG submission 80114) | Bulk soil microbial communities from a Populus tree surrounding site in Tennessee, USA - Soil MetaG P. TD hybrid SBSTD2 | ecosystem: Environmental > Terrestrial > Soil > Tree plantation...
GGTCCGCTCGATCGGCGCGGACCAGGTCATCGACTACACGCGAGAGGATTTCACCCGGAGCGGGCGGCTCTACGACCTCATTCTCGACAACGCCGGGAATCATTCGTTGTCCGCACTCCGGCGTGTTCTCACTCCCGGGGGCACGTGCGTGATCGTCGGGGGCCCATACCGCGGAGCGATCCCCCTCCTGGCTCGGTTGATCGGCGCGATCGGATCGTCGCCGTTCTCGAGCCGAAAGGTGGCCATCGTCTCGGCGAGGAGGAACAAGGAGGACCTGGCCATCCTGCGCGATCTCATGGAGGCCGGAAAGGTCACGCCGGTCGTCGACCGGGTTTACCGGTTGAGTGAGGCCGCTCAGGCGGTTCAATACCTGGAGCAGGGACACGCTCGCGGAAAGGTCGTCATCGCGATCGAGCATGGCGAGAACGGCGGCCTGCCGTGATCGGCCGGCTTCTCCCCCGTCGTGTCGACAACACGTATCGCGGTCACAAGATCGCGCTCTGGCTGTTTGCCCTTCTTCTATTCATGAAGGTCACCATGAGCCTCAATTCGATCTTCAACGCTTCCACCGTGGCGAGCTCCGCCGACGGGATCCCTCTGGATACCTATCCGCCCGCCGCCGCGCAGACGATCGTTTCCCTTTTCGAGCTCCTGGGACTCTCCCACCTCGTGATCTGTCTGCTCTGCCTGTTGGTCCTGGTTCGCTATCGCAGCTTGATCCCCTTCATGTTTGCGCTGCTCCTGCTGGAGTACCTGAGCAGAAGACTGATTCTTCACTTCACGCCCATCATCCGGACGGGAACGCCCCCGGGGTTCTACGTGAATCTTCTCCTGCTCGCTCTGATGCTCGTGGGCCTCTTGCTGTCGCTGCAGCGCCGAGGCGATTCTCACGCCCCGGTGGGAGAGCCGACCTCGTAGCGAGGCGTGAACGCCCAGATTCAACGGAGACGACGAGTATGAGTACCGCCGCATCGACCGAGACGCCGGGCAGAACCGAAACGACTCCTCGCGCGATCGAGCCGGAGCAACGGACCGCCGCCAAAGTCGCCGGCCTCCTTTACGTCGTCATGATGGTCCCGGGGGTCTTCGCGGAGTTCTATGCGCGCGGCTCGCTGATCGTGCCATCCGATGCCGTGCAGACCGCGAGAAACATCGCTGCGTCCGAGCGGCTTTTTCGGGTCGGCATCGTCGGAAACCTGATCACGTTCGCGGTTGACGTCATTCTGGTCTGGGCTCTTTACGTCGTGCTCCGGCCGGTGAACCGGAATCTCGCCCTGCTCGCGGCCTTCTGGCGACTCGCCGAATGCTCGATTCTCGGGGTCATTACCTTGAACGACTTTGCCGCCTTGCGGCTGCTCGGCGGCGCCAGTTACCTGCGCGCCGTTGACGAGAGTCAGTTGCAGGCACTGGCGCGGTTCTTCCTCGGTCTTCAGGGGGACGGATATCGAATCGGACTCGTGTTCTTCGGACTGGGGTCGACCGTGTTCGCCTATCTGTGGCTCAACTCGCGCTATGTCCCGGGAGTACTGGCTGCGTGGGGAATCTTCTCGTCATTGGTGGTGACAATCGTCACCCTGGCCATCATGGTGTTCCCCGGTCTCGCGCCTGTTGTGATACCGGCCTACTACGCGCCGATCTTCGTCTTCGAAATCACTCTCGGTCTCTGGCTGCTCATCAAAGGAATCCGAGCACCGATCGTTGCGTAGCGAAACGACCCGAGGCGGGGCGGACGAGAAAAGCGCCGAGCTTCCGCCCGGCGCAGAGGATCCCGACTTCCGCCGACTCCCGCTACGGAATGACTTCGACGTTCGGATCGAGGACCGCTCCGTCCACCGTCACCTTGTATTTGAAGACGCCTTCGGCGGTCGGGGGCGTGAGCGCCGCGCAGAAGCTTCCCTTGCAGACCAGATCCGTAAAGGGGTTTCCGGGCGGAGGGTTCCCCGGCTTGAACGTGATCTTCATCGACAGGCCATTGGTCACCCAGACGACGACGTCCTGCTTCTTGTGGAGCTGGACCTTGTCCGGTCTGACCGAGATCGTCGTGCCGCTCTTCGTGACCTCGACGACTTTGACTTTCACCTTCAAATCGGTCGGTGGAGTTGGCGTCGGCTGGGATGTCTGTGCGGCGGCCAGTGCGGTTGCGAGGATCGAAACGAGGGCGAAGGTCCAGAACCACCGGAGATTGGCGGGGTGAGTGGTCTTTGGCATGTACTCCTCCGTTTTTCCGGAGTCTATCGTTTGCGGCTCGAGGTCACCCCCGCCGCTTGGCAGAGGCGATCGCTTCGTCGAAACCGGGGAAGCCTCGCAGGTCCTTGAGCTCGGGCTCCCGTTCGATCTGAGCCGCTCCCAGACCGGCCTTCACGGCCTTGCGGATCCATTCGATCGACTCGCTCTTTTTTCCGCCGATCTCCGCGACGATGGCCGCGTAGAGGAGGTGGTCCGGGTTGGTGGGCTCGATCTGGAGCGCACGCTGGATGTGCCGGCGGGCGGGCTCCATCCGGCCGAGCTTCGCGGCGCAGATCGCGAGCGTTGCGTGAGCGGTGGCGTTGTCCGGATTGACCGAGAGCTCGCCTTCGGCGAGGCGGACGGCCTTCTCGTACGCTTCGGGCGCGCGGGCCGCGAGCTCCGGCGTCCACCGATAGGCGTCGCCCAGATTCGCCCAGTTGAGGTACTTGCCGGGCGAGAGCTTCGCCGCCTCCTCGAACGCGGCGGCCGCCGCTTTGTAGTTGCCGACGTAGTACTCCAGGTTTCCCAGGTTCGTGTATGCGCCGTCGCTCGCGCTGATCCGGATGGAGTCCTGGTACGCCTGTCGGGCTTCCGCGAAGCGATCGATCTTGAACAGCGCGGCGCCGAGGTTGTTGTAGACGCGAACGCTGTCCGGCCGGCGGCGGATCGCCTGCCGGAACATCGGAATGGCGTCGGCGTACCGGCCGCCTCGATAGTAGAAGAAGCCGAGCTGGTTGTAGACCGCCCAGTAGCTCGGCTGCAGCGCGAGCGCTCGGCGGTACGTCGCCTCGGCTTTGGGGTCGCCCGTCATGCGATAGGCGTCGGCGAGACCGAGCAGGGCGTCGACGGAGGAGGGCTGCTCCGCGAGCGCGCGGTCGAATTCCGCCGTCGCCTCGGCGGGCTTCCCCGTCATCTTGAGCACCTGTCCGAGGGTCGTGTGGACCTCCGGGAGACGGTCGTCGAGCTTCCGCGCGGCCTCGCAGGCGGCGATCGCCCGATCCGCCGCGGCGGGGTCGCGCGTGAGCTCGTACTGGTTCAGGTCGGCGCGGCCGAGGGCGGCGAGAATCAGGGGCGAGTCGGGATACTTCGCGTCGAGGTCGGTGAGGATCCGGATTGCCGTCGCGATCGATTCCGGCGCGTCGTAGCGGCGGAGCGCGCCGATCGCCTTCAAATAGCTCTCCTGCGCGGCGCTGCTCAAGAGAAGCGCTCCCGGGCGCGCGCGAGGTCGCGGCCCGCTCTTCGCGCCCAGCCAGGAGAGCACGCTCTCGGCGAGGCGATCCTGGGCCCCGAAGATGTCGGAGGCGCGGGCCGTCACTTCCTCTCCCCCGACGTGCACGCCGTCCGGCGCCCGCACGAGCGAACAGGTGATTCGAAGCTGATCGCCCGCCCTCTGGATCGCGCCGGCGAGGACCAGGTTCGCTCCGGTGGACCGCGCCACGCGGTCGAGATCCTTCTCTCCGGCCGAGAACTCGTTCGTCGCCCGCGGAGTGACGACCTGAAGCCCGGGCACGCTCGCGAGCCGCGCGCTCATCGTTTCCGCGAACGCGTCGCCGAGGAGCTGGCCGTCCGGCTGGCCGCTCAAGTCCTTGAACGGCAGGACGGCGAGAAATCGGGTTGTGGAGACGGGTGCGGACGGCGCAGCGGACCGACGCGCGGTCCACACGACCGCGAGGGCAGCGAGGACGGCGGCGACGACGGCCGCGGCACCGATCGCTGCGAATCGCTTTCGATCCGACCGGCGAGGTGGAGGCGAAGGCGCCGCGACCGGCAGCGGACCGGACCGGAGAGCCTCGAGCGCCTGATCGATCTCGATCCGCGCGTCTCCGACGTCGCGGAGCCGGTGATTCGTGTCTTTCTGGAGAGCGCGACGAAGGAGGTCACGGATCCGCGCGGGAGTCTCGCGGGGAAGGGCGTCCCACCGCGGCTCGGCCGTCAGGATCGCCGCGAGCACGTCGGACGCGGTCTCACCGCCGAAAATCCGCCGGCCCGTCAGTAGCTCATAGAGCACGCAGCCGAACGACCAGATGTCGGTCCGCTTGTCCACGGGCTTCCCGCGTGCCTGCTCGGGACTCATGAACTCCGCGGTGCCGAGGATTACGCCCGGCTGCGTGCCGTCGCTGACGATCGTCGGCGAGAGCGAGAGGTCCGGCTCGGAACCCGTGCCCTTCGTATCGAAGACCTTCGCGAGCCCGAGGTCGAGGACCTTCACGCGCCCGTCCGGCGTGACCTTGACGTTCGCGGGCTTCAGGTCCCGGTGAATGATCCCGCGGTCGTGCGCAGCCTCGAGAGCGTCGGCGATCTGGCGCGCGATCTTCAGCGCCTCGTCGAGGGGCAGCGGGCCGTGCGAAAGCTTCTCCGAGAGGGTCTCTCCCGGGACGAGCTCCATCACGATGAGGCGTGTGTCGTCGGACTCTTCGAGGCCATAGATGGCCGCGATCCCGGGATGGTTCAGAGCGGCGAGCATCCGCGCCTCCCGCTCGAACCGCGCCAGCCGCTCCGGATCGCGCGCGAACTCTCCCGGGAGCGTCTTGACCGCGACCTCGCGCCCCAGCCGCGTGTCGAACGCGCGATAGACCTCTCCCATCCCGCCGGACCCGAGCGGGCCCAGAATCGAATAGACCCCGAATTTCGAGCCCGCCGCGAGGGGCATGAGAGTGGCGGGGATTCTATTGCCGAGGGCCGGCGACGGGCAGGCAGCAGAACAGACGCGCGGTCAGTCGAGTCCTTCCGGGAACGCAATGACCGGGTCGACGTCGATCGGAACGTCCCTCGCGGCATCGAGGAGGGACCGAAGCTCGGGCGGCATCTTGTCGTAGCGGGCGAACCACGATTCCGCGCGCGCGCGATCCCCGGTGGCCTCGATCTCCAGGAGCTCTTTGGTCACCGCGGCGATGGCCTCCGGCATCCTCGCGTAGTCGATCCCGTATCGGCCGGCCGCGTCGCGCGTGAGCGCGCCCCGCTCGCTCAGGAAGTTGAACTCCATCATCTCCGCGCGGCCGTGCGCCTCGCCGGTTCCAAAGCGAACGGTTCGGAAGATTCCGGCGACGTACGACGCGTAGTACTCCTCGAGCCGCTCGCGAGGCAATGCGCCGTGATCGACCAGCCACTTCAGCCCGAACATTCCGGTGACGTCCGCTTTCGCTTCCTCCAGGCCGGAGAAGGCCGGCCCGATCGCCTCGCGAATGTCGACCTGCCGACCGTCGTGACGGGCGAACGCGGGGCCGATACCGTGCGCGATCTCGTGCATCAGGACGGCGGTCAGGTAGCCGTCCGCCGACGCTCGGGAAGCTTGATCGGGACGCATCAGCCGCCTGGCGATCGGCAGGATGACGTATTCGACCCGTGCGTCCATGTAGTTTTTGAAGAAGATTTTCTTGCTGCCGACCTTTTCGTGAATGCGTGGATCGTTCGGCAGGTTGTCGGCCACGGCCTGGTAGCCGTGGCGCAGATCGCCGGCCCGGAAGGGCGTGTCCATCACCTCCATCGGAGTCGCGTGGCCCTTCTTGGACGGGCGATCGGCCGCGGCAAGAGGCAGCGCGTCCTGGATGTCGGGAACGAACTTCTGAAAGACCGCGAGCTTTTTACTCTCCTCTTCGTTGCGGACCATCACCGCCCCGCCGTAAGACGTCTTCACCCCGAGGAGGTTGTCGAGGTAGGTCTCGTACGGCGCGAAGATGACGTCGAACTTCGGGTTCCGGAGGCGGACCCACAAGAGGTCGCTCGGGTAATAGTCGTCGGTCGTCAGCGCGGCCGCCCGAGCCCGGAGAAACGCCGCGAACGCCGGATCGTCGCTCGACGCGGCGGCCTTGCGCAGATGGCGGGAGGCGGACTGGAGCCACCGCGCGTACTTCACGTGGTACGGCGTCGTTTTCAACCTCAACGGCTTCCGGCTGACGAGCTCCACGACGGTGTGCTCGCCGTAGATCGCGTCCTTCTGATCGGGATGAGCCGCGACGTACGCTTCGATGTCGGCGCGCGTCAGACCGCGCGGATAGAGATTCCGGCCCGGCGGCATCGGTTCGGTTCCGATGAACGGCTTGTTGTCGTCGAGCTGGTCGTAACGGCTGCCGTTGATCCAGAGAAGCCGCCGCAACGCCGGAGCGCGGGGATCCTTCGAGGACGCCAGCGCCCTGGAGATCTCGATGTCGTCCGGGCTGTTCTGGCGCCAGTAGATCTGCTCCAGGTCTCGCGAGGCCGCGACCAGCTCGTTGACCAGGACTCTCTCGCGCGCGCTCAGGCGCCCGAGATCGAAAGGCATTTCGACTTTCTTGAAACGGGCCAGGCGTTCGGTGATGTCCGGGGCGACCCGGGACCAGTCGAACGGCACGGCCGAGAGGAGCGCGGAGCCGAGAACGAGCGCGACGAGCTTCGACATGGCGGGCGATCTTACCCGCGCTCCGGGCGCGGCGACGACCGTACGATCGAAAAGAAAGAGCCGGCGCGGCGCGCGGGCTCTTGTCCTCGGGCGCTCGACTCCCATCCCCAGGAAGTCGACGGCGTTACTGCCGGTCTCCTTCACAAGGCAAATCGGGTTGAGATTCCGGAACAGTCCGGGAATCCGGAGAGATCCGTGGATCATATCCTTCGGCGCCCGCGCCCGCGCATCCAATGAGGTCGCCCCGGGTTGTGCCGTGTCCGGGTGATAGCTTGGCGCCAGCATCCAACGGAGGAGGACGCTATGAAAGCAAGGACCCAACTGGCGATCGCGGTGATGCTTGCGTTGACGGCATCGATTTTCGCGCCGGGATTCGCCGAGGCGAAGGAGAAGAGTCCGGCCTCGGCGGCCAGCCGGCTCGTCGTCAAGCCGGCCGGCGACCTCCAGTGGACCGACCTCGATCCCACCGGCGCTCCGGGCGTCAAGGTTGCGGATCTATGGGGCGACCACGCGAAGGGCGCGTACGGCGCGTTCTTCAAGCTGCCCGCGGGATTCGCGGTTCCCCTCCACACGCACACACACGACATCAAGGTGGTGATCGTGTCGGGGACGTACATTCAAGTCCCGGACGGAAGACCCGAGTTCCGGATCGGGCCCGGGTCTTATTTCCTGCAGCCGGGCGGGAACTACCGACACACGACGAGCTGCGACAAGGCCTCCGATTGTGTCTTCTATGCCGAAAGCAACGGAAGGTTCGATCTCAAGCTGGTGAACGAGGGGAAGGCTCCCGCGAAGAAATAGTCCGCCCGACGCCCCTCAGGAGAGGCGAGCCCGCACGAGCGCGGTGAACTGCCGCAGCTCGGCCCGGTTGACGTCCGAGATCGCCCAGAAGTTGGTCCGGCCGCGCGTCCAGAAGAGAACGTTGTAGCCCTGGCGGACGGCTGCCGCCTCAGCGGAATCGTGCGCCGATGCGGAAGGCCAGACGAAGAGGTTGATGAAGTGTTTCCCTCTCCGGTACACGAGCGCGGCGACCGGCCGATCCGCCGCATAGTCGAGCCGCCCGCCAACCAGCTCGAATCCCTCGGCGCCGAGATCGACGACGGGCGGGGAGAAGTCGAGCTTGCCCGCGAACCACGGCTTCACCGTGTGATTCTCGGAGGATGGCACGTCGGTCAGGTGGCCCGGCATGAGCGACCGGACGTGGGCCGAAAGGACGTCCTGAGCGATTCGCTCCGTTTGGGACCGGCGAGAGAACATCGGCAAAACGAAGAACGCGAGGGCCACGACCGCCGCAGCCGCCAGAGCGGCGCCCATCCAGCCGGGGACCTGCAGACGCCGCCACGACTTCCGCTCCGGCCTCTCCGTGGCCATTCGAACCTTCCGCTCGAGACCGGCGGGGGCTCGGAAGTACAGCTCGTCGGACTTGAGCGCCGACCGCAGCGCCAGCTGAGCTTGATAGACCTGCGAACAGGCGTCGCACGTGCGCAGATGCTCCTCGATGTCGACGTTCCGGACGAGATCGAGCTCGCCGTCCATGTATCCGTGGAGAAGCGTTCGAAACTCGCTGCAGGTCACTCCGCTCACTCCTTCGTCAGATCGACGGCCAGTTGCTGCTGCAGCCCGGAGCGCGCGCGGGCCAGCCGCGACATCACCGTGCCCATCTTGATGCCCGCGACGTCTGCAATCTCCTTGTAGGACAAACCTTCGAGCTCCCGGAGAATCAGGACCTCGCGCCACGCCAGCGGCAGCGCTTCCAGCGCCTCGCGGACGCGAAGTCGGTCGGCTTGCTTCATCAGCCGGTCCTCCGGGCTCGGGCTCGGATCGACGGCCTCGTGGACCTCTTCATCGAAAGAATCGGACATTTCGGAAGGGCGGTGGCGCCGCAACCAGTCGTAGCAGGTGTTGCGCACGATGGCGAGCAGCCATGCGCGCCCGTTGCCGCCGTGAAAGCCGCCAAAGAATTTCAGAGCCCGCAGAAACGCCTCCTGCACGACGTCTTCGGCGTCGTTTCCGTTGCGAGTCAGCCAGCGCGCCAGGTTGTAGGCCGCATCCAGGTGCGGCAACACGACCTGATCGAACGCGCTGGACGGCGAATGGGTGTCCACGCCTATTTACCAGCCGCACTGACAGAGACTGGCGTGGCCTTCCGATTATTCCGCGGCACGGTCGCAGACGCCTGCGGAATAGAACCCGCCGCGCGGCAGTCGAAACAGGTGACGAGCGCGATATCGCGCGAAGTCAATCGCCAAAAGGCAAAGGGGGAATTTATGAAAAGGCTGATCGATTGGTTCTTCGCTCCGGCGGACTCCGCACCCCGGTCCGCGATTCTGATCCGGATGATGGCCGGAGGCGTCTTTTTCTGGGAGGGCATCCTCAAATTCGTGTACACGAACCAGGGCGTCGGGCGATTCACGAAGCTCGGCTTTCCTTTTCCGGGACCGACCGCCCATTTCGTGGCGGTCCTGGAGATCGTCGGAGGCCTGCTCCTGATCGCCGGTCTTTTCACCCGGATCATCGCCGTCCCGTTCGTGATCGAGATGATCGTAGCGATTCTCGCCACGAAGATCTCCCTGTATCTCGGAACATCACCGCTGCCTCTCCCGCCGGCGCCGCCCCGGGTCGGCGCCTGGGCCGTGCTGCACGAGATCCGCTCCGATTACGCACAGATCATGAGCGTGATGTTCCTGATGATCGCCGGCCCGGGTCCGTGGTCCGTCGATGCGATCCTCGCTCGCGCCCGAAAACGTCGCACGACGGCCCGTCTCGCGGTTTGCCCCTCCGAACGGGCCTGCGCATAGAGGAACATCGACATCGGCAAGGCCGCGGAGCGGACTCCCGCTGACTCCAACAATCCCCGTCCATCCTGATCAGGGCCGGTTCTTCCGGCCCTTTCTTTTCGTGGATTCCTCAGCGCAGCCCGGTCGCCAGGTAGAGCTCGTCGAGCGCGCGCCGGTAGGAGTACACGTACGACGTTTCGTCCGGCGTGATCTGCACCGGGCCGACCTGCTCGACGCCGGAGGGGTCGGGCGGCCGGATTTCTTTCCAGAGCGTGCGTCGTCCGGTCTTCACATCGACTTTCTCGATGCGGAGAGGAGGCGCCGACGCCCGGTAAACGAAGATCGACCCGCCGTTGGTCGTCCATCGGAGCGGGATGTCGTCGGGCTCCGTTCCGGGCACGACGCGAGGTTCGCCGGGTTCGATCGGATAGATGGCGATCCGGCGGTCCGTCCCGGTCGCCACGACCGACTTCCCGTCCGGCGACGCGACGTCGAAGCGAATGTTGACTCCCTCGGGGGTGATGGCGCGGGGCTTCCCGTCGGGAATGTCCTGAACGAAGAGGCGGGAACCATGCCCCGGCTCGTTGCCCGAGATCAGGATGCGACGGCCGTCCGGAAGCCAGGTCGCCGCCCCGGCCAGGATATCGGTCTTCGGGAGCGGTTTCGGCTCTCCGGGTCCGGTCGGCAGGAGCGTGATCTGAGAGCCCTGCTGCCCCTCCCGCCGGATCGTCAGGGCCCACCGTCCATCCGGCGAGAAGCCCCACGCGCTGCCGTCCCCGATGCGGACGGCGGGAGAGCCGTCGAGCTTGCGCAGGTAGACGCCTTGCGGCTGGATGTTCTGTTCTTCGAAGAGAACCGTCCTGCCGTCGGTGGAGATACCCTTGGGGAACGACCAGTTGAGCCAGGTGAGATTGCGCTCGACTTTGTCGGCCCCGGAAAATCCCACGATCTCCCGGCGGGAGGAGTTCACGCCGCAGAGAACGCGCCCGTCGGACGCGATGTCCCGAAGGAATCCCGCGGGAACGTTCCAGACCGTCCGGGTCTTGCCCGAAAGCGAAGTCGCCGAGATGCTGTCGGTTCCGCTCGACCAGACTTCATCGCCTCGCGGCGACCAGGCGAGCCCGTTGATGGCGAACGGCCCGGTCAAGCGCACCTTGCCGTCCGTGTCGACGACTTTCACGTTGCCGTTGTTGTCGCCGCGCAGCGGGTGGTCGATGAACGCGACGTAGCGCCCGTCGGGCGAGATGCGGATGTCGCTGATCCAGCCCGAC